>Ga0153956_1001777_pt1 | contig 17773 bp, 14 predicted proteins | sample TSFL040MetaG_FD_104704 | JGI IMG/M metagenome (GOLD analysis project Ga0153956, IMG submission 104704) | Attine ant fungus gardens microbial communities from Florida, USA - TSFL040 MetaG | ecosystem: Host-associated > Fungi > Mycelium > Unclassified | place: USA: Florida, Wekiwa Springs...
CATCTGGCGATTCAACGCCTCGATGCGGCGCGCATCCTGCCCGATCAGGGCTGGCGCGATACGATCGTGAATGTCCGCTTCGATGGCAGCGCACCCGAACCAGCTTTCGCCGAGGCCGACGAGACCCGCATCCGTATGAACGCGCACCCATATGATGGTCGCACGCGACTTTAAGCGGACGGTCTCGATCCTGGTGATTTTCATCTATGTTTCCTGACCTGCCACAGACTCTTCATCCGGCAGCGTTAAGAGTCCCGTTGAATTTTACGCTGATCGGCGCGCGTGGAGCAACGGGCGATCCGCGGAGCTGGTCGGGGTTGCGCAACCGGATGAAGGCGTTCTGGATCGACTTGCCCGATGCAAAGACGTGCCAATCGATGGCGTTGTCTCCGCACCAGGCCGGCAGCGCGTTGCTGGTGAATTCAGTGCTGTTGTCTCAGACGATTGAGCCCGGCCTGCCGCCCCACGCAATGATCGAATTCAGTTCCCGCGCGCCGCACCGAGATCGAGGAGTTGACGATTGCGCCAAGCTATTCCCTGCACACGGGCAGCGGCAATTCAGACTGCCTGCAGCAGAGACTGCTCATAGAGTCCGCCCGAATATCATAGGCTAAATTTCGCTGGAGATTTTGTGTACGGATGGAAATGCTGGAGAGATTGTCGCCGTCAAAGCAGATGACTATCGTCAGACGCCGCGCTCTCGCTTACGACTTCATACCCGCTACGCGCCGGAAGCGGACATTTAATCATCCAAGATTGCAGATCAAAGCCGGGGCGCCTCTGCTTATCCTTGAGACTTCTGACAACTGCAATCTTAGCGACAGGTCATTCAGCGGCGTCCGCAAGTCCTACCGCAAATGCCTCGCGTAACTGTGCGCGCCGTTCCCGCATCGCTCGCACCGCGGCTTCCTTGATATGGCCATATCCTTTGATCGAGTCCGGCAGATGCATCAGCTCCATTGCAAGAGCATGGTTCTGGGGCGACAATCGCGTCATCAGATCGTCGATGTCCGCAATATATTCCGTCACCAGCGCACGCTCCATTTTGCGCTCCGCCGTATAACCGAACACATCAAACGGTGTCCCGCGCAACCCGCGCAAGCGGGCAAGCAACCTGAAGGCGCCCAGCACCCAGGGGCCGAAGGCGCGCTTGCGCAAATGGCCAGTGGCCGCATCCCGCTTCGCCAGAATGGGCGGGGCCAGATGGAACCGGAGCTTATAGTCGCCCTCGAACTGTTGGCTCAACTTCGCCTGGAAAGCCCCGTCAGTGTAAAGTCGCGCCACCTCGTATTCGTCCTTATAAGCCATCAGTTTGAACAGACTGCGGACTACCGCGTCGGTGACGCCGTGCAGCCCGGGGGTCCGCGCCGCTTCCGCGGCCTGAACACGTGCCACAACCTCGCGATAGGCCTGGGCATAAGCAGCGTTCTGGTACCGCGTCAGGATGTCGACGTTGAACGCGATCCGCTCGTCCAGCGACAGTTCGCGCGCCGTCGGCGCGGCCCGCTCCACTACCATCGGCTCCAGCGCCGCGGGATCATGTGCGGCCAGCCGTCCCCAGGCGAAGGCGCGCTTGTTGGCATCAATCGCCGAGCCGTTTAGCTCGATGGCGCGCTCGAGCGCCTCCAGACTCAGCGGCAGTAAGCCTTTCTGGAACACGTAGCCCAGCAAGAGCAGATTGGTGGCGATGGAGTCGCCCATGATCGCGGTCGCAATCCGCGTGCCCTGCACGAAGTCGATGCCGCGATCGCCGACCGTCTCGCGCAACACTTTGCTCATCAGGCCGGTTTCGAAATCGACATTGCCATCCGTGACGAACGCCGCGGTCGGTGTCAGCGACGTATTGATCACGGCGCGCGTCACGCCCGGCTCGATGCGTGCCAGCGCCACCGGTGATGCTGCGCCAACCATGTCGAAGCCGAGCAGCAGATCGGCACCGCCGGCTGCGATGCGCACCGCGGCGATGTCGTCGGGAACGGGCGCGATGCGCACATGAGTCATGACGCCGCCGTTCTTCTGCGCCAATCCGGTGAAATCGAGCACCGAGCAGCCCTTGCCTTCCAGATGCGCAGCCATGCCGAGCAGCGCGCCGACCGTGATCACGCCGGTGCCGCCGATGCCGGTCATCAGCATATTGAACGGCTCGAACAGCGGCCGCGGCGCCGGCAGTGGAACGGCGGCGAACGGATCCTGTATCGCCGTGCTGGGCTTGGCCGCCTTGCGCAGTCCGCCGCCATGCACGGTAACGAAGCTCGGGCAGAAGCCTTCGACGCAGGAGAAATCCTTGTTGCAGCTCGACTGGTCGATGGTGCGCTTGCGGCCGAGCTCGGTCTCAAGCGGCTTGACGGAGACGCAGTTTGACTTCACGGAACAGTCGCCGCAGCCTTCGCAGACAGCGTCATTGATGAAGGCACGCTTGGCTGGATCGGGAAACAGGCCGCGCTTGCGCCGCCGCCGCTTCTCGGCCGCGCAGGTCTGGTCGTAGATCAACACCGTCAGGCCGGGCGTGTCGCGCAGTTCGCGCTGCACGAGGTCGAGATCGCTGCGGTCGTAAGCGATGACGCCCGCGGGGAAATGGCTGAGATCAGTATATTTGCCGGACTCGTCCGACACGATGACGACGCGCTTGGCGCCTTCCGCGGCCATCTGCGACGCAATCTGCGCGACGGTGAAGCCGCTCTCCGCAGATTGTCCGCCGGTCATAGCCACAGCGTCGTTATACAGAATCTTGTAAGTGATGTTGACGCTGGACGCGGCAGCAGCACGGATCGCCAGCAAACCGCTATGGGTATAGGTGCCGTCGCCAAGATTCTGGAACACATGCTTCTCGGTGGTGAACGCCGCCTGACCGATCCAGTTGGCGCCTTCGGCCCCCATATGGGTGATGGTTTCGGTATTGCGGTTCGGCATCCACATCGCCATGCCGTGGCAACCGATGCCGGCCATCGCGCGGCTGCCCTCCGGCAGTTGCGTCGAGGTGTTATGCGGGCAGCCTGAACAGAAGAACGGCACGCGCTGCGACTTGATCCGCGGGGTCAGCGCTACGCGCTCGAACGACTCTAGCCGCGCAAGCCGCTGCGCCAGTTGCGGATTGTCTGCGCCCATGCGCTCCAGTCGCGCGAGGATCGCGCGCGCCACCAGGGTCGGCGACAGCTCGCCCTCGCTGGGCAACAGCCGCGCGCCGGCTTCATCGCGCTTGCCGACCACCGAAGGTCGGGATGCAGCATCCATGTTGTAGAGCGCGTGCACGAACTGGCCTTCGATGAAGTCGTGCTTCTCCTCGACCACCAGAACGTCCTTGAGACCGGCAGCGAAGCGCCGCGCACCCTCGACCTCCAGCGGCCAGGTCAGGCCGACCTTGTAGATGCGGATGCCAAGCGCCGCGCAGGCCTCATCGGACAGGCCGAGATCCGCCAGCGCCTGGCGGACATCGAGATAGGCCTTACCGGTCGTTAGGATGCCAAGCCGCGGCGCGGGCGCGTCGAGCGTGATGCGATCGATCGGGTTGGCGCGGGCGAAGGCCGCCACCGCCTGCATCTTGGGGCTGTGCAGACGCCGCTCCGCCTCCAGCGACGGATCGGGCCAGCGGATGTGCAGACCGCCCGGCGGCATCTCGAAATCGGTGGGATCGACGAACTGCATGCGGTGCGGATCGACGGTGATGGACGCCGAGCTCTCCGCGGTTTCAGAGATCGCCTTGAAGCCGATCCAGCAGCCGGAATAACGCGACAGCGCGATGCCGTAGATGCCGAAATCGAGATATTCCTGCACCGTGGCCGGATTCAGGATCGGCATCATCGCGGCTTGAAAGATTTGCTCGCTCTGATGCGCCAGAGTCGAGGACTGACAGCCGTGGTCGTCGCCGGCCAGCGCCAGCACGCCCCCGTAGCGCGACGTGCCGGCCGCGTTGGCGTGCTTGAGGGCGTCGGCCGAGCGGTCGACGCCGGGGCCCTTGCCGTACCAGATGCCGAACACGCCCTGCACAGTGGCGCCCGGGAACAGGCCGACCTGCTGGCTGCCCCACACCGAGGTGGCCGCGAGATCCTCGTTCAGCCCCGGCTGGAACTGGATATTCTCCTCCGCCAGATGCGCCTTGGCGCTCCATAAGGCGTTGTCATACATGCCGAGCGGTGAGCCGCGATAGCCAGAGATGAAGCCGCCGGTGTTGAGCCCGGCGGCGCGGTCGCGCGCCCGCTGCAGCAGCGGCAGGCGCACCAGGGCCTGCACGCCTGACAGATAGATGCGTCCGGACGGTTTGATGTATTTGTCCTGAAGCGTGACATCTTCGAGCACGATACTGGTCATGATGTGTGAACCGGTTGTTGTTGATCTTGTGTATCGATGAGGTCTGTCGCGCCAGCGCTGCGGAGCTTGACCAATTCCTTCAGGATCACGCCAGCGGTCTTGCGGTCCCAGGTCGCCGGGCCGATTCCATCCTGCCGCAACTGTGCCTTGCGGATCTTGTTAGTGGGCGTGCGCGGCATCGCGTCGATGTGTTCGATGTAGCGCGGCACCATGTAATGCGGCAGGCGCTGCGCCAGATGTGTCAGCAACTCAACCGGATCGATCACGGCGCCTTCTTTGGCGACCACCACGAGCTTGATGTCATCGTCTGATGCGAATTCGGAGGGCACGCCGACCGCCGCGGATTCGCCGAGACCCGGGAATGTAGTGGCAGCATGCTCGATCTCGTAAGACGAGATGTTTTCCGCTCGGCGACGAATGCGATCGCCAAGCCGGTCGACGAAGTGATAGTAGCCTTCGTCATCGCGATAAACGAGATCGCCGGTGTGAAACCACAGATTCCGCCACGCCTTGAGGGTGGCTTCCGGATTGCCGAAGTAGCCTTGCATCAGCGTCCACGGCAGTTTTGAGCGCACCAGCAGTTCGCCGGTCTGGCCGGGAACAACTTCGCCATCGGTCTCCGGATCGGCGATCCGCAATTCGTAGTGATCGGCAATCGGCCGGCCGCAGGTGCCGGGCCGTAGCGCCTCGTCCAGCGATGACCAGATCGGGATGTTGGCTTCGGTCATACCCCAGACCTCGAGGCCGCGCACGGCGAACCGTGCCTCAAAGTCCGCTGCGATGTGACGGGGAAACGGTGACGTACCGAACCGGCGCAACGGATTGTCGGCATCGTCCGGACGCGCCGGCTGGGCGTAGATCATCTCAAGCATCGGCCCGTGACCGATCGACACTGTCGCGCCGCAAGCCCGGATGCGGTCGAGCCAGTCGGCAGCGCTGAAGACACGGTCGAGACAGACCTGCGCACCGGCGATCAGAGCAGCGAAAATGGCGACATAGCGCGGCGACATGTGGAACAACGGATGGAAGACGTAATAGGTGTCGCTGGCCGTTACCTGCATCTGCTGCGCGGATTCGAGGGCCAGCAGATAGGTCTGCGCATGCGGCAGCATCACGCCTTTAGCCGGACCGGACGTGCCAGAGGTGAAGATGATCGATGCGAGGTCAGACGGCCTCGCGCCCGGCGGCTGCCAGCCCTGCGGTACTTCCGCCGCATCGGACAGAGGCGCCACCGGCACCCTATTGAAGACAATCGGCGGCAGCCCGGTCTCACCGTCGGCCGCAAAATGCAGCGCCCGCTGCAGGCCCGGCACCGCCGCCTCGCTCTCGCGCAAAGTGGCAAGCAGACGGTCTTCAATCAGGATCAGGCGTGCGTCCGCCGTGTTGATGGCGTGCTCGAGCGTATGCCCGCGATACGCCGTGTTGATAGTAACGTCCGCCGCGCCCAGCAGATTGATGGCAAACCACGCCTTCAGCGTCCACAGGCAGTTGGCGCCCATCACCACCACTCGGTCGCCCGGCCGCACGCCCTCCAGCTCCAGCGCATATGCCAGTGCCAGCGCCTCCGCGCGCAACCGCGCAAAAGAGAGCGGCGCGCCGTCGATCATACGGATGAAAGGCGCATCCGCCGACAGCCGCGCGCGCGCGGCCAGCGCCGCATCCAGGGTCCAATTTTCGAAGGCGAGGTCCAGCATCGGCGCGATCCCCCGTCAACGATGGCGGAAGACCGGCTTGCGCTTCTCCGCAAACGCGATCGCGCCTTCCTTATGGTCTTCCAGGGCGAACGTGGTATGGGCCAGCCGGCGCTCGAACCGCACGCCTTCGGCCAGCGGCATCTCATAGGAGCGGTTCAACGCCTCCTTGGTCATCAAGATCATCGGCCGCGACAGTTCGGCGATCTGAGTGGCGACACGGATCGCTTCGTCGATCAACTGATCGGCCGGGATGATCCGGCTAACCAGGCCGCAGCGCTCGGCCTCGTCGGCGAGCATCATGCGGCCGGTGAGGCACATCTCCATCGCCTTGGACTTTCCGATCGAGCGCGACAGCCGTTGGGTGCCGCCGGCCCCCGGCATCACGCCAACCTTGACCTCGGGTTGGCCGAACCGCGCCGATTCCGAACAGAGGATGAAGTCGCACATCATCGCCAGTTCGCAGCCGCCGCCGAGCGCCAGGCCGTTGACGGCGGCTATCACCGGCTTGCGGCAGCGGGTCGCCTCCTCCCAGTTGCGGGTGATGAAGTCCTCCGTATAGGCGTCCGCATAGGTCTTGTTCGCCATCTCCTTGATATCGGCGCCTGCCGCGAAAGCGCGGCCCTTGCCGGTCAACACCATGGCGCCGATGGCCGGGTTGGCCTCGCACTGCCGCAGCGCCGCCGTCAGCGCGTCCATCAGTTCGGTGCTGAGCGCATTCAACGCGTCGGGACGGTTGAGCGTGATCAGGCCGACCGGTCCGCGCAATTCGAGTTCGACGATCGGATCGGCCATGGTCAGGCTCCCAGCGGTTGCTCGAGCGCAACGAAGCGCAATACATGCTCGCCCACCAGAACCACCTCATCATTCTGATTGGTTACCTTCAGTGACGCGTAGGCGCGGTCGCGCGCGAGATCGATCCGCACGATCTCGTAGCGGATCAGGATGGTGTCGCCGAAGAACACCGGTGCCACGAAGCGAAGCCGATCATATCCCGCCGACACGCCGTCGACGCGATACTTGATGCCGAACATGGCAGCCGCCGCCGAAGTGAATCCAACGACCAGCGCGCCCTGCGCGATACGGGTCTTGAAGCGAGATTTCTCCATGTAGCGCTGATTGATGTGGTTCGGCGAGAAGTCACCGCAGATGCCGGCGAACATATAGACGTCCGACTCGCTGATCGTCTTCTCGATCGCGATGTTGTCGCCGATCTTCATATCGTGAATGGTGGAACGCGGGCCTTCGTCAAAGTCTACGATCATGTTCTTGTCCTTGAATTTGGTTGCAGGGATGGATCAGGCGATCACGCCGTCGCTGCGTAGTTGCGCGATGTCGGACGGCGCATAGCCGAGTTCGGCCAGCACTTCCGCGCTGTGTTGGCCGAGGGTAGGCGCCGCACGAGTCGCCGTGCGGGCAACCGACGACATTTTCAACGGATTTCCGACCGTGCGCACCCGGCCATGTACGGGATGGTCGAACTCGATCATCAGTCCGTTGGCATCGACCTGCGGCTGCGCCAACGCCTCGCCAAGCGACAGTACCGGCGCGCACAGCACATCCTCGCGATCGAGCCGCGCGAGGCACTCGGCGGTGTTGTATTTGGCGAATCCTGGCGCCAGCAACTTGAAGATGTCCGTCCGGTTCGGGCCCCATGAGGCCTTGTCGGCATATTGCGGCCAGGCCGAATAATCCTCGAGTTCCAGCGCTCGGCAGATATCGCCGAGCGGATTGGGCCGGAACACACCGACCAGCGTCACCGCACCGTCGCTGGTCGGAAAGATGCCGATCAGGTTCTGCTGCACCCAGTTGACCTCTTTCTCGCGCAGCAGCCACTGAGTCACTTCCTGCTGCTGCAGGGTGATGAGGACATCGAGTAGGCAGACGTCGATGCGTTGACCGAGGCCGGTGCGTTCGCGCTGGTAGAGCGCCATCAGGATGCCCTGCACCATCACCATACCCGACGTGAAGTCGCCGAGCGCGGTTGGGAACAGCTGCGGCACCCCGCTTTGATCGGGGTTGCGTGACGCCAGCCCGGACAGGGACTGTGCAAGGAAATCCTGCCCGCCTTTGTGCGCCAGCGGCCCGCTCGGGCCGAAGCCCGAGCCAGATCCGTAGATCAGGCGTGGATACTTCTCCTTCAGTTGCTCGTAGCCGAGCCCGAGCCGTTCTGCGACGCCGGGACGGAAGTTGTGGATCAGTACGTCGGCCTGCGCCAGCAGTTGCGCCACGATCTTCGCGCCAGCCGGTTTGCCCATGTTGAGCGCCATGCCGCGCTTGTTGCGGTTGAGGCCCATATAATAGGCGCTCTCGCCGTACGGCTCGGTGATGAACGGATCGGTGCCGCGGCAGATATCGCCATCGCCGGGACGCTCGATCTTGATGATCTCCGCGCCGAAGTCGCCGAGTACCTGGGTCGCGCAAGGGCCGAACTGGACCTGAGTCAGGTCCAGAACGCGCACCCCCGCGAGCGGAAGAGGAGTCTGCTTGTTCATTTCACGCTCAGATTTTTGAACTTGCCGTTACGCACCGTCACATAGATGAGGGTATCCTTGCCCCAGCTGTCGTGATCCTTGGCCGAGAACTGGATCGGTGCCGCCGCATAGCCCTTGATCGGCCCCATGGTCTCGACCTTGTCGCGCAGCGACGGGCCGTCGGTGGCGCCGGCCTTCAGAGCCTGCACCACGGTGGCCGCCGCATTGGCGCCGAGCAGCGCACCGAAGCCGGCGACGCCGCCTCTGTTTTTGAGCAAGTCGAACAGATCGGTGAGCGGACCGGCCTCATCCGGATTAACCAGCGCGGGTGCGATCAGATTCTCCGCGCCCTTGCCGCCGTTCTTGATGATCTGCTTCTGCACGATGCCGGCCATGCCGTAGACCGGCACACTCATGCCGATCTCCTGCAGCTTGCGCAGAAGCGCACCGGCCGAGCCGGTGCTCGACGTGGCGAGAAACACGGCGTCGGGCTTGCCGCTGCGGATCTTGATCGCCTGTGCGGTCAGGTCTGTCGCCGCCTTGGGCGCCGAGACCTGTTCCACCACCTGCAGATCCCCCTTCTCCTTGGCCATGCTGACGAACAGTTCAGACGCCTGCTGCCCGTAGGCATCCTCTTCGGAGAACACGGCGACCCGCTTGTGACCGTCGGCAACGATACGGTCGCGGCTCGCAGGAAGGTCTGTCGAGATCGGCACCGACATGCGGAAAACCCATTTCGAGAATCCTTCCTTGGGATCGGTCACCGATTGGGTGCCGACCATCGGGAACACCGGCACCTTTGAACGCATCGCAAGATCGGCGAAGGCCAGCGTTTCCGACCCGGTGGTCGCGCCGATGATAGCAATGACCTTGTCGTCGAGGATGACCTGGTTGGCGAGGCGCGCCGCTTCGGTGGGATTGGTCTTGGTATCGCGCACGATCAGCTCGATCGGCCGACCGTTGACGCCGCCCTGCGCATTTGCACGTTCGACCACACTCTCAACCGCGGCGCGCTCGTCGGCGCCATAGGCCGCAGCCGGACCCGACAGCGCGATCAGAACCGCGACGCGCAGCGGATCGTCCTTGCTCTGGGCCATCAGCGGGCCCGCCTGCATCGCGACGCTGCCCATCAATGCGAGCACCAAAGCTGCGCGCCGCGTCATGCTCATGTTTGTCATTAGTGTCCTCCCTCGATCAGTGAACGGATGCAGCGGAGCGCTGCAGATAAAGTCCCACGATGCGGTCCCGGTCAGCAAGTTCGGCCTTGCCGCCCTGCAGCACGACTTTGCCGCCCACCAGTACGATGAAGCGGTCAGCGACCGTTTCGACCAGGTGGTGGTTCTGTTCGACTAGGAGGATCGGCAGCCCGCTGGCGCGGAGCTTGTCCAGCACCTCCGCGAGTTCGTCGACGATGATCGGTGCCAGGCCCTGGGTCGGTTCGTCGAGCAGCAACACGCGCGGGCTGCTGGCCATGCATTTCGCGATCGCCAGCATCTGCTGCTGGCCGCCGCTGAGCGCCCCTGCCGCGTCGTTCCAGCGCGACTTCAAAAACGGAAACAGACCGAGCGCCCGCTCCATCGCCTCGCCGCGATCGCTTTTGGCTGTCAGCAGCGCACCGAGACGGATGTTGTCGGCGACGGAAAGCGATGGAAACAGGCCACGCCCGTCCGGCACCGTCGTTAGCCCGGTGCCAACCCGGCGCCAGGACGACAGCGGGTCAAGCCGGCGGTCGTCAAGCGTGACTTGTCCAGACGCGCTGACGGTGCCGTTCAATGCGCCGACCAGGCTGGTCTTGCCGGCCCCGTTAGGGCCGATCAACGCCACGAGTTCGCCCGGTGCCACCGAAAAACTGACATCGCTGCACACAGTCAAGCTGCCGTAGCGCGCGCTGATGCCGCTGCATTCGAGGCCCTTGCGGGCACTTCTGTTCATCGTTGGATCAAGCTGCGACACGGTGACCTCCGAGATAGGCCGTCATCACCTGCTCGTCCTGCACGACCGACTGCGGATTGCCTTCCGCAACGATCTGGCCGCGCACAAGCGCCACCATGTGATGACTGAGTTCAGCGACAAAGCCGACATTGTGCTCCACCAGGAGCACGCCGATGCGGTCGGCGGCGGCAAGGCGGATCGCCCGCCCCAGCAGTGCGCGGTCATGCTCGTCGATGCCCGCGGCCGGTTCGTCGAGCAGCAGGAATTTCGGCGCGCTGGCCAGCGCGCGAGCGACCTCGAGCAGGCGCAAACGGCCGAGCGACAGCGCGCTGGAACGCTGGTAGGGATCGCTGGTCAGTTCGAATTGCGCGATCAAGCGCTCAGCCTGCTCGCGCAGTGCTTTCTCGCGCGCCTGGCGCCCGCGCGACGCGACGAAGCCGCCAAGCAGCGACGGCTTGTTGCGGCTGTAGAAACCCATCATCACGGCGTCGAGCACGCTGGCATCGAGATCCAGCCGCGGCGTCTGGAAAGTGCGCGACACGCCGAGCTGGATGCGCTGGTGAAGCGGGAAGCTGGAGATGTCCGCATTGTCGATGCGCACCGTTCCCTCTTGCGGGTGAGCGACGCCTGTCAAGCAGTTGAACAGCGTGGTCTTGCCGGCGCCGTTCGGCCCGACAAGCCCCGTGATCACGCCCGACCGCACCGAAACGCTGACGTCCTTCAGCACTTTGAGTCCGCCGAATGCGATACTGATGTTGCGTGCATCGAAACTCATCGCGCCGCTCCCGTGGTCTGCACTGCCTGCGTCACTGCGAGCGGCTTCGGCGAGGCAGCCACGCGCTGCCGCCAGCGCCGCGGCACCAGCGTCATAAGGCCATCGGGCGAGAACAGCAGCACCAGGATCAGAATGCCGCCGAAGAAGATTCCCTGACTTTCTGTGCCCGGCAGGAAATCGCTGGCCACGGTGAAGATCAGAGCGCCGATGATCGGTCCCAGCACCGACTTGCGCCCGCCCACCACCACCATGAACAACACGTTGGCGGACACCGCGATCGACAGCGAGTCCGGTGCCACATAGCCGAGCGTGTGGGCGTAGAACCAGCCGCCCAGACCAGCAACGCCAGCGGTGATCGCAAACAACAGCGACAGATCCAGCGCGACGTTAACGCCCATCGCTTCCGCAAGCAGATGATCGGTGCGGACCGCGTTCAGCGCGCGCCCGCGCAGACTGGACATGTAGTTGACATAGGCGATCACCAGCACCACCACGACCGTCCAGATCACGAAATGCGCGCGGATGCGCGAATTACCGACAAATGGCAGAGTGGGAATGCCATTGATGCCGTTGAAGCTGCCGGTGAAGTCGCCGCCGCGCTGCAGCGCGACCTCGACCACCGTGCCGATCGACAGCGTCACCAACGCGAGCGACAGTTCAGGCAACCGTAAGATCGGCTTAGCGATGACAAAGGCGATCAGTGCCGGCAGCACCACCGCAGGCAGCAGCGACAGCATCGGCGACAGGTTGAAGCGCGTGGAGATGATAGCCGTGGTGTAGGCCCCAATCGCTGCGAACGCACCCTGGGCCAGCGACACCGTTCCCCCTTGGCCGTATAAGAGGCCGAGCGGCAACGCCAGCAGCGCGAAGATGCCGACTGTGGTCGAGGTGGAATAGATCGACCGCTGAAACTCCGCCAGCACCGAGACCCAGGCGATGGCCAGCACCAGCACGCCGACACTGCCGATCCATTTGTAGGCGCTGTTCATGGCCGAGCTCCCGAGAATGCGGCGGAAGGCAAGCGGCCTGATGCCAGGATAATGATGATCAACGCAGCGGGCACCGCATGCGCCCAGCCGTTCGGTAGCACCGCCTGGCTGAACGACTCGGTCAGCCCAATCAGCAGGCCGCCGAGAAAGGCCGGCAACGGCCCGCGCTGCCCCAGCACCACGGCGCTGCTGAAAGCGATGGTGGTGAAGGTGAACGCGCTGGCATAGGTCATGCCGATCGACATCGAGGCCAGCACGCCGCCGATCCCGGCGATCGCCGCGCACAGCACGAAGGTCAGGAACTGGGTGCGCTTGACCGCAATGCCCGCCAGCGACGCGTTTTTCGACGAGATGGCGCAGGCCTTCATGCGCAGGCCGACCGGCGAATATTTCAGGGCGACGGTCAGCGCCAGCATCAGGACCACGCTAAGGGTCAGGTTGAATAGGCCCTGATAGCCGATCACTGAATCGCCGAGCAGAACGATGCCAGGGATGGTGTCGACGAACTGGTTGTCGGTCCCGACCGTGACAAGGATAACGGACTCCATCAGCAGCATGAAGGCAAATGTCGCGAGCACGATCGGCATCGCGTCCTTCATCGTCCGCAGCGTATGAAAGCCGAGAAAGATCGTTCCAGTGACGGCGCCGAGCGCCATCGCAGCGGCGACGCCGAGCAGGCCGCCATAGGGCATACCGAATGCGGCGGCGACGACGCCGGCAACGACTGCATAAGCCCCGACGGAGACGTCGATAACATCGGTCGTGACCCAGATGACGCTCATCGGAACCGCGAACAATGCGTAGATGGCACCGAGAAAGAGACCGTTGGCGAAGATTTCCAGATACACTTCGTTGCTCGTCCGTTGTGATGTTGCAGGACGCCCGCGATCAAGTCAGGCGATGCTTGAGTTCAGCGGCGGCCTGCAAGAAGAAGCCCTGACCGTAGAGCGCCGTGGCAAACGGCACGCCGGGTCCGCCCGGAGGCACCTGTACGCCCGGCACCGCGCCGTCCGGTTCAACCGATCCGGCCACGATACGGAAGGCGCGCTCGGCCTTGTCCAGATACGTCTTGTCGAGCCACCCCATATTGGCGGCACGCGCGGCGCTGTAGGCGAACATCAACGTGCCCGAGGCCTCGAACTTGGCGTGATGATCGTCGAGAATATTGCGGAAGAAGCCGCTGCGATCCTGATGCACCGCGATCGCGGCGAACACCTTGCGACCGAGTTCGCGCAACGGTTCGGCGCGCGGGTGATCGCCGATCTCGGCCAGCAAATCGACCAAGCAGCAGGTCAGCCAGCCGTTGCCGCGGCACCAGAACGTCGATTGCAGAAAATAATTGGGCTTCTCACTCCAGGCGTGCCGCGCCAGATACTCATCCTTGTCCACCAGATGGTGCACATAGACGTCGACTTGATCCAGCGCCTCGTCGATCAGCTTACTGTCGCCCGTCAGGCGGCCGAGCCGCGCCAGGAACGGGCACATCAGGTAGATGAAGTCGATCCACAGCTCCGGCCCTTCGTCGCGGACCCAGAACCCGCCGCGGCGAGTGCGCGGCGCGGCAAGCAGTGCCTTGACCTGCAGTTGAGCTGCCTCGAGCAGCCGCGGCTCGTTGGCGCGCTCATGATAGGCGAGCACGTTGTAGCCAAGCGCAGACGACAACGCGGCCGTCGGCGAGAACACGCCGACATGGCCCTTCGTCAGCTCGATCTGCTCGTCATAACCGAGAAATCCGCGGCTCGATTGCATGTCCACTGCGCGATCGACCCATGCCTTGGCGCCGGCGATCGCCTTGCTGTCGCCCCAGCGCAGGATGCCGGTGATGGCCGGCGCCTTCTCCCAGACATCGCGCTCGTACGGATGGGTAAGGATATAGCTCGTGACCTGCTTCACCAAGACATTGAGATCGAGACGGCTCATGGACTTCTCCTCGTCAACTGACAGCAATGCAGTCCGGTGTGGGCCTGCGCTGGATCGATGGGGCGCCTAGATGGCGCAGTGCTGATGGAAAGATGCGTGGCGTTCGCAGAAGCGCGGCAAGGTGCAATGCGCTGCAACAAAACCGCACGTCGAATGCCAATGCCGACGCTCGGCGACCCTCATGCGATGAACAAAGCTGCAAAACATTTGCGGCTTACCTCCCTTGTGTTCGTTCCTCCGGCTATACAATACTATCCAGCCGGTATGTTTTATTTGACCGGATCGTACAGACAGGAATTCGTCGATGCAAGAGGCCTTCCAATGTGTGCGCAAAAAGCCGCACTGGCCCGATCCGCGCATCGGCGCAACGTTAGGAACGAAGACGATGAGCAGTTCACACGCCAACCGTCCGCTCTCGGGCATTCGCGTCGTCGATCTCACGCGGCTGGCGCCCGGCCCCTATGGCACGATGTTGCTCGCCGACCTCGGCGCCGAGATCATCGTGGTCGGCGGCGGCCGCGCCGGTCCACCAGTGTCGAGCTTTGCGCGCGGCAAGACCTTCATCACGCTTGACCTCAAGAATCCGGAAGGTCTGCTTGCGCTGCAGCGTCTGGTCAGCAGCGCTGACATCCTGATCGAGGGCTTCCGCCCGGGCGTCGCCGATCGTCTCGGCGCGGGTTATGCCGCCTTGTCCGCCATAAACCCAGGCCTGATCTACTGTTCGCTGACGGGATACGGACAGAGCGGTCCGCGCGCGCAAGAGGCCGGGCACGACATCAACTATCTCGCCTATACAGGCGTGCTCGGATCGATGGGCCCTGTCGATGGTCCGCCTGCTTTGCCGCTCAACGCCATAGCCGACATGGCCGGCGGTGGCATGCTGGCCGTGGTAGGGATCCTTGCTGCGCTGCACGAGCGATCGCGCACCGGACTTGGTCAGCATGTCGATGCCGCCATGGTCGATGGTTGCCTGTCGCTGATCGCAATGCATTTTCCGGTGTGGAGCACGGATGCCATGCCGGGACGTGGCGACGGCTATATCGCCGGCAATGCGCCGTTCTATCGCTGCTACACCTGCGCCGATGGCGGACATGTTGCAGTCGGGTCTCTGGAGCCGCAATTCTTTCACGCCCTGTGGACGGTGCTCGATCTCGGTCCCCTCCCCGACCACATGGACCGCCGCACCTGGCCGGATATCGAGGCGCTCCTGACCGCCACGTTCAGGTCAAAGCCGCGCGATCACTGGACTGCGCTGTTCGAGGGCAAGCAGGCTTGCGTGACGCCCGTGTTGGCACCGCACGAGGTCGGCGACGACCCGCAGATGCGCACCCGCACCGATGACGGCGCCGGCGGCTTTGTAGTCCCGGCGGTGCCGCGGTTCAGCCGCACGCCGATCGCGCCGCCGCCCAGCGACACCCGCGACCGCAGCGTCGAGGTGCTGTCGGCCGCAGGGCTCGACGACGCTGCGATCGCCAAAGCGAGCCCTGCCGGCGAACGAGGTCTGATGGCCGGCCTCGGCTGGCCGCCGGTGTTCACGGGCTGAGCCAATAAAAAGGAAAGGGAGATCATGCGCCTCACCGAAGAAGACAAGTATCAGGGTTTTCGCCGCAGCTTGCAGCGCTTCGTCGAACGCAGCGTCGCACCCTATGCAGCGCAGGTGGACCGCGAGGGTCGGCCGCCGCTGGAAGCGATCGACGCTGCGCGTGCGCTTGGACTTCCCGGGCTGGCATTTCCGGAACGGCTCGGCGGATCGGACGGCGATCTGTTCACCCAGGTCATCACCACCGAAGAGCTGGCGCGCGCCTGTGCATCGACTTCGCTGACCATCACCAGCGGCTGGGTTTTGGAAGGCGTGGTGCGGTACGGCACACCCGCACTGCAGGATCTGGTGATTCCACCGATCTGCAACGGCGAGATGCGGGGCGCATGGGGCCTGACCGAGCCCCAAGGCGGATCGAACCTGATGGGCGCGCGAACTACCGCCAGACGCGATGGAGATAGCTGGGTGCTCGACGGCACAAAACGCTTCATCACCAGTGCGGGTTGGGCCGACTGGTACCTGATCTTCGCCCGCACCGGTAATATAACGTTCGGTATCTTCATGGTCCACCGCGACGACACCGGCATCCGCTTCGGCAAAGCCGAGGACAAGATGGGCATGCGCGGAAGCCCGACCGCAGACGTCTTTCTCGAAAACTGTCGCGTACCGGCTATGCGAGTGATCGGCGACCCCGCCCAGGGCGGCGCCTACATCACCGAAATGCTGCATAATTCGCGCCTGACCATTGCGGCGCATGCACTCGGCATCGCCCAGGGCGCGCTCGACCAGGCCGTGAAATACACCGCGGAGCGCCAGCAATTCGACCAGACGATCTCCCGTTTCCAGGCGATACGGGTCATAGTTGCCGACATGGCGCTGAAAGTGGAGGCGGCGCGCGCCGTGTTGTATCAAGCTGTGGACTACCGGCTTCGCAACCATCCCGATTCGCGGCGCTACGCCTCGCTGGCCAAGGTGCTGTGCAGCGACGCGGCCATGGCGGTCTCGACGGACTCTGTGCAAGTCCATGGCGGATACGGATATCTTAAGGACTACCCAATCGAACGGATGTTGCGCGATGCCAAGGTTACTCAGATCTGGGAAGGTACTAACCAGATCCAACGTCTTTTAATCGCGAAGGAAACCTATGCCATCTGCTAAACAATCAAGCGTCATGCGTGCCGTCGCAAAATCGCATACCAAAGCACCGGTCAAGGCCTCAATCAAGTCTTCGCCTAAGATCGCAGCGCGAAAAGCTAAGTCGGCTTCCTTGCCGGACGCAAAGCTTTCCAAACGCGATCTCAGCTTGGCGCGCATCCTCGACGCCGCCATCCGTCTGTTTGCCACCCGCGGGTACTGGAACAGTACGCTTGAAGAGGTCGCGACCGTCGCCGGTTTCACCAAGGGCGCCGTCTACTATCATTTCAAAAGCAAAGAACATCTTCTCCTGAAGGCTTTGGAGACTATCGAGGCGCGATCCATCGACGCCACCATTGCCGGCGTCGCGCAGCGCGGCGGCACGCCCACTGCACAGCTCGCCTCGCTGGTAAAATATCAGACGCAATGGGCTGCCACGCATCCAGAGGATCTCGCAGTCATGGTTCTAATGTCGGTTGAGATCGCGCGGGCTAAGAGCAAGATCCGCACCCTGATGTTTCGCATCTATCGCAAGCTGGCCACGCTGCTGGAGACAATCATCGATGCCGGAAAAACTACCGGTGAATTCAGTACCAGGCAGGATACGCGTGACATAGTTCTGTATTTGGAAGCGGTTCACGACGGCAACATGTTGCTGTGGTATCGCAGCGGCAACGATCCCGAGATCGGCCGGAAGCTGACTCGAGCTACGCTGAATGGATTTGCACATGCCGTTCAGGGCCACTAACCAACGCACTATCCATGATTAGCCAACTTATGTCCGCTTTGCGCGGTGGACTCAATTGGTCGGCGCAACACTCTAATCTTCTAGCAAAGATGGAGTGTAGACATGAGACGGCGGCAACGCATCAATTACTCAGCGGCACAACGATCCGAGATCTGGGATCGCTGGCAAGCAGGCGAACCGATGAGTTCGATCGGACGTCGGTTTGATCGCGATTCTTCATTGGTGTTCTCGATCATATCGCCAACTGGCGGCATTCGCCCGCCGG
>Ga0153956_1001779_pt1 | contig 17743 bp, 15 predicted proteins | sample TSFL040MetaG_FD_104704 | JGI IMG/M metagenome (GOLD analysis project Ga0153956, IMG submission 104704) | Attine ant fungus gardens microbial communities from Florida, USA - TSFL040 MetaG | ecosystem: Host-associated > Fungi > Mycelium > Unclassified | place: USA: Florida, Wekiwa Springs...
CGCGGCGAGCGGCTGCGCACCCTGCTCTATCTGTTCGGCCGCGACGAAGCGGTGCGTTACCTGCGGGCGGGCTGAGCCTTGCCGCTGACCAGGCTGGGCGTCATCCGCACCAGGCGGCCGTCATCCTCGTCGGTCAGGATATAAAGTGCGCCGTCGGGGCCTTCGCGCACGTCGCGGATACGGGCGCCGACCTCGCCCATCAATTGTTCCTCCTCCTCCACCTTTCCGGCGCGCAGGGACAGGCGGCTGACGCGCCGGCCCTTGAGGGCGGAGACGAAGATGTCGCCGTTCCAGTCCGGAAACAGCGCCCCGTCATAGAAGGTCATGCCGGACACCGCGATGGAGGGGTCCCAATAATAGACCGGCTGTTCCAGCCCGGCGCGGGCGGTGCCGGTGCCGATCGGCTTGTCGTCATAATCGCGGCCATAGGTGATGAGGGGCCAGCCGTAATTGGCGCCCGCGCGCAGCAGGTTGAGTTCGTCGCCGCCCTTGGGGCCGTCCTCCACCGTCCAGATGCGGCCCGCCGCGTCGCGCGCGATGCCCAGGGGATTGCGCATGCCATAGGCATAGATCTCCGGACGCGCCCCCGGCACCGCGCGCAGCGGGTTGTCGGCGGGGACAGCGCCGCCGGAGGTGATGCGGATCACCTTTCCCAGGTGGCTGGAAAGATCCTGGGCCGCCTGGCCCTGGAAGCGGTCGCCGATGGTGGCATAGAGAAGGCCGTCGCCGCCGAACAGCATGCGGCCGCCCAGATTGGTATCGGCGGCCAGGTCGGGCGCGGCGCGGAAGATCACCTTGAGGTCGCGCAGCCCCGGCGTATCGCCGGTTTCCAGCCGGGCGCGGGCAATGGCCAGGCCGCTGGCCGTCCCGCGCGGCTCCAGGTAGCAGATATAGACCAGTCCATTGGCGGCGAAGCCGGGATCGAGCACGATGTCCAGCAGGCCGCCCAGCGTGCCGTTGCGAATCTCCGGAACACCGGCCAGCGGCGGCGAGATCGCGCCGCCGGCGCCGACGATGCGCAGGCGTCCCGCCCGCTCGCTGATCAGATAGCGGTCGTCCGGCAGGAAGGCCAGGCTCCAGGGCCGCGAAAGCCCGGCGGCGATCGTGTCGGTGCGATAATCGCCCGCCTCCGCAGGCGGGGGCGCGTCGGTCTGCCCGTCAAAGGACGCACTCTGCCCCGGTGCGCGGGATTCGTTCAGGACCGGGCCCGGCGCCGCGAAGGCCGCCGCGCACATGCAAAGCCAGGCAAGGAAAACGGATTTCATCAAGCGCCACTCCGACCATCGGCTTGTGGCGCGCCAATGCGGCGATAATTTGTCGCGCGATGTCCGGACCGCGCATGCAGGCCGTCAACATCATTCCTGCGGGTAAGGCGAATGGGCCTCGCTGCGGGCATCCGCCGGCGCCGGGGTGGCGGCCAGCGCGGCAACCGCCGCCAGGGTGACGATCTTCATGCGATGCGCCTGTTGGATGGGCGAAAAAGGAAACCGCGCATCCCGCGAAGAAGTTGCGGCGGTTCCGCCGGAAACCTAAAAGGGAACCGGGACACGGAATTGCCATGGATCATTTCAGTTGCGATGCCGCCGTCATCGGCGCGGGCGTGGCGGGACTGGCGGTGGCGCGCGAACTGGCGCGCGCCGGCCATGACGTGGTCGTGCTGGAGAAGAACGATCACATCGGCATGGAGACCAGCGCCCGCAACAGCGAGGTGATCCATGCCGGCATCTATTATCCGCAAGGCTCCCTGAAGGCGCGGCTATGCGCGCGGGGCAAGGACCTGCTCTACGGTTTCTGCGAAAGCCATGGCGTGCCGCACCGGCGGATCGGCAAGCTGGTCATCGGCCATGCCGGGCAGGAAGACCGGATCGCGGCCATCGCCGCCGCCGCGCGGGACAATGGCGTGGCGCTGGAGCCGCTGGACCGCGCCGCCATCGCCCGGCTGGAACCGGCGGTGGTCGCGGCTATCGGCCTGTTCTCCCCCACCACCGGCATCATCGACAGCCATCAATACATGCTGGCGCTGCTGGGCGACCGGACCCTGGTGCGCGGCGCCGAAGTGACGCGCATCACGCGCGACGGCGGGGAATGGCGGGTGCACCTGGCCGGCGGCGGCGAAGCCATGACGCTGGGCGCGCGGCTGGTGGTGAATGCGGCGGGCCTGTGGGCGCAGAAGATCGCGGCGCGCATCGAGGGGCTGGCGCATGTGCCGCCGCTGTATCTCGCCAAGGGCAATTATGCCGGGCTGTCGGTGAAATCGCCGTTCCGCCACCTGGTCTATCCGGTGCCGGAGCCGGGCGGGCTGGGGGTGCATGTCACGCTGGACATGGGCGGGCGCGCCCGCTTCGGCCCCGATGTGGAATGGCTGGAGACACAGGACCCGGCTGGAATCGACTATACCGTGGCGCCCGGCACGGCGGCGAAATTCGCGCCCCTGATCGCGCGCTGGTGGCCGGGCATCCGGGAAGGGATGCTGGCGGGCGACTATGCCGGGGTGCGGCCCAAGCTGGCGCCGAAGGGCGCGCCCAATGCCGATTTCCGCATCGACGGGCCGGCCCTGCATGGCCTGCCGGGCCTGGTGAACCTGTATGGGATCGAATCGCCGGGCCTGACCGCATCGCTGGCCATCGCCGAGATGGCGGCGGAGATGCTGGCTTAGCCTTGCGTTTCGGTGGCGGGCTTCTGCCGCACATGGGCGTTGATGGCGCGCAGCCCCGGCGCGGTGTCCAGCAACAGCAGCACATCGCGCAAGGACGCCTCGCCCGCCGCCGCGCCCAGCCGGTCATAGACCGCGCGCAGGAATTGCAGGTCTTCCGGCGTGTCGATGCTGAGACGCGCCGGGGGAAAGGCCAGCGGCGGATATTCGTCCACCCACACCGTCCTGACCGGCGCGGGGTTCAGCTTGAACCAGCTTGTCACATGCTCGCGCGCCACCGGATCGTCCGCCGCATGGGTGGTCAGCCAGTCCAGCGCGCGGCGGGAAAAGGCGTCGGCGCCTTCATGGGCGCAGCGGGCGCCTTCCTTCATTCGCACGAAATCGCCGCCCTCCCGCGCCAGCGCCTCCAGCAGCCAGTCGATCAGGCCGGGATCGATCAGCGGCGCGTCGCCGGTGATGCGCACCAAGGTCCCCGCGCCGCCGGCTTGCGCCGCCATCCGGTAGCGCTCCAGCACATCGAGCAGCGGGCCGCGCACGCAGGCCACGCCCGCATCGCGGCAGAAGGCTTCCACGGCATCGTCGGCGCGATCGTCGGAGGTGGCGACCATCACCCGATCCACCCGCCGGCATTGCCGGGCGCGATGGAGGATGTGCCACAAGACCGGCTGGCCCGCGACCGGCATCAGCACCTTGCCCGGCAGGCGGGTGGAGCCCATCCGCGCCTGGATCACCGCGACGGTGGGGCCAGGCATCAGGCCGCCGGCTTCCAGGTCTTGCGCAGATGGCGCATGGGGCGCAAACCGTCGGCCGGATCGGCGCGCCATTCCCGGTCGGGCAGTTCGGCCGGCACCGGTTCCTTGAAGCCCTCGCCGTCGGCGGCCAGCGCGGTGCGGATGCGCGCGATCACCGGCGCGATCTCGTCCGGCAGCCAGCAATGGCCGGTGTGATATTCCTCGCCGGTGCCGTCCAGGTCGAGATGCAGTTCGACGGTCTCGGCGTTCCAGTGATGCACGGCGCGCTCGATCACCGCGGGCGAACGCGAATGGTCCGACCAGCCCACCCGCGCGCCGGTCTCGCGGCGGATGGCGGCGATGGCCGACAGGTTGGATTGTTCCGGCGGCGACGGATAGGCCGAGACGCAATGCAGCACCGTGACATCGCTCGCGCCCGCTCCGCGGAGGGTGGCAACCGCCGCCTTGATCTCCGGCATGATCGCCATGCCGGTGGAGACGATCACCGGCTTGCCGGTCGCGGCGCAGGCCTTCATCAGGTCGCCCCACAGCAACTCATACGACGCCACTTTGTAGAAGGCGACGTAAGGCTCAAGCTCCGCCACCGCTTCCAGGTAGAAGGGCGTGCAGGAGAATTCGATGCCGCGTTCGGCGCAGCGGCGCGCCAGCGGCTCCAGATGCGCCACCGGCAATTCCCAGGCGATGCGCCTGGAATGTTGCGGGCTTTTTTCCAGGATCTCCGGCGCGAACAACTGCCTGACGCGGAAAAGCTGGAACTTGACCGCGTCGAAGCCGCAAGCCGCGGCGGCATCGACAAAGGCCAGGCCGCGGCCCAGGTCCCGGGCATGGTTGCTGGAGACTTCCGCGATGAACTTGACCATGTCAATCCTCCGTCACGAACCGCACGCGGCGCACGGCGTCTTCCGCCGCCGCCACGGCCTGCGCCCGCGTCGGGGCGCAGGAAATCACATAGCCCACCCGCGACGGATGGTTCTCGGCCGCCGCCACCGCGTCGCCTGCCTTCGCCCACACATCCACCTTGCGGATCGCGCCGCCCGCCACCGCGTCCAGCCCGCGAATGTCGCGGATCACGCCGGGCGCGGGAAAGAAATAGCGCTGCGAGGTGGCCATTGCGCGCGTCGGCATGAAGCGCGCCGCATCGACCGGATTGCCAACCGCCATGTCCACCAGGATGTCCACGATGTCCACGCCGGTCGACCAGGGCACCTTGTCGTAACAGAAATTGCCGCCGGACAGGCGCGCGGCGATCTCGATCACATAAGGGCGCCCGTCCCCGCCCAGGATCATGTCGCCCTTGGACGGACCCCAGTCGATGCCCAGCGCGCGGGTGGCTTTCTCGAATTCCGCTTCCACCAGCGCCTTGTCGGCAGCGTTCAGGACCGTGGGAATGTCGCCGCCATCCTCGACCATGAAGGGCCGGGCGTCGTCCAGCCGCGCATAATTGCGGTCGGCAAAGCCCGTGCAATGGAACACGCCGTCATGCATCAGGCCCTCGGTGCTGATCTGCAGGCCGGAGATGAATTTCTCCGCGATCACGCCGCCGCCGAAGGAATAGCGGCCGGCATAGGCGAAGGCCGCCTCCAGGTCCATGCCCGCCGACAGGCGCTGCACGCCCCGCGCGCCGGAGGAATCCACCGGCTTGACCACGATGGGATAGCCCACTTGCGCCGCGAAAGCCTTGAGATCGGCGGCACGGGCGATGCGGGCAAAAGCCGGGACATTGACGCCCGCGTCCCGCAGCACCTCCTTCATGCGCAGCTTGTGGACGCAGAGTTCGGCCACCGCCACCGGGATATGGCGCGCGCCCAGCACTTCGGCGGCGGCCGACACCATGTGCGGAATGTCGCTGGCGATGGTCATCACGCCGTCGATCCTCGACGGATATTCGCGGGCGAATTTCAGGATGGCGTCACGGTCGCGGGTACTGACCGGATGGAATTCGTCGGCCAATGCTCGGGCGGGCGCCTCGGGATTCATGTCCAGCGCGATGGTGCGGATGTTCCTGGCGCGGGCGGCCTCGAACGCCGCGGCCTGCTCCTTGCCCGCCCCCAGGATCAGCAGGATCTTCATGACATCAGCATCCCGCCATTGATGTTGAGCGTCTGGCCGGTGACATAGCCCGCCGCGTCGGAAGCCAGCCAGGCCACGCCCGCCGCGATCTCCTCCGGGCGGGCGATGCGGCCCACCGGAATCTGCGCCGCCTTGCGTTTGCCCGCCCTGGATTTCAGTTCCCTGGCGATCATGTCCGTCCCGACCAGGCCCGGCGACACGGCATTGGCGGTGACGCCGTGCGGCGAATAAAGCCGCGCCAGCGAATGGGTGAGATTGATCAGCCCGGCCTTGGCGGCGGCGTAATGGACCTGGCGCATGCCGCCCCACTGCCCGCCGATGGAGGTGATGTTGACGATGCGGCCCCATTTCCGCGCCACCATGTGCGGCAGGCTTTCCTGGGCGGTGATGAAGGCGCCGCGCAGGTTGACCGCCAGCATGCGGTCCCAGTCGGCGTCGGTGATGGCGTCGAACGGCTTTTCCTGCACCAGGGCGGCGTTGTTGACCAGAATGTCGATGCCGCCGAATTCCTTTTTGATCGCCGCGATCGCGCGCCGCACCGAGGCGCGGCTGGCGATGTCGATCTTCACCGCCATGGCGCCCTGCCCGCGCGCCACGCTCCCGGCCCCCTCGCGGTTGCCGTTATAACCGCAGGCGACCCGGCAGCCCGCGTCCAGCAGCGCCAGCGCGGTGGCGCGGCCGATGCCGCCGCCCGCGCCGGTCACCAGGGCGACGCGTGTTTTCACGCGAAGGACCATTCGGTGGACATCTTGTCCAGGGTCTGGCCGCCCAGCAGCATGGGCAGCACGTCTTCCTCCGGATCGACATGGCAATGGATCAGCACCGGGCCGGGGCGGCTCAGCGCCCCGGCCATGGCGCGTTCCAGCCCGTCCTGCCCGGCGATGGTCACCGCGTCGATGCCGTAGGCGCGGGCGATCGCCGCGAAGTCGGGATTGGCGCGGGTACCGGTCGCGGGATCGGACTTCCACACCTGGCGCTGGAACTGGGCCACGATGTTCAGGGCGTGATTGTCCAGCACCACGATCTTGATGTCGAGATTGCCCTCGGCGATGACCGCCAGTTCCTGGATGTTCATCTGGAAACTGCCGTCGCCCACAAAGCAGACCACTTTCGCTTCGGGATCGGCCAGGCGCGCGCCGATGGCGGCGGGCAGGTCATAGCCCATGGTGCCGTGGCCCGACGAGGTCAGCAGCATGCGGCCCGGCAGCGCGAAATCGAAATGGCGCGGCACCCAGCACTGGTGCTGCCCGACGCCGGTGGCGGCGATCACCTTGCCGGCCAGCGCGGCATTGGCGGCGGCGATGACCGCCTGCGGCTTGGGCAGCTTGCCGGGGCGGCCCGGCAGCAGCGGATATCGCGCCTTCCAGTCGTCGATCTGTTCCAGCCACGCCGCCGTGTCCGCCGCCGCGCCGCGCCGTTCCAGCGCGCGGGCCAGCGCCGCCAGCGCCACGCGGGCGTCGGCATGGATCGAAAGATCCAGCGGCACGCGGCTGTGGTCCAGTTCGTTCACGTCCAGGTCGATACGGGCGACGCGGCCCTTCGCCACCGTGCGCTCCGGCAGGCTGCCGGTCTGACGCAGATGGAAGGTGGTGCCAACGCCGATCAAAAGGTCGCACCTGTGCATCGCCAGGTTGGCATACTGGCTGCCGGCATAGCCGCACATGCCCAGCGACAGGGCCGAGTCCGACGGATAGGCGCCCATGCCCGGCATGCTCATGGTGACGGGAATGCGGTGCCTGTCGGCCAGGGCGCGCAGTTCCGTCCAGGCCTGGGCGGCGACCACGCCGCCGCCGGCCAGGATCACCGGGCGGCGGGACTCCATGATCCATTGCGCCAGCGTCTCGATGCGCTCGCCCGGCACGGCGGGCACCACTTCGGTGTGGCGCGCCACCGGCTTCAGGTGGTCCGGCGCGAGAGTGCCGCGCTGCACATTCATCGGCAGGTCCACCACCACCGGCCCCCGGCGGCCGGATGCGGCGAGATGGAACGCCTCTTCCATCACCGACGGCAGGTCGGCAATGTCCTTGACACAGAAAGCCGCCTTGGCGACCGGCTTCATCAGGTCCACGGTATCGACTTCCTGGAAGCCGCGCTGCTTGACCGGAAGGTTCCCGCGCATGTCGGCGGTGCCGACCTGGCCGGTGATCACCACCATGGGGATATTGTCGTAATAGGCGTCGGCGATGGGCGTCACCGCATTGGTGACGCCGGGGCCGGAGGTCACCATGAACACCGCCGTCTCGCCGGTGACGCGGGCATGGCCCAGCGCGGCATAGCCCGCCCCCTGCTCGGTGCGCGGGCAGACGATCTCGATGCGCGAGCGCCGTTCGATGCTGTCCAGGATCGGCGCGATGGTGCCGCCGGGGAAGATGAAGACCTTGCGCACGCCGCGGCGCAGGAAGGCGTCCAGCACCAGGTCGGCGCCGGCGATCTCGGGCGCGGGCTTCGGCAGGGCGGATTCGACTATCGGCATAGGGCGACCATCTTCTGGCCGGTCTCGCTTTCGGTCAGCGGACCGCCCGACTTGGAGGAGAGGATTTTGACGGAGGCGAAGTGGCGCTCCAGGATCGCGCGCAGTTCCGGCGCGGAATATTCCTTCACATGCCAGGGCACCACCGGAATGTCGCCATGGCTGTTCTGCGGCGTGGAGCAGATGAAGCGGCCCCCCGGCGCCAGCACCCGGCGCACCTCGCGGGCGAAGGTGTCCACCTTGTCCACCGGCAGGTGCTCGATCAGCTCCATCGCCGTCACGCCGGTCACCGACCCGTCGGCAAGCGACAGGCCGAAGGCGTTGTCCACGGCATAGGAAATGTTGCCGCCATGGTTCCCGTTGCCGTTGGCGGCGATCAGTTCGGCGTTGATGTCGATGCCCAGCACCGCGCCGGCCTGCTCCGACAGGATGCGGCAGCCATAGCCGTCGCCGCAGGCGATATCCAGAATCCGGTCCGCCGGGCCGAACTGGCGGCGGGCGAATTCATAGCTTTCGAACAGCGGGTTGGAGACCTTGCTGGCGGCGCCCGCATCGACATGCATGCGGTCATCAGCGAAGATCTCGCGCGCCATGTCGCGCACCTTCAGCAGGTAGTCCCGGTCGTATTGCGGCAGCTTCTCATGGACCAGCGCGCCGAATTCGGCGCGGCGATGCTCGATGAAGGCGAAGAAGCGCGCCCGGTGGATCGGTTGTTCGGTTTCCGGCAGCGCGGCGATGGCGGCCTCGGCCTTGTCCAGCAAGGCGCGGGTATAGACCTTGCCCGCGAAATAGGGCGTGAAGGCGTCGGGCAGCGACACGAAGCCGGCCCCTTGCGCGCGCAGGAAGGCCAGCATGTCCGACAGCAACGCGGTATCTGCGAAACAATGCTGCCCCATCACATGCACGCAGGCGTCCGCGCCCACGGCGTCCAGCGCCGTGGCGATGCGCCCCAGCACATTCTCGCGCGAACCGTTCCGGCATTTGACGCCCATCCTGCCGGCGATGTCATGGAACACGATGTTGCCCGGATCGTCCGGCACCGCCACGATCACCTCGTCCAGGCCCGGCATCGCCTTCAACCGCGCGATCACATGTTCCACCGCCGTGCGTCCGCCCAGGGTGGCGAGCGACAGGTCGGCCGCGCCGTTCCAGCCGCGATGATGGGCCTGCACCAGGCCGACCGTTTTCATGCGCCGGCCTTTCTTCCCAGGATGACGAATTCGCGCCCGATGCCCTGCGCCGCCCAGCTTTTCGCAAGGCCGCGCATCTGTGCCGGGTCGTGGGTGAACAGCGCGGTCTCGAACGCCTTGCGTTCGGCATGGCAGGCGCGGCCGACCGTGTCGTCGCCGACATAGTTGCGGCCCGCCAGGATATAGCTTTCCAGCGGATAGCTGGTTTCCAGGTGCACCGGCTCAAGCCCCTGCCCGCGGAACAGGCGGCTGACCGAAGCCAGGTCGAAATAGTTGAGATGGTGTTTCGGCACGATCCACCAGGGCCGGAAATCCATCTTCTTCCACAGCAGCATCTGCAGCGGGTTGAAGTCGTTGGGCGAGGTCACGAACAGGATGCCGCCGGGATTCAGCATGCGCTTGGCGTCAGCCACCAGCGCGACGGGATCGCTGAGATGTTCCAGCACCAGGTTCAGCGACACCACGTCGAAGGCGCCATGGCTCGCCGCCTTGCCGGGGGTGAAGAAGTCGTTGACCACCGCGATGCCGCGGCCCGCCGTGTAATCGGCGGCCAGCCTGGACGGTTCGAAGCCCAGCACGTCCCAGCCGCGGCGCCGGCCCGCTTCCAGGAAGAAGCCGGGGCCGGAGCCGATGTCCAGCAGGCGGCGGCCCTGCACATGGCCTTCCAGCAGGCCGAAGTAATGGGCATAGCGCAGCATCCACCAGTCCTTGTCGGACTCGGCGCGGCTGAAATAGTCGGGGCGTTCCTTCTCGTAGAATTCCCCGTCATAGAATTTGCGCAGGTCCTCTTCGCTCAGCAGCGGATCGATATGGCGGAAGCCGCACGACCGACATTCGATCACGTCGTAACCATCGACCGTGGCCAGCACGGGACCATAGTGCCGGGCGGTGTCCATCAGGCGTTCCGCGAGGTTCATCGCAAAGGTTCCCAACCCCGTCCGGAGACCGTCTCCAGCCGGGGAATGCCCCATTTTTCAATGTTTTCGTTTACGGGGGATTAACGTTAACCGGCTTTGATGGCCCTGATTTCAAACCCGGATTACCGATGGCCGCCGCCGCCCTCCGCCAGCAGACCCTGGATTCCCGCACCGGGGCGGACGCCCGCATGGCCGCCCTCGACAAGCTGGAGGAACTGGTCGACGACGTCGTCCGGGAGAAGAACCGCCGCCGCTCCAACATCGCCCTCAAGCGCGGCGTCCGTCACTGGCGCCGGGGCGATATCGTCAAGGGCGGCCAGTGGGCGCTGAAGGCGACCGAGGCCGATCCCGAGAACTCCAAGGCCTTCCACGTCCTGGCCATGGCGCTGGAGCGCATGGGCCATCTGCACAAGGCCCTGATCACCTATGAGCGCGCCTTCGAACTGGACCCGGAAGATCCCGAACTGCTGATCAACCTGGGCCTCACCGCCTGGAACCTGAAATACCGGGACGGCGCGGTGAAGATGTTCCAGCTCTACATCGCCGCCTGCCCCGAATCCCCGCTGGGCTACAACAACCTGGGCAGCATCCAGGCCGATCTGGGCGAGCCGGGCCTGGCGATCGAGATCCTGCGCGAAGCGCTGATGAAGATGCCGGAGCAGGCGATCCTGTGGAATTCCCTGGCGACCGTTCTGGCCGAGGAAGGCCGCGCCGGAGAAAGCCTGATCTTCTACGAGGAAGCGGCGCGGCTGGAGCCGGGCTTCGCGCGGGCCTATCACAATCTGGGTTACGCCTATCAGCATCTTTTCCAGTATGACAAGGCGCTGGCGGCCTATGACAAGGCGCTGGAACTGGTGATCGATCCCAATGAGCGGATCGAGACCACCCATTCGCGCAGCATCTGCCTGATCGCCATGGGCCGCCTGGAAGAAGGCTTCCGCGAATACGAGATCCGCAACAATGAGCGTTTCCGCTGCTACTTCCACCACATGATCGACGCGCCGCGCTGGCGGGGCGAGGATGTGACGGGCCGGAAACTGCTGCTGGTCGCCGAGCAGGGCCTGGGCGACGAGATCATGTTCTCCAACATCCTGCCCGATGCGCAGGAAGCGGTGGGCCCGGGCGGCAAGCTGCAGATCTGCGTCGATCCGCGCATGATCCCGCTCTACCGGCGCTCCTTCCCCAAGGCCGAGGTCGGCGCCTATGACGACCGCGTGCTGATGGAGATGGACGGCAACAAGGACCTGCGCCTGATCCCCTTCGCCTCCGGCGCGAACAAGCCGGACCTCTGGGCGCCGATGGGATCGGCTTTGCAATATTACCGCAAGTCGCTGGCCGATTTCCCGCGCAAGGCTTTCCTGGTGCCCGATGCGGACCGCGTCGCCGGCTTCAAGGCGCGCCTGGCCGCCCTGCCCGGCAAGAAGGTCGGCGTGTGCTGGCGCTCCATGCTGCTGGACCAGAAGCGCAACAAGCATTACGCCTCCCGCGATTTCTGGGGCTATGTGATGCGGACGCCGGGCATCACCTTCGTCAACCTGCAATATGGCGACTGCGCCGAGGAGATCGCGCGGTTCGAGAAGGAGTTCGGCGTCACGCTCCACCAGGTCGAGGGCCTGGACCTCAAGAACGACATCGACGGCACCGCCGCCCTGTGCGCGGCGCTGGACCTGGTGCTGTCGGCGCCCACGGCCTGCGCCCATACCGCCGCCAGCGTCGGCGCCGAGACATGGCTGGTCGTCGCCGGCCAGGGCTGGCCGCAACTGGGCACGAGCGATTATCCCTGGTACCCGCGCGCCCGCACCTTCGCCAACGAGAAGCTGCTGGAATGGGACCAGGTGATGCTCCGCCTCGCCGCCGAGCTTGCGGCCTTTGCGGCGAAATAATGGCCGGCGCGTCCGATCCCGGCCCATGCGCGGTGTGCGGCGGCGGCACGCGCGAGATCGTCCAGACACAGTCGCTGGCGCTGCTGGACCGCGACGCGCCGTGCGAAATCCACTTCAGCACCTGCCGGACATGCGGCCACCTGCAGCAATGGCCGCCGGTGCCGCCGGACCTGATGGCCTATCACTACCGCACTTTCGCCACCTACGAACTGGTGGGCGAACCGGAAAAACTGCGTGCCGCCGCGCCCAGCCGCCATGCGGCGCGCCTGCTGTCGCTGGCGCGCGGCATCGGCCTGACGCCGGGCCGCGCCTATGAAGTGGGTTGCGCTTCCGGCGAGATGCTGAACCAGTTCCGCCGCGAAGGCTGGGATGTCAGCGGCTGCGACCCCTCGCCATCGGCCATTGCCCAGGCCAAGACCATCTTCGGCATCGAAGCGGAACTGGGCGGCGAGGAAGATACCCTGCCCCGCCGGCAGGGCCTGGACCTGATCCTGGTCTGCCATGTGCTGGAGCATCTCTACGATCCGGCCGCGTCGCTTGCCCGCGTCCGCGACGCGCTGGCGCCGGGCGGCCACCTGATGCTGGAAGTGCCTTGCGCCACCGCGCCGGACATCCTGCCTCCCGGCTGGTTCACCTTCGAGCATCTGCACTATTACCAGCCCGCCATCCTGGAGCGCCTGCTGCGCGAGGCCGGTTTCGATATCGTGGAATCGCGCATCGCCATGAAGGCCGAGCATTATCCCGTGATCGCCATCGCCGCCCGCAAGGCGGCCAGCGCGGCGCGCCCGGCCGCCGCCGATCCGCAAGCCGCGATGGCGCTGGCCCGCCGCTATGCGGCGCGCGACGCCGCGCTGTGGGCCGGAACCGACAGCCGCCTGGCCGCCTGCGCCGGGCCGGTCTTCGTCTATGGCGCGGGCATCCACACCGCGCAGCTTCTGCAGAACACCGGACTGGCGCGCCGCAATCCGGTGCTGGCGGTGGTGGACCGCGATTCCAAGAAGTGGGGCCAGCGGCTTGCCGGCATTCCCGTCATCAGTCCCGAAGCGTTGATTGCCGACCCGCGCGGCGCGCCGGTGGTGGTGTCTTCCTATGCCAGCGAGGGCGCGATCGCCCGCGCGCTGGTGGAAAAGGGCATCGCGGCGGTCCGCATCGTCACGCTCTATTCCGGCATGGTCGCTTGAGGCGCCGCTGGCGCATTTCGTCCCCTTTTGGTAGCCGTTGAACGGATGCTGAATCTCTTCGCCCTCTTCCACCTCAACCTGGCCTTCTCCTCCATCGAGGAGGAACAGCGCGCCACCGTGGTGGCGAATTGCTACACCCCGCTGCTGGACCTGGCGGAAAAGCATGGCCCCATCGGCATCGAGGCCACGGCCTATACGCTGGAAGCCGCCGCCGGGTGCGACGCGGGCTGGATCGCGCGGCTGTCGGCGCTGGCGCAGGCCGGCAAGGTGGAATTCATCGGCTCCGGCTTCAGCCAGATGATCGGGCCGCTGGCGCCGGCCGCGATGGTGGCGGCCAACCTGCGGCTGGGCAACGACACCTACAAGAAGATGGGCCTGTCGCCCCGTATTGCTTTGGTCAACGAGCAGGCCTGGTCGGGCGGGCTTGCCGGCCAGTATCTCGACGCCGGTTATGACGCGCTGCTGGTGGACTGGGACAATGTCGCCAACGTCCATCCCGATTGGGATGCGGAATATCGCTATCAGCCGCAACGGGCGCTGGGCGCGGACGGCCGCGAGATTGCCATCCTGTGGACCAACACCGTCGCCTTCCAGAAGATGCAGCGGCTGGCGCATGACGATATCGGGCTGGACGCCTATCTCGATTTCGTCGCCGGGCAGCGCGACGGCGAGCGCGTGCTGTGCCTTTATGCCAGCGACGCGGAAGTGTTCGGCTTCCGTCCCGGACGCTACCGCACCGAGGAGGCCAATGCCGGCGGCGCGGAATGGGCGCGCATCGCCGCCGCCTTCGAAGGCGCCGCCAGGACCGACGGCGCGCGGCTGGTAACGCCGTCGCAGGCGTTGGCGGCCGGGATCGGCGGCCATGTCCTGCGGCTGGAAACCGCCGCCTATCCGGTGCCGGTGAAGAAGCAGCGCAAATACAATGTCACCCGCTGGGCGGTGACGGGGCGCGACGATATCGGCGTCAATGCCGCCTGCCAGCGCATCTTCGCCGCCCTGGCGCGCGCCGGTGCTTCCGATGCCGACTGGCGCGAACTGTGCCGGCTATGGGCCAGCGATTTCCGCACCCACATCACCCGGAAGCGCTGGGAGAAATTCTGCGCCGACCTCGAAGCCATGGAGCAGCAGCTTGGAACCGCGCCGCCCGCCCCCCTGCCCGCCGCGACCGGCGAACAGATCGAAGACCGCCACATCACGATCGAGACACCGATGGTCAGGGCGCGGCTGGACCGCCGCCGGGGGCTGGCCATCGCCGCCGCCGGTTTCGCGCCGGACTTCACGCCGCTGGTGGGCGGCATTCCCCACGGCACCTTCGACGATATCGCGCTGCAAGCCGACTGGTACACCGGCGACTGCGTGTTCGAGGCGCCGGGCGAGCACAAGGTCACCGACCTGGACTGGGCCGAAACCCGCATCGCGCGCCACGCCGACGGCGCGGTCACCGTGGCGGGCGAGATCGCCACGCCGCTGGGGCCGATCCGCAAGCAGATGACCTTCCGCGCCGATGCGCCGCGCATAGACTTCGAACTGGAATTCCAGTGGGAGCATTGGGGGCGCGGCGCGCTGCGGCTGGGCCATGTCACTCTTCTGCCCGGCGCCTTCGATGCCGCCGGCCTGTCTTTCACCACATGCAATGGCGGCGGACCGGAAACCTTCGAACTCGCCGGCCAGGCGGTGGAACATGGCGCGCCGGTGTCATTCCTGGTTTCGGCCAGTTGCGCCCTGGGCATGACAGAGGGCTGGCTGGAACTGGCCGACCGGCGCCGCAAGATCCGCGTCGGCGTGGACCGCGAAACCGCGCCGCTGGTCGGGCTGCTCAACCACCGCGACGCGGGCGGCAAGCTGTTCTGCCAGTTGCTGCTGTCGGCGCTGGAACTGGACGACACCCGCAAGCCCGCGCCCTACCGGGCCGGTCCGCGCCGCTTCCGGTTTTCGATTTCGGCCTAGGCCGTGGCGCGGCGCAGAGCACCTGCCACCCGCGCCACGTCCGACTGGCTCATCGCCGGGAACATGGGCAAGGTGAGAATGCGCTTGCTCATGGCTTCCGCCACCGGCGCGAGGCCGGGCTTGTAGCCGCGCTTGCGATAATAAGAATGCAGATGCACCGGCGCGTAATGCACATTGGCGCCGATGTCCTCGGCCCGCAGGCGGGCAAAGGCCTTGTCGCGGTCGACATGCTCGTCCAGCGTCACGACATACAGGTGATGCGCGTGGGTGCGGTCCTTGTGGGTCTTCAGCGGCAACACTTCCGCCATGCCCGCCAGCGCCGCGTCATACCAGGCGGCGACCTGCTGGCGTCGCGCCACCCAGCCGTCCAGCCGCGCCAGCTGGGCCAGGCCCAGCGCGCACTGCACGTCCGGCAGGCGGTAATTGTAGCCCAGTTCGGCCATGTCATAGGCGTGCGCACCGGCCTTCTCGCGCGAGCGATGGTCGCTGTCGATGCCGTGGTTGCGGAAGCGGCGCATGTGCGCGGCCTTGTCCGCGTCGCCGGTCACCGCCATGCCGCCCTCGCAGGTGGTCATGTGCTTGACCGGATGGAAGGAGAAACAGGTGATGTCACCCAGGGTACCAGTCTTGCGGCCCTTGTAGGTTGCGCCGGGCGCATGGCACGCATCGGCGATCAGCGCGATGCCGCGGTCGCGCGCCAGGGCGCGCAGCGCGTCATAGTCGGCGGGCTGGCCGGCATAATCCACCGCCACGATGGCCCTGGTCCTGGGCGTGATCTTCGCCGCCACGGACGCCGGGTCGATCAGCAGCGTGTCATGCTCGACATCCGCGAACACCGGCACGCCGCCTTCATAGACGGCGGCATTGGCCGACGCGGCGAAAGTGATCGCCGGCACGATGACTTCGTCGCCTGCGCCCAGGCCGGCCGCGCGCATGGCGCAATGCAGCGCGGCGGTGCCGCTGTTGACGGCGACGCCCTCGCCCGCGCCGCAATGGGCGGCAAAGGCTTTTTCGAATTCGGAAACGCGCGGGCCGGTGGTCAGCCAGCCGGAAACCAGCGCCACGACCACCGCCTTGACATCGGCGTCGGCGATCTCCTGTCTGCCGTAAGGCAGGAACGGGGCTTCGATCGCCCGTCCGTCCTCGGGCGGGGCGCGGTCAGGCATAGGCCATCTGCAGCAGCGTCTGCAGGCCGCGGGCGTCCAGCCTCTCCGGGTTGGTGTCGCTGGAATAGCTGAAGCCATCGGGCACCGCCTTGCCGCCGCGATGCAGATAGGCGTCGCGCGCCGCATCGGCGAAGCTCTGCAGGATCACATAACGGTCTTCCAGTTCGACGGTGCAATGGGCGTCGTCGGCCGGGATCATGGTCTCATGCAGCTTCTCGCCGGGACGGATGCCGACCACATGGGTCTTGTGGGTGGGACCGACCAGGCCGGCAAGCTGCGGGATGGTGGTGGAGGGGATTTTGGGGACATAGATCTCGCCGCCCTTCATCATCTCCATGCTGGACAGCACGAAATTGACGCCCTGGGTCAGCGTGATCCAGAAGCGGGTCATGCGTTCGTCGGTGATCGGCAGGCTGTCGGCGCCGCTGGCGATCAGCTGCTTGAAGAAGGGCACCACCGAGCCGCGGCTGCCGAAGACGTTGCCGTAGCGCACCACCGAGAAGCGGGTGCCGTCGGCGCCCGCCAGGTTGTTGGCGGCGACGAAGATCTTGTCCGACGCCAGCTTGGAGGCGCCATAGAGGTTGATCGGGTTGGCCGCCTTGTCGGTGGACAGCGCCACGACGCGCTTGACCCCGGCGCGCAACGACGCCGCCACGACATTCTCCGCGCCGAAAACGTTGGTGCGGATACATTCGAAGGGATTGTATTCGGCGGTGGTGACCTGCTTCATGGCGGCGGCATGGACCACGAAATCCACGCCGTTCAGCGCCAGTTCCAGCCGTTCCTTGTCGCGCACGTCGCCGATGAAATAGCGGATGAAGGGATATTGCGACTGGGGGAATTCCTGCTGCATCTCGAACTGCTTGAGTTCGTCGCGGCTGAAGACGATCAGGCGGCGCGGCTTGTAGTTCGCGATCACCGTCTTGATGAAATGCTTGCCGAAACTGCCGGTGCCGCCGGTCACCAGCACCGCCTTGTCGTTCAGGTCCATCCAGGGCTGCGAGAAGTCGCGCAGCGTGTTGAAGATGGGGGAAACGCGCGCGCTGGCCGGCGCCTCCGGTTCCGGAAGGGCGGCGGGACGGCGGACGACGGTGGCGCGCGGAGCCATGGGGCATTAATCCTGTTTCGGCCCGCGCAGTCTGGAACGTCAGGGTAAAGAAACGCTGAAGCGAAACCTTAACCGCCGTTAAGACCTGGCGTACAGGCTGTGGCGCGCCCATAGCGCCATGCCCAGCCCTTGCGCCCAAGCAGCGGCAAGCGACACCAGGCTGCCCACGGTCGGCAGGAACAGCGGCGTCAGCGGCAGCGCGGCCCCATGCGCCAGCATCGGCAGCAGGATATAAAGCGCGCCCAGCACCGCCAGCGCCGCGAAATCGCCCCGCCCGCCGGCGCGGCCGCGCAGCAGTACGAAGATCGCGATGTCGCGGGTCAGGAAACCCAGCATGGCCAGCACCGCCAGCGCCCAGCCCGACATCGCATCGCCGCCTGTCACCATCAGCAGCGCCAGCACCACG
>Ga0153956_1001780_pt1 | contig 17731 bp, 15 predicted proteins | sample TSFL040MetaG_FD_104704 | JGI IMG/M metagenome (GOLD analysis project Ga0153956, IMG submission 104704) | Attine ant fungus gardens microbial communities from Florida, USA - TSFL040 MetaG | ecosystem: Host-associated > Fungi > Mycelium > Unclassified | place: USA: Florida, Wekiwa Springs...
CCGCTTTCCACTGCGTTCTTCCCCAACTGGGAAGCGTCGGCATTCGACTCCTTGCGCGTCGCCCTTCCCAAGCTCGACTGGGTCATGCCGACCTGGATCAGCCTGCAAGGACCGAACCTCACCTTCAAAGACGGTTACAACCAGCAGGTCTACGATCTCATTCGCCGCAACAAGAAGAGCGTCGCGATCCTGCCTGTGGTCCAGAACGCGACGCTGGGCGTGTGGGACGGCAAGGGCATGGCCGCGCTGCTCGCCGATCCGAAGCGCAACGCCGCACTCGTCAAGCAACTCGTGAATTATCTCACGCAACGCAAGCTCGACGGCGTGGTGATGGATCTGGAATCCCTGCCGGACGATTCCTACGGCAATTACGGCATGTTCCTGCGCAACCTGCGCAGCGCGTTCAAGCCGCATGGCTGGATCGTGGTGATCGCGTCGCCCGTCTCCAACGACAAATGGCCATGGGCCACCTTCGCGGACTCCGTCGATTACACCATGCTCATGGCCTATGACGAGCATACGACGCCGGGCGCGCCGGGCAGCATCGCCGGCCAATCCTGGTTCGAGAACATCATCGACAAGCGGATGAAGCTTCTCAATCCGGCGAAAACGATCATCGCGCTCGGCTCCTACGCGTATGACTGGAACGGCGACGATGTGAACAGCCTTGCCTTCGAGGAAGCGGTGATCGCCGCGCACGATTCCGATGCGCAAGTGCAATTCGACGACGCCACCAACAACCCGCACTTCTCTTATGTCGAAGATGACGGCACCAAACATGATGTCTGGTTCCTTGATGCGGTGACCGCTTACAACCAGATTCACGCCGCGGACATTTACCAGCCGGCGGGTTACGCCGTGTGGCGTCTCGGCAGCGAAGACCCGTCGATCTGGTACGTGATGGGTCAGCCTTATGGCTCGCCCGCACCGGAAACGCTGCACAATATCCCGGTCATCGAGGACATCGATTACGAAGGCAATGGCGAGATCTTCCAGGTCGTCGCGCATCCGCAAGCCGGTGCGCGCACCTTCGAGCGCGACAAGGAATTCGGCGATATCGACGACGAGGCCTACACCAAGCTTCCCACCGGCTATGTGATCCAACAATTCGGCGCGGCGAAGAAGAAGGTCGCACTTACCTTCGACGACGGCCCCGATGCGGAATGGACACCCGCCATTCTCGACATCCTCAAAGAGAAGAACGTCAAAGCGACCTTCTTCCTCATCGGCGCCAATGCGGAAGCCAATCCGGGAATTGTCGAACGCATTCTCAAAGATGGCCACGACATCGGCAGCCATACCTATACGCATCCCAACCTGTCCGACATCCCGCCTGAAGCTGTCTCGCTGGAGATGAACGCGACCCAGCGTTTGCTCGAAGCGCTGACGGGACATTCGGTGCGCCTGTTCCGCCCGCCCTATCTTGGTGATGCGGAGCCGACGGATGCCGACGAGATCGTGCCCGTCGAAGTGGCGCAGAGCCTCGGCTACATCGCCGTCGGCGAACATGTCGACCCCGTCGATTGGGAACTGCCGGGCGTCAAAAAGATCGTGCAGCGCACGCTGGATCAAATCCACGGCGCCAAGTCCGACTCGCCGCGCAACATCGTGTTACTTCACGACGCCGGCGGCGACCGTTCGCAAACCGTCGAAGCGCTGCCCATCATCATCGATAAGCTGCGTGCCGAAGGTTATCAGTTCACCACGGTTGCAAAGCTCGCGGGCATGACACGCGATCAGGTGATGCCGCCGCTACCGCCGACCATCGCGCTGGTCACCGACCGTTTCGTGTTTCTCGCACTCTCCGTCCTCGGCAAGATTCTATATTTCTGCTTCCTCGCCGCGATCTGGATGGGCGTTTCGCGTCTCTTCTTCCTTGCGGGATTGAGCTTGTGGAACCGTCGCGTCGAAGCGCGTTCGCAGGAGCCGCCGCCGAAGAAGGATCCGTTCCACGTTTCGGTGATCATTCCTGCCTACAATGAAGAGAGCGTGATCACCAATACGGTGCGCGGTATCCTTGCCAGTTCCTATCGCGATCTGGACGTCATCGTCATCGACGACGGTTCGAAGGACGAAACCTTCGCTGTGTTGACCAAGAATTTCGCGACGCATCCGCGCGTCGAACTCATCTCCGTCGCCAATGCGGGCAAAGCGAACGCACTCAACACCGCGCTTACCCGCGCGCGCGGCGACATCGTCGTCGCACTCGATGCCGACACCCAGTTCGAGCAGGACACGATTGCGCGCTTGGTTCGCTGGTTCACCGACGATGAGATCGGCGCTGTCGCGGGCAACGCGAAGGTCGGCAACCGCATCAACATGATCACGCGCTGGCAGGCGCTGGAATATGTCGTCGCGCAGAATCTGGAACGCCGCGCGCTGGCCGCGCTGGGCACGCTTACCGTCATCCCCGGCGCTGTGGGCGCGTGGCGCAAGAGCGTGCTGCAGGAACTGGGCGGCTTCCCGGCCGAAACACTGGCGGAAGATCAGGACCTCACCATCGCCGTGCAGCGCGCCGGTTATGAAGTGAAATTCGACAGTTCGGCGATCGCATGGACCGAAGCCCCGGCAACGGTGCGCGGCCTCGCCAAACAACGCTTCCGCTGGGCCTACGGCACGCTGCAATGCCTGTGGAAATATCGCGGCATGACGTTCAACCCGCGCTATGGCGCACTCGGCACCATCGCGCTGCCGCAGGTCTGGGTGTTTCAGATATTCCTGACGGCCTTCGCACCGCTCGCCGATCTGCTGCTCCTCTGGCAGCTTGTGTGGCAGTGGCTTGCCTATCTCGAACACGGCGCGGAATTCCAGAACACCGACCTGATCACGGTCGGCATTTATTATTTGGTCTTCGTGGTGGTCGATCTTCTGGCCGCGATCTTCGGCTTCCTGATTGAGAAGCGCGAGAACTGGAGCCTGCTCTGGTGGCTGCCGCTGCAGCGCTTCGGCTACCGCCAGATCATGTATTATGTCGTAGTGCGATCTATTCTCACCGCCATCCGCGGTCCTTCCGTCGGCTGGGGCAAGCTGGAACGCGCGGGCACTGTGAAGATTCGCCACAGGGAAGAACTATCCCGCGAGGCATAGTTGGGCGTACCCTTTTGCAGGAACATGCGTTCCGTGAAATGGGGGAGTTCTTCTATGCGTTCCTTGATCCGTCTTGCCGTTGCCGCCGGTTTTGCGATGGCCGGCTCTTCCGTGGCGCTTGCACAATCGACGCCGTCCCTTCCCACCAAGGAAGGCGATTACATCATCAAGAATTTCAAATTCTCGGACGGCGAGACGCTCGACACGCTGCGTATGCACTACACGACATTGGGCACGCCGACGCGCGACAAATCCGGCCGCGTCACGAATGCGGTTCTCATCATGCATGGCACGGGTGGCAGCGGACATCAGTTCCTGCGCCCGCAATTCTCCGGCGTGCTGTTCGTTCCCGGAGGTCTGCTCGACATCAAGAAGTATTACATCATCCTGCCCGATGACATCGGACACGGGAAATCCTCCAAGCCCAGCGACGGCATGCGCGCGAACTTTCCGCAATATGGCTATGAGGACATGGTCAATGCCGAGCATGAACTCGTCACCAAGGGTCTGAACGTCAATCATCTGCGCCTCGTCATGGGCACCTCGATGGGCTGCATGCATTCCTTCATGTGGGGCGAAGCATGGCCCGACATGATGGATGCGCTGATGCCGCTGGCTTGCGAGCCGACGCAGATCGCCGGGCGCAACCGCATGTGGCGCAAGATGACCATCGACGCGATCCGCAGCGATCCGGCGTGGGACAACGGCAATTACAAGACCCAGCCGCTGATGGGCCTGCGCGTCGCCGTGGACATGCTCCTGATCGCCGGCAGCGCGCCGCAGCAGATGCAAAAGGATCTGCCCACGCGTGATGACGCCGATAAATATCTCGCCGACAAGACGGCCAGCTATTTCTCCGAACTCGACGCGAACGACTTCCTCTATCAGGTCGGCTCGTCGCGCGACTACGATCCTTCCGCCAAGCTGGAAGCGATCAAAGCGCCGACGATGTGGATAAATTCAGCGGACGACTTCATCAATCCGCCCTATCTCGGCATTGCCGAAGGGCTGGCCGCGCGCAATCCGCACATCAAATATGTCGTGATCCCGGAATCCATGCAGACGCATGGCCACGGCACGCATACCTGGGCGGCGGTGTGGCACGACCAGATGGCGGAACTGCTGAAGGAATCAGCGCACTAGATTTCGCAGCCGCAGGCTTTCGCGCCCGACATGCAGGCACATCCTTCCCGCATGTCGCGCGAAAGCTGCTCGAAATAGGCTTCGAGCGCGTCGCGCACCAGTTGGTGACGATCGAGCCCGGTCTTCACCGCGGCGATCGCCAGCCGCTCATGCTCGCGATGTGATAGCGAGATGAAGAGCTTTTTGGGCCGCGAGGGATCGTGCGGCGGATGCGTGTCGTGATCGTTGTTGTCCTGCACGGGCGCTGCGGCGGGCGGCGACACAATACGCGGCGTTTCCACGTAGGCCGGCGCGGGATGAAGCGGCGCCATGGCGGACGGCATCGCGCTTCCCTTGCGCGCAAGAAGAACAGCCGTCATCGGCGCAAACCGGGTGTGGCTCATCGGCTGCCTCCATTTTCAAAAGACGGCCGGTCCGTCGAACGGCGGCCGAAGGAATGTGTGCGGCGCTCGCCGCTACCGAACATGTGCGGCTGTGCGGCGCGGCGATCGTTGCCGGAGCGCCGGTCAATGCCGTCCGGAAATGGCGGCTTCTCGATGGTGACGACCGTGGAGTCGTTGGCGGGCAAAGGCGGCAGCGGCGCATTCTGCGTCATCACCGGCGGCTGCCAATCCGGCTCCGGCTCTTCGACATCATCGGTATCGGTAATGCTGAGCGCGCTCACCGCGAAATGTTCGGGGCGTTTCTCCGGCACGATCTTTTCGTCGTTGGTCAGACGCGACAGGCGGTCCTGCACATAGAGCCACAGGTCGCGGACCTCTTTCGACGATGCCGATTTCGGCGCGGCTTCGCCGACGGTGCGCCCGTCCGTCATGCTGGCGGCGAAATCGACACGATGATGCAGCGTGATCGGCGCGACGGTGCCATGCTGTGACAGCGCTACCGCTGCTTCGCCGGTGATGCGCGCGCGGGCTGTGGCGCCGTTGACCACGAACACCAGCGGCTTGTCATGCTTCTCCGCGATATCGACGGTGGCGCCGACCGCGCGCAGATCGTGCGGGCTGGGCCGCGTCGGCACCAGCACCAGATCCGCATGCGCGACGACCTTGGAGATCGCGCCGGTGATCGCCGGCGGCGTGTCGATCACCACCAATTTCATGCCGGCTTTTTCCAGATGATCGAGCGCTTCATCGAGTTCGAGCACGCCGACTTGTGCGAAATGCGGCGTCGGCGCTTCGCGAGCGTTCCACCATTGCGCGAGCGAGCCTTGTGGATCGGTGTCGATCAACGCCACCGGCCCGATGCCGGCCTTGTCGGCTTCTACCGCGAGATGGCCTGAGAGAGTGGTCTTTCCCGAACCGCCTTTCTGCGAGGCAAGTACGAGCACATGCATACGATCCGTCCGCGGGGGCGGCATAAAGCTTTCGCTCACGGCATTTCTCCCAGCCAAACCGGCGCTGAAGCCGGTCTTTGCATCTTGCGGCGGAACTGATTGCGGCACGCTGAAATGAGACGCGTGCAATTGCATCGATTTGTGCGAGAGTTTTCATCGAATGCCATTCGCTCCGTCATGGTTGACGCGGCGACAACCATCGGGAGAGCGCCGCGATGCCGCGATTGCACGAAGTCTCAAAAGCGGACGCCCACGCGGGCGCACAACAGATCTACAAGCTTCTCTTCGGCGAACGCGATCCTGTGAAGGAGCCGGGCACGGCGACCGGAACGCCGGGAAACTGGTGGACCGTTTATGCCGGATCGCCGGACGTGTTCGATCATGCTGTCGCGGGTTTTGCGCTTTACCGCAGCCCCAAGCGCAAGCTCGATCCGAAGCTGCGCGAATTGGGACAGACGCGCGTGGGCTGGGCGCGCGGCAGCCAGTTCGTTTATTCGCAGCATTGCAAGGCCTGCCGTGGCGTTGGCCTGCCGGAAGAGAAGATCAAAGCCATTCCGCATTGGCAGGTGGCCGATTGCTATACGCCAGTCGAGCGCGCCCTGCTCGCTTATACCGACGGACTGGTGCTGATGGGCGGGCGCGTGGCGGATGGCATCTTCGAGGAACTCAAGAAGCATCTCTCCGAAGAAGAGATTCTGGAGTTCACCTACATCACCTCGCTCTACGATCTGCACGCCGTCACCACCAAGGCGCTGAAGCTGGAATATGACGACGTGCCGGATCGCATTGTCGAAGTCGCCGCTCCGGCTGACAATAAGGACGATCCGATGGGATTGATCGACCGCAGATGACCAAGACATTTGACGCGCTTCTGAAAGAGCCGGACATTCTCATCCTTCCCGGCGCGCATGATCCGCTTTCGGCGCGCATCGCGGTGAAGAGCGGCGCGAAAGCGGTTTACATGACCGGCTTCGGCGTTGCGGGCGCTGGCTTTGGCGTTCCCGATATCGGGCTCGTCAATGCCGAGCAGATGATTGAGCGCGTGCGGGTTATCGCCGGCAGCATCGCGCCCGTGCCGTTGATCGCGGATGGCGACAATGGCCATGGCGGGCCGCTGAATGTCGCGCGGTTGGTGTGCGCCTATGAACAATCCGGCGCGCAATGCATCCAGCTCGAAGATCAGGTTTCGCCCAAGCGCTGCGGCCACATGGAAGGCAAGGAAGTCATCCCGCTCGCCGAAGCCGCCGCGAAAATCCGCGCGGCATCCGAAGCACGATCATCGTCCAGCTTCAAGATCATGGCGCGGACCGATGCGCGCGCCACGCACGATCTGGACGAAGCCTTGCGGCGCGGCGAAGCCTTTCTGAAAGCCGGCGCGGATATCCTTTTCATCGAAGCGCCGCGTAGCGAAGACGAACTCATCAAGGTCGCAACGACATTTTCCGGAACACCGCTCGTCGCCAATCTGGTGGAAGACGGCAAGACACCGATGCTCTCGCCGCAAGCGTTGCAGCAGATGGGTTATAAGATCGCGCTCTATCCGATCAGTGCCCTGCTCGCGGCATCGGCCGCGCTGGAGCGGGTCTATGCGCAACTGCTCGGCACAAAGGCGGAGGCCCGCGCGCGCGTTACCTTCCAGCAATATAACGAGATCGTCGGACTGCCCGATCTTCTCGCAACTGCGAAGAGATTCGATACAAAATAGCATCGCGGAGCAGCCATGCCGCGCATGAATGGTGCGGCAATAGTGCCGTGCACGGATTTTTGACGGCAAACAGCCTTAACCGCATCGCCCGCGTCTTGTTCCGCCGCGTCACGCCGCTTAACTCTTGGCCACCAAATTGGGGAGAGAGTTCATGCTTCATCGCCGTCAGATCCTGAAATCCGGTGTCGCCGCCGCCGCGCTGGGCGCGCTCGCCACGCCGACGCTCGCCCGCGCCGCTGAAGCGGCCGCGGCAACCGCCAGCCCGTCCGGCGCGGCGCTGAACAAATTGTTCGACCAGTTCATGACCGAGAACCTGGATGCATCGCCCGTTGGCGCGACCTTCCTGGGCGTCGATACCGGCGCACGCGCGAAACAGCGCGGCGAGATCGATGACAATTCGCTCGCCGGTTACGAGAAGCAGAAAAGCCTCACCGCCAGCCAGCTTGCGCGCCTCAATGCGTTCGACGCCAAGCCGCTCACCGGCATGGACGCGCTCAATTACGAAATCATCCAGTACGGCCTGCAGATCCAGGATGGCGACGACAAGAAATACAACTATGGCGGCCAAGGCGCTGGCGCACCTTACATCGTCAGCCAGCTCACCGGCTCCTATCAGCAATTCCCCGACTTCCTCGCCAGCCAGCAGCCGGTGGAGAACAAGGACGACGCGGAATACTTCCTGCAACGCCTAGATGGCGTGGCGCTAGCACTGGATCGCGACAGCGAAGTCGTCCGCCACGATGTCGAGCTCGGCGTGATCCCACCGGACTTCGCGCTCGACAAAGCGCTGGCGCAGATGGCCGCCTTGCGCGGCGTGGATGCCGGAAAGTCCGTGATGGTCGAAGCCCTCGTCACCAAGACAAAGGCCGCGAACATTCCGGGCGATTGGGAAGCGCGCGCCACCAAGATCGTGGCCGAGAAGGTTTACCCCGCGCTCGACCGCCAGATCGCGCTCGCCAAGGACATGCGCAGCAAAGCCGTGCATGACGCGGGCGTGTGGCGCCTGCCGCAAGGCGATGCCTATTACGCCGACAGCGTGATCGCGGCGACGACGACCAACATGACGCCGGACGAAATCCACAAGACCGGTCTCGAAGTGGTTGCCGACTACACCGCGCGCATCGATGCCGACATGAAGAAGCTGGGCCTTACCAAGGGCACCGTCGGCGAGCGTTTGCGCGGTATGTATAACGATCCGAAGTTCCGCTACCCGAACACAGACGAAGGCAAGGAAAAGCTCCTCGCCGATCTGAACGTGAAGATTCAGAAAGTGCGCGCGCGGTTGCCGGAATATTATGGCGTGCTGCCCAAGGCCGATCTGCAGATCAAGCGCGTGCCGAAGGCAACAGAAGCCGGTGCGCCGGGCGGCTACTACAATCCGGGTTCGCTCGATGGCAAGCGCCCGGGCATGTACTACATCAACCTGCGCGATACCGCCGAAGTGCCGAGCTGGACGCTGTCCACGCTCAGCTATCACGAAGGCATCCCGGGCCATCACATGCAGCTCAGCATCCAGCAGGAAACCAACCTGCCGCTGATCCGCAAAATCTCCGGCTTCACCGCTTATATCGAAGGCTGGGCGCTCTATTCCGAGCAGATGGCCGACGAGATGGGCATGTATGCGGACGATCCGTGGGGCCGCATCGGCTATATGCACGATGCGATGTTCCGCGGCGTGCGCCTTGTCGTGGACAGCGGCATGCATGCGATGAAGTGGAGCCGCGAAAAGGCGGTGAAGTACTACACCGATACGCTGGGCGATCTCGACGCCTCGGCCATCACCGAAGTCGAACGCTATTGCGTGTGGCCGGGTCAGGCTTGTGCCTACATGGTGGGCAAGCTCGACATCCTGAAGCAGCGCGAGAAAGCGAAAGCGGCGCTGGGGCCGAAGTTCGATATCAAGCAGTTCCACAAAGCAGTGCTGGTGTGCGGTGCGGTGCCCCTCGCCATCCTCGACAAGGTGGTGGACCGCTACATCGCGGAAGCGAAAGCGGGATAGTTTTTCCGCATTGTGAAAATAGAACGGCGCGCGGACATGCTTCGCGCGCCGTTTGTTTTTGTCCGAATTGCATGTCGATTTTTTCGATTCCGTTTTGCACGCGAAATCAACATTTGGTGTTTGTTCGCGCGCGGTTTCGACAGCTGGTATTTGAATTGCACATTGATGGGGGTACCCCGCCCCCCTTTCCTTCGCCACGCTCGGTCGGGGCGAGGGCGGTTTCAAAGGTTGCGCGTCGGTTTTTCCTTTCAAAAGATGATTCACGCAGAGACGCAGAGAGAGTGGTGCGGAACGCGCTCTACCCGATAAGGCCGGTCGCGGTGTCTTTTGGTTGGCGCATGAAACGCGCCCATCAATTTCGGCAGCGAGGCGTGCAAGCCGACACCACTCCGCTCTCTCTGCGTCTCTGCGTCTCTGCGTGAGATTCTTTTGGCCCAAAACGCAGACAACCCGCGGCCTTCGCGGCGGGTCTGAATTTCGGGCGCAATTCGAGAGTTGGGAGATTTGTACACCGCGACCGTTACGGTGTCAAATAAATTATCCTACGATAAAGAATATGTTCTAAGTCTCTGAATCCGTTTTTCTTTCGCCGGAATTTCCGCGCACGCGGAAAATGCAGCGCGGAAAAAAGTGAACCCGCACTACAGAATTTTCAGCTGTTGCCGTCCAGCGCCTGTTCCAGATCGGCGATGAGATCGGATGCGTCCTCGATGCCTGCCGAGAGCCGCAACAAATCCATCGGGCATGGCGCACCGGGGCCTTCGATGGAGCCGCGATGTTCGATCAGGCTTTCGGTGCCGCCCAGCGATGTCGCGCGCTTCCACAATTTCACGCGCGCCGCCGTGGCGATGGCCGCGCCCTCGCCGCCTTTCACGCGGATCGACAACATACCGCCGAAGCCGCCGCTCATCTGTTTCGCCGCGATGGCATGGCCGGGATGGTTCTTCAGGCCGGGATAAAGAACTTCCTCGATACGCGGATGTTTCACGAAATGCTCCGCCACCTTTTGTGCATTGGCGCAGGCCGCTTTCACGCGCGGAAATAAGGTGCGCATACCCCGCAGCAACAGCCACGCTTCAAACGAGCCGGGGATACCGCCGACACGGCTGCGCACGCCCGCGATGCGTTCCCAATATTCATCTTCCGCCTTGGTGGCGAGCGCGCCCATCACGATGTCGGAATGACCGTTGAGATATTTCGTCGCCGAATGCATGACGATATCGCAGCCCAGATCGAGCGGATGCGTCAGCACGGGCGTCGAGACGGTGGAATCGGCAGCGGCGCGCGCACCGGCCTTCTTCGCGATCTCCGCGACGGCCGCAATATCGGTGACATTCCACATCGGATTGCCGGGCGACTCGATCCAGACAAGCTTCGTCTTGCCGGGGCGCATCGCCGCTTTCACGGCGGCGAGATCGCTCATCTCGACCTCTTCGACATCGAGGCCCCAGCCGCGCGCGAAATCCATCAGCCACAGACGCAGGCCCCAATACATCACCTTCGGGATCACGACATGATCGCCCGGCTTCAACGCAAGGAAGCACGCGGACGCCGATGCCATGCCGGACGCGAACAACATCGCCGCCTTGCCATTTTCCAACGCGGTGAGCACCGCTTCCGGCTGGTCGTAAGCCGGATTGTCGGAACGCGCATATTCACGGCCCGAGCGATATTGGTTGTCGGGATCGCGGATGAAGGTGGACGACATGTGGATCGGCAACGACACCGCGCGCGTCGTCTCATCGATCCAGCCGAGGCCCTGTGCGGCTATGGTTTCGGGTTTGTGTGATTTGTCGGTCATTGGCGATCCGCGAAGAATTTTGTTCGATCCATTCCCTCTCCCCCTTTGAGGGGGAGAGGGCAAGGGTGAGGGGGCCTATCAGCCCCGCGCAAGATTGAAGCACCCCCTCACCCCAACCCTCTCCCCCACATGCGTGGGGTAGAGGGAGTTTTAGAGGTGATGCTTCTTCAAAAACTCCAACACAGCAGAATTGAACGTCTTCGGCTTGTCGATATTGGCGGCGTGGCCGGCGCCGGGGATGACGACCTTTTCGGCGCCCGGAATCTTCTTGGCCATATAATCGGCGGCGGCGAGGAAGTGCATGTCCTCCGCGCCCACGATCACCAGCGACGGTACCTTAATGTCGGGCAGAGAGTTAATCACGCGCGCATCGCGCTGGGTCAGCATGCCGCGTGCCGCCAGTTCCAGACCGCGCGCGTTGCGATGATGCGCGGTGCGCCGCTCTGCGGTCGCGGCATGAAGAGGGCCCAATCCTTCTTCGGCATATTTCTGCGCCGTGCGTTCGGCATTGGCGTTCCAGTCGCCGCGCGGCTCATCCTTCTTGAAGCCGGGGCCGGTGTCGATGATGAGCAGCGCGCGTGTGCGGTTCGGATGCGCCAGATGAAAGGCGAGCGACATATAACCGCCCAAGGACAGGCCGCCGATGATGGCCTCGTCCGCGCCGACGGCATCGAGAATCGCGACCATGTCGGCGACGGTGTGTTCCTCGCTGTATTGCGCCTGATCTTCCGGATAATCGCTCTGACCGTGGCCGCGCATGTCCCAGGTGACCAGCGTGTGGTCCCTGGAGAAGGGTGACACCTGTCCGCGCCACATGGCGGAGGTGGAGGAATAACCGTGGCTGAGCAGGATCACCGGGCCTGAGCCGTGAACCTCGTAATAGATGTCGACGCCATCGCGATTCAGGGTGGGCATACTGCTATCTCCTCTCCGAGGAGTCTGCACCTTCAGCCGGGACTATCCAAAGCAGAATGGTCATAAAGACAAACAGGATAAGGCCGCCTGCTAGCAATAAGGCACAACCATTTAGGTCGCCGTTTCGCGAAGGGATGCCGATTGCCCGAAAAACAAGATTTCTATCGGTAAGTTTGAACTGTTGGGCAGCACAACTCAAAACTAGTAGTCCACAGAAGCCGGAGAAAAGAGCGGAAAAAATGCGCGCACGCTGTACAGCCCTCCTTCCACGCCGGTAAGCCTTTTCACCGAACAACGTATCGAAAACAGATCTATCGGGCATATTGACTGCCCAACCGTGCAACCGTCTCGTGGAACTCTGTCACCGTTTCGTCGATGATCTGTTTCACCGGCTTTACGCTGTCGATACGGCCCGCCACCTGTCCTGAAAGCGCGATGGCGGCTTCCATGTCGCCGCCGAAATACAGATCCATCGCATTGCCGAACTCCGCCATGATGTTGGCGGGCGGCTCCTTCTCGAACTTCGTCGTCTTCTCCGTGCGCAGCGCGCGCAAGGCCGGGCCGGGGCCGAAGCGGTTGAGGAAGACAGTCGAGGTTTCTTCCGCGTCGAGGATCGCGTTCTTCCAGTTCTGGTGCACCGGCGATTCCGCCGCCGACACCATGCGCGTGCCCATCTGCACGCCTTCGGCGCCGAGCGCGAACGCCGCCGCCATGGTGCGCCCGTCGGTGATGCCGCCCGCCGCTATCACCGGCACCTTCACCTTCTCGCAGACGAGCGGCAGCAAAACCATGCTCGCCACTTCGCGCGGATTCTTGAAGCCACCGCCCTCGCCGCCTTCGACAACGAGACCATCGACGCCCGCTTCCATCGCGCGCAACGCCGCCTTCAAAGACGGCACGACGTGAAACACGTTGAGGCCTGCCTCCTTCAGCGGTCCCACGATCTTCATCGGGTCGCCGGCGGAGGTGGTGACGAATTTCACGCCCTGATCGAGCACGAATTTCACGATGTCCGGATCGCGCACGAAGGCAAGCGCGACGTTGAGGCCGAACGGCTTCGTCGTCAGCGCACGCATCTTCTTCACTTCGGCGCGCACTTCATCGAGACGGCCGGAGGATGTTTCGATGATGCCAAGCCCGCCCGCATTGGACACGGCGCTGGCAAGTTGCGCGCGCGCGATATAGCCCATCGGCGCTTGCACGATCGGATATTCGACGCCCAGCATGTCGGTGATGCGGTTCTGGATCGGCATGGCGGTCCCTCGATAGCGAAGGCGCATGTTAGCCAAGCGCGCGAAGCTGCGCGAGTTACCGCAGCGTCAGTCTTTCATCGCCGCGGCCGGCTCGAACACGACCGCGCTGATGATCATGTTGACGTGCTCGCCATCGTCCGAGAGCGGCAGGTGGATCGTATCGAAATCCAGATGCGGATGGTTCAGCCATGCCGCCGAACCGTGCAAGCGCATGATCAGGCGGTTCTGCGCCATATGGGCATAGGCGGCGACGGCGCCATCCCCCTGCTCTTTGCCGTAACGCGCCATCACTTCGCGCACCGTCTTGCCGGTGGCGTCGCCCAGCATGTGCTCGGTCACGTCGCCGCCGATCATGCGATAGCGGAAATCGGCATAGCCAGGCAGCGCGTCCACCAGCACGATGGCGCGGATATATTGCTTCATCTCGGCGGGATTGATGTCGGCGCGCGACGGCATGGCGCGATCACCGCGCTTGGCGTCCCAGTAATCTTTCAAAAATGCGAGCGCCGGTTTGGAAGAACGAGACGGATCAAACTCGACAGATACGCCAGACACACCCGATGTCATTACAACTTCCGTGACTAAGAGCCGGACCGCTCGACAGAATTACAACCTGCGGCAGCATAGCGCGCAGGACGGTCATCGTCGCTAGTAAAAATAAAAGGTCAATACGCGCGGTGTGGAATCCGCCATGCGGTCCGAAATGTGCTCAAAAATAGTCGTTACCAGCGCAGGAAACGCGATCCCAGGAACGCGCCGAGAGCGGTCACCGCGCCGATGGCCAGCGTGTACCAGGTGGCGACGAAGAGCGGCGAATCGTCGAAGCAATGCGCGGCGTAAAAAGCCGCGCCAATTCCGCCGGCGATAAGTCCGGCGACGGCGCCAGCCCGCGCGGGATTTTCCGGAGCCCCGCGGCGGAACGCCCACAACAGCAAGGCGAGCGGCCCCAGCGCGAAAACCGGGATCATCGTGGTGCAGAAGCGCATGTTGTGACCGATCAGACGCGGCATCCACAGATCGGACGGCACGACCATCATCTCCAGCGCGACGGCGAGGATCAGCAGTATGGGTGCGGCCAGCAGAAGCGGGCGCATCCGGCTGCGACGTACTTCCGGCCGCGCCATGTCGCGCGCCACCAACAGCGCGCTGATCGCCAGCACCAGTGTGACGACGAATTTGAAATCGAAGCGCAGCGTCTGGATCGCATGCATGAAATCCGGGCGCGGCCCGAGCGTGAGCATGAACGCGCCGCCCGCGATGATCGCACCGATCACGATCGCAATGGCGAAAGCCCGGCGCGGCGGCGTCTGCTGCTGCGGTGTATCGGCGGAGAGGGACGCGATGAGATCGTCGGTCTTCATGCCGTTCCTCCCTCACGATAGAGTTCGGCCAGTTTCTTCAAGCCGCGATGGAAGGCGACGCGCACCGCGCCTTCGCTCATGCCGAGTTTCGCGGCTGTGTCTTTGATGCTCTGCCCGTCGAGCGAAATGGATGAAACGACGGTTTGCTGTTTGCCGTCGAGGCGCGAGACCAGCTTGGTGAGTTCGCTCTGCGAGCTTTCCGGTTCCGGCGGCATGTCGGGCAGAACGTCGATCAAGCCTTCGATGGGGATTTCGCCGCGGCGGCCCTTGCGGCGCATCACGTCGATCATCTTGTGGCGCGCGATCGCGTTCAGCCAGGGAAGGAACGGCTGGTCCTGCATCCATGTCTGGCGCTTCAAATGGATCGCCAACAAAATCTCCTGCACCACATCCTCGACATCGGCATTGCCGATCCGCGACAGACCGTTGGCCGCGAATTTCCGCAGCCGGGGGGCGATGGCTTCGAGAAGCTGGCGATAGGCCGCGGCGTCTCCCGCCAGCCCTGCCCGCATCAGTTCCGCCCATGCCTTTTCGGGCGAGCCGCTGTCAGATGTGTTCGCTGCAGGCATGGCTTTCGTTACAGCGATTTCAGGCCCGGTTCCACCGGCCTGCCGCCTTAGTGATGGCGGCGGCGGCGATGGGCCGGCGCGGCCGTGGTCGGCGGCAGCGCGTCGGACGCTTGCGGCGTGGCGTTGACCAGCGACCAGCTGACCACCTCATTGATCGCCTGACCTGTCGCCTGGTTGAAGGCCTGCACCACGGCCGGAACGCTGTTGGCACCCGCCGGCACTTCGGCGCGCGCGTCATGGGTGGCCACGACGTCATGGTGCGTGGAGGTGATCAGCTTGACCACGATGTCGACCACGACATTGGGGGCGCCATCCGTGCCGGCATAATGCGCGGTGAAATCGCGCACTTCCGTCACGACGAGCAGATCGGCGCGCACGCCGCCCGACGTCGGGCCGACGGCCTTCACCTTGCCGCTTTTCTCAAAGGCTTCGACCAGCAGGTCCTGAAGCAGATCGCCGGTCTGATCGGTCCATGCGGCGTTGGCGTAATAGTCCATCGTCTGGCCGCGCACGAGCGAGATGCGCTTGCTGTCCAGCACGTCGCTGGTGATCGGTTGCGGGATACCGATCTGCCAGCTTGTCGCCGGCGCGTTGTCCACCGGACCGAATTGCGGATGCAGGACGTAGATCTGCGGCGGCGCTTCGCTCGGCCCCAGAATGCTGCCGCAGGCGGAAAGTGCGATGGCCGAGAAGGCGACGAGCGCCGCGCGGCGCGAGATGCGGGAGAGCGTGCTCATTGGGGCGTGTATCCTTTGCGACGATCGCCGAAGAGAAGCTTGGTGGGTTCGCGTTCGAGCCCGTTGGACAGCTTGGTCAGGCTGCGCGCCAAGGTGCGCACCTGATCGGAGAGTTGATCCAGATTGGCGCCGTTGACGGCGGCGTCCGCGTCGTCCGCGAGGCGGCTCACCTTCGTCACGGCGACATTGGCGTTGCCGAGCGTGGTGTGCAGATCTTTCAGATCGACATTCAGCGTGTCGGACGCCAGCGAGACATTGTGCAGCGTCTTGTCGATATCCGCCGAGCGCGCCTTGAACACATCCGTCGTGGTCCGGATGTTCGACAGGATGCCCGAGAAGTTCTTGATGTTCTCATCGCTCAGCGCCTTGTTCAGCCGGTCCGCGACATGGCTGAGCTTGGCGATGAGTTCCGGCGCGGATTGCTCAAGTTGCTGCAAGGTCGATTGCTTGGACTTGATGATCGGATAATCGCCGAACATGCGGCGCTCCAGCACCGGGGCCGTGGCCGAGCCGCCGTCGATTTCCACATAAGAGCCGCCGGTCAGGCCTTCGCTGGCGATGGAGGCGATGGAGTCGTTGTGGATCTTCAACGTGGGATCGACCTGCAGATCCACGATGACGCGCTTGGGATCGTTGGGATCGAAGGTCAGCTTGCTGACATGGCCGACATTGATGCCGTTGTAGCGGACGATGGTGCCATCCCCGAGGCCCGTCACCGCACCGGAGAAATAAGTGCGGTAGTAAGCGTACTCCGCGGAGTATTGCGCGCCCGCGAGCCAAAGCAGCGCGACCACGAACCCCAACACGCTGGCGAGTACGAACGCGCCGACCGCTACGTAGTTTGCTTTTGTTTCCATGGCCTCTCAGCCCCTCTCCCTAACCGTCGAGCGCCGCGCGTCCGCGCGGGCCGGCGAAATACTCGTGAATCCACGGATCGTCGTCCTGCAGCAATTCCTTGATCGTGCCGACCTTGATCTTCTTGTTCACCAGAACGGCGATGCGATCGGTGGTGGCGCGCAAGGTGTCGATATCATGCGTGACCATGAACACGGTGAGCCCGAGGCTCTTCTGCAGGTCGCCGACAAGCTGATCGAATTGCGACGCGGAAATCGGATCGAGGCCCGCCGTCGGCTCGTCGAGGAAAAGCAGTTCCGGATCGAGCGATAGCGCACGCGCAAGGCCCGCGCGCTTTTTCATGCCGCCGGAAAGTTCGGACGGATATTTGCGTGCCGCGTCTTCCGGCAATCCCACAAGCGACAGCTTCATCGCGGCGAGCTCGTCCATCAGCGGCTGGGACAGGTTGGTCCAGCGGCGCATCGGCACCTGGATGTTCTGCGCCACCGTCATGGAGGAGAACAGCGCGCCTTCCTGAAAGAGCACGCCCCAATGCAGTTGCAGCCCGCGCATCTCATCCGGCGCGAGGCCGACGGTTTCCTGCCCGAATACCTTGATGCTGCCCGACAGCGGACGGTTGAGGCCGACGATGGAACGCAGCAGCACCGACTTTCCGGTGCCCGATCCGCCCACAACACCCAGCACTTCGCCGCGCTTCACATCGAGATCGATGTGGTCGTGAATGATCTTGCCGCCGAAGCCGTTCACCAGCCCGCGTACCTTGATGACGACGTCTTCCTTCTTGCCGGCCCGCAGCGCGGCGTCCTTTTGTGCTTTTGTGCCCGCGCCGCTCATATGCCCAGCACCGAGAAAAGAACCGAGAAGCCCGCATCCACCGCGATGATGAGGAAGATGGATTCGACCACCGAGCGCGTCGTCAGCTTGCCGACGGAGGCGGCGTTGCGTTCCACGCGCATGCCTTCGAAGCAGCCGA
>Ga0153956_1001781_pt1 | contig 17730 bp, 17 predicted proteins | sample TSFL040MetaG_FD_104704 | JGI IMG/M metagenome (GOLD analysis project Ga0153956, IMG submission 104704) | Attine ant fungus gardens microbial communities from Florida, USA - TSFL040 MetaG | ecosystem: Host-associated > Fungi > Mycelium > Unclassified | place: USA: Florida, Wekiwa Springs...
GTGAAGCGGACTTCTGAACCTAAACCACACGAGAATCATAAACTTGCCAGTGTCCCTTGAATTCCGAAGTTCGCATCAAAGGTCGCCGCAAGGACATGCGAACTTCGGAATCGGGACACTAGCGCTTGCCGCGGCAGGCATTTTCAGAGACATTGCGGCTCGAAACAGGATCCTTGAGACATGAGTTCGCAACCCGCTTCCTCCGGCCCGCGCCAGATCGCCTGGCTCAGCGTCATCACCGTGATCTCCGCCGCGATTCTGATCGGCGCGGAGGTGTTCGGCGCGGCCTTCGCCGGCGGCTGGGCGCTCGCCATCCTGTTCGGGCTGAACGACATGGAGGCGCATATCCTCCAGGCGGTGCTGTTCGCGATCGGCGTCTTCGTGATGGCCAACTTCATCCGCGCCGCCCAGCGCGTCGAGCCGTTTTTTCGGCGGGCGTAAGAACCCGCTGCGGCACAGGGCTAACTTCGCTTCCTCCGCCCGTCCTGCGTCACGCGTCGTTAAACAACTTTAACATCCGTTCATCTTCGGCACGCCTGCGCGCGTCATATTGACCGCATCGCGGGGAAACCTTGCCGCGAACCAAAAAAATTGTTGCGAAGCCGATCCAAAAGACTTATTTCCCGCTCTGCCCAATTTCGCACGTGCCTGTGGTCGTGTGTCAGTCGGTAGGTATCCGGACAAGAGGCCGGACAGCCGCCAAGGGATGAAGAAGCCGAGGGTCGCTCAAGTCGGTCGGGTTCGATCGATACGAAGAGGCCAGCATCTCTCTCCAAGGGATGCCGCTGAAGGCGACTTCGCTCCTTGCAACCGTGACTGGCAGCCGGAGGCGAACCGGCGCACCCCGCTCTCAACGGGGGACGCGACTTAAAGCAACGACGGATCGGGCTTTTTTGGTCTCTACCGGCATTCCACCGCCGGCGCGGGCTACTGAAAAGGCTTGTCCTTCATTGCCAGGTGTGCGGGCGGGAACATTCCCAACCAATCCACGGCAGCACAGTTCGGTACTGAGTTCGAGGCTTTGTCGCGTCTCCATCGTGCGGCAACGCCAGAGCGCTCACGTCCGAGAACAATTTTTTGAACGGACCCGTCGCTGGGCCGTTTGGGAGAGTGCTATGACCGAACGTATTCAGGAATTCCTGCGCAACCGCCGCAACGAAGGCCGCGACACCGAGCCATGCCTCGTGGTCGACCTCGAAGTCGTGCGCGACAACTACCAGACCTTCTCGAAGGCGCTCCCCGACTCGCGCGTGTTCTACGCCGTGAAGGCGAATCCGTCGCCGGAAGTGCTGTCGCTGCTGGCCTCGATGGGCTCGTGCTTCGACACCGCGACCGTCGCGGAGATCGAAATGGCGCTGGCCGCCGGTGCGACGCCGGACCGCATTTCCTATGGCAACACGATCAAGAAGGAACGCGACATCGCGCGCGCCTTCGCGCTCGGCATTCGCCTGTTCGCCGTCGACTGCACCGCCGAGGTCGAGAAGATCGCCCGTGCCGCCCCCGGCGCGAAGGTGTTCTGCCGCATTCTCTATGACTGCGCAGGCGCCGAGTGGCCGCTGTCGCGCAAGTTCGGCTGCGATCCGGAGATGGCGGTCGAGGTGCTCGACCTCGCCAAGCGTCTGCGTCTGGAGCCGGTGGGCATCTCGTTCCACGTCGGCTCGCAGCAGCGCAAGGTGAAGGCGTGGGACCGCGCGCTGGCGATGGCATCGACGGTGTTCCGTGACTGTGCCGAGCGTGGAATCAACCTGTCCATGGTCAACATGGGCGGCGGATTCCCGACGAAGTACCTCAAGGACGTTCCTCCGGTCGTGCAGTACGGCCGGTCGATCTTCCGCGCGCTTCGCAAGCACTTCGGCAACCAGATCCCGGAGACCATCATCGAGCCGGGCCGCGGCATGGTCGGCAACGCCGGCATCATCGAGACCGAAGTCGTTCTGATCTCCAAGAAGAGCGACGAGGACGAGGTGCGCTGGGTCTACCTCGACATCGGCAAGTTCGGCGGTCTCGCCGAGACGATGGACGAGTCGATCCGCTATGCCATCAGGACGCCGCACGACGGGGCCGAGATGACGCCCTGCGTGCTGGCCGGACCGACCTGCGACAGCGCGGATGTGCTGTACGAAAAGTCGCCGTATCCGCTGCCGGTGACGCTCGAGATCGGCGACAAGCTGCTGATCGAGGGAACGGGTGCGTACACGTCGACCTACTCGTCGGTGGCCTTCAACGGCATCCCGCCGCTGAAGACGTACCACATCTGAGGCTCTTACCTCTCCCGCTTGCGGGGGAGGTCGGCGCCAAAAGCGCGTTTACGCGCGTCTTCGACGCGCTATGGCGCCGGGTGGGGGAAGCAGAATTCGCGTCGCCCCCTCCCCAGCCCTCCCCCGCAAGCGGGAGAGGGTGAAGAAAACCGGGAGCCGGTTCGCCGGCTCCCATCCCGTCACAACCTGATTTGCTGACAACACGCCACGGCCTGACGGCCGTTCGCGTGGGGACTGACGTGCCATGACCGCTGTTTGGAAACCGACCGCCGCCCTCCTCTCCGATGCCGCTCCGTTCGCGATCCGTGCGGAACGAGCCTCGGACGTTCGCGCGCGTGAAGCGCTGCTCGATGCCGCTTTTGGCGAGGACCGCCATGCGCGCACCTGCCAGCGCCTGCGCGACGGACGTGCGCCCGCCGAAGGCCTCGCCTTCTCGGCGGTGCGGGATGGCAAGCTGGTCGGGACCGTGCGGTTGTGGCACGTCAACGCCGGGGGCATTCCGGCGCTGGTGCTCGGCCCGCTGGCCGTGGATGCGTCGTGCCGCGATCTTGGCATTGGGGGCGTGTTGATGCGTCACGCGCTGAGCGAAGCGGCCGCGCGCGGCCACGGCGCCGTCATCCTGCGCGGCGACGCCGGCTATTATGCCCGCTTCGGCTTCTCGGCCGGGAAGACCGGCGAACTGTCCTTGCCGGGCCCATTCGAGCGCGAGCGGCTGCTCGCCATCGAACTGCACCACGGCGCGCTCGACGGTGCGTACGGCATGATCGTGCCGACCGGCGCAGCCGCGCCGGAAGCGAGGAGCCATCGTGGCCGCAAGCCGCAGCGGCCGATGCCGCGCGCAGCTTGACGGACGGCATTCCGATGACCCAGCTCGATCCCGATGCCGGCGCATGGTGCCTCGACGAGCGCACCCGCAAGGTCACGCGTCCCGCACTGACGACGCTGATGATGATCCTGCTTGGATTCATGATCGTCATGGACGTGTTGAAACGGCGGCGGGCAGCGGCGAAATCTTGAGCCGCTCCCGCCACTCCACCTGATTCCTTCGCGCGCCAAGATGTCGCAGTCGGCGGAGCGGATTTGGCACGCGCCAACCCCCTGGCGTGTTGACGCGCGCGCGAGCGGCTGGCGCTCGCTGACGGTCGTCGCGATCCGCAACCACGCCTAAAACCTCGCGCGGAGACGTTACGTTATAAAATATCGGCGGCGAATTTTACACCGCGGCGGTCGCCTGCACCGACGCGGAGTGCTACGACGTGTCGCATGAACGCAAGTCATCATCACGACGGCCACTCCCATGACGATCATGGCCACGATCATCACGGGCCTGACCATGGAAAGCATGGCCATCGCGGGCACACCCATGCCGGGCACAGTCATGCGCCGGCGAATTTCGGCCGCGCCTTCGCCATCGGAATCGGACTGAATGCGGCGTTCGTTCTGATCGAGGCCGGCTACGGATTTGTATCGAACTCGACCGCGCTGCTCGCCGACGCCGGCCACAACCTGTCCGACGTGCTGGGCCTGCTGGTGGCGTGGATCGCGGCCGTGCTGTCGAAGCGCGCACCGACCGCGCGCTACACCTACGGCCTGCGCAACACATCGGTTCTCGCCGCGCTGCTCAACGCGATCCTGCTGCTGATTGCGTCGGGCGCGATCCTGCTGGAAGCCATTCAGCGATTGATGCAGCCGGAACCGATCGCGAGCCTGACCGTGATCGTCGTCGCGGCCGTCGGCATCGTCATCAACGGCGGCACCGCATGGCTGTTCGCATCGGGCCGCAAGACCGATCTCAACATCCGCGGCGCCTACCTGCACATGGTCGCGGATGCGGCCCTCTCGTTCGGCGTTGTTCTGGCCGCCGCCGTCATCATGACAACCGGCTGGCTCTGGCTCGATCCCGCCATGAGCATCGTCATTGTCGCGGTCATCGTCTGGGGCACATGGGGTCTGCTGCGGGAAAGCACCGCGATGTCGCTGGCCGCGGTTCCTTCCACGATCGATCCCGCGGCGGTGCGCGCTTTTCTCGCCGCCCGTCCCGGCGTCGCCTCGGTTCATGATCTCCACATCTGGCCGCTGAGCACGACGGAGACAGCGTTGACCGCCCATCTGGTGACCCCCGCGGGAAATCCCGGCGATGCGTTCCTCACCGGGACATGTCACGAATTGCAGCATCGATTTGGCATCGGCCACGCCACGCTTCAGATCGAAACCTCCGGCGACATCCATTGCACGCTCGCGCCCGATCACGTCATATGAAACTTGCATGACGCTTTCAGGCGCGCCATTACGTCACAAAAGCCGTTTCAGGTCTTGATTTCATCGGTATTTTGTCGTTTTGAAAGGCCCTCGCCGCGCGCCTTTGCCGCCGCTTGTTTTTCCCGACAATCCGGAGATTCCCGATGCCGTCACCAACCGCGCCCGTGTACGCACGCATCACAGGCCCCATCGTCATGGTCGGCTTCGGCTCCATCGGCAAAGGCACGTTGCCGCTGATCGAGCGGCATCTCGATTACGACAAGTCGCGCGTCACGGTGATCGATCCCAAGGACGAAGGCCGCAAGGCCCATTGCGAGAAGCACAATGTCCGCTTCGTCCAGCAGGCCGTGACCAGGGACAATTATCGCGAGTTGCTGACGCCGCTGCTCACCGAAGGCGGCGGCCAGGGTTTCTGCGTCAATCTGTCGGTCGATACCGGCTCCGCCGACATCATGGAGCTGTGCAACGAACTCGGCGCGCTCTACATCGACACGGTCAACGAGCCGTGGCTCGGCTTCTACTTCGATGCGTCGAAGGGGCCGGAAGCACGTTCCAACTATGCGCTCCGCGAGAACACGCTGGCTGCGAAGAAGGCGCGTCCCGCGGGCTCGACCACGGCCGTCTCCTGCTGTGGCGCCAACCCCGGAATGGTCTCGTTCTTCGTCAAGCAGGCCCTGCTGAACGTCGCGGCGGATCTCAAACTCAACGCGCCGAAGCCGAAGACCAAGGCCGAATGGGCGGACCTGATGCGTCAGGCCGGCATCAAGGGCATCCACATTGCAGAGCGCGACACCCAGCGCTCGAAGAAGCCGAAAGAACCGGACGTGTTCGTCAACACGTGGTCGGTGGAAGGCTTCATCTCGGAAGGCGTGCAGCCGTCCGAACTCGGCTGGGGCACCCACGAGAAGTGGATGCCCGCAAACGCGCACACCCACCAGGCCGGCTGCGGCGCGGCGATCTATCTGATGCAGCCAGGCGCCGACACGCGCGTGCGCACCTGGTGCCCGACCCGCGGCGCGCAGTACGGTTTTCTCGTCACCCACAACGAGTCGATCTCGATCTCCGACTATTTCACGGTGCGCGACGCGTCGGGCGCGGTCCTCTACCGGCCGACGTGCCATTATGCCTATCACCCCGCGGACGACGCGGTGCTCTCGCTGCACGAAATGTTCGGCCGCGCCGCCAAGGCGCAGGAGAAGCACCACATCCTCGATGAAAACGAGATCGTCGACGGCATCGACGAACTCGGCGTGCTGCTGTACGGCCACGACAACAATGCCTACTGGTACGGCTCGCAACTCTCCATCGAGGAGACGCGGAAACTCGCGCCCTACCAGAACGCCACCGGCCTGCAGGTGACCTCCGCCGTGCTCGGCGGCATGGTGTGGGCGCTCGAGAATCCGCACGAAGGCATCGTGGAAGCCGACGAGATGGATTTCGACCGCCTGCTGGAAATCCAGATGCCGTATCTCGGGCCGGTGAAAGGCTATTACACCGATTGGACCCCGCTGACCGATCGCCCCGGATTGTTTCCGGAAGACATCGACACGTCGGATCCCTGGCAATTCAGGAACGTGCTGGTTCGGTGAGTCAGCGATCACCGAATTTCCCGACCTCCCGCTCGAATCCCTGCTCGTTCCCAGCCATGAAATTCACCGCGAACTGTTTCGCGGGATCGACGGCCGCACGCTGCCGCCGTATGCCGGCCGGAACCGCGGGACGCTACAAATCCAGCAGGCCCGCGTCACCGTCCTGCGCCGCAAAGGCGAGCAGCGTGCCGCTGGCGTTCCACGCCAGCGCGGTGACGGGTTCGCCGTTGCGGCGGACAAGGATTTCGGCACCGTCGCTGAGCCGCACCATCAAAATGGCGCCATTGTCGTAACCGGCGGCAAGAATGTCCTGCTTCGGATGACAGGCCACCGCGCTGACCCGCGCCTGCAGGGGCGCGAGCATCGCGGGCTCCTTGCCCATCGGACCGTCCTTGCTCGCGAACGGCCAGACAATCACGGTATCCGCGCCCGAGGTCGCAAGGCCCTTGCCGCCCGCTGTCCATGACATCGATCTGACGCGGCCGGGGTAACCGGTCATGCGCATGTGCCGGGCATCGGCAAGACGCCAGCCATGCAGCGCCGGTTCATGCATGGCCGTGACCAGAAACTTGTTATCGGGGCTGAAGACAACACCGAGATGGGAGCCGGCCCACTCGAGCCGCTCCGGCTTCGCAGCCATGTTGGGAAACCACAGCGTCACGCCGTTGTAGTGCGCCAGCGCGAGCCGCAGGCCCTTCGGCGCAAAGGCCAGCCCGCCGACGGTCGAGGGCGCATCGAGCGACTTTTCCTCGCCCTTCGGCGCACGCACGAACGCGGTTTTGCCGGCGGACCACGCCACCGCGCCGTCGGGATGAACGGCGACGTTGTCGATCCAGCGGCGTTTGCTGTCGGTGGCGAGAACCGAACTCTCGCCCTTCGCGTCGAGCGCAACCACCTTGCCGTCGTCACCGCCGGTCACGATCCGCGCTCCGTCGGAGACCGACGCCAGGATCGCGCCGCCATGGACGGTCACCGCGGCTTTCTCGCCATCGCCGTCCACGAGCGTAACGATTTCCTCGTCGCCGACGAAGGCGGCGCGATCTCCGATGAAAAACAACGCCGAGACCGGCGCGCCGACACTTACGGCGCGCACCTTCTCGGTCACGGAGACGATGGAGTCCTGCTGCCGCGGATTGAAATCGCTCATCACGCGGAAATGCAGCGCGCGAAACCGTCGCGAATGAGTTGTTCGGGCAACTCGCGACCGATGAAGACGAGGCGGCTTTCGCGCTTTTCGTCCGGCTTCCATTTCCGCTGATGATTGCCTTCCAGCATCATGTGGACGCCCTGAAACACATAACGGTCGTCATCGTCGATGAACGACAGGATGCCTTTCGAGCGCAGAATCTTCTGCCCTTCCTCGGCCACGAGCTTCTGCAGCCACGGCATGAATTTTTCGGGATCGAGCGGCTTGTCCGAACGCAGCGACAGCGACTGCATGTCTTCGTCGTGGTAATGCTTCAGGCCGTGACCATGGTCGTGATGATGGTGGCCGTGGCCGTGGCCGTGATCGTGATCGTGATGATGGCCGTGATCGTGGTGATCGTGCTCGTCTTCCTCGAGGAAATCCGGCTCGAGTTCGAGAATACGGTCGAGATCGAACGCGCCGCGTTCAAGCACGTCCGACAGCCCGACCTGGCAGCGCTCGGTGCGATGCAGTTTCGCATACGGGTTGATGCCGCGAATCCGTGCTTCCACCTCGGCCAGTTCCGGCTTCGAGACCAGATCGGTCTTGTTGAGCACGATCACGTCGGCAAACGCGATCTGGTTCTTGGCTTCGGGCGCATCCTTGAGCCGGTCGCTCAGCCATTTGGCATCCGCCACCGTCACCACCGCATCGAGCCGCGCGTTGGCCTGCACGTCCTCGTCGACGAAAAAGGTCTGTGCCACCGGCGCGGGGTCCGCAAGCCCCGTGGTTTCGACGATGATCGCGTCGAACTTGCCCTTGCGCTTCATCAACCCGTCGAGAATGCGCACGAGGTCGCCGCGCACGGTGCAGCAGACGCAGCCGTTGTTCATTTCGAACACTTCCTCGTCCGCGCCGATGATCAGATCGTTGTCGATGCCGATCTCGCCGAATTCGTTGACGATCACCGCGTATTTCTTGCCGTGATTTTCGGACAGGATCCGGTTGAGCAGCGTGGTCTTGCCGGCGCCGAGATAGCCGGTCAGGACGGTCACGGGAATTTTGTCAGCAGTCGGTTCGGACATCACAACTCCGGGGCGAGAATGGAGCGCGCAGGCCGCGGGATGGCTCCGCCTCATCCGTCCGCGCGCTCGTCAGGGTCTTTATATTGTGCCGGGGGCCGGCAATGTAAGTGGGTATCGGGCTCATTTCAGAACGATTCAGGCTTGCAGATGCCGCCCCGGAGCGAACCGGCGCACAAGCCCGCCGGCCGGGCCGACGACCATCGAGAGGAAGTAGATCGCACCCGCCGCCAGCACGACGGACGGTCCGGCGGGCGCCCCGGTCGCGGCCGCCAGCACAAGACCGAGATAGCCGGAGACGATGGCGCTGAGAATCGCGATGAGGACGATGCGCGAGATGTCGCGCGACCAGAACTGCGCGGCCCCCGCGGGGAGGATCATCATGCCGACCGCCAGCAAGGTGCCGAGCGCATTGTAGGCGCTGACGAGATTGACCACGACAAGGGCAAGGAAAACGAGGTGCGCGGCCGCGCCCGTCCGCCCCGCGACGCGCAGAAACAGCGGGTCGACGGACTCCATGACGAGCGGCCGATAGATCACGGCGAGGCCACACAGCGTCAGCGTCGTGTTGAAGGCGATCAGATAGAGCGCCCCGGCATCGATCGCCTGGACGTCGCCGAACAGGATGTCGATGAGGTCATGGCCCGAGCCGTGTGACGTGACGAGAATGACGCCCAGCGCGAGCGACACCAGATAGAACACCGCGAGCGAGGCATCCTCTTTCATCGCCGTCACGCGTGTCATCACCCCCGAGAGCACCGCCACGAGCAGGCCGGCGACCAATCCGCCGACAGTCATCGTGACACGGTTCATGCCCGACAGCAGAAACGCGACCGCGACGCCGGGCAAGATCGCATGCGACATCGCATCGCCCATCAGGCTCATCCGCCGCAACATCAGGAATACGCCGATCGGAGCGCCGCCGAACGACAGCACGACGATCGCAATCAACGCACGGCGCGCGGCTTCGTCGGTGAACGGCGTTGCAAATATATCGAGCATCACGCGGCCTGCGCAGGTTTCGTCTCTGCACAGGCCGCCGCGCTGTCGTCGAAGGCCTCGCACATCTGACGGGCCGCGGCCAGATTCTCCGCCGTCAGGATCTGCACGGTCGGTCCCCACGCCACCGCGCTGCGCGCGAGCAGGAGCGTGTCCGGAAAATTCGCGCGCACCATCTCCATGTCATGCAGCGCGGCAATCACCGTCCGTTTATCCGCATGCCAGCGCCGCACCAGCGCCAGCAGATCGGCCGACGTTTTGGCGTCGATGGCGTTGAACGGTTCGTCCAGCACGATCACATCGGCATCCTGTAGCAGCACCCGCGCGAACAGCATGCGCTGCATCTGTCCGCCCGACAGCGTTCCAATGGGGCGGTTCTCAAAACCGGTGAGACCGACCGCGCCGAGCGCTTCCCCGATCTTCGCGCGCTGACGCGGTCCCAGTCCGCCGAACGCACCGATGGAGCGCCACAACCCGGAGCCGGTGAAATCGAACACGGAAATCGGGAAGCCACGATCGATCTCGGCGCTTTGCGGCAGATAGGCGATATCGCGGACGTCGACGTCGCGGCGCACGATCGCCCCGGCCATCGGCTTCACGATGCCGACGATGCCGCGCAGCAGCGTCGATTTGCCGGCGCCGTTCGGGCCAACCACCGAGAGCAGCGAACCGGAGGCGATCGCGCCATCGAGATGATGCACGGCCGGATGCCGGTCGTAACCGAGGGTCAGATCGTTGAATTGAATGTCCGCCACGATCACCTCATGGCCAGCAGGACGACGGCCCACAGCCCGGCGCCGACCGCGAGCGCCGCACCAAGCCGCGCCGCCAGCCCCATCCGCAGGATGGACCAGGTGGTCGCTTGGGCCGGATGCGGCGAGGACAATCCGTGGCCATGGGCACGGCTGCCTGGCCCGTGGCCGTGGGAATGGGGCATCTTATTGCTTTCAAAGCGAAAATCGCGCGCGACAGGCGACGCAGATCCGCCCCGCATTCAAGTTGTTCAGGGGTTATAGTATAACATCGACGGGAGTCCAGCCTCCCTCCCCGCCCAGCCCGTGAAATCACGCCAGCGAGCGCACCAGCGCCAGGCCCGCGAAAAGGCCGGCAATCGCCAGCACGACCGATCCGACCACGTAAGTGACGGCGAGGCCGATTTCGCCCCGCTCATACAACAGCGCCGCATCCAGCGAAAACGCCGAGAAGGTGGTGTAGCCCCCGAGGACGCCGGTCATGACGAACAGCCGCCACGACTGCGCGGCCTCGCCCTTGAAGGCGAGATAGCCGGCGATCAAGCCCATGACGATCGAGCCTGAAATGTTGATGACGAAGGTGCCGAACGGAAAGTGCGTCCCGAAGGCTCGGGCGCAGATCATATTGACCGCGTGCCGGACGGTCGCACCAAGGCCGCCGCCGAGAAAGACCAGAAGATAGTTCATGAGAATACGCTGGCGGCGGACGATGTCTGCTCCCCTCCCCCTTGTGGGGCCGAGACGAGCGAAGCTCGCTCTGAGGAGTCGGGGGTGGGGGCCGTCAACATGAGACGCTCGGTCCGTTTGTACCCCTCTCCCCAGCCCTCCCCCACGCGGGGGAGGGAGCGCGCAACATGCGTGAGAAAGCTGAGCGCAAACTCTTACGCGCCCGCCTTGCCGAACATCTCGTCGACGTAGTCCCAGTTCACGAGATGATCGAGGAACGCCTTGAGATAGTCGGGACGGCGGTTGCGATAGTCGATGTAGTAGGAGTGCTCCCAGACGTCGCAGCCGAGAATCGGGGTTGCGCCGTGAACCAGCGGGTTCTCGCCGTTCGCCGTCTTCGACACTTCCAGCTTGCCGTTCTTCACCTGCAGCCAGGCCCAGCCCGAACCGAACTGGCCCGCGCCGGCGGCGGCGAAATCGGCCTTGAACTTCTCGAGACCGCCCAGGTCTTCGTTGATCTTCTTCTCCAGACGGCCCGGCAACTTGCTGCCGCCACCGTTCGGCTTCATCCATTTCCAGAAGTGCAGATGGTTGTAATGCTGGCCGGCATTGTTGAACACAGCCGGATTCTTGCCGAACGAGCCCTTGACGATCTCTTCGAGCGATTTGCCCTCGAATTCGGTGCCCTTGATCGCGTTGTTGCCATTGGTCACGTAGGCCTGATGATGCTTATCGTGATGATATTCCAAGGTTTCCTTGGACATATGGGGCGCCAGGGCGTCATGGGCGTACGGCAGGTTCGGAAGCGTGAAGGTCATGGGTCATTGTCCGCAAAATGGTGGGAGACACGGGCTAACGGGAACCCTTATAGAAGGTTCCATCGCCGTTACATACTCCCAATATGACGACCGGCCGGGCCGAAATGCCGCTGTCATTCCGGATCGCGCGCAGCGCTAACCCGGAATGACCATGTGAGGCGCCAGATGAGCATCGAGATCGACATTGTGAACGGACATGCGTCGTGGGCGATTGCGAAACCGCTGCTCGACGTGACGTGGCCGAAAGCCGATATCGCAAAACTGTCGTGGGGTCGCATCAAATGGGCGAACGCCGATCTGCGGGTGCTGGTTGAAACGGCGGACGGTGAATTGGCCTGCCACGTCGGCATCTACACCCGCATGGCGAAATGGAACAATCGCTCGATGAATATCGGCGGCATCGGCGGCGTCGCCACCCATCCCGATCACCGCCGCCACGGCTACGCCAGCATCGCGCTGAATGCCGCGATCCGGACCCTGCGCGACCGCGAGGACGTCCAGTTTGCGGTGCTGTTCTGCGAGCCGCACAACGAGGCTTTCTATGAAGCGCGGGGCTGGCGCCGTTTCATCGGCGAGATCTGGTGCGAACAGCCCGGCGGACGCGTGCGGTTCGACGCGATGGCGCCTTTCACCTTCGACCTCAAGGGCGGCGCGGGCGGCGGCATTCTGGACCTATGCGGATTGCCGTGGTGACCATGCAAATGCCGGGGTGGCCGGCCTTCCCGGCCTCACCATAATATGTCATCCATAATCTATTGAGCCGCGCATCCAGCGGCGGCGACTTTCGGCGGACGTGATGACCCTCGACGCAACGCTCAACGCTCCGCCGAAGGCCGCGCCAGCCAACGCGCTGCTGATAGCGCCAATTCTGCCGACGCTGTTGCGGCTCGCGCTTCCCAATACGGTCGCCATGTTCGGCAGCGCGCTCGTCGCGGTCGCGGAGACCTCTTACATCGGCCGCCTCGGCCTCGAACCGCTGGCGGCCATCGCACTGGTGTTTCCGTTCACGATGCTGACGCAGATGACGTCGGCTGGCGCGATGGGCGGCGGCGTCTCCTCCGCCATCAGCCGCGCGCTCGGCGCCGGCAATACCGCACGCGCCGCGATCCTCGCGCTGCATGCCGCCGTGATCGGCGCCTGCGGCGGATTGTTCTTTACCGTCATGATGCTCGGTTTCGGCCGACACCTCTTCACGCTGCTCGGCGGGCATGGCGCCGTGCTCGAACAGGCCTGCGCATATGCCCGTGTGCTGTTCTCCGGCGCGATCTCGATCTGGCTGGTCAACACGCTCGCCTCGGTGGTGCGCGGCACCGGCGACATGCGGGTGCCGTCGGCGACGCTCATCGTCGTCTCCATTCTTCAGGTCGTCATCGGCGGAACGCTCGGCCTCGGCCTGTTCGGCTTGCCGCGACTCGGCATGGGCGGAGTGGCGTCCGGCCAGCTCGCGGCCTATATGCTCGGCGCGGCTTTTCTGATCTGGTATCTTGGCAGCGGCCGCAGCCGGCTGACGCTGAACGTCTCGGGTTTCGCCTTTCAGCGCGACATGTTCGTCGACATCCTGAAGGTCGGCGCGATCTCCTGCCTGTCGCCGCTGCAGACCGTGCTGACGATCCTGATCTTCACCAAGATCGTGGCCAGCTTCGGCGTCGTCGCGCTCGCCGGTTACGGCCTCGGATCCCGTCTGGAATTTCTGCTGATCCCCATCGCATTTGCCATCGGCGTGGCCTCGGTGCCGATGGTCGGCATGGCGATCGGCGCGGGCCTCGTCGCGCGAGCCCGGCGCGTGGCGTGGATTGCCGGCGCGGTCTCCGCCCTGATCGTCGGCGCGATCGGACTTGCGGTCGCGATCGAGCCGTCGCTCTGGGTTTCGCTGTTCACCAGCGATCCCGGCGTCACCGCCGCCGCCCGCTCGTACTTTCATCTCGCCGGTCCGGCCTTCGGATTCTTCGGTCTCGGCGTCTGTCTCTATTTTTCGTCGCAAGGCGCCGCAAAAGTCGGCGGCCCGGTGCTGGCATCGACCGGCCGCTTGCTGATGGTCGCCGTCGGCGGCTGGTGGCTCGCATCGATCGGCGCGCAGGCCTGGACACTCTACGCACTCGTCGGCGCGGCCATGATGGTGTTCGGACTCAGCACCGCGGCAACCGTTCGCTTCGCGCGCTGGGGCGCCTAAGGCCGCCACATTCACCTGCGACATTCAGTTCCATCATGAACGGGTATGGCTGCGCCGACGCCAACGGCGTTGCATGATCCGGTTTTTTTGTTATGCACTGCGGATTGCTCCGGAGATTCTTCATGTTCGTGCGATTTGGTCTGATCGTCACAATTCTCGCCGCGGTATTTTCTGTCCGGATCGCCACGGCACAAACCGCTGCCGATCCCAGCGGAATCTGGCTGACGCAGGCCGGCGACGCCAAGGTGCGCGTCAGCAAATGCAGCGGCGGAATTTGCGGCGTCGTGATCTGGCTGCGCGACCCGATCGATCCGAACACCGGCAAACCCGCGGTTGATGACAAGAATCACAACCCGTCACTGGCAAAACGCCCGGTGATCGGGCTGCCGCTGTTTCAGGGCATGCCGCAAAGCGGCCCGAACAAATGGAGCGGAACGATCTACAACGCCGATGACGGCAACACTTACGCGAGCAACATCTCCGTCGCGGGACAGGACGCGCTTCGCGTTGAAGGTTGCGTCGGCGCATTGTGCGGCGGTGAAACCTGGACACGGTCGCGCTGAGGTCTCGAATTTATCCCGCCCTGGCCTTCGACGCGGTCGCCGCGGTGGCGTAGCCGCCCCGCGCGCCATCGATAAAATGGACTCGATCCTTGCGACCGAGCGATGGCGTGAAACAGGTCGTCATCGTGGCATCCGATGCGACAGCATACGACCGTCGCTGAAACGGGTTTCGGCCGCAACCGCAATCCGAGGAGTTACAGGGCCGCCTCTCAGAGCTTCGCCGCGCGCAACCGCAGCGCATTCCCCACGACACTCACCGACGACAGCGCCATGGCGGTGGCAGCCACGATGGGCGACAGCAATAGACCGAAGGCGGGATAAAGAACGCCTGCCGCGATCGGAATGCCCGCGCCGTTGTAGAGGAAGGCAAACGTCAGGTTCTGGCGGATGTTGCGCATTGTCGCTTCGGAGAGGCGGCGGGCGCGAACGATGCCGTTGAGATCGCCCCGGAGCAGGGTCACGCCCGCGCTTTCCATGGCAATGTCGGCCCCCGTCCCCATCGCGATGCCGATATCGGCGGCGGCAAGCGCCGGCGCATCGTTGACGCCGTCGCCGGCCATCGCCACCACATGCCCCTGCTTCCGAAGACGAGCGACGACCGCGCTCTTCCGCGCGGGCAGAACCTCCGCCTCGACATCGGCGATGCCGAGTTGCCTCGCGACGGCATGCGCCGTGGTGCGGTTATCGCCGGTCAGCATGATGACCTTGATGCCTTCGCCGGCCAATGCCTTCAACGCCTCGTGTGTCGATGGCTTGACCGGATCGGCGATCGCGAACAGGCCTGCCTGCCTGCCTTCGATCGCGATGCCGATGACGGCGGCGCCGTCGGCACGCAGTTCCTCGGCCCGGGCCTGCATGCCCTCCACGGCGATACCTTGCGATTGCAGAAACGCGACCGATCCAACCAGTACCGCCCTGTCCTCGACTTTTCCAATCACGCCCTTGCCGGCCGGCGCATCGAAGTCGCGCGCTTCGCCGAGCGCAAGATTGCGCTGCTTCGCGGCAGCGACGATGGCATCCGCCAGCGGATGCTCGCTGGACCGCTCGACGCTTGCTCCAAGCCGCAGAAGATCGTCCTCGTGAAATCCCTCCGCGGTCTCGATCGCGACGACGCGCGGCTTGCCTTCGGTCAGCGTGCCGGTCTTGTCGACCACCAGCGTATCGATCCTCTCCATGCGTTCGAGCGCCTCGGCGTTCTTGATGAGGACGCCGGCCCGCGCGCCACGCCCGACGCCCACCATGATCGACATCGGCGTCGCGAGGCCGAGCGCGCACGGACAGGCGACGATCATCACGCTCACCGCCGCCACCAGCGCGAAGGCGAAGCGCGGTTCGGGCCCGACCCATGCCCACGCCGCGAACGCGACGACGGCCGCCGCGATCACGGCCGGTACGAACCAGCCGGCCACCTGATCGGCCAGCCGCTGAACCGGCGCACGCGAGCGCTGCGCCTGCGCGACCATCTGCACGATCTGCGACAGCAACGTATCGCGCCCGACCTTCTCGGCCTGCATCACAAAACCGCCGGAGCGGTTGATGGCGCCCGCCATGACCTTCGCTCCAGCCTCCTTCGCGACCGGCATGGATTCCCCGGTGACCATGGATTCATCGAGCGACGACCTGCCCTCGCTGATGACGCCGTCCACCGGCACCTTCTCGCCCGGGCGGACGCGAAGCCTGTCGCCGACGACCACGTCCTCCAGCGCCACGTCGTGATCCTCGCCGGACCGATCGATGCGGCGCGCGGTCTTCGGCGCGAGATCGAGCAGCGCCTTGATCGCGCCCGAGGTTGCCTCGCGCGCGCGCAATTCCAGCACCTGCCCGAGCAGCACCAGAATCGTGATGACCGCCGCAGCCTCGAAGTAGACGGCAACCGCGCCACCGTGCTGGCGGAAGGCGGGCGGAAAGACCGCGGGCGCGACGATGGCGACGACGCTGTAGAGGTAGGCGACGCCGGTGCCCATGGCGATCAGGGTGAACATGTTGAGGTTGCGCGTCTTCAGCGATTGCCCGCCGCGCACGAAGAACGGCCGGCCCGCCCAGAGCACGACAGGCGTCGCGAACGCGAGCTGGATCCAGTTCGACAGCACCGGCGCGACCCAGCCGTGCGCGCCGAAAATGTGCGCGCCCATGTCCTGCACGATCACAGGCAGGGCCAGGACAAGCCCGACCCAGAAGCGGCGCGACATGTCCGCGAGTTCGGGATTGGGCCGATCGTCCGGCGACACCAGTTCCGGCTCCAGCGCCATGCCGCAGATCGGGCACGCGCCGGGACCGGCCTGGCGAACCTCCGGATGCATCGGGCACGTGTAGATGGCGCCTTCGGGCACGTCCGCCGGCGGGGACGCCTTGGACTTGTCGAGATACTGCCGCGGCGAGCCTGCGAACTTGGTGCGGCACCCGGCCGAGCAGAAATGATACGTCGTGCCATCATGCTCGAAGCTGGGCTTGCCGGCATGCGGATCGACGGTCATGCCGCAGACGGGATCGAGCGCTTTTCCGTCGTCCGCGACCGCATGGTGATGGCCATGATCGCGACGGTGATCGTGATGCGCACGCGCGCCGTGGTCATGCATCCCGCCGCAACAGCTCGATCCGGTGGTGACGTTTTCAGACACGGACGGCGACTTGGCCGCGCAGGCACAGCCGCTCGTGGAGTCCGCCTGTTCCGCCGCGCTCATTCTCGATCTCCGCCGCTCTTGCATCAAATACCCTATGGGGGTATGTAGACCGCATGCGCGAGCGTATCAAGACATCCTGCCGGAAACGCCTCAACCGGATCGAAGGCCAGGTGCGCGGCCTGTCGCGAATGGTGGACGAGGACCGCTATTGCATTGACATCGTGACGCAGATTTCAGCCGTGCGCGCAGCGCTCCGACGCGTCGAGGAGGAAGTGCTGAAGGACCACGTCGCGCATTGCGTCGAGCATGCGATCACGAGCGGCGACAAGGCCGATCAACGCCGCAAGATCGCGGAATTGATGGCGGTCATCGAGCGGGTGGACCGATGAAGCGAGAGGGCCGATGCGTGCGCGGGGCAATCGATCAACAGCCGCCGCAGAACAAACAAAACCCCGGCAATCATTTGAGATTGCCGGGGTTTTTACCTGGTTGCGGGGACCAGCACCCATCTTTACTTGCTCTTCCGAGCCGCAGCATAGCGGTCCTCGCAGGCTGGAAGGCAAAACTGCACCCGCTGGCCCCATACCTATCTGTTGAGGGCATCAGAAGCGTGAGCTTCGTTTAATCTGGAGAGCTACGACCTCCGCTGAGGAACTACGCTCCGTCAGCGCATTTTTATGGTCGGAATTATCGTCGCCGACGAGCGACGCATTCTCCATCTTCTCGGCGTTCGCCCAGGCTCGCGATGGCGACATCATTTCGAGCAGTTCAGGGCGCAGGCCGTCACCGCGTTGAGCGGCGATCGCGTGAACGCTATCCTGCGGGGA
>Ga0153956_1001782_pt1 | contig 17726 bp, 16 predicted proteins | sample TSFL040MetaG_FD_104704 | JGI IMG/M metagenome (GOLD analysis project Ga0153956, IMG submission 104704) | Attine ant fungus gardens microbial communities from Florida, USA - TSFL040 MetaG | ecosystem: Host-associated > Fungi > Mycelium > Unclassified | place: USA: Florida, Wekiwa Springs...
CGGGGTTCTGGCCCTGCGCGGCGGTGAGGATCTGGCCCATGATGGTTTCGGAAACATCCTTGCCGGAAACATCCGCGCGTTTCAGCGCCGCGGTGATCGCGGTTTTGCCGAGGTCGTGCGCGGGCACATTCGCGAAGGCGCCGTTGAAAGAGCCGACAGGCGTGCGTGCCGCCGAAACGATGACAACTTCTTCCATGGGATCCTCGCTGAATTTCGCTTTGTTGCTTTGCCACGGAAAATGCCGCGAATGCGAGAGAGCGTAAACCGCGCCGGAATTAACAATAAAAACAGTCCGTTATCGTACCCCATGCGTGATGCACTGCACAGAAAAGCGGCAAAAGGCACTGGACATGCTGGACAATTCAGGCTGGACTAAATGCCACATGCGTCCCGAGAGGCGCGGGGGAAACGCCTTCGGGCACAGCAGAAAAGCAGGTTGGACGTGGCGGAAGAACATGCGGGCGAAAGCCCCGTCGTTATCAAGAAATATGCGAACCGGCGTCTCTACAACACGCAGACATCCAGTTACGTGCCGCTCGACCATCTGGCGCAGATGGTGAAAGAGGGCACGGAATTCGAAGTGCATGATGCGCGCACCGGCGAGGATATCACCCGCTCGGTGCTGACGCAGATCATCTTCGAGGAGGAAGGCAAAGGGCAGAACCTTTTGCCGATCAAATTCTTGCGCCAGCTCATCCGCTTCTATGGCGACAGCCTGCAGGCCTTTGTGCCGGGTTATCTGGATCTCTCCATGGACAGCTTTGCGAAGAACCAGGAAGCGATGAAGAGCCGCGTGGCCGAAGCCTTCGGCGGCGGATCGTCCGCGCTGGAAGCCATGACGCGGCAGAACCTTCAGATGTTCGAGCGTGCGATGAAGATGTTCTCGCCGTTCACGATGCCGGGTACGTCGGAAAGCGAAAGCAAGCCCAACGGTTCCACGCAAAGCGGCGCCAAGCAATCCGAAGAGATCAACGAGCTCAAAAGCGAGCTTGAGGAGATGCGCAAGCAGCTCTCCGAGCTCGCCCAGAACCGGAAGTGATTGTTCAGCGCGGCCAGTAACCCGGCCGGCTGATGTCTTCGATCAGGCCGATCTCTTTCGGCGTCCAGCCGAGTTCGGCCCGCGTCTTCGCGGATGACGCGGGAATGTCGAGGCCCGCGAACATCGCCAGAAATCCGAAATGCGCCGGCGCGTCTTCCGGCTTGATCGATTGCACCGGCACGTTCAGCACACCGCCGAACAACTCGGCCATCGGGCGAACCGGCACGCCTTCTTCGGCGACGGCGTGATAGGGCGCACCGGCGCGGCCCTTCTCCAGCGCAAGCCGGTAAAGAACGGCCACGTCATCCCGATGCGCGGACGGCCAGCGATTGCTGCCGTCGCCGACATAAGCGGACACGCCTTTCTGCTTCGCCACTTCATAGAGATAGCCGACGAAACCTGCCTTGCCCTCCCCGCCATGCACCTGTGGCAGGCGAATGGCGGTGACGCGCACGCCGCGCTTCGCAAACGCAAACGCCGCAGATTCCGAAACGCGCGGAATCATCTCGCCCGATTGGGCGACGTCGTCCTCTGTGGCGAGACGGCCCGGCGCCAGCAGGCCCGTGCCGGAGGTGACGACGAACGGCTTGTTCGTGCCTTCGAGCACTTCACCCATCGCTTCGATGGCGCGCTTGTCGATCTGGCCGTTCTCCGCGAATTTGGCGAAGTCGTGGATGAAGGCCAGATGGATCACGCCGTCCGCGTCCTTCGCGGCGCTCTTCAGGCTCTCGACATCTTCCAGAGAGCCGCGATGCACTTTCGCGCCCAGCTTCCGGAGTGTTTCGACATTGGCATCGTTGCGCGCCAGGCCGATGACCTCATGGCCGTTGGCGATCAGCTCTCTGGTTGTCGCGGTGCCGATGAAACCGGCGGCACCTGTCACGAATACACGCATGTTATTCTCCTTTCCGACGATCAATTGGCGATTGCGATGCCGCCTTCGATCTTGAGGATTTGCCCGGTCATAAACGTGTTGCGCATGCAGGTGAGATAGGCTTCCGCGGCTTCCTCGGGCGTGCCGGGGCGCGGGATCAACTGCCGCTGCGCCATCGCCTTCAGCATGTCGTGCCGCGCTTCGCCATAGCGGGCGAACAACTCGGTTTCGATCAGGCCGGGACAAACGCAGTTCACGCGCACCGGCGCAAGATCGACGGCAAGGCCGAGCGCCAGGCCTTCCGCGGCCATCGCGCTGGCCGACACGATCGGCATGCCCTTCATCGGCCGGTGCGCCAGCATGCCGTTGGTGAAGGTGAACGATCCATCGGCGGGCAGCTTCATTGCGCCATGCTTGGCCACCGCGACCGCGCCCCAGAACCGCGTGTTGAAGCGGTTCGCGGCCTGCTTCAGATCCAGATCGCTCAGGTTGCCCATGCTGAGACCATCCGTATCGCCGGCCGTGAACGCGATATGGTCGAAGCCCGTGTGCTCTTTGAAGAATTTTTCGATGTTCGCTTCCTCGGTGACATCGAGGACGGCGCCGGTTGCGCCGATGCTCTTTGCCTTCTCCGCGATCTTCTGCGCGTTGCGCGAAGCGATGGTGACCTTCGCGCCTTCTTCCGCCGCGCCCTTGGCGATGCCGAAACCGATGCCGGAGCCTCCGCCGATTACCAGCACATTTTTGTCTTTCAATTTCATCGGGTGTCTTTCGGAAAAATTCGGAAGCGCTTTTTCCGCCGATCTGCTATGCTGGTAAAGTAGTGAAGTTATACAGGTATAATGAGTAACAGGATGCCGGCCGCGAACGACAATCTGCTGGGAATCTATCTGAAGGATCGCCGCGCAAAGCTCGATCCGTCGTCCTTCGGCCTTCCGCTGGCGCGGCGGCGCACGCCGGGCCTGCGGCGCGAGGAAGTGGCGCAGCGCGCCAATGTCAGCGCCACCTGGTATACCTGGCTGGAACAAGGCCGCGGCGGCGCGCCCTCCGCCGATGTGCTGGACCGCATCTCGCGCGCGATGATGCTGACCGATGCGGAACGCGAGCATTTGTTTCTCCTGGGATTGGGACGCCCGCCGGAAGTTCGTTATCACGCGCCCGAAGGCATCACGCCGCGGCTGCAACGGCTGCTCGACACGCTGACATACAGCCCTGCCTTCATCCGCACCGCGACATGGGACGTCATCGCGTGGAACAAGGCCGCCACCGTGGTGCTGACCGATTACAGCACGCTGGCGGAAGGCCAGCGCAATGTGCTGCGCATGATGTTCCGCGACAGCCGCGTGCGCGCGGCGCAATCCAACTGGATGCATGTCGCGCGCTATGTGGTGTCGTCGTTCCGCGCGGACGTGGCGCGCGCCGGCGCATCGCGCAATGTGCAATCGCTGGTCGACGAACTTTGCGCCACCAGTCCCGAATTTGCGGCGATGTGGCGCGAGAACAATGTTCAGGGCCACGGCGACGGCAAAAAAGTGCTGCACCACCCCGATGTCGGGCCGCTGGCGATGGAGTTTTCGGGCTTCGCCGTCGATGGCCGGCCCGACCTCAACATGGTGGTCTACAACCCCGCGACAGCGGCGGACGCCGAAAAGGTCAAGACGCTGATCCGGGCGCAATCGGGGAAAAAAGGCGGCAAGCGCCGCTAGAACATGCCCAGCATCTGGCCGGGCGGCGGGGAATTGCGCGTCTGGCAACCCTGCGCATGCCAGACAAGCGTGTTGCCTGCTTTGTCTTTCGACTGGCGGCCTTCGATCATCGGCACGATATCGTTCTCGCAGGAGATCAGCGCCGGGTTCTTCACCAGGAACCAGCCATGCTGGCAACTGCCGTGGACGAGGCACGTCATCGCGAGCACATAGACGCTCACGCGGCTACCACTTCAACTCGAATTCGGGCTCGCCGAAATGGAAGCCCTGGAAATAGTCGATGCCGAAGCCTTCCAGCATCTCGGCTTCCTCGTCCGACCCCACCCATTCGGCCACGGTCTTCAAATTGAAGTTCTTGGCGAGGTCCACCAGCGTGCGCACGAAAATCTGGTTGTCGCGCGATTGCGCGAGGCCCTTCACATAGGAGCCGTCGATCTTGACCATGTCGACATGCAGCATCTGCAGATTGCGGAACGAGGTGTAACCGGCGCCGAAATCGTCGATGGCGACGCGGCAGCCCATTTCGCGCAGGTTGGACACGAAGCGCGCGATCTCCTCGAAATCGTTCAGCGCCGCGGTTTCGGTGAGCTCGATGATGATGCGATTGGCGATCTGGCTGTTGGCGCTCAGATAGTTCGCGAAGGATTGCAGCCACGCGGAATCGCCGGTTGTCGTGCCCGACACGTTCACCGCCAGGCTTGCGCGCGGGTTGGCATGAAGCTCGGCCACCGTCATCTCCAGCGCGTGACGATCGACGAGGCGCACAAGGCCGAGCTGCTCCGCCGCGGGAATGAACTGCCCGGCGCCCATCACCGAGCCGTCCAGCTTCTTCATGCGGAGCAGGCACTCGTGATGCTTCACCTCGCGCGTCTTGGCGCAGATGATCGGCTGATAGGCGAAGACGAGGCGGTGATCGTTCAGCGCCGCGACGACGTCGTCGGCGATGCTCATCAGACGCAGGCGCGCGGTCTCGCGCTGGGGGGATTTCACATAGGTATGGAAACCGTCGCGGCCATTGGCGCGCGCGCGGTCCAGCGCTTCCTCGGCGCGCAGCATCGCTTCCTGGCTGGAGGCGGCGCCCGACGGCAGCCATACCGCGCCGACGCTGATGGTGGCGGCCACGGTGCCCGTGCGCGTGGCGACCACATCGCTGCGCACCGCGCCGCGCAGGCGTTCGGTGACGAATGCGATCTCGCGCTCGCCACAATTGCCCAGGATGATGCCCAGCTTGTTGCCGGCGATGCGGCCGATGATGTCGCTCTCGCGCAGCGAGCGCGACAGCCTTTCGCCCACGGCGACGATCACCTCGTCCGCGGCGCCGAAGCCATAGGCTTCGTTGATCATGGCAAGGCGATCCACCGAGGCGACGAGGTAGGCGCAACTGCGCTCTTCCGCCTTCGCGCTTTCGATGACGCGCGACAGCTCGGTGCGCAGCGATGTGCGGTTGAGGAAGCCGGTGAGTTCATCGCGCGTGGCGAGATAGGCAAGCCGTTGCGCTTCGACCTTCTTGTCGGTGACGTGGCGGATCATGCCGCTCAGCCGTTCGGCGTGTCCGTGGATGCCCGGCATGCGGATGCCGCGCATCTCGAACCAGGCCGAGCCCATGGCAGACGCGCCTTCGAACTCGATCTCGAATGTGGACTCTTGCGGCGACAGATCGGTCAGCACGAGCGCCAACTGCTTGCGACCGGCATCGCCCATCCATTGGCGCAGGGCATCGCCGCGCTTGAGGCGATCGATGTTGGCGTGCCCGTCGAAAAGATCGACGGCGCCATCCCAGGTGATGCGGTCGTCGGCCATCGTCCAGTCGAAGACCGCTTCGCGCGCGCCGGCCACGGCAAGCCGCAGCCGCTCGGCGTCATGCGCCGCAGCCAACGTACGGATGCTCTCCGACGGCTTCTTAGGAAGCGTCTGACCCTGCACTCACCACCACCCTTGGCCTTTTTGGCCTTATGGGCGGGATGATGCGGTCACACAGCTTAAAAAAGCTGAAACTTGTAGTGGTCTGCGGCATTCTGGAGCCCGCGGCCCGTGATTTGCGTTAAGCGAAGGTTATGACGCTTGTGAAGCCTTTCGCGATTACATTCTCCGCCGCCGTTCCGGCTGTTTCGCGGAAGCCTGCGCGCGTCGAAAAGATCAGTCTTTCCAGCGAGCTTGATGGTGAACGCCACAGCGCGCCGCAACAGGATGATTTCGCTTCGGCAAAAGCGGCACGTGCGAGCCTGTTCCATAACAGGACAACGCAGATCATTCCAGAGCGGGACGATCTGCGTCTCGTTCCCGCTTTCGTGACCCAGATCCTGGCGCAGATGGCGGGACGGCCCGGGAGCGATGCCGCTTCAGCCCTTTTTGCCTATCGCAACAGCGTTTCTGAGATCATGCCGGTTTACGACGCCGACGCGTGAACGGCGCCCCAGCGCCAGCGCAAATCCCAGCACGGCCGCTGCTGAAAACAAGACCAGTGCCGTTTGCCCCTTCGCGCCGCCAAGCGACGCAGCTGCTCCGCATACCAGACAGCAGGCGGAAAGGAACGCATGCGCGATCCCACGCGTCTCGCCGCGCCAGTGTCGCGCGCACAGGGCAAACATCGTCAAGACGCCGAGTGCCGATGGCGCCAACGAGAGGATAGGCGTAGCGCTTGCCGCGGCTGCGATACCGGCGAGGCATGCCAACACGAGCAGTATCGCGGCGATGACCGTTGATGGCGGATGCTCCAGGTTCGCAAACAGCGCGAGCGCCAATGCCGCCGGCGCAAGCGCCAGGATCACCAGCATCACCGCGTCGGCAAAAACGAGCGTCATCGGGTCCGCCCAGACGGTGGAAATGCCGATGCACAGCGCGAAGGCCAGGTAGAGCGCGGCGGCAAATCGCAGATAGTCGCGCGACGCGGGGCGCGCGCGGCCGGCGATCAGCGCGGCGAGAACCGCAGAGCACGCGAGCACGATCGCAAAGGCGATATCTGCGGGGCTCATGCGCCGCGCTCCGCGAGTTTCTTCTTGAGGACAGCAAGCTCGGCTTCGACCCGTTCCAGCCGCGCCGCCAGGTCGCTCAGCGATGCTTGCGACTTCGGCACCGGCGTGGAGATGCCGGCATGCCGTGCGATCTCCTGCGGCGCAACCGCCAGAAGCGCCGCCAGCGTGGCGACGTCGCTTGCGGAAAGCTCGCGCTGATCCTTCCATACTTCGGCAATTTCATTGTCCGACAATCCCAGCGCGCGCGCGACGTCGTTGCGCGTCAGATGCAGCCCAGCGAGCCGTGCATCGAACCACTCGGTGTCGAAGAAAAGCGCCATGCCGCGAATCTAGGCAGATTTGAGAAGCGCGGAAAGGCGGCCGCGCCTAACGAGCTGTGTCTAAAGCCGCATGATCCAGCATGGCCGCGCCGAGGATGCGGCCATAGCCCCCCTGCTGCACAATGACGACGACGGAGTCGTGCGAACCGCCCAGCAATTCCTGGCGGGGAAGATCGAGCGAGAAGGGCTGGCCTTTCCACATGCCCAGCGCGCGGATCTCGCGCACGATGTTGTGGTAGGTATAGGTATGTCCCTTGTTCTCGCCGTCGGTGATGGCGACGGTGGCCTGCGGCAATACGCGGAAAAGCCAGATGGTGGCGTTCGCGTCCTTCACGTCCGCGGACCCCACACCGACATGCACGGCACGCTTGTCGGCGGACAGCGAAACCGGCACCGCCTGCTGGTCGCCCGCGCGCGCGGTGATGGTGGATTCGACCTGCGCATCGCGACCGCCGACAACATCGGTCACGCCGTCGACAATGATCTGCGGCGTGTAGACGCCGCCGCGCCACATCGTCTGCGCATAAGCCTTCTGGCGTTTGGTGTCGGCATCGGTCGCGAGCGTGTCTTTCCAGCCGAGCATGTCCCAATAGGTGATCGGCAGGCTCATCGCGATCACGTCCTTGCGCGCCGCGAGCTGCCCCAGGATCGCATCGGCAGGCGGACAGGAACTGCAGCCCTGGCTGGTGAAGAGTTCAACCACGACGGGGCGCTTGGCGTTGCCGGCATCGGCGATGGCAAAGGGATACAGCGCCGCCGCTGCCGCGACGAGCGCCACGGCACCCAGGAACGTGAACCGACGCAATGACATAGCCGGCAACATAGGTCGCGCGACCCGCCCCTTCCATTCACAGTGGCTTGAAGCCCCCAAGACGGACATTCTGCCCGGAATTGCCCGATAACAAAGGACATTTTCCGTCCATCGCGGCGTTAACATTACGCCACGGCGCGAAAATGAACGGCCTGCCGGCCTATGCGGCCAGCAGGTTCCGCAGCACGTAGGGCAGAATGCCGCCGTTTTCGAAATACGCGACTTCATCCGCCGTCATGATCATCAGCACGAGCGGAAGATCGGCGGTGCGGCCGTCCGGATAGTGGATGGTGGCGTTCACCTTCATCTTCGGCGTCAGTTTTCCGGAGAGACCGGGGATGTCGATCGATTCACGGCCGGTGAGACCGTAGTCGTTGCGCGTCTTGCCGGCTTCGAAGCAGAACGGCGCGATGCCCATGCCGATCAGATTCGAGCGGTGAATGCGCTCGAAGCTTTCGGTGATGACAGCGCGAATGCCTTGCAGCTTGGGACCCTTCGCCGCCCAGTCGCGCGAGGAGCCGGTGCCGTATTCCTTGCCGCCGACGACAACGGTCTGAAAGCCCGCATCGTGATAGGCCATCGCGGCGTCGAAGATCGACATCTCTTGGCCCGACGGATATTGCTCGGAATAATAGATCGTGTTGCCGCCTTCCTTGCCGCCCATCATCTCGTTGCGGATGCGGATATTGGCGAAGGTGCCGCGCACCATCACTTCGTGATTGCCGCGGCGCGAGCCGTAGGAGTTGAAGTCCTGCTGGCGGATCTGATGCTCCGACAGATAAACGCCTGCCGGTGACGTCGCCTTGATCGAACCGGCCGGCGAGATGTGGTCGGTGGTGATGGAATCGCCGAACAGCGCCAGGATGCGTGCGCCCTTCACTTCTTCCACCGCCGCGGGCTTCACGCCCATGCCTTCAAAGTAGGGCGGATGCTTCACATAGGTGGAACCGATGTCCCATTGATAGGTCTGGCCCTTCTTGACCTTGACCTTCTTCCAGTTGGAATCGCCTTCGAACACATTGACGTAACGCTTGCGGAACGATGCGGGCGTGACGGCCTTGCGGATCGTCTCGGCGATTTCTTTCGGCGAGGGCCAGATGTCTTTCAGATAGACCGGATTGTTCTTCTTGTCGTAGCCGATCGGATCTTTGGTGAGATTGACGTTCAGCGAACCGGCGAGCGCATAAGCGACGACCAACATCGGCGACGCGAGATAATTCGCGCGCACCTGCTGATGCACGCGGCCTTCGAAATTGCGGTTACCCGACAGCACGGCACCGGCGACGAGATCGCCTTCCGTCACCGCGTTGCCGACAGCTTCCGGCAGCGGACCGGAATTGCCGATGCAGGTGGTGCAGCCATAGCCGACGAGATCGAAGCCGAGCTTGTCGAGTGCCTTGTTCAATCCGGCCTTCGCCAGATAGTCGGTGACGACCTGGCTGCCCGGCGCGAGCGAGGTCTTCACCCAGGGCTGCACGTTAAGTCCGCGCGCCACGGCCTTCTGCGCGAGCAAACCGGCACCGATCATCACGTTGGGATTGGAGGTGTTGGTGCAGGAGGTGATCGCGGCGATGACGACATCGCCATGGCCGATGGTGTAGTCGGTGCCTTCGACCTTCACGCGCTTCTGCGCTTCGTCGCCCTTCTTGAAGGTGTCGAGCAGCGCGGCGGCGAATTCGCTGGCCGCATCGGAGAGCGCAACGCGATCCTGCGGACGGCGCGGACCGGCGAGGCTCGGCACGACGGTGTCGAGATCCAGCGACAGCGTGTCGGTGAACACCGGATCGGGCGACTTCTTCGTGCGGAAGAGGCCCTGCGCTTTCGCATACTTCTCCACGAGCGCAACGCGCGCGGCCTTGCGGCCGGTGGCTTTCAGATAGCGGATGGTTTCGGCATCGATCGGGAAGAAGCCGCAGGTCGCGCCATATTCCGGCGCCATGTTCGCGATCGTCGCGCGATCTTCCAGCGCCATCTCGTCAAGGCCCGGTCCGTAGAACTCCACGAACTTTCCGACGACGCCTTTCTTGCGCAGCATCTGCGTGACGGTGAGCACCAAGTCTGTGGCGGTGACGCCTTCGCGCAGCTTGCCCGAAACCTTGAAGCCGATGACTTCCGGAATGAGCATCGAGATCGGCTGGCCCAGCATCGCCGCTTCCGCTTCGATGCCGCCCACGCCCCAACCCAGAACCGAAAGACCGTTCACCATCGTGGTGTGGCTGTCGGTGCCGACGAGCGTATCGGGGAAGGCGTATTCGACGGTCTTCTTGCCTTCCTTCACTTTGCGCGTCCAAACCGTCTGCGCGAGATATTCCAGATTCACCTGGTGGCAGATGCCGGTGCCCGGCGGCACGACGCGGAAATTCGCGAAGGCCTGCTGGCCCCAGCGCAGGAACTGATAGCGCTCGGTGTTGCGCTCATATTCGATTTCGACGTTCTTCTTGAACGAGGACTTGTGACCGAAATTGTCGACCATCACCGAGTGGTCGATGACGAGGTCGACTTCCGCGAGCGGATTGATCTTCTCCGCATCGCCGCCCAGCGCCTTCATCGCATCGCGCATCGCGGCCAGATCGACCACGGCGGGAACGCCGGTGAGATCCTGCATCAAGACGCGCGCGGGACGGAACGCGATCTCGCGATCGGATTTGCGATCCTTCAGCCACGACGCGATGGCCTTCACATCCTCCGCCTTCACCGTCTTGCCGTCTTCGTAGCGCAGCAGGTTCTCGAGCAGCACGCGCATGGAATAGGGAAGCTTGGCGATGTTCTTCAGACCCGCCTTCTCGGCCGCCGCAAGGCTGAAATAGGCATAGGTTTTTCCGCCCACCGTCATCGTCCGGCGGGATTTGAAGCTGTCGAGATTGCTGGTCACGGGAAAAGTCCTCTCGCAAGGAAGAGCGAAGGCTGGAATTTGCCCGTGGTTTAGTCAGATTCACCCGTCCTGCCAAGGAGAAACCCCTATGGGCGACAACATGCTCGTGCGTGTGGAACGCGACGGTCCGGTGACGACCGTCATTATAAACCGGCCGCAGGCGCGCAATGCGGTGGACCGGCCCACCGCGGATGCACTTGCCGCCGCGTTCGCCGAATTCGAGAACGATAACAACGCGCGTGTCGCGGTTCTCACTGGCGAAGGTGGTACATTCTGCGCCGGCGCCGATCTGAAAGGCGTGGCGGACGGACGCGGCAATCAGGTCACGCGGATCGATCCCGACCAACTTTCGGCGATGGCGATGGACGGCCCGATGGGACCGACGCGCATGCGGCTTTTGAAGCCCGTGATCGCGGCGGTGTCCGGTTACGCCGTGGCGGGCGGTTTGGAACTGGCGTTGTGGTGCGACCTGCGCGTGGCGGAAGACGACGCGGTGTTCGGCGTGTTCTGCCGCCGCTGGGGCGTGCCGCTGATCGACGGCGGGACCGTACGCTTGCCGCGCCTCATCGGACAAAGCCGCGCGCTCGACATGATCCTCACCGGACGTCCTGTCGGCGCCATGGAAGCGTTCGCGATGGGATTGGCCAACCGTGTCGTGCCGAAGGGCGAGGCGCGTTCTGAAGCAGAGAAGCTCGCCCATGAGATCGCGCGTTTTCCGCAAACATGTATGAAGGGCGACAGGTCATCCGTGTACGAACAGTTCGATCTCGACTTCGCGCATGCGATGGAGAACGAGATGAATCATGGCGCAATGACGCTGAAAAGTGGCGAAGCCGTGAAAGGCGCGGCCCGTTTTGCGCAAGGAAAAGGCCGCGGTGGGCGCTTTGACGATCTGTAAGTTTTCGGTCCTTAATATTGCCCTATTCATTTTCGATATTGCGCCGGGCCTGAGGGGGCATGTGCGGGAAGTTCCCGTACCAGAGGCGGATAGTTAAAGAGAAACAACCGGCGCAATGGCCAGGCTTTGCATTGCCATCCTGACGCTTCTTCTTGGAAGCGCGCTTATTCCGGCGCGCGCGCAGGATTCGTTTGGCGGTCGGCTCTCGCTCGAACGCATCGGTGAAGTGAAACCGGGCGCCTATCTTGCGGGCGACAACGTGCGGTTCTCGCTCGTGAATGACGGCGACGATTTCCTGCTTCGCTTCGACAACAATCCGGAAGTATTCGTGCTCTACGCCGGTCATGCATCGCTCGGCGGTCGCATTCTCAAATACGATTCCGGCGAGACGGTTTTGCAGGTCGCAGGATGGGGCGGCATGACACTCTACACCGACACCGCGCCGACGGGCTTGCCGGCCGTGCGCACCGGCGATGCGACAACGCCCGCGCCCGCGAACGTTTCCCTGTCGGACATGCAAAGCGCGGCGGAAGACGAATCCCAGCACCTCGCTTACATGCGTGGTCTGCGGCTCAGTGTTTCCGCCGATTGGCAGGCGCTTGCGAACAATGCGGCGGCGCGGGGCATGGCTTTCGACACGATGGAGAATGCGGTGCGGGGGCTCGATCGCTTCAGCTACAGCGCGGGCGGGCGGGAAGCACTTTCCCATCGCGTGGACGCACTCATGATCGAGACATCCGGCCGGCCGACGCTGTCGCTCAAGACCAAGACGCTGATCGTGACCTTCAATCCCGCGCGCGGCTACGAAGGCCGCGCGTCTTCGCGCGCGATCGCGCGCGCACTGGGCGCGATTTTTCCCAAGCACTAGGCATTTCACCGAGTTCGAATGTCTCGAACAGAAATCCCGGCGCCACCGTGCAGCCGACAAGCGTGTAGACACCGGTTGAGCGCGCCGCCTGCCATGCTTTCGCGGGCACGACAATTTGCGGGCGTTCGCCATTCGCAACATCGCCGCCGAGAACGTGGCGCTTCGGCTTCTTTCGGTCCGTCGCGATCAGCAAATCCAGCGGCGCGCCGCCATACCAGTGCCAGACCTCCGCCGCGTCGACGCGATGCCAGCGCGACACCTGGCCCTTCTGCAACAGAAAATAGATCGCTGTGGAATGCGCACGCTTGCCGCCGGGATCGCGAAAGGTTTCGCGAAACCAGCCGCCTTCGGGGTGCGGTTTCAGTTTCAACAAGCGGATAAGGCGATCGGCTTTTGTCATGGGAGATGGTCCGCAAAGGGTTTGCGCGCGCCGCGCGCGATCAGCCTGCGCGCGCCGACGGCGAGCGAGCGCGCGTCGTCCAGCGCGTCGTGTTCGCGTCCGGCAAATTCCGCCCCGCAAGCCCGCGCGATATCGCAGGCATGCAGGCCTTTCGTCACCACACCGTTCTCATTGAGCCAGGACGCGATGTTGTGATGCACCGGCAGCGGCTGGACATCATAAATCCCATAGAGCGCGAGATTGCGCATCAGCACGAGGTCCTCCCGCCCGAAGGAGGCGATGGGGCCTTCCGCCGCAAACTCGACGAAGCGCCGATATGCCTCGCAAAGATCGACACCCCGCTCACGGAGCTTTGCGTTGGTGATGCCCGTCAGAGTCTCGAAGTAGCAGGACAGTGTGCCGTTGATCCGCGGCCGCACCAGCGTCTCGAACTCGGCGACGATCTCCCACGTGGAGATATCCACCCGCACGGCGCCGATCTGCACCACCTCGCGGAATTCGCCGGGTCTAAGCCAGCGATTTTCCATCGAGCCTTCCCAGGCCGTGTACTCAAGATCGTAGAGAACAGCGCTTCGCATCGGCCGGCGGTTATAGAGAATTTGGCACAGCAATCTCCGGAACGAATCGGCCCGTTAAGCGTGATTAACACATTCTTAACGCCGAAAGCCGAGCGTAGGTAGAGCGCCAAACCGCGAGATTCCCATGGCTCTTCCCCGGAATGTGCCCGAATTCGAATCGCCCCGGACACACGAAAACATCGCGCCGCCGCACATCGGAATCGCGCAGCTCGCGCTTTTGCACGATGAAGCGCGCGAAACCGCGCTGCTCGCCAATCTTCTGGGCCGAACGCCCTATGCTGCCGCCATGCTCGCGATTGCCGCTCTCGCGACAGTCTTGTTCATGCGCGACACCATGCCCATCGCCGAACCCGCAGCATGGCTTCTGCTGGTTCTGATCGGCGTCGGTGCAATGGCCCGCAACTACGCACGTGCGATCCGCCAGCCATTCGAGCGCGGCATCCTGCGTGAATTTGCCTATGACCTGAACGCGATCGCCGTCTATGCCGGCTTTGCCTGGGGGGCTGGCGCGTTTCTGGCGCTCGGTCCGCAGATATCGCCTTTGACGCTGATTGCGTTTGCCGCGGTGCCGCCTGCGATCCTGGCTGTGACATTGCGCACACGCGAAATTTCGATGGGCTTCCTTGCGCCTGTCGCGGGGCTTAGTGCCTTCGCAGGCGTGCTGCGGCCACTTCCGGAAGGTCTGTTGGCGGCGGCTTTTGTGCTTATTGCCTGCGCCTGCGTGGGCGGCGCAATTTTCTGGGCGAACCGGATTTCCGCATCGGTTCCGGCCACCGCCAAGCTCGCCCGCACCTCGCCGGCTTAAGCCTTATTTCCGCCTTTCGGCGCGTTCATTCCGGGCCTAAGTTGCCCCTCGCAAATCAGCCGGTGTTAACGCCATTGTTTTGCATCGCCGCTAAGCTTGCGTGCGTTCCTCGCGCGAAGCCGCCCTATGGATGACCATGAGCTCTAAAGCCCTGAAAGATGTCGGCGCGGACACCGCCGATGCCGCCCACGCATCGCAAGCGGACGAAAAGAACGCCGCCAGCCGCATCGCCGCCGGGCGCAAATTGCTGAAGGGAAACGATCCGGCTCTTGTCCAGCTCTACGACGCGCTGTTCGCGGGCGCGCCACCGGAAGACGTCACGCGCTATGCGCCGGAATCGCTGGCGGCTCTCGCCTCGCTCGTATTCGAGCATTCCACCAGGCGCAAGACCGGCGAGACGCTCGTCGACGTCTTCTCCTTCAACGCGCAACATGAGACCGGCGCGCGCAGCGAGAGCGTGCTCATCGCGGTGAACGACGACATGCCGTTCCTGTTCGACTCGCTGACGGCGGCGCTTTCAGCGCAGGGAGTGCGCGCGCATGCGCTGTTCCATCCCATCGTGAAGGTCGCGCGCGGCGCGGACGGGGCGCGCGGCAAAGGCGATGCGTTTCACGAAAGCACCATCGTTATGGTGCTGGACGGCCTCGTGGAAGGCGAACGCGCCGCGGCGATCATCGAGAATGTGAAGGGCGTCTTCGCACAAGTGCGCCTTGCGGTGCGCGACTGGAAGCAGATGCAGACGCATCTGGCCGAGACCATCGCCTCGCTGAAGGCCAACCCGCCGGGCGTGAGCGCGGAGGAGTTGAACGAAAGCATCGCGTTCCTGGAATGGCTGGGCGACAATCATTTCACCTTCCTCGGCGCGCGCGACTACGCCTACAGCGACAATGACGGCGGCCATTTGCAGCCGATCGAGCATACCGGCCTTGGCGTTCTGTCGGATGCCAGCGCGCGCGTCGTGCAGCGCGGCGAAAGCCGCTCAACGCTGACCCCGGAAATCACGGCGTTCCTGAAGCTGCCCACGCCGCTCATCATCACCAAGTCCAACGAACGCAGTGTCGTGCATCGCCGCGTGCACATGGACTATGTCGGCGTGAAGATGTTCAAGGACGGCAGGATGGTGGGCGAGCACCGCTTTGTCGGCCTGTTCACGTCCAGCGCCTATAGCCGCCGCCCCGGCGAAATTCCGCTGCTGCGCGCCAAGGTTCGCCATGTGAAGGAACGCGCCGGGCTGACGCCCGACAGCCACGACGGCAAAGCCCTGGCCCATATTCTCGACATCTATCCGCGCGACGAGCTGTTCCAGGTCAATGAGGACGAGCTCTACGCCACCGCGATGGGCATCCTGCAGTTGGGCGAAAGGCCCAAGGTGCGCGTGTTCCTGCGCTTCGACCGTTTCGATCGCTTCGTCTCCGCGCTCGTCTTCGTGCCGCGCGACCGTTACGACACCGGCTCGCGCGAGCGCATTCACGCCATTCTCGCCAAGGCGTTCAACGGCCGCATGTCGGCCGCGACGCCGACGCTGGACGACTCGCAGCTCGCCCGCGTGCATTTCATCGTGGGCCGCAACGAAGGCCCGCGTCCGCATGTCGACGTGCATGCCCTGGAAGCGCAGATCCGCGACGCGATCCGCACATGGGACGATGGCTTCGCCGCCGCGTTGATGGCGCGGCATGGCGAGGCCGACGGCCATCGCATGTTCCAGCGCCATGCTACGGGATTCCCGGCGCGCTACCGCGATGCGTTCCCGCCGGAAGTGGCCGTGATCGATCTTGCGGAACTGGAAGCGCTGGCACGCGCCGATCTCAATCCCGCGATCCAGGCGCGGGCCTATCGCCTGCCGCGCGACGCACACAACGCGCTGCGCCTCAAGCTATATGTGCTGGGGCCGGTGCTGCCGCTGTCGGCCTCCTTGCCCGTGTTCGAGAATCTGGGCTTCCGCGTGATCGCGGAAGATTCCTATCCGGTCGCGCTGGAAACCAGCGATGGCTGGAATGGCGAAGCCGCCGTGCTCGATTTCCTCATGGAGCGCGCCGACGACGGCCCTGCCGATCTCTCCACGCAAAAGACGCCTTTGGAAGATGCGTTTCAGGCGATCGTCTCCGGCGCAGCCGAAAGCGACGGGCTGAACAAGCTTGTCATCGCCGCGGGCCTTGGGTGGCGCGATGTCACGATCCTGCGCACGGCGGCGAAATACCTGCGGCAGGCGGGTTTCAACTTCAGCCAGGACTATATCGAGACCGCGCTGTTCCGGAATCCGGACATCGCCAATCTGCTCGTCGATCTCTTCGCGGTGCGCAACGACCCGAAGCAGAAAGGCGGCGAGGACGCCGCGAAGACCATCCATGCCCGCATCGATGCCGCGTTGAACGACGTTCCGATCCTCGACGACGACCGCATCATCCGCCGCTTGCGCAACATCATAGACTGCACGCTGCGGACGAATTTCTATCAGCCGGACAAGAACGGCACGCCGAAAAACTATGTCGCCATCAAGCTGGACTCGCAAAAGCTCGATGAATTGCCGGCACCGCGCCCGCTGGTGGAAATCTTCGTCTATTCGCCGGAAGTGGAAGGCGTGCATCTGCGCTTCGGCCGCGTGGCACGTGGCGGCATCCGCTGGTCGGATCGCCGCGAAGACTTCCGCACCGAAGTGTTGGGTCTCGTAAAGGCGCAGCAGGTGAAGAACGCCGTCATCGTGCCGGTAGGTTCGAAGGGCGGCTTCTATCCAAAACAGCTTCCGGTGAACGCCACGCGCGAAGACGTGCAGGCCGCGGGCATCAGCGCCTACAAGGTTTTCATCAACGCGCTGCTCGACCTGACCGACAACATCCATCCGGACGGCAGCGTGGTGCCGCCGGAACATGTCGTGCGCCATGACGAGGACGATCCTTATCTGGTCGTTGCCGCCGACAAGGGCACCGCGACGTTCTCCGACATCGCCAACGGCATCGCGGAAGAACATGGCTTCTGGCTGGGCGATGCCTTCGCCTCCGGCGGCAGCCATGGATACGACCACAAGAAGATGGGCATCACCGCGCGCGGCGCATGGGAGGCGGTGAAACGCCACTTCCGCGAGCTTGGCCGCGACATCCAGAGCGAGCCGTTCACCGTGGTCGGCGTGGGCGACATGTCGGGCGATGTGTTCGGCAACGGCATGCTGCTGTCCAAGGCAACCAAGCTGGTCGCCGCCTTCGATCACCGCCATATCTTCATCGATCCCGAGCCCGATCCGGAATCGTCGTGGAAAGAGCGGGCACGCATGTTCGACCTGCCGCGCTCCAGCTGGGCGGACTACAACAAATCGCTCATCTCCAAGGGTGGCGGCGTGTTCGCGCGCACGGTGAAGGAGATCCCGCTTTCGCCGGAGATGAAAACGCTCGCCGGAATCGCAGCGGACAAGGCAACGCCGGCCGAATTGATGAAGGCGCTGTTGAAAGCAGACGTCGATCTTCTGTGGTTCGGCGGCATCGGCACTTATCTGCGCGCCGCGAACGAGACCAATCAGGAAGTCGGGGACCGCGCCAACGACGCCGTCCGCATTACCGCCGCCGAGGTCCGCGCCAAGGTGATCGGCGAAGGC
>Ga0153956_1001783_pt1 | contig 17713 bp, 4 predicted proteins | sample TSFL040MetaG_FD_104704 | JGI IMG/M metagenome (GOLD analysis project Ga0153956, IMG submission 104704) | Attine ant fungus gardens microbial communities from Florida, USA - TSFL040 MetaG | ecosystem: Host-associated > Fungi > Mycelium > Unclassified | place: USA: Florida, Wekiwa Springs...
CAAAGCGGTGTACATCGCGCTCGGCATCCTGCCCGATGGCACCAAGGATATCCTCGGCATCTGGATCGAACAGACCGAAGGCGCGAAGTTCTGGATGCGCGTCATGAACGAACTCAAGAACCGCGGCGTCGCTGATATCCTGATCGCGGTCGTCGATGGCCTGAAAGGCTTCCCCGACGCGATCAACGCCGCGTTCCCCGAGACGGTCGTCCAGACCTGCATCTTCCATCTGCTCAGGAACGGCATGAGCTTCGCGTCGTGGAAGGATCGCAAGCCGATCGCCCAAGCGCTACGCGCCGTCATCGTGCCGATACGGCCGAGGCCAGCCTGGCCGCGCTCGACGCGTTCGAGGTAGGCCATTGGGGCAAGCGGCATCCCGCGATCGCGCAGAGCTGGCGGCGGCACTGGGATCAGGTGATCCCGTTCTTCGCCTTCCCGCAAGGCGTGCGCCGGATTATCTACACCACCAACGCCATCGAGGCGCTCAACTCGAAGCTGCGGCGTGCGGTTCGGACCCGCGGCCACTTCCCGGGTGACGATGCTGCGATGAAGCTGATATACCTCGTCCTCAACAAGGCGGCCGAAGACTGGAAACGGCCGCCGCACGAATGGCCGGAGGCAAAAACCCAGTTCGCCGTGATCTTCGGCGAACGGTTCGTCATCTGATGACGGCCCCGCGCGCAAAATATCTGACAGGCCCCCACCAGATCGAGCCGTGAGAGTTGTCCTACCAGGGTCCCGCTCTTGCCGATCCGGGTCTCCTCTTCGAGGCATGTCACCACCTGAGAGCGCAGATCGAAGTTAGCCACATCGGTAAGAGATTGGCTATTTCCTATCGTTGTCTACGTCCACATCGAGTCCCGCCCCGGCGAGGCCATTGGCAATGTTCACGATCAGCGGACGCGCCCAATTGAGTTCGGTAAGCCATGGATAGAAAGTATGCTTTATATCGGGATCGCTCGCCACAAGAGCGGCAATGACCGGCCTGGCTTCCTTGGTCAGGCCCAATTTCCCCAGAATAGCCGCCTTGATGATCAACACGTAGCGCTGATCGGATGTCGTCCGTAAAATCTCCCCGCGTGCCGTTTCATAATCCCCCTCGACAAAATACCCCAGGGCGATGTCCCCCGCGCGGGAGTTGAGATCAAGGCCCCAGTCCGTCCGGGCCTCGTCATAGATCGCAAGCGCTTCTCGCCCGCGGCCCAGCCTGGCGAGACGGCTGGCGATCCGGAGTTTGAGCGATATGTCTCCGGGATAGTTCGCCCGGAGTTGCGTTTGAAGCGCATCGAATTCCGCGACGTTCCCCTGGCGAAGGGCCAGTTGCATGAGAGCGACCTTGGTAAGGTAGGCATCGGGGGCGAGGTCCTCCGCCTTTGCCGCGGCGCGCCTGGCGAGTTCGATCAGCGCCGCCCGATCTTTAGGGTTTCCCGCCGCATAATAACGTGTCCGCACCGTGTAGAAGGTGCTGAGGATGGCCCAGGCCGATGGGTCGTTGGGAAATCTGGCAACGGCTTGCTCAAGGCATTCGCGCATCTTGGGGTAGATGCCCGCATCCTCCATGGTTTGCAGAAGCTGCGTTCGTGAAAGGCAGGTTTGCTTCGAAAATATCTCGCTATGATATCGGGCCAGCGCCAACGGCACCGCGCCGCTTTCGCCCAGAATCTGGAAGGAGACCTTGTCGATCACTTTGTCGATCGAGGCGGGGTCCGCCGACGACAATGCTTCCCTGGCGGCCCATAGCAACCGTCCCGAAGCCCCGTCCATCAACTGCCAGCGCAGTTCCGGTGTCGGGGAATCGGCAATGTCAGCTTTCAGAGTGAGGGTGATCTCGGGGATGGAAGCCTTTCGGGCATCTTCTTTCGTGCCGATCGGCGCGTCCGGCGGGTAAATCTCCGCCAATCCGATGCGCGACAATGCAGGGGCGAGGCGGACATCGACCGCCCTGGCCAGCGACTGCTGCTTCCGATCGCCATATTGAACCGGACGTACGGCAATGATGAGGTCGCCGGCGGATGCGTCCCGTTCGTTTCTCCACCAGAATATCGCCAGGACGGCCATCGCGACCACCACGGATATGCAGGCGCCGATCAGAATACCGGTTCGCGAGAAGGAGAACCGTCGTTGAGGCGGCCGGCCGATCGTTTCCGGCTCCGGCGGCGCGGACATATCGTGGAACGTGAAATCGGGTACATAGCAGCCTTTGGGCAATGTGATGACGACACGCCGCTCTTCGTCGCAAGCCAGATTATAGGCATCGAGGGCTTTTCTGACCCGGCCGGCCGTCGTTCGCACGATAGTATCGCTTGATGGGTCGAATTCGGGGCCCTTGTCGAAAACCTCCGACGCGATCGTATAGGCTTTGATCCGGCTTCCACGTCCGGACACCGTCTCGTTGACCGCATATTCGAGAAAAGCCCGAACAATAGGGGCATTCGAAAATTGACTTGAGCGCAGAATTTTCTGCAATTCTCCTTGGATAAGGAGAATGTTTTCACCGGAGAGTTTATCGCTCATGCCCACCTTGTATTCTAACACAGCGCTCCATGCGTTATTTTACCTTGGACCCCTCGGGCCTTTCGCCTCTTCATTCCAGTCCGGAGCGATCGGCGCAATGAGCCTTTCCTGTAAAATTATGTATTTTATACGCTTTATCGTTTTCTGGCGATCTGTCGCGCGGACGGCGCCGATCTCGGCATGACAGAACATGGCCCGGCGCCCATCTCTATCGGCACCGCAAGGATGGGAAGTGCTGCCGGACGCACCAGAATCCGATTGTTTAACATATTCTTACCTGGCCGCTCTACCCGATCATCACCGACCGGATAATTGCGAACCGATGCCATCGGATCAACATCCGAGACGCTTTTCGCTCCTGTCGTCAACATGACGATCCTGGCGCGGGTCAGGTGTGTCGGGGTGTATCGCCAACTCGCAAGCGAGCCAATTTCTCTACTGTGACGGTGACGACCTCCACTGTCACTTCTTTCGATTCTAACTGTTGTTACGCGATGTTAGCGCACGCTGGGAGCATTCCACGCCCGGGTGCGCGTGGATGAGTTCGCATCGAGCGCGAATGCATCTGCAAACAGGGTAGGAGTAGCGGGGATGCGGCAAGCTTGCATAAGGAATGGCCGGTCACAAGCCGGACCACGTCCCGTCGCTGCGATCCAGCGCTGAAGCAGATCAATTCCACCAGCACGCCGCTCTCACCCATGCCGGCGGGGCAACGGACGCGCCCGCTCCTTCGGCGCGCCTCTTACTGACGAAAGAAGCCATGAAACCCGAGATCCTCGACAAGAAGAGCGGCGCGCGCCGCAATATCGACGACACGCGCCGCATCGCGCTCGACCGTCCCTCGGTCGTCTTCCTCAAGCTGGCCCCGGAAAAGGTGGCGCGGTACGAGCGGCACGGCGACGACCTGGTGCTGGTGCTCAAGGATGGCCAGGAAATCACCATCCAGGGTTTCTTCGTCAAATATCAGGACGCGGACACGTCGGACAACGCACCGGCCGACGCTGCCAATGCGACCGCCGACGGCACGCCCGCGGACCATTTGCCGGCGCGCAACGACCTGGTGCTCGAAGACGATAATGGCGTGACCTGGTGGGGCCAGTATCCCGAACAATGGTCCGAATTCCATTTCACCGAGATCGAAGAGGATTTTGCCCCGGCGGCTGCCTGGTGGCCCTATTTGCTCGGCGCGCTGGGCGCCGTCGGCCTCGGCGCCCTGGCCGCCGGGTCGGGTGGCGGTTCGGACGGCGGTGACCGTGAGCCTGTAGCGCATCCGCCCGTGGCCACGGACGACACGGCCAAGGGCAGCGAGGACGGCGGCCCGGTCACCGGCAAACTCCTGACCAATGACAGCGATCCCGACGGAGATGCGCTGAGCGTCACCCAATTCACGGTCGGCGGCAAGACCTACAATGCCGGCGATACGGCGACCATCGATGGCGTCGGCACCATTACGGTCGGCGGCGACGGCAGCTATACCTTCACGCCAAATCCGAACTGGCACGGCTCGGTCCCGCCCGTGACCTATACGGTCAGCGACGGAAAGGGCGGCACCGATACGGCCGGCCTGACCATCGTCATCGACCCGGTGAAAGACCTCGCCGCCGGCGACGACAACGCCACCACCCGGGAGGACACGCCGGTCAGCGGCTCGGTCGCGGGCAACGACAGCACGACGAGCGGCGGCAGCCTGACGTTCGCCAAGGCCAGCGACCCCGAACACGGCTCGGTCGTGGTCAACGCAGACGGCACCTACACCTACACGCCGGACGCCAATTATCACGGCTCGGACAGCTTCACTTACACGGTCACCGACCCCGATTCGGGCGAGAGCAGCACACAGACGGTGACCATCACGGTCAATCCGGTGAACGACGCCCCGGAGGCGAACGGCACGATTGCCGATCAGGCCAATGCGGACGCCGATGGCGTCAGCGGGCTCGACACCAGCAGCTTCTTCTCGGACGCGGATGGCGACACGCTGCATTACAGCGCCAGCAATCTGCCCGATGGCCTGATGATTGACCCCAATACGGGCATCATCAGCGGCACGATCGACCATTCAGCCAGCCAGGACGGCGCGAACGGCGTCTACAGCGTCACCGTGACGGCCAGCGACGGCACGGACTCGGTCGATCAGACCTTCACCTGGACCGTCACCAACCCTGCCCCGACCGCCGCCGACGACAGCGCGACCACGGCCGAGGACACGGCCGTCGGCGGCAATGTCCTGGCCAATGACGGCGACCCGGACGGCGACTCCCTGACCGTCACCGGCTTCACGATCGATGGCGACGCCACGCCGCATCATCCCGGCGACACGGTCACGATCGCGGGCGTCGGCGAATTCGCGCTGGACAGCGACGGCGGCTATACGTTCACGCCGGACGCCGACTGGAACGGCACCGTGCCGACCATCACCTACACGATCAGCGACAGCGAGGGCGGCGGCGACACCGCGGACCTCGTCATCACCGTCACCCCGGTCAACGATCCACCGGTGGCGGAAGGGACGATCGCCGACCAGGCGAACGCGGACACGGACGGCATCACGCCGCTCGAAACATCCTCCTTCTTCTCGGATGTTGACGACAACACGCGGCATTACAGCGCAAGCGGTTTGCCTCGGGGCCTGTCGATCGACCCGGACACCGGCATCATCAGCGGCACGATCGACCATTCGGCCAGCCAGGACGGCGCGAACGGCGTCTACAGCGTCGTCGTGACCGCCACCGACGGCGATGGCGCATCGGTCGATCAGACCTTCACCTGGACGGTGACGAATCCGGCCCCGGTCGCGGCCGACGATGCGGCGACCACGGCCGAGGACACGGCCGTCGGCGGCAATGTCCTGACCAATGACGGCGATCCGGACGGTGACACGCTCGGCGTGACCGGCTTCACGGTGGCGGGCGATGCAATGCTGCACGCCGCCGGCGACAGCGTCGTCATCGCCGGCATCGGCACATTCACGCTGGACGGCGACGGCGGCTATACCTTCACGCCGGCGGCGGACTGGAACGGCACCGTTCCGACCATCACCTATACGATCAGCGATGGCGAGGGCGGCACCGACACCGCCGATCTCGTCATCACCGTGACGCCGGTCAACGATACGCCGGATGCGAACGGGACGATCAGCGATCAAGTCAACGCAGACGCCGATGGCGTCGCCAGCCTCGACACCAGCAGCTTCTTCTCGGACGCAGACGGCGATACGCTGCATTACAGCGCCAGCGGCTTGCCCCAGGGCCTGACGATCGATCCAGACACCGGTATCATCAGCGGCACGATCGATCATTCCGCCAGCCAGGATGGTACGAACGGTGTCTACAGCGTCACCGTGACCGCGACCGACGGCGATGGCGCGTCGGTCGATCAGACCTTCACCTGGACCGTCACCAACCCTGCCCCGACCGCCGCCGACGACACCGCGACCACCGCCGAGGACAAGGCGGTCGGCGGCAACGTGCTGGCCAATGACGGCGATCCGGACGGCGACAGCCTGACCGTTACCGGCTTCACCGTGGCCGGTGATCCGTCGCCGCATAACGCCGGCGACACGGTCACGATCACGGGCGTCGGCCAGTTCACGCTCGACGGTAACGGCGCCTATACCTTCACGCCGGCGGCGGACTGGAACGGCGCCGTCCCGACCATCACCTACACCCTCAGCGATGGCGAGGGCGGCACCGACACCGCCGATCTCGTCATCACCGTGACGCCGGTCAACGATACGCCGGTAGCGGAAGGGACGATCGCCGACCAGGCGAACGCGGACGCGGACGGCGTGACCGGGCTCGACGCCAGCAGCTTCTTCTCGGACGTGGACGGCGATACGCTGCACTACAGCGCCAGCGGCCTGCCCCAGGGCCTGACGATCGATCCGGATACCGGCATCATCAGCGGCACGATCGATCACTCCGCCAGCCAGGACGGCGCGAACGGCGTCTACAGCGTCACCGTGACGGCCACCGACGGCGATGGCGCATCGGTCGATCAGACCTTCATCTGGACCGTCACCAATCCAGCGCCGGTCGCCAATGACGATGCCGCGACCACGACCGAGGAAAGCCCGGTCAGCGGTAATGTGCTGGCGGGCGGTGGTCCCGGCGATGTCGCCGATGGCGACCCGGACGGCGACAGCCTGAGCGTCACCGGCTTCACGGTGGCGGGCGATGCAATGCTGCACGCCGCCGGCGACACGGTTGCGATCGCGGGCGTCGGCCAGTTCACGCTCGATGGTAACGGTGCCTATACCTTCACGCCGGACGCGGACTGGAACGGCACCGTCCCGACCATCACCTATACGATCAGCGATGGCGAGGGCGGCACCGACACCGCCGATCTCGTCATCACCGTCACCCCGGTCAACGATGCGCCGATGGCTGAGGGGACGATCGCCGACCAGGCGAACGCGGACGCGGACGGCGTGACCGGGCTCGACGCCAGCAGCTTCTTCTCGGACGTGGACGGCGACACGCTGCACTACAGCGCCAGCGGCTTGCCCCAGGGCCTGACGATCGATCCGACCACGGGCATCATCAGCGGCACGATCGACCATTCAGCCAGCCAGGACGGCGCGAACGGCGTCTACAGCATCACCGTGACGGCCAGCGACGGCACGGACTCGGTCGATCAGACCTTCACCTGGACCGTCACCAACCCTGCCCCGACCGCCAACGACGACAGCGCGACCACGGCCGAGGACACGGCCGTCGGCGGCAATGTCCTGACCAATGACGGCGACCCGGACGGCGACTCCCTGACCGTCACCGGCTTCACGATCGATGGCGACGCCACGCCGCATCATCCCGGCGACAGCGTCGTCATTGCCGGCATCGGCACGTTCACGCTGGACGGCACGGGGGCCTACACCTTCACCCCGGCGGCGGACTGGAACGGCACCGTCCCGACCGTCACCTACACGATCAGCGACGGCGAAGGCGGTACCGATACCGCCGACCTCGTCATCACCGTCACCCCGGTGAACGATCCGCCGGTAGCGGAAGGCACGATCGCCGACCAGGCGAACGCGGACGCCGATGGCGTGACTGGGCTTGATGTCAGCAGCTTCTTCTCGGACCCCGAGAGCAACACGCTGCACTATAGCGCGAGCAACCTGCCCGATGGTCTGACGATCGACCCGGACACCGGCATCATCAGCGGCACGATCGACCATTCGGCCAGCCAGGACGGCGCGAGCGGCGTCTATAGCGTCACCCTGACCGCGACCGACGGCACGGACTCGGTCGATCAGACCTTCACCTGGACCGTCACCAACCCTGCCCCGACCGCCAACGACGACACCGCGACCACCGCCGAGGACACGGTGGTCGGCGGCAATGTGCTGGCCAATGACGGCGACCCGGACGGTGACAGCCTGACCGTCACCGGCTTCACGATCGACGGCGACGCCACACCGCATCATCCCGGCGACAGCGTCGTCATCGCCGGCATCGGCACCTTCACGCTGGACGGCACGGGGGCTTATACCTTCACGCCGGCGACGGACTGGAACGGCACCGTCCCGACCGTCACCTACACCCTCAGCGATGGCGAAGGCGGCACCGACACCGCCGATCTCGTCATCACCGTGACGCCGGTCCCGGATGCGCCGATCATCGCCGGGGGCGACGTATCCAGCAGCGTGGTCGAGGCCGGCAATCTCGACGATGGCGCGGTGGTCGCCGGCACGCCCAGCGCCACGGGCAGCTTCACCGCGACCGATGCGGACGGCGACAGCCTGACCTGGACCGTGCTCGGCACGGCGAACACGACCTATGGCACGTTCAGCCTCGATTCCACGGGCGGCTGGACCTACACGCTGAACAACGCCCTGCCCGCCACCCAGGCCCTGAACGAAGGCGACAGCATTCCCCTGACCTACGAGGTTCAGGTGGGCGACGGCAATGGCGGCACCGACACGCGCACCGTCACCATCACGATCACCGGCACCAACGACGCGCCGGTCGCGACGGCGGATGTCGGAACGGTGGTCGAAGCGGGCGTGCTGAACGGCGGCAACACCGCCACGGCGGGCACCGCGTCCGCCGCCGGCAATGTCCTGGCCAACGACACCGACGTCGATGCCGGCGACACCCTCTCAGTCGGCGCGGTGCGTTTCGGCGGCTCGGACGGAACGGTCGGCACGGCGCTGTCGGGCACCTACGGCTCGCTCGTGCTCAACGCCGACGGCAGCTACACCTATGCGCTCGACAACAACGATGCGGACACGCAGGCGCTCAAGCAGGGTGAATCGGCCAGCGAGGTGTTCACCTACACCGCGACCGACTCCCATGGCGCGATCAGCACCAATACCCTGACCATCACCGTCACCGGCACCAACGACCGGCCGGTCATCACCTCGGCCCCGGCCGACGCGACCGGCGACGTGACCGAGCAGGGCACCGCCAATCCCGCCGAGCCGAACAGCGCGACCGGCACGTTGACCGCGTCCGACGTGGACGCCGATGCGACCCAGACGTGGAGCATCGCGGCCAAGACCGGCACCTATGGCGCGATCTCGATCGATCCGGCGACCGGCAAGTGGACCTATACGCTCGACAACAGTTTGCCGGCCACCCAAGCGCTGAACGACGGCGACACCAGGACGGAGACCTTCACCGCCCGCGTCACCGACGATCACGGCGCCTGGAGCGAACAGGTCGTCACCGTCACCGTCCATGGCACCAACGACGACCTCGCGGGCTCGGGCGCCACAACCGTCACGCTGACGGAAGATGGCAGCGCGACCGGGACGCTCCAGGACTATGTCGCCGACGTGGACAACGCCATCGTCCTGACCGGGTTCAAGGTCGACGCCGACGGCGACGGCGTGGACGAAAGCTTCGCGCCCGGCAGCATCGTCACCCTGGTGGATGCGGACGGCAACACGCTCGGCACGCTGACCATCGCGGCCAATGGCGGCTATGTCTTCACGCCGGCCGCCGACTATGCCGGCGACGTTCCGACCGTCACCTACACGATGGCCGAATCGGGCGGCGGCGCTTCGGTGACGCAGACGCTCGACTTCGAGATCACGAAGGTGTCCGATGCGCCGGACCTCGACGCCAACAAGGCCGTCAGCACGAACGAGGACACTCCTGTCTCGCTGGGCCTGCACGCGCCGGTCGTCACCGACACCGGCACGGGCACCGCCAACAACGACAATCCCGAGCGGATCGGCGCGATCACGCTGACCATCGGCGGCGCGGGCGCGGCCGGCGTCACCCTGTCGACCGGCGCGCAGACCCTGACCCCCGTCGGCGGCAAGATCACGATCGTGCTGACCGACATGGATCATGTCACGAATGTACCGCCCGCTAACCCCGCGACCGCCACCTATTATCTGACCACTGCCGAATATGAGGCGCTGATCGCCCATCCGCCGGCCGAGAGCGGCAGGGATTTCACCGTCACCGTCGGCGCGACCAGCTATGAGGTGGACGCGTCCGGCGCCATCATCGCGGGCGTGGCCGGGGCCTCCAGCACCCAGGTCGTCAACGTCGACGTCCAGGCCGTCACCGACGGCGCGATCCTGACCACCAGCCAGACCAACCTGACCTTCGCGGAGGACAGTTCGGTCAACCTGTCGGGTCTGCTGACCGCCGCGCGGGCGGACCCCGAGCCCAACGGCACCGTCGACGACGACGGCAGCGAACGGTATTCCTACACCGTCAGCGGCCTGCTGAGCGGCACGGTCGTCACGATCAACGGCACCAATTACACGGTCGGAGCGTCCGGTGCCGTGACCACGGCGGAAAGCGCTACTTTCACGGCCGCGCCGAGCGTCATCATCAAGCCGCCGGCCGATTTCAGCGGCGATATGGGCGCGGTCACGATCACGCTCAACACGCGCGACACCGACACCGATTCCACCGGCATCCCGGCCACGCTGACCAGCAGCGTGACCTTGAACCTGCACGTCACCCCGATGGCAGGCGATGTCACCGCGACCAACGTTACCACCGTGGAGGACACGGCCGTCGCCTTCCTGGCGGGCGTCGCCGTCACCGACGCGGGCAGCGGCGCGACCGGATCGGAAGTCATCAATTCGGTGTCGTTCGAGGTGCCAACGGGCTGGGTGGTCACGCCGCCGACGGCGTCAGTGGGCTGGAGCTATGACCTGACGGGCACGACCGCCACGATCACCTTCACCAATCAACTCAACGAAGGCGCGCGCGAAGCCATCCTCGATGCCTTCACGATCAAGCCGCCGGCGAATGACAGCACCGACAAGACGATCACGCTGTCGATCGAGAGCACCGACAGCAATTCCGTAAACGGCACTCCCGCCAGCGACACGAAGACCGTCGATCGCGACGTCAAGATCACCGTCACGCCCGTCGCCGAGCGCGCCGACACCGACAGCGATGGCGCTGGCGGCAACGACGTGAGGCTGAACGCCGACCACGATTATTCGGGAGCCACCGGCAAGGAAGACGCCTGGTTCGCGCTCGGCACCAACTATACCGACGCGACCAATGCCGGGAACGGTTTCGCGGGGTTGAAGACGCCCTGGTCCAACGCGGACACGGACGAGTTCACCTATGCCGTGCTCACGCCGACGCTGGAATCGGACACGCCCGGCGATACCGTCATCGGTTCGCAGTTCCGCTATTCGACCGATGGCGGCGCGACCTGGCAGGTGCAGACCTATGCCGGCGAACCGCTGTGGATACCCGTCCAGTATCTCGACACGCTGCAAGTGAAGCTGCCGCCGGACGTCTCCGGCACAATGACGATCGGCGTCCAGGCCGGAACGGTCGATTATGACGACGATGCGGAACAACCGTTCACGCTCAATCCGCCCCATGTCAGCGGACCGGGCGTCGATGTGGAGGTTTCGGGTTCGGCGACACTGACGCTGATCAAGTTCGATCCGGTCGCCGATGCGGTGACGATGGCGCTGAACGGCCGCGCTTCCGGCCTTGAGGACACGGCGATTCCGCTGTCGATCAAGACCTCCAGCTCCGACAGTTCCGAGACGTTCGACGTCACCATCTCCGGCATCCCGGTCGGCGCGACGATCACCTATGGCACGGGCGGCTCCGCCGTCACGTTCACGGCGAGCGCGGGCAATACCAGCTTCGAGATCGTCGGCTTCAGCAACGCGACGCCGATGACGATCACGCCGCCGGCGAACAGCAACGAGGATTTCACGCTGACGGTGAGCGCGGTGTCGGTGGACGGCACGGACATCCTCGCCACGCCGGTGTCGCGCACGATCGACGTCTCCGTCACCGGCGTCGCCGACGCGGCCGTGGTGACGCTGCCCTCGACAGGCTACAGCACCACCGAAGCCGCGCTCGATTCCGGCGGCCACAAGGTCGCCCTGTCCGATCTGGTCACGAGCGTCACGTCGCCCGACACCGACGGTTCGGAAGCGGTGACGCTGCGGATCACGGAGCTGGCCGCGGACTTTACCGTCACCGGCGCGACCGTGGTCGTGTCGGGCACGGGCGCCGAGCGCGTGTGGCTGGTGTCGGCGGGCAACCTCGCCAGCGTCTCGATCGTCACGCCCGAAAACTATAGCGGCACGGTGGCCTTCAAGGTGGCGGGCGTCACGACCGAGAATGACGGCGATTCCCGCACCGGCGCCCCGACCGATGTGAGCTTCACCGTCACGCCGTCCCCGGAGGCGACGATCACCACCGCCGCGACGCTGGTGGAGGACGCGGTCACGCCGCTGCACCTCGCCCTCGTCGCGCAGCATGGCGACACCAACGAAGTGCTCGGCAAGGTCTATGTGGCGACGGGCTACGACACCAGCAGCTACACGCTCTACCTGGGCGACACGGCGCTGTCGGCGGCGGGCCTCGCCACCACCGTCATCGGCGGCGTGACCTATTATGTCGTTCCCGCCGATCAGGTCGGCGATCTCGGCGCCAAGGGCGCGGCCAACCTCGACGGCAATGCCGGGTCGCTCGACTTCCTGTTCGAAGTCACCGACCCCTCGAACGACGGGACGCTGCCCGCCACCACCGAGATCCAGTCCGGCTCGATCGCGCTGGACATCACGCCCGTGACCGACCCGGTGGACGCCTCGATCACCGCCATCACGGCGGCGACCGGCACGACGGCGGACAACATCGCGGGCGACGATGCGGCGCCCGACACGGCCACCGTGACCGCCAGCGGCACGGTCACGGTCAACCTGCATGTCGATTCGGCCGACACCGACGGCAGCGAACATCTGATCCGCGTGCTGATCGAAGGCGTGCCGGACGGCGTGACCGTGACGGGCGCGGCGCAGGTCGGGGCCGGCAGCTGGCTGCTGGTCTATGACGGCGGCGACGCCAAGGCGATCGGCGCGGGCGGTATCGACGTGCCGGTGGAGTTCATCGTCGGCCGGGGCGTGGGCGACGGCACGTCGACCATCGCCATGACGGTCCAGGCGCGCGACGAGGGCCAATCGGCGACGTCGCCGGCCGGCATCGAGACCGACACGGTCCAGTGGAACCTCGTGCTGGAACTGGCCGATGGCGCGCCCTACGCGCCACCATCGATCGACGAATGGCACTATAACGGCAACGAAGGCACGGAAGACACCGCCTTCACGCTGTCCAGCGTGATCGATGCGACGGTTTCGACCAGCGATCCCGCGTCGGCCTACACCTACACGGTCACGATCACCGATCTGCCGCCCGGCACCATTGTCGCCGGCATGATCCTGACCACCATCGCCGGCGTGCCGACCTGGACGGCGACCGTCACCGTGCCGGCGAACGGCGACAGCCAGGCGATGCTCGACGATCTCCTCGCCGGCATCACCATCACGCCGCCGGCGAACAGCAACGACAACAACGCCGATTTCAGCTTCGATGCCAAGCTGACGGCGGCGGCCGTGGGCGGCCCCAGCGTGGTGTCGGACACCACCGCCGACATGCCCGTCGTCCCGGTAACGGACGAGGCGGCCGTCACGGTGACGACGAACGACGTCGGCGAAGGCGGAGCCAGCGTCGTCGCGACGATCACGGCGGCCGATATCGCCGACGGCGTCCACGGCACGATCGTCGACGGCAAGCTCTACGTGCAGGTTTCGACCCACGGCAATGACGGCGGCACGCTGACGGACGGCAGCGGCCACACGCTCTCGCTTAGCCCGGTCAGCGGCGTCGATGGCGTGCCCGACGGCGATTATTACGTCATCGACATCGGGGCCGGCGGCGGTTCGGTCGATCTCACCTATACCGCGCCGGACGGCAGCGTGCTGGAGCCGGGCGACGTGACCTTCACCGCCTGGACCCAGACGCAGGAGACGGGCGCGGCCAACACGGTCGCGGCCTCGGCGTCGGGCACCGCGGACATCGTGATCGTCAACAACGGCGTCGCGGTGACGAGCCTGCCCGCGGCGGGCGCGGAAGCCGCCTCGCCCGACAAGGGCAACGCCATCGAACTGACCGGCCTGTCGGTCGCGCTCAACGACAATGACGGTTCGGAGGCGATCCACTCCATCCTGCTGTCGGGCGTGCCGGTGGGCTTCCTGCTCTATGTCGGCACCAGCGCCGGCGACGCGACGCTGGCGGCGCAGGCATCCAACGCCGGCGGCGACGGCGTCACCAACACCTGGGTCTTGTCCGAAGGCGGCGATCTGCCCGCTTATGTGGCGATCCTGCCCGCAACTAACTGGAGCGGCACGCTCGACGGCCTGTCGCTGGTGGTGGAATCGGGCGAGACCAGCCTGTCCACGTCCCGGATCGACACGGTGGACCTCGGCACGGTGACGGTGGAAGCCGTCGCCAACGGCCTGACGATCGACCCGACCGTATCGTTCGGCACCGAAGGCAGGGTCATCGACCTCAACCTGAACGCCGCGATGGCCGATGCGGCCGCTGCGGCCGCTGCCGTCCCGGACGGGAGCCTTGAAACCACGACGCTGCAACTCACCGGCCTCGGCGAACATGCCGCCTTCTACGTGGGCGACACGCCGATCGGGTCGGTCGGCTATGATGCGGGCACCGACACCTACACCATCACCGGCCTCACCCAGGACGATCTCGACGATCTCGGCGTCGTGCAGGCGGCGTCCGCGCTGTCCGACCAGGACGCCGCGACCGCCGGAACGCAGGTGACGGTGACGGCCTGGACGGTGGAAAGCGCCAATGGCGACGAATCCGCCCATGTCTCCGATACGCTGACCCTGGCGGTGACGCCGGTGCTGGCGACCACGGGCAATGACAGCTTCATCTGGAACGGGCAGGCGATCGACGGCAAGGCGGGCACCGATACGGTGTCGCTGCGCGCCGGCGAGGACGTGACCCATGTCGACCTCGCCAACCTTCTGAAGAATGTCGAGGTGATCGATCTGTCGGCGCCCGGCGAGAACAGCATCACCGGCGGCCTGTCGATCGCCGATGTGCTGAAAATCACCGGGTCGAACACCGGCACGCTGACCATCGACGGCGACGCCGACGACAAGCTGCAATTGTCCAGCCACACCGAATGGTCGACCAACGGCGCCGTCACCGATGGCCACGTCACCTATACCAGCACGTCCGGCGCGACGTTGCTGGTCAACGAGGACATCTATCACAACAACCACGTGTCCTACGCGGCCTGATGACCGTGCAGACGCGGCCCGCTTTCACCACTCCCCGCGGGCGGGCCGCGTGAATCTCAACCCCAAGCGACCGCATGGCGGCTCATCGGCAACGAGAGCCGCCCATATTCCGAGCCCGTATATGCCTCTATCCCGAACCCGGGCGGCAGCCCCGACCACGATCCGACGCCCGCGCACCCTGCTTGCGGCGCATCGCATCGCCGGCGCCGCGCTTTGCATGGCGCTGGGATCGAGCCTCGCGATCGCGCAAACCACCGGTGCCGACCCGTTGGACATGGCGGAGGCCGTGCGCGCCGCGGTCCGGACGCATCCCAGCATCCGGAGCGCGGACGAGCAGGTAAAGGGCGCCAATGAAGGCGTGAACGCGGCCCGCGCCGGGTACAGGCCGCAGATCACCGGCGGCGTCGACAGCCAATACAACACCTACCGGGACAGCAGCTACGACTCCCGCAATGTCTATACCGCCCGGTTGTCGGGGTCACAGATGATCTACGACTTCGGCAAGGTCGCCGGCGCGACGGACAAGGCCCGGTCGGGCGTGCGCGTCGCCGAGGCGCAGGTGGAACTGGCGACCGACGACGTCGCCCTGAACACCGCGCAGGCCTGGGTCGATGCCCACCTCCAGCAGGCGCTGGTGCAGATTGCCCGCGACCAGCTCGCCGCCGTCCAATCCATCACCGCACTCGTCGCCGAACGCACGGCCAAGGGCGCGACGTCCCGCTCGGACCTCGAACAAGCCAATTCCCGCGTGGAGGCCGTACGCTCGCAAATGCTGGGCGCGGAAGCCGACGCGCTGCGCGCCAGCCTCACGCTGATGTACCTGACCGGGCGCACCGCACCGGTGGCGATTACGGGCGACGTGCCGGAAATTCTCGCCGGGGAAGCCTGCCGGGCCGGCGGCGAGGTGGAGACACCAGCCGTCCGTCTCGCCAATGCCCGTCGCGACCAGGCGCGGGCCGACCTGAACATCGCCAAGGCCGATCGCCTGCCCACCGCATCGCTGGACGGCAGCGTCGGTTATGCGCTCACCGATGGCTCGCGCCTTTATGGCCAGTACCGCACCACCGCGCGCGCCGGCGTGACCCTGTCCATGCCGCTCTATTCGGGCGGGGGCACACAGGCGCGGGAACGCGGCGCGGCCTACCAGCTCCGCGCCTTCGAGGATGCCGTTCGGCAAGCCCGGCTCGAAATGCTACAGGGCTTTGCCGGCGCGAAGGCGCAGGTCGACGGCTGGGCGAGCCGCGCGCCGGTGCTGCTGACCCGCGTGAACAGCATCGACGCGACCCGCGCGCTCTACCGCCAGCAATATCTGCAACTGGGCACCCGCTCCCTGCTCGACCTGCTCAACGCCGAACAGGAATATCACAGCGCCCGCATCGACCAGGCGCAGGGCCTGCACCAGCAATATCGTCTTGCCGTGCAATGCCTCTACTTCAGCGACCGCCTGCGCGGCGCCTTCGGGCTGGAAGCGCCCGCACCCGAAGCCGATACCCCGCTCCCATACGGCCCGAACCAATGAACCGCGACGGCCAACCCCTTTCGCTGCAAACCGGCTGGCGTGACGCCGTGCTGGCCGTGGCCGCACATTATCAGCTTAACGCCTCGGCCGAGCATATCCGGCTCGCGGGTCATTGGAACGAGCAGGCGCCGATCGCGGATCAGGTACGCGAAATGGCGCGGCAGGGCGGGCTGTCGCTGCAATGGCTGCAACCGGACCTTGCCGATCTCAATCCGTGGCGGCTGCCCGTGATCCTGCAACTGGCGGGCGGTCAGGTGGCCGTGGTCACCGCCATGAACGAAGGCGGGCTGACGCTGGCGATGAGCGGCGACCGTGGGGCGACCGTCACGCATAGCCCCCACGATCTCGCACCCCATGTCGAGGCGATGGCCGTGCTGCGCCCGCTGCAATCGGCCCGCGACGCGCGCGTGGACGACTATATCGCGCCGGTCGAGAAGAACTGGATTCGCGATCTGGTGCTGGTCGACTGGCGGCCCTACGCGCACATCCTCGTCGCCTCGCTCATCACCAACCTGATGGCGCTGGCGGGCGTGATCTTCTCGATGCAGGTCTATGACCGCGTGGTGCCCGCGCAGTCGATGCCGACCCTCTATGTGCTGTCGGCAGGCGTGCTGCTGTCGCTGATCTTCGCCTGGGTCATGCGGGACGCACGGATGCGGATCACCGATCTTCTCGGCAAGCGGGCGGACCTGCGCATCTCCGACCGGGTATTCGGCCATGCCCTGCGCGTGCGTAACAGCGCGCGGCCACGCTCGACCGGCACCTTCATCTCGCAGATCCGCGAGCTGGAGCCGGTACGCGACATGCTGACCTCCACCACCATCGCGGCGGCGGCGGACCTGCCCTTTTTCTTCCTGTTCTGCCTCATCTTCTGGTTCATCTCGGGCTGGCTGGTGATCGTGCCGCTCGCCGCCTTCGTCCTGCTGCTGATCCCGAGCCTCATCGCCCAGCCCAGGCTGCGCGCGCTGGCGCAATTGGGCACGCGCGAATCGTCGTTGCGCAACGCCATGCTGGTCGAAGCCGTGCAGGGCATCGAGGACATCAAGGTGCTGCAAGCCGAGCAGCGGTTCCAGAACCAGTGGAACCATTACAACGCCGTCAACGCCGATTCCGGGCTG
>Ga0153956_1001784_pt1 | contig 17708 bp, 16 predicted proteins | sample TSFL040MetaG_FD_104704 | JGI IMG/M metagenome (GOLD analysis project Ga0153956, IMG submission 104704) | Attine ant fungus gardens microbial communities from Florida, USA - TSFL040 MetaG | ecosystem: Host-associated > Fungi > Mycelium > Unclassified | place: USA: Florida, Wekiwa Springs...
AGGCGCGGCATGATCTCGACGAAATTGCATGGCTTCGTGCGATAGTCCAGTTGCGCCTTGAGGATGCCGTCCCAGCCGTCACGGCAGGCGCCGGGCGATCCCGGCAGGCAGAAGATGAAGGTCGCGTTCGCCGTGCCGGCGGTGGCACGGCTCTGGATGGTCGAGGCGCCGATCTTGGCGTGGCTCAGCATGTGGAAGGCAATGGAGAAGCCATCCATGCGCTTCTCGAACAGAGGCTCGATCGCTTCCGGCGTCACGTCGCGGCCGGTGAAGCCGGTGCCGCCTGTCGTGATGACCGCATCGATACCGGGATCGGCGATCCAGGCCTTCACCACGGCGCGGATCGCGTCGACGTCGTCGGTCACGATCTCGCGCCTGACAAGCACATGCCCTGCTTCCGTCAACCGCTCCGCCAGCGTCGCGCCGGATTTGTCGTCGTCGAGCGCCCGCGTGTCGGATACCGTCAGCACAGCCATATTGAGCGGCACGAAAGCTTTTGACTCGTCGATGGACATCACACGCTCCTCGCAATGACGGGGATGGGATGGGCTGTCTTACAGCCGATCCGTCCCGAACGTGTTGCAAGCCTGCACGGTGCCCTGCTGATAGCCGGTCATGAACCAGCGTTTGCGCTGTTCGGCCGAGCCGTGAGTGAACGAGTCCGGCACCACGCGGCCGGTGGCCTGACGCTGCAGCGTGTCGTCGCCGATAGCCGACGCTGTGGTCAACGCGGCGTCGATATCGCCCTGCTCCAGGAAGCCCGGACGCTTCTTCGATTCGCGATTGACCCAGACGCCCGACAGACAATCGGCCTGCAGTTCGACCTTGACCTGCAATGCATTGGCCTCGGCCTTGCTGCCGGCCTGCTGCTGCATCCGTGTCACGCGCGGAATGATGCCGAGCAGATTCTGGATATGATGGCCGGCTTCATGCGCGATGATATAGGCCGCGGTGAATTTGCAGGCATTGCCCGAGCAACCGTGGAAGCGCGTCTCGACCTGACGGAAAAAACCGGTGTCGACAAAGATCTGCTTGTCCGGCGGACAATAGAACGGCCCCATCGCCGATTGCGCCATGCCGCAGCGGCCGCCATTGGTGGCGTTGCGGAACAGCACGATACGCGGTCCGGAATACTTCTGTCCGCTCTCGCGGAAGATTTCATCCCAGCGATCGTCGATCTCACCGAGCACGCCGGCGATCATGCTGCCCATCTCGTCCGACGGCGCACCCGATTTGGTCGGCGTCGAACGGCGGTCGGTTTGATAGGTCGGCGCCTGCTGGCCGCCGGTCAGAATTTCCGCGCCGCCGATCAGCAGACGCGGATCGATACCCAGCGCCCAGCCGACGATACCGAGCACGATCACCGTGCCGATGCCGACCCCGCCGCCGCCCATCGGGATGCCGAAGCCGCCGCGCCCCCCGCCGCCGTAACCGCCGCCATCATCTTCGCGCCGGTCGTCGATATTGTCGCTGCGACGGAAATCATCGTAACGCATCGGGTCATTCCCTCATTTCAATTTGCGGCATTTGAGCCGATTCCAACCGGCCCGCCGGGACACAACGCCAAGACAACGCAAAAATCACACCGCATCAAGCATTAGCCCGCCCGGCAAAACTTGCCTAGTTCGATTTCGCTATCAATTAAGTCGATTTTTACTTTGCCCGTTCACTGTACCGGTCAGTCGGTTGTTTAGTCCCGCGTCGCCGACAGCGTCGCCTGAGTCAGAGTAGTTGAGTCATGGTTGGTTCGCGTCGCGGGGCGTCCTTGAGGGCGTCCCGCACACAACTAGAGTCCACCCTCGAGCACCGCATCGTCGTCGGCGATTGCGTCGCCGAGATGTCAAAGCTTCCGGCAGGTTCGGTCGATCTGGTGTTTGCAGATCCGCCCTACAACCTGCAACTGAAGGGCGATCTGAAACGCCCTGACGATTCCCATGTCGATGCCGTGACCGATGACTGGGACAAGTTCTCGTCATTTTCGGCTTATGACGACTTCACGCGCGCCTGGCTGCTCGCCGCACGGCGCATCATGAAGCCGTCCGCCACCCTGTGGGTGATCGGCTCCTATCACAATATTTTCCGCGTCGGCGCGATCATGCAGGATCTCGGCTTCTGGGTCCTCAACGACATCGTCTGGCGCAAGTCGAATCCGATGCCGAATTTCCGCGGCCGCCGGTTCACCAATGCGCATGAAACCATGATCTGGGCCGCGCGTGACGAGAATGCGAAGGGATACACCTTCAATTACGAAGCGCTGAAGGCCGCCAATGACGACGTGCAGGCCCGCTCGGACTGGCTGATCCCGCTCTGCACCGGCGACGAGCGCCTCAAGGGCACCGACGGCAAGAAGGTGCATCCGACGCAGAAGCCGGAGGGGCTTCTGGCCCGCGTGCTGCTGTCGTCGTCCAAGCCCGGCGATCTCGTCATCGATCCGTTCAACGGCACCGGCACCACCGGCGCCGTGGCCAAGCGCCTCGGCCGCTCCTATATCGGTTTCGAGCGCGACCGCGATTACGCCAAGGCCGCCGAAGCACGCATCGCCGCCATCGAGCCGCTGCCGGAAGCGACTTTGGCCCCGTTCATGACGGCCCGCAGCGCGCCGCGCATCGCCTTCTCCGAATTGATCGAGCGGGGGCTGATCTCGCCGGGCACGAAACTCGTCGATGCCAAGAAGCGCCACGGCGCCTTGGTGCGCGCCGACGGCGCCATCATGTTCGGCGACAAGGTCGGCTCGATCCACCGCATGGGCGCGATGGCCCAGGGCGCAGCGGCCTGCAACGGCTGGACCTTCTGGCACGTGGAAACCAAGAAAGGCCTGCGCCTGATCGACGAACTGCGCGCGGAAATCCGCAGCGAGATGGGCGCCGGCTAAAAGTTCGAAAAGAGTTTGTGGATCTGTAGAGTGGGCAAAGGCGCACAGCGCCGTGCCCACCTTTTTTTGTGACACCTGACGGTGGGCACGCTTCGCTTTGCCCACCCTACAAACTTCGGGCACTTCACTGCATCAAAGCAAAGAGCACCCGCCAGTTGCCCCATCACCTGTCCCATGCCATGACCCCGCTGACATCAAGGGGGAGGCAACACCATGACCGTTCTCATCGCCGGCGGCGGCATCGGCGGCCTGACGCTCGCGCTCAGCCTGCATCAGATCGGCATTCCGTGCCGGGTGTTCGAAAGCGTGCCGGCCCTGAAGCCGCTCGGCGTCGGCATCAACGTGCTGCCCCACGCGGTGCGCGAACTCATGGAGCTGGGCCTGCATGACGCGCTCGACGCCGCAGGTGTGCGCACCCGCGAGCTCGCTTACTTCTCCAAGCACGGCAAGCCGATCTGGAGCGAACCGCGCGGCATCGAGGCCGGCTACAAATGGCCGCAGTTCTCGATCCATCGCGGCACGCTGCAGCAGATCCTGCTCGATACGGCGATCGAACGGCTCGGCGCCGACAATGTGCTGACCAGCCACCATATTACCGACTGGACCGAGACGGACGGCGGCATCCGCGCTGATTTCATCGACCGCGCGACCGGACACCCCGCCGGAAGCCATGACGGCACGCTGCTGATCGCCGCCGACGGCATCCATTCGGCCGTCCGGCAGAAGCTCTATCCGCAGGAAGGCGCGCCGATCTGGAACGGCCGCATCCTCTGGCGCGGCGTCACCCGCAGCAAACCGTTCCTCACCGGCCGCACCATGATCATGGCCGGCCACGAAATCCTGAAATTCGTCTGTTACCCGATCTCGCGACAGCCGGATGCCGACGGCCATTACGATGTCAACTGGATCGCCGAACGGCACATGCCGCCGACCTATCAGTGGCGCCGCGAGGACTACAACCGTTCGGCCAATCTCGAAGAATTCCTGCCTCTGTTCGAAGACTGGCGCTTCGACTGGCTCGACGTCCCCGGCCTGATCCGGAATTGCAAGCGCGCCTACGAATATCCGCTGGTCGATCGCGATCCCGTCGATCGCTGGACGTTCGGCCGCGTCACGCTGATGGGCGACGCCGCGCATCCGATGTACCCGATCGGATCGAACGGCGCATCGCAGGCGATCCTCGACGCCCGCACCATCACCCGCGAGATTCTGGCGCGCGGCGAAACCGCCGCCGCGCTCGAAGCCTATGAGGCCGAACGCCGCCCTGCCACCACGGAACTGGTCAAGCTCAACCGCCGCAACGGCCCCGAACAGGTGATGCAGATCGTCGAGGAACGCGCACCGGACGGCTATGGCGTCGTGACCGACGTGCTGTCGCAGCAGGAGCTGGAAGACATCGCCGCCAATTACAAGCGCGTGGCCGGCTTCCAGGTCGAGGGACTCAACGCCAAGCCGCCGATCGTTCCGGTGCCGCCCGTCGCGTAGAACACGACCGACTGTGTCCCGGCTCTGCGAAGCGGCACTTCGTGCCGCATCGCGTCCGGGACACGGCTCAATCAAGTTCCGAGTTGCTGCAAAAACTCAGCCAAGTCCATGCGCGATGACCTTGCGCATGACGTTCGGCAGCGCTTCGCCGTCGAGCGTTGCGACCGGCACCCAGCGCATGCCTTCTGGCGCCCTGGTGCGCGCCGGAACGCTCGCGGTGTAGACGACAAGTTCGAGCGGAAAATGCGTGAAGACATGCGTGACCACCCCGACCTTGCGATGCCACGACGTCGCGTTCTTCAGCGCCGGCGCCTGAGCCAGCGCGGCCGCGTCGTCATGGCCAGCCAGCCAATCCGAGGTCGGCACTTCGGTCATGCCGCCGAGCAAGCCCTTTTCGGCGCGGGTGCGCACCAGCAGTTCGCCGCCCCGCGTGACGACGAAAGCCGCGCCGCGTCGCTGCGCCCCGCTTTTCTTCGGCGCCTTGCGCGGAAACGTCTCCTGATCTCCGCGCACCCGCGCCGCGCAATCGTCATTGATCGGACAGAGTGAACAGGCCGGCTTTTTCGGCGTGCAGATGGTCGCACCGAGATCCATCAGCGCCTGCGCACTATCGCCGGCCCGCGCCGGACCGAGCAATGTTGCGGCGAGCGCCTGAATCTGCGGCTTCGATTTCGGCAGCGGCTCCTCGACCGCATGAAGCCGCGACGTCACCCGCTCGATATTGCCGTCCACCGGCATGCAGCGGCGATCGAAGGCGATGGCGGCAATCGCCGCCGCCGTATAAGGCCCGATGCCCGGCAGCGCGCGCAGACCTTCCTCGGTATCCGGAAACACGCCGTCATGGTCGCGCAGCACCGCGACCGCACAGGCATGCAGGTTGCGCGCGCGCGAATAGTAACCGAGCCCGGCCCACATCCGCAGCACGTCGTCCTGCAGCGCCCGGCCGAGATCGCTCACGGTCGGCCAGCGATCGACGAACTTGGCGAAATACGGCCCGACCGCCTGCACCGTCGTCTGCTGCAGCATAATCTCCGACAGCCAGACGCGATAAGGATCGACGCTTTCCCCCGGCAGCGCCCGCCACGGCAGCCGGCGGCGATGACGGTCGTACCAGGCGAGAATCTGCGCCGGACGATCGGCAACCTGTCGGCGTCTGCTGGTTCTGGTGGGAGTTGATACGGGCACGACTCCTTCTAAGATCAGAAGCGTGGCAAAACCAGCCACCTCGCCCCCTCCTTGCCGGACATAACGCGACGCGTTATAATGATCCAGGGTTTTGCCGATGCTGAAACGGAGCTGATCTGGACGGGGCGGCGCAGCCGCAAGCTGCCGCCCAACATACAGATTGTGGCTCTACGGAAGCTGCGTCTACTGAATCAGGCGCGCATACTGAATGACCTACGCATACCGCCCGGCAATCGACTCGAAGCATTGAAGTCAGATCGGCAAGGCCAGTATTCGATCCGGATCAACGACCAGTGGCGCATCTGCTTTACATGGGGTGAAGGAGGACCGATCGATGTCACGATCGTCGATTACCACCGCTAAGATAGACCTGTTACCCAATCCGCATCCCGGCGAAATTTTGCTGGAAGAATTCTTGAAGCCGATGGAGCTCAGCCAGAATGCGCTCGCGCGCGCCGTTCGGGTGCCGCCACGACGCATCAATGAAATCGTGCTCGGCAAGCGCGACGTCACCGCTGACACCGATCTGCGGTTGGCGCGTTATTTCGGCATGTCCGAAGGTTTCTTTCTCGGCTTGCAGACGGACTATGACCTGATGCAGCGTCGCCGGGAGATCGACGGCGAATTGAAAGCGATCCAGCCGCGCGCCGCATGAGCCGGATGCGTGACCTCAGCCTTGCTGGTAGACTGCCTGAATGAACAAGCCCGGCCCGATTTCCGCTAAACCGCTGTCTGCCCTGCTCGGCGGCGTGTTCGCGGATGCCTATGCCAAGCAGGGCTTTGCCTCACGCGAACTGGTGACGCGCTGGGCCGAAATCGCCGGCCAGCAAGTGGCGCACTTTTCCGAGCCGCTGAAAATCCAGTGGCCACGGCCGGTCGAGGGCCAGCCGCAGGAGCCGGCCACCCTGATCCTGCGCGTCGAGGGACCGATGGCACTGGAAATCCAGCACATGTCGGACGCTATCCTGGAGAAGGTGAATCGGTTCTTCGGCTGGAACGCCGTCGGCAAACTGGCGCTGCGCCAGGCACCGCTGTCGCGGGCGGCGGCAAAGCGCAGGATCAAGCCGATCGACGCGCAATCCGTCGCCAGGATCGCCGAGACCTTGCCGGAGGTCGAGGACGACGCCCTGAAGGAAGCCCTGGCGCGGCTGGGAGCCGCCATCAAGCGAAGTTGAGGGTTTTCAGCGCCGGCCGGTTCCGGCATCCGCTTGCCACATTTGACGTTTCAAGTTAGCGAAGCGAACCTTTCCCAGGCTCAATTGCCGCTTCGGAGCAGACCTTTGATCATCACGCGCCGCGAATTCACCGCCGCCCTTGCTTTGACCGGCGCCGCCGCTGCCATCGGCCTGTCGCCGCTGCGGCTGATCTCGGAGGCGGCCGCGCAGACCGCCGCGGACGTCGCCAAGCCGATGTCGCTGCCGGACATGGCACTCGGCCCCAAGGATGCCGCCGTCACCGTGGTCGAATTCGCCTCGATGACCTGCCCGCATTGCGCGGCGTTCACCGAAAACGTGTTTCCGAAGATCAAGTCGGAGTTCATCGACACCGGCAAGATCCGCTTCGTGTTCCGCGAATTCCCGCTCGATATCAAGGCCGCCGCCGGCTCGATGCTGGCGCGCTGCATCGCCAAGGACGACAGCGAAAAGTACTTCACCGTCATCGACCTGCTGTTCAAGCAGCAGGGCGACTGGGTGGTCAAGAACACCGCCGAAACCCTGACCCGGATCGGCAAGCAGGCCGGCCTCAGCCAGCAAACGGTCGAGGAGTGCCTGAAGGATCAGGCATTGCTCGACAAGATCGCGGCCGACCAGAAATATGCCAACGAGGTCCTCAAGGTTAACTCGACCCCGACCTTCTTCATCAATGGCGAAATGCTGCGCGGCGAGCAGACGTTCGAGGAATTCTCCAAGAAGATCACGCCGCTGCTGAAAAGCTGATTTTTCCGGCACACGACGAAACTGAAGCCGCTGTCCTGCGTTGCTTCGGTTCGACCCATAGGGATGCTCCCCGCGTCCAGTCGATGAGTCCGCCGTGCCGAGCCGTCCCAGCCACCTCCCTCATTACGCCGAACGCGCCGCGCTGCAGAAGCTGCGCGCCACGCCGGGCCTGCCGGCACCGCATCTGATGCCTGCCGGGCCGAAGACGATCGCGAAGATGGCGGCGAAAGGCTGGATCGAATTGCAGGGCGGTGCGCGTTACTGCATCACGCCGGCCGGCGAGGCCGCGCTGAAAGCCGTCATCCCGATACCACGTGCGCCGCAGAGCCGCACGCGCTGACGCGGCAAACCATACCGGCATTAACCATGGTAACGCCCCGGTAACGCGCATTAAGAAGTGCTTAAGCGCGACATTCGCAATCTCCATAAATATAGAGGAGATGCGTCATGTTCGGAAATCTCGTCGTCGATTTTATCGGTCTGGCCTTCCTGGCGCTCTGCATCGCCGTTCTCGGTGCGCCTCAACACCGCCGCCCGGATCGTCGTCTCGCGCGCGACGCCTGATGAAAGCCGCAGGAATAAACGAAGACGATTTGAGTTAACGGCAGAAGGCTCAAACCGAACTGGGCGCTCCATACGCACCGGCCGGAACTCTATAAAACAAGCCCTTTCCTGCTTTCCCCGCCCCTTATCCCCTGCAAAACCCTTGGGACAACGCGGGTTCCGCCGTTGCTCCCCCGCCCTCGTCTCGCCATTGTCGGGCTCGATTGAGAGCCGTGTCCGTGAGTCTCGGGCCTGCGCGAACGTGACGTTCATATTATTGTTTGCGCTCAGGGATTCGTGGTTTACGGCCGAAGATGAGCCCGTCGGGCTAATTTCAGAGTACCGCTTACATGAAACTCACGCGCCTGCGCCTGAACGGATTCAAGTCGTTCGTCGAACCGACCGATTTCATGATCGAACCGGGGCTCACCGGCGTCGTCGGCCCTAACGGCTGCGGCAAGTCGAATCTGGTCGAGGCGCTGCGCTGGGCGATGGGCGAGACGTCGCACAAGTCGCTGCGCGCCACCGACATGGAAGCGGTGATCTTCGCCGGCTCCGGCAACCGCGCCTCGCGCAACCATGCCGAAGTGACCATGACCATCGACAATGCCGACCGCACCGCGCCGGCCATGGTCAATGACGCCGAAATCCTGGAAATCACCCGCCGCATCGAGCGCGATGCCGGCTCGAATTACCGCATCAACGGTCGCGATGTCCGCGCCCGCGACGTGCAGATCCTGTTTGCCGACGCCGCCACCGGCGCGCGTTCGCCCGCCCTCGTCCACCAGGGCAAGATCGGCGAAATCATCCAGGCCAAGCCGGAACAGCGCCGCCGCGTGCTGGAAGACGCCGCCGGCGTCGCCGGCCTGCATGCGCGCCGCCACGAGGCCGAACTGCGCCTGAAGGCGGCCGAAACGAATTTGACCCGCGTCGAGGACGTGATCGGGCAGCTCTCCGGCCAGATGGAAGGCCTGAAGAAGCAGGCCCGCCAGGCCACGCGCTTCCGCGAGGTCGCCGCCAAAGTCCGCAAGGCGGAGGCGATGCTGTATCACCTGCGCTGGGTGCAGGCACATGCGGACAATGCCGATGCCGCAGCCACCCATGACCGCAATACGCTCGAACTCGCTGAAGCGACAAGGATTCAGGGCGAATCGGCGCGCATCCAGGCGATCCGCGCCTCCGAGCTGCCCGCGCTGCGCGAAGCTGAAGCCGCTGCGGCCGCCGGCCTGCAGCGCCTGACCAATGCCCGCGATCTTCTGGATCGCGAGGAAAAGCGTGCGCAGGAGCGCGTGGTCGAACTCGACAGCCGCCTCAACCAGTTCGAGGCCGACGTCGCCCGCGAGATGAAGCAGCAGGAAGACGCCGACTTCGCGCTGCTGCGGCTCGAAGAAGAAGACGCCATGATCAAGGAAGAGATCATGCAGCGCGTCGAACTGCGCGGCGGCGTCGATGAGCGCGTCTCCGAGGCCGAGGCCGTGCTGGCCGCGGCCGAGCGCACCTTCACCGAACTCACCACCGCCCATGCCGACATGACGGCGAAGCGCAACCAGCTGCAGTCGAACGTGCGCAGCCAGGCGGACCGCCTGACGCGCCTGTCTGAGGAAATCGCCCGCGTCGAAAGCGAAATCGATGCGCTGACCGCGCAGACCTCGGGCTTCGGCGATCTCGACGAACTCGCGATGCTGATGGAGACCGCGCAGGAAATCCTGCTGCAGGCCGAATATTCGGTGGCCGAAAACGAGGCTGCCCATGTGGCCGCCCGCCAGACGCTGGACGCCTCGCGCGCGCCGCTGGTGGAAGCCGACAAGAAGGTGCAGCGCCTGGAGACCGAAGCGCGCACCATCTCGAAGATTCTCAACGGCGAAACCAAGAATCTGTGGCCGCCGATCATCGACGGCGTCAGCGTCACCAAGGGCTATGAAAAGGCCATCGGCGCCGTGCTGGGCGACGATCTCGACGCACCGGTCGATCCGTCCGCGCCGATGCGTTGGACCGATGCCGGCGTGCCCGCCGACGATCCCGCCTTGCCGGAGGGCGTCGAGTCGCTGGCGCAGCATGTCACCGCGCCGCCGGAACTGCAGCGCCGCCTGAAGCAGATCGGCATCGTCACCAAGGACCAGGGCGTGGCCCTCGTCTCGCAACTCAAGACCGGCCAGCGCCTCGTCACGCTGGAAGGCGACGTCTGGCGCTGGGACGGCTTTGTCGCCGGTGCCCACGCGCCGACCGGCGCGGCCCGCCGCCTCGCCGAACGCGCCCGCCTCACCGATATCGAAGCCGATCTCGAAAACGCCAAGCTCGATGCCATCGCCAAGCGCGAGGCTCTGGACGCTGCAGAGCAGGCGCTGAAGACGGCCGCCTCGGCGGAAGCTGCCTCGCGCGACGCGCTGCGCAATGCGCGCCGTGAGGTCGATCAGGCCCGCGAGCGCCATGCCAATGCGGAGCGCGAGATCAACCGTCACGCAGCGCGGCGTTCCGCGCTGACCGAAGCGCAGTCACGCCTGTCCAATGACCGCATGGAAGCCGAGGCCGGCCTCGAAAGCGCCCACATGGCGCTGGAGGAGCTGCCCGAGACGGCCGATGCCGAAGCCAAGCTGTCGGATGTCCGCAACGAGATCGACGGCCACCGCCGCGCTGCCGCTCAGGTGCGCGCCGAGGCGCAGGCGCTGGCCCGCGAGGCCGAGCTGGCGGATCGCCGCGTGCAGGCGATCATCGCCGAGCGCAATGACTGGCAGAACCGCAAGACCTCGGCGGCCTCGCAGATCGAGACCGTGGCATCGCGTCAGGCCGAACTGATCCGCGAACGTGCCGAGCTGGAAGACGCGCCCGCCGTGTTCCTGCAGAAGCGCCGCGCGCTGATCTCGGAAGTCGAGAATGCCGAGCAGGCCCGCCAGATGGCGGCCAACGCCCTGCAGTCGGCCGAGAACATGATGCGCGACACCGACCGCGAGGCGCGCACCTCGATCGAGTTCCTGTCGCAGGCGCGCGAAGCCTGCGCGCGCTCGGAAGAACGCATGGAAAGCGGCAAGCGCCGCCTCGAGGATATCGAGCGCGAAATCCGCGACATGCTGGAAGTGGAGCCGGAAGGCGTCGCGGCGCTCGCCGAAGTCCGCCAGGACGACCAGTTGCCGCCGCTGCATGATGTCGAGACCGAACTTGAAAAACTGCGCCGCGACCGCGAGCGTCTCGGCGCCGTCAACCTGCGCGCCGAGGAAGAACTGGGCGAGATCGAGGGCACGCATACGACGCTGACCACCGAGCGCGACGACCTCGTGGAAGCCATCAAGAAACTGCGCACGGGTATCCAGAGCCTGAACAAGGAAGCGCGCGAGCGCCTGATGTCGTCGTTCGAGAGCGTCAACAACCACTTCAAGCGGATGTTCGTCGAACTGTTCGGCGGCGGCGAGGCGGAGTTGAAGCTGATCGAAAGCGACGATCCGCTCGAGGCCGGCCTCGACATCATCGCCAAGCCGCCGGGCAAGAAGCCGCAGTCGCTGTCGCTGCTGTCGGGCGGCGAGCAGGCGCTGACCGCGCTGGCGCTGATCTTCGCGGTGTTCCTCACCAATCCGTCGCCGATCTGCGTGCTGGACGAAGTCGACGCGCCGCTGGACGACCACAACGTCGAGCGGTTCTGCAACCTCCTGCACGAAATGATCGCGACCACCGAGACGCGCTTCATCACCATCACCCACAACCCGATCACCATGGCCCGCATGCATCGCCTGTTTGGCGTGACCATGGCGGAACGCGGCGTATCGCAGCTGGTGTCGGTGGATCTCGAAAACGCGGTGAAGATCCTCGAACAGGAAGTGGCGTAGGCCGCTTCTTCCTTCCCTTCTCCCCCGCGCGAAGCGAAGCTGTGCAGGGTGGGAAAAGGTGGCACGGCCGAAGGCCGTGCTGGATGGGGGTAATGCTAGGCTCGGAGTTCGTGGCACCCCTCACCCGTCTGCGCGCCTACGGCGCGCATCCACCCTCTCCCACAAGGGGAGAGGGAAAGAGGAGCGTCGCCGATAGATGACCTCGCCCAATCTCCCTGCTCATCTCACAGCATCCCTCGCCGCGCGCCTGCAAGGCGTGTCGCGCGCCGAAGCGGCGCAGCGCTCGGACGCCATCTCGAAAACCTATCGCGCCGGTGGCACCTCGACGGCGATCCGCAGCGACAGCGATGCGCTCGCCTATGCGCTGGCGCGGATGCCGGCGACTTATGCAACCGTCATCGCCAGCCTCAATGCCCTCCAGGAAATCCGGCCGGACTTCGCGCCGCGCGCGCTGCTCGATTGCGGCGCCGGACCGGGCACGGCGACATGGGCCTGCGCGGAAGCGTTCGCGACATTGGAACAGTTCTCGCTGCTCGACGCCAATGCCGCGCTCCGCATGCTCGCGCTCGATCTTGCACGCGAGAACGATCACACCATCAGCTACACGCTCGGCGATGCCGCCGCGACCATCACGGATGCCGCGCCTGCCGATCTCGTCATCGCCAGCTATGTCATCAATGAACTCACCGACACTGCGCGTGGAAAACTGATCGCCGCAATGTGGGCGAAAACGAACGACACGCTGGTCATCGTCGAGCCCGGCACACCGGCAGGCTATCAACGCGTCCTCGATGCCCGCGCGCAGCTCATCCGCGCCGGTGCGCATGTGATTGCACCGTGTCCGCATGACGAGGCATGCCCTCTGGTGAAACCCGACTGGTGCCATTTCAGCCAGCGGCTGCAGCGTTCCCGCGTGCATAAACAGCTCAAATCCGCCGAGCTTCCCTATGAGGACGAGAAATTCATCTATCTCGCCGTGTCGCGTACGCCTGCCCCACCGCGCCCCTCGCGGATCCTTGCACAGCCGGTGACGACCAAGATCGCGATCACGACAAAACTGTGCACGGCAGGCGGTGTGACTGCCACCGTCGCGCCGCGGCGCGACAAGGCGCTCTACGGCAAATTCCGCAAGCTCGATTGGGGCGACGCGGTAATGGACTAACTATCATATCATCCCCGCGAAAGCGGGGATCCAGTAGACACTGACGATGCGGATCCATCATTGCAGCCGGAGTTTACTGGGTCACCCGATCAAGTCGGGTGACGACAGGTGCGGATGTGCCGGAATAATCCTCTCCCCGCGGCGTTTCTATTCCTGACGCGACTGCGTCGCATCGCTCATCAGGAGACACACCCATGACCAGATCCTTCGCCGCACTGGCGGCTCTTGCCCTCGCCTTCACCGCATCCGCCGCCTCCGCGCAGGCGCTGAAGACGGCCGACACCGCGAAAGGCAAGGTGTTCGTCGATGACAAGGGCATGACGCTCTACACCTTTGACAAGGATGCCGGCGGCAAATCGGCCTGCAACGGTCCCTGCGCCGAAAACTGGCCGCCGCTGTTCACCGCCGACGGCGCCAAGCCCACTGCCGACATGACCGTCATTGCCCGCGACGACGGCAAGAAGATGTGGGCCTACAAGGGCAAGCCGCTTTACACGTTCAAGAAGGACACCGCGCCGGGCCAGATCAATGGCGACGGGTTTCTGAACGGCGCCTGGCATCTCGCCAAGCCGTAAGGATGATCCCGCCCCGGCTTCCCCCGGACACCTCTCCCGGAATCGGGAGAGGACACTTCAATTGGGCTGTGTTCTTGCCCTCCGATGACTATGGAATCAGCGTAAGTCTCACGGGGGAACGTGGGGGACACGCGCCTTCGTTGCCGTAAAAGCATCCAGAATTCCCCGTGTTTCTCTTACCGCGCCACCGAGAGATTGAATTTCCCCATCTTTCTGCCATGTTCGCTCCCCGGGGCAGCAGGGGTTAGACTAGGTTCCGCGCGAGGCTCGCTCGCGTGTCGGGCATCCAGTTGAGCAGTTAAGGGAAATTCATGGCGAAGCCAGCAGTGATCGTCGTCGGCGCGGACAAAGGCGGGGTCGGCAAGACCACGGTATCGCGCACCGTTCTGGACTATTTCAGCGCCAATAATGTCGCGACACGCGCTTTCGACACCGAGTCGCCGCGCGGCACGCTGAAGCGCTTCCACCCGGACATCACCGAGATCGTCGACATGACGACCACCTCGGACCAGATGAAGATTTTCGACACGCTGAACACCGTGGCGCCGTCCGTCACCGTGATCGACGTCCGCGCCGGCCTGATGTCACCCGCCCTCGCCTCGCTGCGCGATATCGGCTTCCTCGACGCGGCCAAGTCCGGCCAGATCACCTTCGCCGTCTTCCATATACTGGGCCCGTCGATCGCGTCGCTGGATGAAATCGCCGAGACCGCCGGCTTCATGGACGGCGCCAAGTATTTCCTGGTGAAGAATTTCATCAACAACACCAGCTTCTTCGAATGGGACCAGGCGACCTACAATTCCTATTTCCACAAGATCAAGGGCGCCACCGAGATCACCATCCCGAAGCTGAACGAGATGGCCTATGAGCAGGTGGAAGTCTCGTCGGTGCCGTTCCTGAAATTCGTCGCCAACAAGGGGCCGAATGACGACAGCGCGAATTATTCCTTCGTGCTGCGCGGCTATGTCCGGCACTGGCTCGCCAATGTCTGGAGCGAATACGACCGCATCAAGCTGACCGACATCGTGCACGACAAGCCGAGTGCAAGGACGCCCGGCGAGCAGTAAGCTCTTTCCGAACGTTCCGCCCTTTCTTCACCTCTCCCCACCGGGGAGAGGTCGAAACCGCAGCGTAGCGGAGGTTTCGGGTGAGGGGGAAAACTCAGTCAACAGTGAAAGTCCCCTCACCCGCCCGGCTTCGCCGGACGACCTCTCCCGGGTGGGGAGAGGTAAAACTTGAGCCTCGCGCCGATCCGCCCGATATAGTCGCCCGATGCCGCGCACCCCCGTTTACATCATCTGCTCGACACGCCCGCAGGTCGGCAAGACACTGACGGCCCGCGTGCTCACGGAATTCCTCAAGCTGCAGCGCGGCGACGTGATCGCGTTCGATGTCAGCCTGCGGGAGCCGTCGCTGCTCGACTTCCTGCCGCGACTGACCGAGACGGCTGACATCAACGATACGTTCGGCAAGATGGCGCTGATGGATCGCCTGATCGTCCATGACGAAACGGCGAAAGTGATCGACCTCGGCTATCACGCCTTCGACGATTTCTTCAAAATGACCGCCGAAATCGGCTTCGCGAAAGAAGCCGCCCGCCGCGGGGTCGCCCCCATCGTGCTGTTCATGGGCGACAGCGACCGCGCGTCATTGCATGCCCATGAAATGCTGCAGCAGCAATATGCGCCGCGCTCGCTTTACGTGATCGACAACGAGCAGGTGCTGCGTGGTGAGATTCCTCCCGCGCTCGGCCGCGGAAAAATGCTCCATATCGCCGCGCTGCCGCCGTTTCTCAAGACCTATATCGACCGCTTGAACTTTTCGTTCACCGGCTATCTGCGGTCGGAGCACGATTCATCGACAGAGCTGCATCAGTGGATCCGGCGCAATTACTTTGCGTTCCGGGAGGTCGAACTGGGGCTTTTGTTGATGTGATAGTGCCTTCTCCCCGCTTGCGGGGAGAAGGTGGGCTGGGCTTGCGAAGCAAGTCCAGCTCGGATGAGGGGGATTCTCCATAAACGGGGAGCAAGTGGAGAATCCCCCTCACCCGACGCCGACATGCTTTGCATGCCGGCGTCGACCTCTCCCCGCAAGCGGGGCGAGGTAGGAGTTCCTCAATGCCCGTCGAACTGCATCAAGGTCCGCACCGGCACATCCATCGCGCGCAGTTTCGCGGCACCGCCGAGATCCGGCAGATCGATGATGAAACAGGCGGCGACCACATCGGCGCCGATCCGGCGCATCAGTTTCACCGCGCCTTCGGCCGTACCGCCGGTGGCGATCAGATCGTCGACCAGGATAACGCGCTCGCCGGGCTTGATGGCATCGGCATGCACCTCCATCTCGTCGAGGCCGTATTCAAGCGAGTAAGCGATGCGCACGGTGGTGTGCGGCAGCTTGCCCTTCTTGCGGATCGGCACGAAACCGGCCGAGACCTGATGCGCCACCGCGCCGCCGATGATGAAGCCCCGCGCCTCCATGCCGGCCACCTTGTCGATTTTCGAGCCGGCCCAGGGATGCACCAGTTCGTCCACCGCGCGGCGAAACGAACGGGCATCGCCGAGCAGCGTGGTGATGTCGCGAAACAGGATGCCCGGCTTCGGATAATCCGGAATGGTGCGGACGGAAGCCTTGAGGTCGTGGGCGAGTTCAGGGGTCATCGGTCTCTTTCGCGCGTTCGGGGGCGTCAGGATGCGTGTTGCCCTAAACGGAACGCATTTTCAACAATGCGCAGGCCCACCTCGCCGCCGAGCGACATCAGCGATTCCGGATGGAATTGCACACCGCCGACCGGCAGCGTCTTGTGCTCGATGGCCATGGCGACGCCGTCGTCGGTGGTGGCGGTCACCGTGAGCACCTCGGGCATCTCGTCCATCTCGACGAACAGCGAGTGATAGCGACCGATGGTGACCTCATTCGGCAGGCCCTGCATCAACTGCCCACCCTTCACCTGCACCCGCGACGGACGCCCATGGGCCGGCTGCGTGAGCTGGCCGAGCCGGCCGCCGAAATACTCGCCGATGGCCTGGACGCCAAGACAGACGCCGAACACCGGAAGTTTCCTCGCGAGCGCGGTGTCGATGGTCTGCGCGATGCCGAAATCGACGGGGCGGCCCGGCCCCGGCGACAGCACCAGAAGATCGAAGTCTTCCCGGCTCAGCACCGCCTGCGCGTGGACGTGCCTGATGACGCGAACGTCGGCCCCCACCTGCCGGAAATAATCCGCCAGCATATGGACGAAGCTATCCTCGTGATCGATCAACAACACCTTCTTGCCGGAGCCGCGCGCATCCGGCGCGAAAGCCGACAGCTTCTTCGGCGGATCGCCGCGCAGCGCCTGGAACAGCGCCGACGCCTTGGTCTGACATTCCTTTTCCTCGGCTACCGGATCGCTGTCGAACAGCAGCGTCGCGCCGACGCGGACTTCGGCAAGACCGTCCTTCATGCGGATGGTGCGGATGGTGATGCCGGTATTGATGGTGCCGTCGAAACCGACCGCACCGATGGCGCCGGCATACCAACGCCGCGATGAGCGCTCATTGTCTTCGACAAACTGCATCGCCCACAATTTCGGCGCGCCGGTGACGGTGACGGCCCAGGCGTGAGTCAGAAAAGCATCGAGCGCATCAAAGCCGGGACGCAGCATCCCTTCGACGTGATCGACGGTGTGGAACAGCTTTGAGTACGTCTCGATCTGGCGTCGCGCCAGCACCTTGATCGTGCCGGGGACGCAGACGCGCGCCTTGTCGTTGCGATCGACGTCGGTGCACATGTTGAGTTCGAACTCATCCTTCTCCGAATTCAGCAGCTGCCTGATCTGCTCGGCATCGCCGATGGCATCCGCACCGCGCGCAATCGTGCCGGAAATCGGACACGTCTCCACGCGGCGGCCATCGGAGCGCACGAACATTTCCGGCGATGCCGAGACAAGGAACTCACCGTCGCCGAGATTCATCAGCGCGCCATAAGGCGACGGGTTGATGATACAGAGGCGCTGGAACACTTCCGCCGGCGAACGGTCGCAAGGTTCACCGAACAGCTGGCCCGGCACCGCCTCGAACAGATCGCCGCGCGCGAACGCCGCACGGGCTTTCTCGACCGTCTGCTGATATTCGCCCGGCGCGTGATCGGCAA
>Ga0153956_1001785_pt1 | contig 17706 bp, 16 predicted proteins | sample TSFL040MetaG_FD_104704 | JGI IMG/M metagenome (GOLD analysis project Ga0153956, IMG submission 104704) | Attine ant fungus gardens microbial communities from Florida, USA - TSFL040 MetaG | ecosystem: Host-associated > Fungi > Mycelium > Unclassified | place: USA: Florida, Wekiwa Springs...
CAGTCCCTGGTCCGCCATCGCTTGCGAGGACCGCTTTCCGACGGCCTTGGCGAAGCGGGCCTCGATGAGCAGGCCGACCTGGTCAGCGAGATGCTGATCGGCGCCGTGCTCGGAATCTGCCTCACCCGTGCCAACGGCGCCCTCCCGGTCCTCGCTGAAGCCGACCGGGAAGAGGTCGCCGATCTGATCCGGAGGATCGCCGGTTCTATGATCGGTTGATGGAGAATCGCAAGCTGGGCAGTGAAGGGCTCGAAGTTTCCGCCGTCGGGCTGGGCTGCATGGGTATGTCCGAGTTCTACGGTGAAGGCGACGAAGCGGAATCGATCGCAACGATTCACCGAGCGCTGGAGGTCGGGGTCAACTTCCTCGATACCGCCGACATGTACGGTCGCGGGGCCAACGAGGAGTTGGTCGGCAAGGCGATCGCCGACCGGCGCGACCAGGTGGTCCTGGCGACCAAGTTCGGGATCGTCCGCGGCGACGATCCGCGGGACCGGGGCGTCAACGGCCGCCCGGAATACGTGCGAGAGGCGATCGACGGGTCGCTCAGGCGGCTCGGCCTCGACCACATCGACCTCTACTACCAGCACCGGGTCGACCAGACCGTGCCGATCGAGGAGACGGTCGGCGCCATGGCCGAGCTGGTCGAAGCCGGCAAGGTCCGGTACCTGGGACTCTCCGAAGCTTCTGCCGAGAGCATCCGGAAGGCGAACTCAGTCCATCCGATCTCCGCTCTCCAGACCGAGTTCTCGCTCTTCGAGCGAGGCGCACTGGACAAGGTGGTGCCGACTCTGAAGGAGCTCGGGATCGGGTTCGTCCCCTATTCCCCGCTCGGCCGCGGCTTCCTGACCGGTCGCTTCCGTTCTGGCGCGGATTTCGGCTCGGGCGATTTCCGATCGAATGATCCCCGGATGGGCGAAGAGAACATGGCCGCCAACCTGGCGATCGTCGAAGCCATCGAGAAGCTCGCCGAAAAGCACGAGGTGACTCCCGCCCAGATGGCGATCGCCTGGGTGCTGGCGCAGGGCGATGACTTCGCGCCGATCCCCGGCACCAAGAAGGTCTCCCGCCTCGAAGAGAACGCGGCTGCGGCCGAGATCAGCCTGGATCCGGAGGAACTCGCCTCGCTGGACGCCCTGCCCCAGCCCCGCGGAGACCGCTACGCCAACATGAGCTCGATAGATGAGTGAATCCCGGTCGAGGGCGGAAATTCCGCCGCCCTTCACCGGCGAGCATGGGGAGCTCCGGGAGACGGTCCGCCGTTTCGTCGTAAACGAGATCGCCCCGCATGTGGACGAGTGGGAAGACGCCCGCCTCTTTCCACGGGAGCTTTTTGGTCGCTGCGGCGAGCTCGGGTTCCTCGGGCTGAAGTTCCCCGAGGAGTACGGCGGCCAGGGCGGCGGCTTCCTGCACGACGCGATCTGGGTCGAGGAGCTCTCGCGGCGTGGCGCCTCGGGCGGGGTCGCCGCCGGGCTGAACGCCCACGCCTCGATCGCCATGCCCCCCATCTTCAAGTTCGGGGACGAGTGGCAAAAGCAAAGGTGGCTGGTCCCCGGCATCCGGGGCGAGAAGATCGGGGCTCTGGGGATCACGGAACCAGGCGCGGGCTCCGATGTCGCGTCGATCCGCACTTCGGCCCGCAAGGTAGATGGCGGGTATGTGGTCAACGGCTCGAAGACCTTCATCACCAACGGAGTCCGGGCGGACTTCCTGGTCTGCGCGGTCAAGACCACGGAAGAGGGCGGGCACGACGGCATCTCCTTTCTCGTGATCGACACCGACTCACCCGGCTACGAAGTCGTCTCGAAGCTGGAGAAGCTCGGCTGGCATTCCTCCGACACCGGCGAGATCTCGTTCACCGACGTCGAGGTGCCGGAAGAGCATCTGCTCGGCGAGGAGAACGAGGGCTTCCGGCTGATCATGGCCAACTTCGCCTGGGAGCGCCTGCTGATGGCGATCGGCGCGGTCGGGGCGATGGACGGGCTTATCGAAGCCTCGATCGCCTACGCGAACGAGCGCCAGGCATTCGGACGCTCGATCGGGTCCTTTCAGGCGATCCGGCACAAGATCGCCGAGATGGCCACGGCGGCGGCCGCCGCGAAGGCCCTCACCTACGACACGCTGCGCCGTTTCGACCAGGGTGAACAGGTGATCAGGGAGGTCTCGATGACCAAGCTGATGACTCAGCGGGCGCTGGTCGAGGTGGCCGACGAAGCCCTGCAGATCCACGGCGGCTACGGCTACATGAAGGAGTACGGGATCGAACGCGCCCTGCGCGACGCCCGCCTGGGACCGATCGGCGGCGGGACCGACGAGATCATGAAGGACATCATCGGCAAGACCTTCGGCCTGTAGCCGAATTCCGGCCGCCGACCCTCTGCTTCCACTGCGGGGCCAGCCCATCAGGCAGAGCTGGCCCGTATTTGCGTGGGATGACCACGCAAATACGGGCCACGCCTGCTTGGGTTTGGTTGCACGGGCCGGACGAGCCCGAGCGGCGTGCGGAATCGTTGCACCCGTCGAGCCACATGTGAGCTTTTTCTCTTCACGATCAGGGGATGCCGACAAGGCCCACCCGATTCCATGAGGTTTGCCTGAACCTGGCCAGGCGGCAACACGGGGCGGTTGCCCGGTTCCAGCTCCTCGATGCCGGCATCCCTCGCGAAACGATCGACTATGGCGTGCGAAGCCATTTTCTCTTCCGGGTCATCCGCGGCGTCTTCAGCGTCGGCCGACCGGAGATTTCGATTGCCGGAATCTGGATGGCCTGCGTCCTGGCTTCCGGCAGAGGCGCGGCCCTGGCCGGCAAGACCGCCGCCATCGCCTGGGGTTTCCGAGACCGACCGGACTCGCCGGTCCACGTGGCCCGACCAGGCCACAACGGCTACCGGACCAGAGCGTGGCTCAAAGCTCAGGGACACAGCACGAGCGTCCAGCTCGAGACCCAGCGATGCCGCTGGCTGAGCGATGAGCACCCACCACCGTTCAGGCAATCCCAATCCTCCGTATCGAGCCTCTGCTGCTTCAGTTGGCGGGACAACTCACCGGAGAGGATTTCGAGCATGCGTTCTGGGAGGCCGATCGGGTCAAGGGCCTGGACGGGCGGCGGCTCGACGCCTGCGTCGCGCTGAGCCGTCACATGCCGGGCGGTTCCGCGTTCCGACAGGCAGTCGACTGCCGACTCCCCGACATCGGGGATGCCCGATCACTGCTCGAGGTGCTGGTGATGGACCTCTGCCGACGCGAAGGGATCCCCGCTCCGGCCGTCAATCGAACGGAGCAGGGCCATCTGGTTGACTTCCGCTGGATCGAGCAGAGGCTGGTCGTGGAAGTCGACGGGTACGAATACCACCGGGGTCACGGCTCATTCGAACGCGATGCCAGGACCGACAACGACCTGCGTGCCACCGCTTGGATCGTGCTCCGCTTCACATATCGGATGGTCAAGTACAACCCGGATTACGTGAGAGACACGATCCTCAAGGGGCTGTCCGGCCCAACCGGCTGACTGAGACTGATCCTGGCCCGCATTTGCATGGTCATCCCACGCAAATGCGGGCCGGCCACCGAGGCCGGTGGGAGTTCGGTCAGTCCAAGTTGATCATCACGTGCTTGACCTGGGTGTAGTCCTCGAGCGAGTACATGCTCATGTCCTTGCCGTAGCCGGACTCGTTGTAGCCGCCGTGGGGCATCTCGGCCGCCATGAGGATGTGGTCGTTGACCCAGACCGCGCCGAAGCGGAGGGCGTTGGTGACGCGCATCGCGCGGCCGACGTCCCGGGTCCAGACCGACGAGGCCAGACCGTACTTGGTGCCGTTGGCCCACCGGATTGCCTCTTCCTCGTCGGTGAAGCGCTGGACGGTCATGGCCGGGCCGAAGATCTCGTTCTGGATCAGCTCGTCGTCCTGCTTCAGGTCGGCGATCACAGTCGGCTCGACGAAGAAGCCGGGAAGGTCAGCCTGCTTGCCGCCGGTCACGACCTGGGCGTGGGAAGGCGCCCGATCGATCAGTCCGGTCACGTGCTGGAGCTGTTTGGCCGAGTTGACCGGCCCGAGGGTCGTGTCGGCCGAGTCTAGGTCGCCCATGACGTAGCCCTTGGCCTCACTCGCCAGACCATTGACCACGTCGTCGTAGACCTTCGGCCCGGCCAGGATGCGAGTCGCCGCGGTGCAGTCCTGGCCCGCGTTGAAGAGCGCGGTTCCGGCGATGGTCTCGTAGACCGCGTCAAGGTCGGCGTCGTCGAAGACGATCACCGGGGCCTTGCCACCCAGCTCGAGGTGGACCCGCTTGAGCGAGTCGGCCGCCGCCTTGGCGATCCACTTGCCGGTGCCGATCGAACCGGTCAGCGAGACCATCTTGATGTCCGGGTGGGTGACCAGGGCCGAACCGGCCGGGTCGCCGTGGCCGCCGATGAAGTTGGTCACCCCGGGCGGGAAGACCTCGGCGCAGATCCGGGCCAGGGTCTGGAGGGTCGAGACGGGAGTCGATTCCGCCGGCTTCAGGACGAGCGTGTTGCCGGTCGCCAGGGCCGGCCCGAGCTTCCAGGCGGCCATCATCAGCGGGTAGTTCCACGGGGTGATCTGAGCGACCGGACCGACCGGCTCGCGGCGGATGAACGAGGTGTGGCCGGGCAGGTACTCCATCGCCGCCTTGCCCTCGAGGTTGCGGGCTGCGGTGGCGAAATAGCGGATGTGATCGGCGGTGGTGTCCAGCTCCTCCTCGATGAAGGCCTGGCGAGGCTTGCCGGCGTCGGCCGACTCGAGGTCGGTCAGCTCGTCGCCGTTCTCGATGATCGCGTCCGCGAGGGCGAGCAGCCGGTCGGACCGCTCGCGCGGGGTCGTGGTCGCCCAACCGTTCTCGAACGCGGCCTTGGCCGCCGCCACGGCCCGGTTGACGTCTTCCACGCCGGACAGGGGCGCCTCGGCGATCACCTCACCGGTTGACGGATTGATCACCTCTTCCGAAGCGCCGTCAACCGGATCGACGAACTCGCCGTCGATCATGTTTTGAAGCCGCAGCTTCTCGACTATGGCCATGCCTACACCCAGCCGAGTGCTTCGTCGACCGGAACGTACGTCTGGCCGGTGCCCTCGGCGACACCTTCGTGAGTGACCTTTCCGGCCGCCACGTTGACTCCGGGCCGGAGGCCCGGGTCGCGCTGCACCGCCGCCTGGACGCCGTTGTCCGCAAGGGCGAGCGCGTAAGGCAAGGTAGCGTTGGTGAGGGCCTGGGTCGAGGTGATCGGCACCGCGCCCGGCATGTTGGCGACGCAGTAATGGGTGACCCCGTCGACCTCGTAGGTCGGATCGCGATGGGTGGTCGGCCGCGAAGTCTCGAAGCAGCCGCCCTGATCGATCGCGACGTCAACCAGCACCGCGCCGGGTTTCATCAGCTTGAGCTGCTCCCGTTTGATCACCCAGGGGGCCCGGGCCCCATGCACCAGGACCGCACCGATCACCAGGTCGGCCTGCGGCAGCAGCTCCTCGACCGCCAGCGTGGTCGAGTAGACGGTCGAGGCCTCTCGGGCGTACATCGTGTCGAGCTCCCGCAGACGGTCGATCGAGCGGTCGAGGATGAATACGTCGGCCGCCATGCCCATCGCGATGAACGCCGCGTTGGCACCGACCACACCCCCTCCGATCACGACCACTGTCGCCGCGGCCACGCCGGGTACGCCGCCGAGCAGGACGCCCCGGCCGCCGAGTGGCTTCTCGAGCATGAAGGCGCCGGCCTGGGTGGCGATCCGCCCCGCGATCTCGCTCATCGGAGCCAGCAGAGGCAACCGTCCGTCCGCGTCCTCGACCGTCTCGTACGCGACGCAGGTGGCGCCGGACTTCACCAACCCGGCGGTCTGCTCCGGGTCTGGCGCGAGGTGCAGATAAGTGAACAGCAGATGCTCGGGTTTGAGCATCTCGATCTCCGCTGCCTGCAGCTCCTTGACGTGCAGGACCATCTCGGCCGCGTCGAACACGGCTGCCGCATCCGGCAGGATCCTCGCTCCCTGGGCCTCGTAGGAAGCATTCGAGATCGCGGAGCCTTCTCCGGCCCCGTCCTGGATCAGTACCTCGTGGCCATGCTCGACGAACTCACGCACGCCGGCGGGTGTGATCGCAACCCGGTACTCATCCTGCTTGATCTCCTTGATGACGCCGACCTTCATGTCTTACCTCGTCCTCTCTGGTGGGGGGGGGTGGGGTCCGGCAATGGGGCCGGGTCAGTTCCTCATCATTGCCGCGGCTTCGGTGAGCACGGGCCTCAGAACGTCATGCATCTCCTCGAACTGCTCGGTGTCGCAGATCAGCGGCGGGGAGAACTGGATCACGGGGTCGCCTCGATCGTCGGCACGACAGATCAGGCCGCGTTCGTAGAGGGCGCCGGAGAGGAAGCCACGCAGCAGCTTCTCCGACTCCTCGCTGTTGAAGCTCTCCTTGGTGCCCTGATCCTTGACCAGCTCGATCGCCTGGAAGAAGCCGGCGCCGCGGACGTCGCCGACGATCGGGATGTCCCGCAGAGATTCGAGCATGTTCCGGAACTCGCCTTCCTTGCGCAGCACGTGACCGCAGAGATCCTCGCGCTCGAAGATGTCGATGTTCGCCAGGGCGACGGCAGCGGCGATCGGATGGCCGGCGAAGGTGAAGCCATGGGCGAAGGAGGCGGTGCCCTCCATGAACGGTTCGGCGACCTTGTCCGAGGCGATCATCGCTCCCATCGGGATGTAGGCCGAGGTGAGTGCCTTGGCCGAGGTGATGATGTCCGGCTGGTAGTCGAACCGTTCACAGCCGAAGAAGTGGCCGAGCCGGCCCCAGGCGCAGATCACCTCGTCCGAGATCAGCAGCACGTCGTACTTGTCGCAGATCCGACGGACTTCCTGAAAGTAGCCCTCGGGCGGGACGAAGCAGCCGCCCGCGTTCTGGACCGGCTCGAGGATCACCGCGGAGACGGTCTCCGGGCCTTCGAAGAGGATCCGTTCCTCGATCGCATCCGAGGCCCAGACCGGTTCGCGGTCCTCGGGCCAGCGGTAGAGGTTGGTGTTCGGCACGTGGCAGCCGCCGGGAGCGAGTGGCTCGAACTGCGACCGGAGGTTGGTCACGCCGGTCGCGGAAAGCGCTCCAAGGGTGGTGCCGTGGTAAGCGACCTCGCGGGCGATGTGCTTGGCCTTCTGGCCGTTGCCGCGCATGCGGTGGTAGTTGCGGGCCAGCTTGAGAGCGGATTCGACCGCTTCGCCGCCGCCGCTGGTGAAGAAGACCTTGTTGAGATCACCGGGGGTGAGCGAGGAGATCTTGGTGGCGAGCTCGATCGCGCGCGGATGCGCGTAGCTCCAGATCACGAAGAAGTCGAGCTCCTCGCCCTGGCGCGCGGCAGCCTCGGCCAGTTCGGTCCGGCCGTGGCCCGCGTTGCAACAGAAGAGCCCGGAGAGCCCGTCGAGATAGCGCTTGCCGTGGTCGTCATAGACGTAGGCGCCGTCGCCCCGCGCGATGATCGGGATCTCGTGCTCGTCGCTGTACCCGCCCATGCGAGAGAAATGCATCCAGAGGTGGCGGCGTGCCTGCTCCTGAAGATCTGTGACGGTGGATTGGCTTGGGGTTGCTGTGGACACGCGCTCCTCCTTTTCGAGAAGACTAAGTCGGGGATGTGGCTCCACCTTATGTTGGCCCGATCACATAGACAAGCCGACGAATTGTAAGAAGAGGCAGTCCAACATTCACATCCCGTCGATACGGCCCAGAGCCTGGTGCTGGTTTTCGCGTCAGGTCCGCCAGCCAGCCTCCCGTACATCGCATGGCTCGGGGCGCAGGAATTGCCAGTGCAATTGCATTCGAACGATTCGTGGTTGCGGAGCCCCCGGGTTTCGCATACGGTTCAACCGAAAGTCCCCGGGGTCCTGGTCGGACTCCGGATCTGTCCACCTGAGGAGAGAGGGGTTCGATGGAAGGCTCGCCAGATCTACAGCCGACCGATCCGGAAGCGGGTCAGACGGAGGGCAAAGCCGGTTCAGCCGAGGGGTCTGGGAGTGGAGGCGTACGCCTCGAGGGAGTCACGAAGAAGTTCGGTGACTTCACTGCCGTCCATGACATGGACCTGAACATCGCCGACGGCGAGTTCTTCACCATGCTGGGCCCGTCGGGTTGCGGCAAGACCACCACGCTGCGGATGATCGCCGGGTTCGAGCAGCCGACCACCGGAAAGGTGCTGATCGACGGCACCGACGTGGCCGGGCTCCCCGCCTACAAGCGCCCGACCAACACCGTTTTCCAGTCTTACGCGCTCTTTCCCCACATGACCCTGGAAGAGAACGTCGGCTTCGGGCTCAAGCGCAAGAAGGTCGGCAAGGCCGAGATCAAGCGCCGCGTGGCCGAAGAGCTCGAGCGGGTCGGCCTCAGCCGCGAGGCCAAGCGCAAGCCGAGCCAGCTCTCCGGCGGGCAGCAGCAGCGCGTCGCCCTCGCCCGGGCGCTGGTCAACCTGCCCAAGGTGCTGCTCCTCGACGAGCCGCTCGGCGCCCTCGACCTGAAGCTTCGCAAAGGCCTTCAGGTCCAGCTCAAGAACATCCAGCGCGACGTCGGGATCACCTTCGTATACGTGACCCACGATCAGGAGGAAGCGCTCACCATGAGCGACCGGATCGCGGTCATGAACGCCGGTCACATCGAACAATGCGATGACCCGGAGACGGTCTACGACCGCCCGACCACGACCTTCGTCGCCGGTTTCATCGGCGTCTCCAATCTGATGCCGGCTATCGCCAGAGGATCGAACGGGATCGATCTGGTCCATGGGCCTTCGATTCCGACCGCCGACGCCAGCCGGTTTTCCTCCGGCGAGAGATGCTTCGCCGTGGTCCGGCCTGAGAAGCTGACCGTTTCACTGCCCGAGAAAGCGCCCACCGACCAGCCCGGGGTCGACGGCGTCGTCGAGAGTTCGCTCTATCTCGGCACGTCGACCCAGATGGCCGTCCGGGTCGCCGATGACGTGCAGATGACCGTGCTCGTCCCCAACGCGTCCGAAGACGCCCGCCAGCACCTGCCGGGCGGCGGCGCGAAGGTCCGCCTGAACTGGCTGCCCGAGCACATGCACCTGGTCGCCGAGTCCGAGGACGACAAGGCCGCCGCTGACCAAACACCCACCGCGACAGTCACTGAAGGAGTCAACTGATGCCCAACATGAAGATGAAACGAATCCGCCTGCTGCTGATCGCCGTATTGGCGCTGGGAGCGTCCCTGGTCCTCGTCGCCTGCGGAGGCGGCGGAGGCGGCCTCAGCGGTTCCGACAACTCGGATGTCACGACCGCCACCGGCGGTGACCCGACCGGATCGTTGAACATCTCGAACTGGCCGCTCTACATCGACAACCAGACGATCAAGAACTTCCAGAGCCAGACCGGCATCAAGACCACCTACACCGAGGACGTCAACGACAACAACGAGTTCTTCGGCAAGGTCCAGCCGCTGCTCAGCCAGGGCGAGTCGGGGGGCCGCGACATCATCGTCGTCACCGACTGGATGGCCGAGAAGATGTACGACCTCGGCTACATCCAGAACCTCGACAAGTCGAAGATCCAGAACGTCGAGAACAACCTGATCCCCAGCCTGCAGCACCCCTCGTTCGACCCGGACCGCAAGTACAGCGTTCCGTGGCAGTCCGGCATGACCGGCCTGGTCGTGCGCAAGGATCTCGCCCCGGACGTCAAGTCGATCAATGACCTCTTCGACCCGAAGTACAAGGGCAAGGTCACCATGCTGACCGAGATGCGCGACACCGTCCCGCTGGTCATGGCCGCCGACGGAGTCGATCCGACCACGGCCACCACCCAGGACTGGATGGACGCGATCGACAAGATCAAGAAGGCCTCGGACAGCGGCCAGATCCGCCGCTTCACCGGCAACGACTACGTCCAGGACATGGCCAAGGGCGATGTGGTCGCCGCGATCGGCTGGTCCGGCGACGCGGTCCAGGCCGAGTCGGACAACGAGAACATCGCCTACGTCCAGCCGGCGCAGGGCTGCTCGCTCTGGTCGGACAACATGCTGATCCCGGTCGGCGCCCCGAACCCGGCCGCCGCCTACAAGTTCATGGACTACGTCTACGAACCGAAGAACCAGGCCAAGATCACCGAGTACGTGAACTACGTCAGCCCGGTCAAGGGCGTGAAGGAGATCCTCGAGAAGCAGGACCCCGCGATCGCGAACAACGAGCTGATCTTCCCCAGCGAGGAGTTCACCAAGAACTGCTTCAACCAGGTCTCGCCGCCCGGCGACGAAGCACAGCAGCAGGAGGTCGAGCAGGCCTTCCAGGACGTGGTCACCGGCTGACCCGACTGGGACGAGACGAGTGAGAGAGGGCGCTGACGGGCTGATGAAGACGGTGAGAGGACACCAATGACATCGGTTCGTCGGCGCCTGGTCCCCTATGGGCTGCTGGCCCCCGGCCTGATCTGGCTGATCGTCTTCTTCGTGATCCCCATGTACTACATGGGGGAGCTCTCGCTGAAGACCGGCACGATCGAGACCGGGTACCAGATGACCTGGGCGTTCAGCAACTACACCGACTCGATCTCGCAGTACAGCACCCAGTTCGTCCGGGCCTTCTATTACGCGGGAGTCGCCAGCCTGCTCTGCCTGCTGATCGGGTATCCGCTGGCCTATGCGATCGCCTTCAAAGCGGGGCGCTGGAAGAACCTGATGCTCTTCGCGGTGGTGGCGCCGTTCTTCACCACCTACCTGATCCGGACCATCGCCTGGAAGACCATCCTCGATGATTCGAGCCCGGTGGTGAGCTTCCTCAAGACGATCCACCTGGTCCCGCAGGACGGCCGGGTGCTGGCGACCTCGGCCGCGGTGATCGCCGGCCTCACCTACAACTTCCTGCCCTTCATGGTGCTGCCGCTCTTCGCCTCGCTGGAACGGCTGGACCGGAGGCTGCTCGAGGCGGGCAAGGACCTCTACGCATCGGCCACCCAGACCTTCCTCAAGGTCACCCTGCCGATCACCATGCCGGGCATCGTCGCGGGCGTGCTGCTGACCTTCATCCCGGCCGCCGGCGACTACGTGAACGCGACCTTCCTCGGCGGCACCAACCAGGCGATGATCGGCAACGTGATCCAGTCGAAGTACCTGGTCGTCCGCGACTACTCGGAGGCGGCGGCGCTGTCCTTCACCCTGATGGCGATCATCCTGGTCGCCCTGATCATCTACATCAAGTTCGCCGGCACGGGAGCGCTCATGGGAGACGAGGAGGAGGCCCGGTGAAAGCTTGGCGCTGGCTGCGCGAAAACGCCGTGATGATCGTCGGGATCCTGGCCCTGCTCTACATGCTGACCCCGATCTTCATCATCGCGCTGTTCTCGTTCAACAACCCGAGCGGCCGCTACAACTTCGAGTGGGTCGGCTTCACCACCCAGTACTGGGCTCATCCCTTCGCGATCTCGGAACTGACCGACGCGCTCCTGGTCAGCATCCGCCTGGCCTTCTTCACCGCGATCGGCGCGACCATCCTCGGCACCCTGATCGCGATCGCCCTGGTCCGGTACCAGTTCTTCGGGCGCAAGGCGGCCAACCTGCTGATCGTGATCCCGATGGCCACGCCGGAAGTCGTGATCGGCGCTTCGCTGCTCTCCTTCTTCCTCACTCTGAACGTGTTCGAGCTCGGTTTCCAGACCCTGCTAATCGCCCACATCATGTTCTCGGTCAGCTTCGTGGTGATCGTCGTCCGGTCCCGCCTGATCGGTTTCGACCGCCGCCTCGAGGAGGCCTCGGCCGACCTCGGTGCCAACGCCTTCACCACCTTCCGCAAGGTGACCCTGCCCCTGATCGCTCCCGGAGTGGTCTCGGCGGCCCTGCTCTCCTTCGCGCTCTCGATCGACGACTTCGTGATCTCGAACTTCAACTCCGGTTCCGAGGTCACTTTCCCGCTGTACATCTTCGGCGCCAACCAGCGCGGCATCCCGGTCCAGGTCAACGTGATCGCGACGATGCTCTTCCTGATCACCGTCTTCGCGATGGTGGTGGCGATCGTCCAGCAGCGCCGGGCCGAGAAGGCGTCGGCGATGCGGCCGGAAGAGATCGCCAACAAGCCGGCGATGAGCCTGCCGGTCTAGCTTCGGGGGCAGTGGTAGTGCCCTGCTGGTTGGGCAGGAGTCTCTGGAGCGGTGGTCCCGGCGGATAGTCCCCTGAACCGTGAGATCTGAGTTGATGGTGATAATCGCCGTCAACTCAGATCTCACGATTCTTCGGGCTGGCTCCGTGATGTGGTGATTCGTATTTGGCGAGATCCAGATAGTTGCCGTATACCGGCACATATCGGGATCTCGCGCAAACCGGCCGGTGCAGTCACGGCGCAGAGCCCGATCATCCATTCATGCATGCCCTGATCGGGCGGGTTTTTACTTGGAGGGCGGGTCGGACCCCGCCCGACTTACTTGTTCGTTGAGGCCCGCCGAAGGCGGTGTCGACTCCTGAACTTCTATCCCATAGCTTTCAGCTATGGGATACGAGACGCGTTGCCTCATTGGTGGAGAACTGGTCGAGGGAGAAGGCGCTTTGGTTGAGGTCGAGAACCCGGCCTCCGAGGAGATCGTGGCGACGGTCGGTTCGGCGTCCCTTGGCCAGCTGGACCTGGCTGTCGAGAAAGCCACCGAGGCGAAGTCCTCCTGGGGCACGATGCCCGCGGTCGACCGGGCGCCTTTGCTTCATGGGATCGCCAGCGGTCTGCGGGAGAAGACCGACGAGCTGGCCCTCTTGATGACGACCGAGATCGGCCGTCCCCTGACCGAGTCGGCCGATGAAGTCGAGTGGTGCGCGGCCTGTCTCGACTACTACGCAGAGGTGGCGCGTTCCGAGATCGGCCGGGTGATCCCGCCGATCGAGGCGTCCCAGTTCTCGGTCGTGGTCAAGGAGCCGCACGGCGTGGTCGGCTGCATCGTGCCCTGGAACTTTCCCCTGCTGCTCCTGACCTGGAAGCTCGCCCCGGCGCTGGCCGCCGGCAACACGGTCGTCGCCAAGCCCTCCGAGCTGACCCCGCTCTCCACCCTGGCGATCGCCGAAGTGTTTTCGGACCTGCCGTCCGGCACGGTCAACCTCGTCGCCGGGGCCGGTGAGGTCGGGGCCGCGATTTCCGAGCATCCCGGGATCGACTGCGTGGCCTTCACCGGGTCGGTCGCGACCGGCCGGAAGGTCGGCGTGGCGGCCGCCGGCCGCAACGCGCGGGTCAACCTGGAGATGGGCGGCAAGGATCCGTTCATCGTCTGCGACGACATCGGCGCCGAGGGCCTCGAGGTCGCCGCCCGAGGCGGCGCTTGGGCCGCCTACCTGAACGCCGGTCAGGTCTGCACCTCGTCGGAGCGCTTCTATGTGATGGAACCGGTCTTCGACGACTACGTGAGCGCCTTCGTCGAGCACACGAAGTCCCTGGTGATCGGCGACCCGCTCGAAACGGCGACCGACATGGGCCCGATGGTCTCGGCGGTTCAGCGTGGCAAGGCTCTCGGCCAGGTCGAGGACGCGGTCGCCGCCGGCGCCGAGCTGCTGACCGGTGGGGGAAATGCCGGGTTCGACAAGGGCCATTACCTGGAGCCCTGTGTGCTGACCGGCGTTCCGGCTGAGGCCGATCTGCTTCGCGAGGAGACCTTCGGCCCCGTCGCCCCGATCGTCCCGGTCCGGGATCTCGATGAAGCGATCGCGCTGGCCAACGGGCTCGACTTCGGCCTCGGCGCGAACGTCTACACCCGTGATCTGAAGCGGGCGATCCGCTGCGTCAAGGAAGTGCGGGCCGGATCGGTCTGGATCAATGATCCGCTGACCGACAACGACGCCGGCCCCTTCGGCGGGTTCAAGGACTCCGGAATCGGTCGCGAGCTCGGTACCGAAGGCCTCGACGCCTTCCGCGAGGCGAAGCACGCCCACATCGACACCGAGATCGAGGTCAAGGAGTGGTGGTACCCCTACGGCTGACCGGGACCGGCGACGCTCAGGAGGTCGCGCCGGTCGCCGCTGTGCTGCCGGTGACGCCGGTCGCGCCCGCGCTGCCAGTGGCACCGGTCCCTCCGGCGCCACTGCCGCAGGCTCCGAAGCCGAAGCCGTCGGCCAGCTGGTCGTACTGTCCGGCCAGCACCGAGCCTTTCTTGCCGGCCGCGATCATCGCGTCCTTGTCCCCGGAAGCGATCGCGTCGGCCGCCTGCTTGGCCGCGTCGACCCGCTTCCGGCCGAGCGAGATGATCTCGGTCACGGTGGCCTGATCCTCGACCGGTGCGGTCAGCCCCTCGAGCTGATCGAGCATGGCGGTGATGTCGGATGCCTGGTCTTCGAAGTCCTGGGCGGCGCTTTCGAGGTCGCTGCTCTTCAACGCCTGGTTGAACTGGCGCTCGCGGGCAGCCGAACCGGTGGTGTGCTGGGCGCAGATCGCGTCGGCTTTGGCGATGTAGTCCTGGGTGCTCATGTCCTTGTCGTCTGAGGCGCCGCCGCAACCGGTCAGCGGGCCCGCCAGGACGAGCCCCACGATCACGCTCGCGGCAATGCCCCGGACGGGACCGGAGCTGTTCCAGGTTGCATTCACGAGGCGCAGCCTATCTTTGGACCCGCTGCGACGGCGGGATAGACTCGGCGCATGTCTGCCGGACAGGATCAAACGCCCTACGTCGACGCGTTGCTCGAATTCGCCCAGAGCGACCCGGGGAGGTTCAACGTTCCCGGCCATCAGGGCGGCGTCGGCGCCGATGCCCGTCTCCATCTGCTGGCCGGCCAAACCGGTCTGGCCGACGACATCCCGGCCCTGATCGAGGGCATCGACGTCGGCGATCCCAACCCGTTCCAGGAGGCCCAGAAGCTGGCCGCCGGAGCTTGGGGGGCGAAGCGAACCTGGTTCCTGATCAACGGCGCATCGCAGGGCAACCAGGCGATGTGCCTGGCGGTCGCCCACATGGGTGGCGAGTTGGTGGTCCAGCGGAACGTCCACTCCTCGGTGATCGACGGGATGATCATGGCCGGCCTGAAGCCCACCTTCGCCGCGCCCGAGCTGGATCCCGATCTCGGCGTGGCCCACTGCCTCACCCCCGAGGATCTCTCCGAGGCGCTCGACCGCTGTCCAGATGCCGCCGCCGCGGTGGTCGTCTCGCCGACCTACTTCGGCGCCTGCGCCGACATCGAGGGCCTGGCCAGGGTCGCCCATGACCGGGGCGTCCCGCTGGTCGCCGACGAAGCCTGGGGCGCCCATCTGAAGTTCCACCCCGATCTGCCGCCCAGCGCGATCGAGTGCGGTGCCGACCTGGTCATCTCATCGACCCACAAGATCGTCGGCAGCCTCACCCAGTCGGCGATGATCCACCTGGCCACCGACCGCTTCGACGAGGCGATCATCGATCGCTGCATCTCGATGACCGAGTCGACCAGCCCCAACTCGCTGCTCTGCGGCTCGCTCGACGCGGCCCGACGCCAGGCCGCGATCGACGGCGAACGCCTGCTGGCCGAGACGATCGGCGTGCTGGCCGAGACCCGCGACGAGATCAAGTCGATTCCCGGCCTCGACGTGCTCGACGAGCGTCTGCTGGAGCGGGAGAGCGTGGCCGGATGGGATCCCCTGCGGCTGACCATCGACGTGCGCGGCACGGGCAGCACCGGGTACCACATCGCCGAGCTTGCACGGGACCTGGCCGGGGTCAACCTCGAGCTCGCTTCCGACACGGTTGCGGTGGCCGTCTTCGGGATGGGCACCGGCACTCCCCAGCGAGCCAGACGACTGATCGACGGCATCCTGACCGCGCTCGAGAGGCTCGAAACCGAGCCGGTTCAGGAAAAGCCCGAGTTCGCTCCGCCGCCACTCTGGGGTGAGCCGGCCATGACCCCGCGTGACGCTTTCCTGGGCCGGCAGGAAGTCGTGCCCTTCCGCGAGGCCGAGGGTCGGATCGCGGCCGAGCCTCTGGCCACCTACCCACCCGGCATCCCCAACGTGCTGCCCGGCGAGCGGCTGACCCGGGAGACCCTGGACTACATCACCGACTCGATCGATCACGGCGGCTACGTCCGTGGCGCCGCCGACCGCGAGCTGACGACTCTTCGCGTCATCGCCGAATGAGCGAAACGACAGCCATGCCCGGGGCTCAGATCCCGATCGCGACCCTGCCCAACATGCGTGACCTGGGCGGTTACGCGACCGCTGACGGCAGAACCGTCGGGCGGGGCCGGCTCTACCGGTCGGTGCTGCTCGGCCGGCTCAGCGACCCCGATCTGAAGGAAGTTCGAGAGCTGGGACTCCAAACCATCTTCGATTTTCGGACCGCGGTCGAATACGCGGCGGCCCCGGACCGCGAGGTCGGCGCCCGTTCCGTGCACCTCGACGTGCTGGCCGACCGAACCGGGGGAGGCCCGGCCAACCTGCTCGCGAAGATGGACGACCCGGAGGCGATCCGACAGTCTCTGGGCGGCGGCAAAGGCGCCGAGATGATGCAGACCGCCTACCGCGAGCTGATCGACCTGCCCTCGGCGAGTCGGGCCTATCACAGCTTCTTCGTCGAGATCGCCGGAGCGGACAGCCTGCCTGCCCTGTTCCACTGCACGACCGGCAAGGACCGCACCGGCTGGGCGGCCGCTTCAACGCTGCTCTTCCTCGGGGTCGGCGAAGAGGATGTCTTCCACGACTACCTTCTGACCAACCAACAGCTCCTGCCGGCCCTCCAGCCTCTGCTCGACCAGTTCCGTTCGGTCGGCGGCGACCCGAACGATCTGAAGCAGGTGCTCGGGGTGGACCGCTCTTACCTCGCCACCGCGATCGATCTGATGAAGGACCGGTACGGAACCATCGACGGATACATGCGCGAAGCGCTTGAACTGGACGACGAAGTCCTCGACACGCTTCGGTCTCGCCTGCTCGTCGGCTAACACTGTTCGCCATTTCACGCTAACTTTGTTAGCCTCGGTCGCATGTCGACCATCGAGACCACAGAGCTCATCGCCGCGCCTCCCGAACGGGTCTGGACGATCCTGACCGACTTCGCTTCCTATCCGGACTGGAACCCCTTCATCGTCGAAGGCTCTGGCGACGCCCGGGAAGGCGAGAGGCTCGAGCTGAAGGCGCGAGCCGAAACCACCGGGAGCACCGAGAAGTGAGCCGGCGGGAAGAGATCACCGCCGCGGCCAGGCAGCTGCTCGAGGAACAGGGAGAGGAGGCGCTGACCATGCGAAACCTCGCCGGCCGGCTCGGGATCAAGGCCCCCTCGCTCTACAAGCACGTGAGGAACCGGCGGGAGATCGAGACTCTGCTGGCCGCCGAAGCCCTCTCCGAGATCGGAGAGGCGTTGGCCGGCAAGAAGAAGCTCAAGGCGATGGGGCGCGTCTACCGGCGGTGGGCGGCGGCGAACCCGGCGCTCTACCGGGTCGCGACAACCCGCCCCCTCGACCGTGACAACCTGCCGGAGGGTGTCGAGGAAGCCGCCGCCGCACCGCTGATCACAGCGCTCAAAGGAGACCGCGACCAGGCCAGGGCCGCCTGGGCGATGGCCCACGGCCTGACCCTGTTGGAGCTCGACGGACGTTTCCCCGGCGACGCCGACATCGACGCCGCCTGGTCCGCCGGATTCTCCTCCCTGGCCTAGAGGCTTTGCCTAGAAGGCGTGGCCAAAACTTTGTCCTCGGTATGGGGCTGTGTGCGGGCGGCCTGCTTCACGTAAGGGCAACGCCGGGCCACCAGCCCGTCTCATGCCCTTCCGCTTGCATCCCACCCGCA
>Ga0153956_1001786_pt1 | contig 17704 bp, 17 predicted proteins | sample TSFL040MetaG_FD_104704 | JGI IMG/M metagenome (GOLD analysis project Ga0153956, IMG submission 104704) | Attine ant fungus gardens microbial communities from Florida, USA - TSFL040 MetaG | ecosystem: Host-associated > Fungi > Mycelium > Unclassified | place: USA: Florida, Wekiwa Springs...
CGCACGATCTCGAGCTCGTGGCCGGCGTCCGGGTAGTCGACCCACAGGTAGAGGCAGCGGCGCTTGAGCGCCTCGGTCAGCTCGCGCGAGTTGTTCGACGTCAGCAGCACGACCGGCTGCGTGCGCGCGTCGATCCGGCCGAGCTCGGGGATCGAGATCTGGAAGTCGGACAGCAGCTCGAGCAGCATCGCCTCGAACTCCTGGTCGGTCTTGTCGATCTCGTCGATCAGCAGGACGACGGGCTCCTCGCTGGAGATCGCCTGCATCAGCGGCCGGGTCAGCAGGAACTCGGTGCCGAAGATGTCCTCCTGCACGTCTTCCCAGCCCGCCTCACCGCCGGCCTGGATCCGCAGCAGCTGCTTGCGGTAGTTCCACTCGTACATCGCCTTCGCCTCGTCGAGCCCCTCGTAGCACTGCAGGCGCACCAGCGGGCGGCCGGTCGAGCGCGAGAGCGCCTTCGCCAGCTCCGTCTTCCCGACCCCCGCCGGGCCCTCCACCAGGATCGGCTTCCCCAGCCGCTGGGCGAGGAAGGAAACCAGCGCGGCGGGCTCGTCGGCCAGGTAGCCGACCTCGGCAAGTGAGGCCTTAACCGCCTCTACGGACTCATCGGGCATGCGGGCGATGATAATCAGGCGCCCGTGCACGACCTCCTCCCGCCGCTGGCGGCGCTCCCGCACAGCGTCGGCCCCTACATCACCTTGGTGCTGGTCGGCTTCGGCGTCGGCATCCTCGGGCACCTGACCAAGATCCGCTGGCTGGTCGGGATCGGCATCGCCCTGATCGTGGTCGGCGCGCTGCTCCTGCCCTTCGCCGCCGGCATCCCGAGCGGGGAAAAGTCCCCGCCGACGAACGAAGGCTTCGGCACCGAACTCGGCGAATGATCACGATTCCCTAAATCCTGCCGCCTCGCGCCGCGCGCCGCGGGTGGCTGCCCTACAGTTGGGTCTCGTCCGTTTCGACCGAAGGAGCCAGGCCCCTTGAGCCGTAAACGAACTTTCGCCCTGCTGGCGGCATTTGCCGTGCTGGCAGCCCTGCTGAGCGCCTGCGGAGGCGGCGGTGGCGGCAACAGCGAAGACCCGCAGAAGGTGATCGAACAGGCGACCTTCGAAGGGGTCGAAAGCGGCACCGTCGACCTGACGATGAACATCAAGGCCGAAGGGGAACACGGCGGCAACGTGAAGGTCGACCTCAGCGGTCCCTTCCAGTCGACCGGCAAGGAAAGCCTGCCGGAACTCGCCATGCAGGCGAAGGCGAACGGTGAAGTGGACGGCGAAAAGGTCGACTTCGAAGGCGGCCTGACGGTCCTTGGCGACCGCGCCTACGTCGGCTGGGACGGCAAGAACTACGAAGTCGACCCGACCACCTTCGGCTTCATCAAGTCGGGCTTCGAAGAAGCCGACCAGGAAGGCGAAAAAGAAAGCGCCGGGGGCGAGCGGACCGCCTGTCAGAAAGCCGCCACCTCGATGAACCTCGAAGAATTCGTCGACAACCTCGAAAACGAGGGCGGCGAAGAAGTCGACGGGGTGAAGACGACGAAACTCAGCGGCGACCTCGAACCGAAGGGCGCCGTCGACGCGATCATCCGACTGGCGGAAACCCCGGCCTGCTCCTCGCAGCTGGAAGCCGCCGGCCCGCTCCCGCTCGGCGAACTGAAATCGATGGAGGGCGAAATCACCGGCGCGGTGAAGAAGGCGCACGCCGACATCTACGTCGGCGAAGACGACCACATCGTCCGCAAGGTCACCGCCGACCTCACCGTGGAACCGAAAGGCTCCGGCGAAAAAGTGGAAGTCGAATTCGACTTCACGCTCGGTGAAGTCAACGAAGGGCAGACGATCAAGGCGCCGGCGAACGCCGAACCGCTGGAAAAGCTCTTCGGCCGGCTGGGCGTCAACCCGCTCGAACTGCTGGGGATGTTCGAAGGGGGCGGCACCGAGGGCCTCGGCAGCCTGCTCGAAGGCATCACCGGCGCGATCGGCGAAGGGGCGAACAAGGGCGAAGGAAGCTCGTCCGCCGACGAAAAGCTGGAAGAACTCGAACTGCCGACGACCGGCGAATCGAAGGAATTCACCGAATGCCTTTCGGAAGCGAAGAGCGCCTCCGACGTCCAGGAATGCGCCTCGTTGATGGAATAGCGGCCCCCCGCTGAACCCGAACTCGTCCGCAGCCACGCAGTCCTCACAGCCTCCCGCGGGGCCCACCGGTCCCGCGGGCCCGCCGCGCTTCGACGCGTCCTTCCTGCGCAGCCCGCAGGGCTACCCGTACCTGCTGGTGCCGCTGATCCCGATCGCGGTGGTGCTCGACATCGCGGGCGCCTCGGCGGTCATCGTCTTCGCCGCCTCGGCGCTCGGGATCATCCCCACGGCGGCGCTGATGGGGCGGGCGACCGAGGAGCTGGCGAGCAAGGCCGGTCCCGGGATCGGCGGCCTGCTCAACGTCACCTTCGGCAACGCGCCGGAGCTGATCATCGCCCTCTTCGCCCTCGGCAAGGGGCTGCAGGAGGTGGTGAAGGCCTCGATCGTCGGCTCGATCGTCGGCAACATCCTGCTGGTGATGGGCGCCGCGATGCTGGCGGGCGGCCTCGGCCGTGACAAACAGACCTTCAACCGCACCGGCGCCGCGATCCAGACCTCGATGCTGATGCTCGCCGCCGCGGCGCTGATCATGCCCGCGATCTTCGAGCTGGTCGAGGGCAAGGGCCTGCCGCTCCCCGGCTCGGAGTCGACCCACTACGGCGGCACCGTGGAGCACCTCTCGCTCGCCGTCGCGATCGTCCTCATCATCACCTACGTCCTCGGCCTCGTCTTCTCGCTGAAGACGCACCGGGACCTCTTCAACCCCGACTACGAGGACGAGGAGGGGTGGGGCTGGTCGGTGCGCACCTCGATCGTCGCCCTGGCGATCGCCGGCGTCCTCGTCGGCGTGATGTCGGAGGTGCTGGTCGGCTCGATCACCGAAGCTTCCGAGTCGGTCGGCCTCTCCGAGTTCTTCATCGGGGTCGTCGTCGTGGCGATCGTCGGCAACGCGGCCGAGCACTGGGTCGCCGTCCTCGTCGCCCGCAAAGACAAGATGGACCTGGCGGTCAACATCGCGATCGGCTCGAGCGGTCAGGTCGCTCTCTTCGTCGCCCCGGTCCTCGTCATCGCCTCCTACTTCGTCGGCCCCTATCCGCTGGCGCTCGTCTTCAACGGCTTCGAGCTGGGGGCGATCGTGATCGCGATCCTGGTCGCCAACTACGTCATCCAGGACGGCGAGTCGACCTGGTTCGAGGGCGTCCAGCTCCTCGCCGTCTACCTGGTCTTCGGCCTGGCCTTCTACTACGCCTGACCCCACGACTGGCCCGACGCGATGGAATATTTCCTCCTCCTGATCAGCTTCGCGATCGTGCTCGCGGGCGCGCTGCTCTTCACCAATGCGGTCGAGTGGCTCGGGCACGTGCTGGGCCTGGGGGAAGGGGCGGTCGGCAGTGTCCTGGCCGCGGTCGGCACCGCGACCCCGGAGACGCTGATCGCGATCATCGCGATCATCAGCGCCGAAGAAGGATCCGAAGACGTGGCGATCGGGGCGATCGTCGGCGCGCCCTTCCTGCTCGGCACCCTGGCGATGGGCCTGGTCGGGCTCTTCGCCTACCTCTACCGTGAGCGGCGCACGCAAGGGGTGGAGCTCGACACCCACGGCCCGACCCTGGAGCGTGACCTCCTCTTCTTCCTCGCCTTCTTCGCGATCGCCGGGGCGCTGGCGTGGGGCCCGCCCCCCGGCGTGCGCGTCCCGTTCGGCATCGTCTTCCTGCTCGCCTACGTCTTCTACGTCCGTCGCACGCTCCTCTCCTCCGGTGACGTGCAGGGGGAGGAGACGCTGGATCCCCTCTACTTCGATCGTCGCTCCGACCGCACGACCGGGCAACCGCCGGCCATCCTCTGCGTCCTGCAACTGCTGGTCGGCCTCGGCGCGATGGTCGGCGGCGCCCACCTCTTCGTCGAGGAGCTGCTGAAGATCGCCGACAGCCTCGGTGTCGAGGCACTCGTCCTGGCCCTGGTCCTGGCGCCGCTGGCGACCGAGCTGCCGGAGAAGGTCAACTCCTTCTTCTGGGTCCGAGAGGGCAAGGACGCCCTGGCGCTGGGGAACATCAGCGGCGCGATGGTCTTCCAGTCGACGATCCCGATCGGCATCGGCCTGATCTTCACCGACTGGAGCCTCAGCGCGAACGCCGTCGTCTCGATCGTCCTCGGCCTCGTCGGCGGCCTCCTCGCCTACGAGTCCCTCCACCGCGCGGGCCGCTTCAAATTACCCGCCGTGATCGGCTGGTTCGTCCTCTACGCGGCGTTCATCGTCGTGGTGGTCGTTTAGAGGAGGACAAGGGACGCAAGTGCCTTCGGCTGACCCGGCCGTCTCGGCCACGGCCCTGGCAGGCTGTGGCCGTGGCCGAGACGGCCGGGTCTCGTGGGGAGTTATGAGGGATCGTGCCGCCCGGGTCACGGGGGCGTCACGAAAGTGCGTCGCCGGGCCGGGTCACGGCCTCGATCGAACGGTCAGGGTCTTCCGTGGTTCCTGATCCCCCTGTGACGTGGATTAGGAACCACGCGAGGATCTGCGTGGTCGATCAACCCGTATGGCGAGGATCTCCGACCACGCAAGGATCCCGCGTGGTTCCTTACTTCGACATAGCCGAAGTTTCCAACCACGCAAATTCCTGACCGTTCGAATCCCCCGCTCTCTCCCCCGGAACTCTCACGTCCTGGGCGTCTCATGGAGGTCACAGCCTGCCAGGACCTCCATGAGACGCCCAGGACACCGCCCCTCGGACGGCCGCCCCCGGCCGGAAGCCAGGCCCTAACCCAGTTCGCCCAGCGCCTTCAACACGAGGGCGTCGTGTTTTTTCGGCTGCACTTTGGGAAACACGCGGGCGACCTTCCCTTTCGGGTCGATGATGAAGGTCGAGCGCAGCATGCCCATGTACTTCTTGCCGTACATCGACTTCTCGCCCCAGGCGCCGTATTTCTCCGCCACCTTGTGATCGACGTCGCCGACCAGGGTGAAGCCGAGGTCGTATTTGTCGTCGAACCTCTTGATCGCATCGGGTTCGTCGGGTGAGACCCCGATGACCTTCACGTCGAACTTCGCGTACTCGTCGCTCCGGTCCCGGATGCCGCAGGCCTGAGTGGTACAGCCAGGCGTGTCGGCACGGGGATAAAAATACAGTACCACGCTATGGCCCTTGAAATCAGAAAGCTTGACCGGATCGCCGTTTTGATCGGGCAGGGCGAAATCCGGCGCTTTGTCGCCTGGTTGAAGCATGGCCGCCGTTAGTGCCGGGGCGCCGGCTCGATCAAACGCAGCATGTCGAGCGGCGCGAAGACGATCCGGGCGGCAGGGCCGAGCGCCGGGTCGGTGACCTCGATCATCGCGGTGTCGCCATCGCGCAACTCCAAGACGCCGCCGGCGCCGGCGGGCGCCTCGTCGACTCTCTCGGTCAACCTCACGATGTCGAATGCTGCGATTTTGTGGGCTATGGCCATGGGCACATGTTAGGGCCTTGGATAGGCGGTGGCCGATCGCGGCGCGGCGCCGGAATCGGCGTAGTGCCAGCCCATCGTCACCTTGGCGCTTCGCCCTTCGATCGTGATCTCGACTTCCAGCCCACAGGCGATCCCGTTGGGTTCGCGGTCCCGTACCTCGATGATCTCGGCGCCGATCGCGGCCTCGGCGAGCGCAGCCCAGACCAACTCATGGTCTGCGACGGTGACCCGGAAGATCCGCTCCCATTCGGAGCGATGCCCAACTGATTCCAGGACCCAGCCCAGGAGCTTCGCCAGCTCGTGCCAGCACTCCACCGCTCGCGGTAACGATTCTCCGACTTGTGGTGGCCACCCCATCGCGGCGGCAGGCTATCGGTCGAGCTACCGTCCGGAGAGTCGGGATGGTTGGGCCGCTACCGCGGACTGACGCTGTGGCTCGAGCACGGACGGCACTCTAATCTCGCGCGCGCAGTCAGCCCGTCAAGGACCGGAAGCGTTGGGTGATCACGACGTTCGCCCCCTTTGCCGGAGAGAAGACGATTCCGCGTCGGCGGACTGACTCGCGGGCGGCTGAAGCAGCTTCGAAATCGAGGCGCTCAGACAGGCGGCAAAGGATGAGGTTCATCTGATGGCGGGCGAAGCCGGCGCCCAGGCAGCGCCGGGCGCCGCCGCCAAAGGGCATCCACGCTCTTGGGATCGGCGGAGCGTCGAGGAAGCGCTCAGGCCGGAACTTGTCGGGTTCGGGGTAAAGGTCAGGACGCCGGTGGATCAGAAATGCACACGGGGTGACGAGCGTTCCCGGCGGGAGGGTGTATGAACCGGTCGGGAGCTCCGCGGTCAGTTGCCGCTGAGTGTTGGCCAGTGGCGGGCTGAGCCGCAGCGACTCGGACAGGATCGCTTCCGCGAAGGCCTTGCCGCCGTCACCGTCTTCGGAGCGAGATTCCCGCGCCAGGCGCTCGGCCGCTGCCGGCGCGTGGACGAGGTGCTCGATCGTCCATGCCAGCGAGGTCGCGATCGACTCGTGGCCGGCCAGGAGCAAGGTGCGAACCTGATCGCAGATGACCTCCGTCCCCAGCGCCTCGCCGTCGTCGCCGGGCACGAGGAGGTCGGTGAGGGCATCGGTTCCAAGGTCTTCCGCGCGATGACGACGCTCGATCTCAGCGACGATCACCGCGTCGAGGTCGGCGCGGGACGGCCCGAGAGCGCCGCGGGCGAGAAGCGCGCGGAGGCGCCCGGGGAGGGCTACCGCGAGCGCTGCCCGGCGGTTGGCCACGGTGGCCAGGAGCGCCCCCATCCGCTCGCCCGATTCCTCGCGGACCTGCTGGGTGGCTGAGCCGAGAACAGCCTCGAGGATCAGGTGGAGGCTCAACCTCTGGAGGCGGGTGCGCAGGCTTATCGGTCGGCCGAGCGGCCAGCCCTCGATCTCGCGATCGGTGGCGGCGAGGATCTCCCGGTGGTAGTCCTTCAGCTTCGCGCCGTGGAACGCCGGCAGCATCCTCCGCCGGCGCTGGATGTGCTCCTCACCGTCCGCCAGGAGCACCGACTCCTCGCCGAACACCGGGATGATCGAGGCGCGCGAGTCGGGGGTCTTGGTCAGCGACGGATCGGAGAGGATCCGCGAGGCGGTCTGCGGCTCCGCGATCAGCACCCGCGGCGCTCGGCCCACGTCAAGCCTCACGGTGATGAGGTCGCCGTGGTCGCGATGGCAGCGTTCGAGGAAGGTCGCGGGGCGAAGGGCCCATTCCAGGGCCTGGACCGGCGCCGGCATCCGCGGCCCCGGCGGCAACGCGTCAGCGCCGCCTCGGTGTCGAAGTTGGCTGGCCGCCACCGTCTCAGCCTCTTCCGAAAGCAATCGTGGCAGTCGGAATCAAGGCCACCGCACCTCCGACGGCCCAGGCGACCGACAGCCAGAGCCAATGTCGTGCGTCGCCTCCCTCGGTCATCGTCCGCAGCGCGGTGACCACCACGTTGATTGGCTGGTTCTCGGCGAACGGCTGCAACCACTCGGGCATCGTCGAGATCGGGACGAAGGCGGAGCTGGCGAAGAGCAGCGGCAGCAACAGCAGCCCTGCCAGCTGCGCCGTCTCTGGATCGCCGACCACGACCCCCACGAGAACTAACAGCCAAGAGACGAGAAAGGCGAAGATCAGCACCAGGAGCGAGGCGCACAGAACCCAGACCAGATCGTTGCCGAGCCGGTAACCGAGGGCCGCGGCGAGGCTCACCAGCAGCGCCGTGACGACGGCAGCCCGGGCGACATCGGCGAACGTCCGCCCGGTGAGGACCGTCAAGGGGTCGATCGGCAGCGAACGGAAGCGGTCGATCATGCCGCTGCGCAGGTCCACGGCCATCGCGACGGCGGTCGTCGCACCGGTCAAGATCGCCTGCACCACCACCGCCGGCATCACGTAGTCGATGTAGGTCATGCCGGGGGTTTCGACGGCTCCACCGAAGACCGCGAGATAGAGCAGGAGGAAGAGGATCGGCTGCAGGCTGCTGAGGACGACCAGGCGGGGCGTTCGCAGCAGGCGCGTGAGGTTGCGGCGAGCGATCACCAGCGCGACCGTCAGTTCGGCGGTCACCTTCTCGCCTCGGCGCCGCCGGGAGTGACGGAGTGGCCGGTCAGCGCCAGGAACACGTCGTCGAGCGAAGGTCGACGAACGGCGATGTCCTCGATCTCGACCGCTGCTCCGGCCAGCCTCAGGAGCGTCTCCAACAGATCGGAGGCGCCGGCTTCGGTGGGCAGGCGGAGCAGGAGGCGGGTGGGGTCGACCTGGAGGCGGGGGTGCGACGGTGCCAGCTCGGCCCGGGCCCGTTCGCAGTCCTCTCGGCTCCGCACGTGCAGCTCGATCGAGTCGCCTCCGATTCGCGCCTTCAGCTCGGCCGCGGGTCCCTCCGCGATCACCCGGCCCCGCTCGAGCACGACGATCCTGTGTCCGAGCCGATCCGCCTCCTCCAGGTACTGGGTCGTCAGCAACACGGTGCACCCGTCGGCGACCAGCTCCTCGATCAGCGCCCAGAGATCGATGCGGCTGCGTGGGTCCAACCCCGTGGTCGGCTCGTCGAGGACCAGCAAGGACGGCGACGCGATCAGGCCGAGGGCGATGTCGAGGCGGCGGAGAAGGCCCCCGGAATAGGTCATCGTCCGGTGGTCCGCCACCTCCTCGAGGCCGAAGCGCTCGATCGCCGCGGCCGCCTCGCGCCGCGCTTCTTGGCGGCCGAGATGGTGCAGGCGTGCGACGAGCTCCAGATTCTCGCGACCGGTCAGCAGATCGTCGATCGCCGTGAACTGGCCGGAGAGGCCGCTCGACAGCGACGGGGGCTTCCGGGACCCATCGATCCCGTCGTAGGCCATCGAGCCGGAATCGGGCTTCAGAAGGCCCGCGAGGATCCGGACCAGGGTCGTCTTTCCGGCCCCGCTCGGGCCCAGCAGCGCGGTCACTTTCCCGCTCTGGACCGACAGGTCGACCCCGGCGAGCGCAACCTCGCCACCGAAGGCCTTGCGCACGTCGCGCATCTCGATCAGAGGCTTCGCTTCCGGCCGCTCCGCCATCACGGCAACCGAGGTGGCAGGCGCATCAGCGGTCCGCAGTCCGACGTCATTCCCAAGGCTCATGGCAGTTAACTAAAGCTATTTCAATATAAATCTAAATTAGCAGATTATTGTTGTTAAATATAGCCATTCGACTCCCGGCGAACAGTGGCTATCTGATCCGGTGACCGACCCCGGGAACAGGGGGAGGAATGTGCTCGGGGTCAGGGTGGCTGTCGAGGGGCCACTCTCGGAAACCGTCGAGTTCTTCGGCACCGCGGAAGAGGCCGAGCAGGTGCTCGAGTGCATCGTCGGCGGCAGCGTCGGTGCTGATGCCGAGCATCTGGCGGAGCGCCGGGACATCCTCTGGTCGACGGACGGTGCCTTCCAGGGGCTGGTCGATCTCGCCTGTCCTGGCGGCATGAGCTTTCTGGTGAGCGTCGGTCCGGCCGCCGAGGAGAGATCGCAGGCGTGCCCTCAGCGTCAGGCCAAGTACCGGGCGACGCGCCAGCTCTGCGGCCTCGGTGACGGGTCTGCCGCGGCGCAGAGCCAGCCGCCGCCGCTGGCGCGGGCGATGCCGTTCACCGATTCGGAGGCGGAAGAGGTCCGGCACGACATGCCGCTCACCGCCGGCGTCCCCGATCTGTTCCCCGACCGGCCTCTCGCGAAATTTGCGGTCCTCTTCACCATCCACCACCTCTCCGACTTCCTGCCGTTGATCGAGACGGCATTCGCGCTCGGCGCCGACCCGGGAGATGTGACCGTGATCGACAAGGAATACCGCTATCTCCACAGCGGGCGTGTCGATGCGCATCTGCGTCAGGTCCAGGAAGTGCGGGTGCGGACCTACTCGGAACTGGAGCCGGCCCTGCGTGAGCATTTCGAGCTTGCCCGCGAGCGGGGGAAGAAGGTCTTGGTCCTCGACGACGGCGGCTACGTCCTGCCGACCGTCCTCGATCGCGTGCCCGAGGAGCTCGATTCGATCGCCGGCGTGGTCGAGCAGACGATGTCCGGAATCCGCAAGCTCGACGGGCAGCTCCTGTCGCTGCCGCTTTTCAGCGTCGCCCAAAGTCACGTCAAGGCGACGGTCGAGGCCTACAGCGTCGCCGACGCGGCCGTCCGCAACACGCTGGCGCTCCTGCCGCAGGAGAAATTCGAGGGGCGCTCCGCCTTGGTCCTCGGCTATGGCCGCATCGGTGAGGAAATCGCAGGCATCCTGCGCGGTCGCCGGATGCGGGTGGCCGTCTATGACTCGGACATCGTGCGTCTGGTCAGCGCCCACGAGCGAGGCTTCTCGACCGACCGCGATCCCACCGCGCTGCTGGAGCGCAACAAGCCGCTGCTGGTCTTCGGCTGTGTCGGTGTCGGCTCGCTGGCGGCGGAGCAGTTCCGCGCGATCGCCTGGGATTGCTACCTGGTCAGCACCACCTCGCGCGATCGAGAGTTCGCGCTGGACGAGCTGGCGGAGCTGGCCACGGACGTCGAACCGTTGGGAAAGCTCGGAACCCGGTACTCGCTCGCCAACGGAGCCAGGGTCCTCGTCCTCGGCCACGGCATGCCGATCAACTTCCACTACGCCGAAAGCCTGCCGAACCGGTCGATCGACCTGGTGCTCGCGAGCGTCCTCGTCGGCGCCTGCGTCCTGGCGAGGGACGAGCCTCCCTTTCCGATCGGGATCGACGTCGAAGCGGCGAACGAGGCACTGCGTGACGCGGGCCTTCTCGATGCCTACTACGACCTCTGGCGAGGCGAGACGCTTGCCGGTGAAGCGGTCGCCACATGAACGGGCGGGCGCGTCGGGGGCTGCTGCGTCTGGAGGGGGCCTGGTGGATGATGCGGGTCAGCGTCTGGATGGCGATCATGGTGCCGGCGGGTTCGTTTGCCGCGGCGGACACCCCGAGCCCGGTCGAGCTGTTGGCGGCGGTGTTCGCCACCGTTCTGGCCGGCGGCCTTGCCGTGGTGATGAACGACATCCTCGATCGCAAGAAGGACGAGGTGACCGCCCCGGAGCTGCCGTTGCCGAGCGGCGTGGTGACGCTCGCGCAGGCTCTCGCGTTCGCGGCGGCGCTCACCATCTGCACGATCGGGCTGTGGGCGGTTGCCAGCACCACCCTCCTCGGATGGGTACTGGCGCTGGTCATCTCCGGCTTCGGCGGCCTGCTGGTCGTGCTCTACTCCTTTGCCAAGCCGTTCGGCCTGGTGGGCCCGCTGGTCGGCGGGCTCGCTTACACCACCATTCCGGTTGCGGCCTGGGCTGCCGCCGGACGGGGGGAGGGTTCGTATCCGATCGAGATCGTGGGCATCTATGCGCTGCTGATCGGGACCGGCGGGATCATCCACGCGGCGATCCGTGATGTCGACACCGATGGTGAAGTCGGAAATCTGACCGTGGCGGTGCGGCTCGGTCCCCGGGGAGCGCTGTCGCTCGGCACCGCTTTTTACCTTGCCTCCACGGTGTGTGTCGCCTGGGCTGGCATCGTCGATTCGCGGACTGCCGCCGGTATCGCCCTTAGCGTGGCGACGATCTTGACGATCCTCTACGCACACCTGACCGCCCACCGGAGGATGTCGGGCTCGGCTGCGGGCAGGGCGACGCGGGTCAATGCGATGCGCCCGGTCACGCTCTCACGGCTCGCCTGCCATCTGGCGATGATCGCGATCGCCTCCCCACTTCTGGCGGCGGCGGTCGGGGCGGTCTCGCTGGTGGTGATACCGCTCCAGATCGTCGGTTACCGGGCGCGGATCTATCGCGGTGGACTGAAGGAGGCGCTGGAGTCTTGAGTCAGGGTGAGGTCGACTTCGGCCGGGTCGCCGATGCCTACGCGCGATACCGGGGCGGCTTTCCGAGCGAGCTCTTCGAGCGCCTGACCGAGAAAGCCGGGGGGCGAGAGGAGCCCTTGCGCATCCTCGACGTCGGTTGCGGCACCGGTGCCTTGGCCAACGAATTCGCCCGCCGCGGCGGCGATGTCCTGGGCGTCGACCCGTCCGAGGAGCTGCTGGGAGAGGCCGAACGCGCGGCACGGGACGAGAACCTCCCGGTGCGCTACGTCGCGGGGAGGGCCGAGAGCCTCTCGCTGGAGGAAGCGAGCTTCGACCTCGCCACCGCGGCCCGCTGCTGGCACTGGCTCGACCGTGACCGCGCCGCCCAGGAGCTGCGCAGGGTGCTGCGGCCGGGCGGCTTCCTCGCCATCTGTCATTTCGACCGGGTCAGCGTCCGCCAGGGAGATCTGCTGTCGGCGACCCAGGAGCTGATCGAGCAGTTCAACCCGGATTGGGCTGCGAGCCCTCCGCGACGCCTCGGACGCGATGCCGGCATCTACGCGGACTGGTTCGGCGACCTTCGCCGGGGCGGGTTCGACGCGGTCGAGAGCTTCACCTCCGATTTCGAAGTTCCCTATACGCACGAGGCCTGGGTCGGCCGCGTGCGCTCAGGCGGCGGCGTGGGGGGGAGCCTCGGCAGTGACGATCTGGCCCGGTTCGATGCCGCGCTCGAGGAGCTCCTGGACCGGGATTTCGCCGAGCAGCCGGTGACGGTGGTGCATCGGCTGTTCTGCGTCATCGGCCGGAACCCCGGCTGAGCTGGACCGCCCTCAGCTGAGGTGGCGGCAGAGGAAATCCTCCTGCTCGGCCACCGCTTCCTCGAAGCGAGGGCCGCCGTAGAGATCGAATGGTCCGAACCGATAGGTTCGCAGGGTCACGTTGGGCGCGGCGACCATCGCGGAGCTCGTGAGCATCGAGTCCTCGCCCGTGCAGAGGAGCACGGGACAACCGAGCCGGGGCAGGTGTCGTAGCGGCTTGTAGGTGCGCAGGCTCAACCCGATCCGAGGCGTGTAGCGGTTGTCGAGTCCTCCCTCGGTCATCGCGTCTATCCGCTGCGCGAGACCTTCCGCGGCGATCCCGGCCAGCGTCCCCGGAGGTCCGTAGAGGGGGATGTAATAGGGCTCTTCGCCCCGGCGCTCCCGGCGCCTGTCGCGCAGGGCGGCGATTGTCAGCCGGACGGAATGGACGTAGCCGGTGCTGCGGGCCACGCCCGCTCCGCCGTTGAAGGGGATCTGGGTGACGACCGCGACGATCGCCGGGTCGGTCGCGGCGACTTCGACCACGTGGCCACCCGCCAGGGAAGTGCCCCATAGGGCGACCCGGGTCGGGTCGACGTCCGGGAGGGAGCGGGCATAGGTGACCGCGGCCCGCCAGTCGGCGAGCTGGCGGTCGATCTCGAGCAACTGCCGGGGTTGCCCCTCGCTGTCGCCGAAGTGCCGGTAGTCGAAGGCGAGCGCCCGCAGTCCGGCCGTCCGGAAGCGCTCGGCGAAGGCATCGAGTCGGAGTCGCCTGACACAACCGAAGCCGTGGGCGAGGACGACGCATCCCGATGGCGCCGGGTCGTCAGGTTCGTACAGCCAGGCTCCGCAGCGTAAGCCTCCGGACTCGAACCCGACCTCGCGCCTGGTCACCGGCGCGCCTGCAGCTCGATCGCGGTTCCGCCGCGGAGCCGGATCCAGATCTGCGGCGTCGAAAGCGACCCCGCGTGCTTGGTCGGGACTCCCAGCCGGGCAAGCTCCAGCTCGGTGGCGAAGATGTCCTCGACCGCGAAGCAGACATGATTTGGCGCGGTCCCGGGAAACCCCTCTTCGTCGGGCCTCGCCTCACGTGAAGAGAGGTGCACCCGGGCATTGCCGGTCTGCAGCCAGCGGCCCGGGGTCGGGATGGTCCCGGGGCGCGGGATCTCCACCATGCCGAGGCCCTGCGTGAGGATTCGAACCACGTCTGCCTCGTCCTCGGGAGCCACGTGGATGCTGACGTGCTCGAGATCGACGGATTCGGCCGCCAGCACCCGGGCCGCCTCGTCCTGGTGCGCCATCAGCCAGCGAAACGACAGGTGGCCGTCCGCCTGCCGGCCGTCGGGCCCGTCGAGCGCGAGTTCGCCGAGCCGCAGGAGCAGGTCCCGGCGGTCGGCCCAACGGATGACGTCGTGCGGCTCCGTCCCGAGGACGCTTTGCAGGGCGGCCAGCCTGATCAGCTCCCACAAGAGCAGGACCACTTGCTCCTCCTCCCATAAGACCAGGTGCGGGATCCAGGTCTTCTCCAAGGGGGCGGGAGGGGGTGGCTTGGAGAGGTAGTCCGGAAACAGGATCGTCAGCGGTTCGGGCAGCCCCCTGGACTGACGGGCCGAGGTGAGAAATGCCCGAAACGTCTTGACCAGCTCGTCGGGGCAGGAGGCGGAGAGCTCAAGAGGGGGCGGGAGGGGGTTTTCTTCCATGTGATTTGCAACTCAGGTCGATCACAAGAGAGATTTCTCTCTATTGGGTGGTATTTCTAACTGTTCAGGGTTTATTCTGCCAATGCCGTGAGCGCATTTCAGCGAACTTGGCGGGTTTGGCTACTCGGTGCCGTGGTGATGCTGGCGCTGTCGGCCGCGGCCATGGGACGGGTCAAGGTCATTCGCGCCGGCTACGTCGAACGGGTCGAGCCGATCTGTCGAGAAGCCACCCGCGCGAACGCGAAGGTGCTGCGGGGGGTCGAAGGTGAGGTGCGCCGGGGTGAACTCACGCGCGCGGCTCCGGCGATCCTCCATGCCGCCGCAGAACTCGAAGCGGTGATCGGCCGCCTGGCGCCGATCCCCCGTCCCGCCGCCGACCGCAGCCGTCTGGCGGAATGGCTGGCAGATGCGAGAGCCGGTGATCGGCTGCTCTGGAAGATGGGTAGCAGCCTGCGGGCGGGGCAGAAGGCGCGCGTGGAGAGCATGGCGAACGAACTCCTGCGCGAGGCGAGGCGAGCCAACGCGACCGTGGTCGGCTTCGACTTCGACTACTGCCGGCTGGACCCGGCGCGTTTTGTCTGATCGGAGGGCCCTGGCGGGCGTCCTCGCCCTGCTCTGCCTGACCTCGATCCTCGTCGGCCGAGCGACCTCCAGCGAGGCGGAAGTCGTCGCCACGCCCAGCGCGACCATCTTCTTCGACAGCAAGATCGTCCCGCGCACCCTGCCGCGCTCGAAAGAGGCTCCGGTGGCGATCCAGATCGAAGGGCGGGTGAGGCCGCGAAAGAACCTCAAGGCCCCGGCGATGACCGAGATTCAACTGGCGGTCCATCGAGCGGCGAAATTCAGCAGTCAGGGTCTGCCGCAATGCAACGAGGCGGACATCGAACCCGCCAGCTCCAAGGAAGCCTTGGAAGCATGCGGGAAGGCGCTGGTCGGCCACGGGCTGATCCGGGCGCGGACGAGCTTCCCGGGACACGCGCACTTCCTTTTCAACGGGCATGCCCTCCTCTTCAACGGCCGGCTCCCCGATGGACGCCGGGCGATCCTCATCCACGTCTTCAACCCTCAGCCGCCGGCCTCGTTCGTCTTTCCCTTCGTCCTTTCCCGGCATCGCGGTACCTACGGCACGCTCCTGACGGCTCACCTTCATCTCGGCCGTTGGTCACGGATAACCGGCTTCAAGCTGGTGTTGAAACGCAGCTTCACGGAGGGCGGTCGTCGCCGGAGCTTTCTCAACGCGAGCTGCCCCGCCCCGAGCGGGTTCCAACTCGGCATCGCCCCGTTCGTCCGGGCCACGTTGCGATTCGAAAATGGGACCAAGGCCGAGGCGACCGTGGTCAGCACCTGTCACGTGGGGTGAGTGATGGGGACCGCGAAGGCAGGCGGGGCCCTTCTCTGTCTGGGCGTGATGGTGATCGCGCTCTTGGCATCTCCGGGCCCGGCGCGGGGCGCCGGATGCGTTAACGAAGCCCTCCGGGCAGAGCAAGGACCGGTGGCGGAAAGGCTGCCGGAATGCCGTGCCTATGAGCTGGTCAGCACCGGCAGCCTGTTGCAGCTCGCGGCCTTGCCCGCACGCGTCGCGGTCGACGGCCACGCCGTCGCCTACTTCACCACCCATCCGGCCGCCAGCAGTAACACGAGCGGTTACTTCTATGTCTCCGAGCGCGGTCCCGAAGGTTGGGCGCCGCGTAGCGTGGCGCCGCAAAACCTGCCTGGTGCGCAGTTCGAAGGTCCCTGTGAACAGAACCTGTACTTCTCACCCGACGTGCGGTTGGCGGCCGACGAAGAGGGTTGGTTCGAATCGACGGAAGCGTCCAAGTGCAAACGGGTCGGCGAACCTCTCGTGGTCGGTGAACCGACGCCCTATCGAAATGTCTTCCTCCACGATTTGGCGACGAACTCATACGACCTGTTGAACCCGGCGCCGCCCGGGGCGGAACCGTTCAACGCGAAGTTCCAGGATGCCTCCGAGGACTTCTCCCACATCGTCTTCGGGGAGGAAGCGGAGCTGACGCCGGAAGCTCCGCCGGGATTCGATTTCTACCTCTGGAGCGCGGGGGGAGGCCTGCGGTTGATCTCCTTCCTGCCCGACGGGACCCCGGTGGCAGGGGAACTGGCGGATGCCACCGGCCACAACAGCCGCGGCGGCGGGGGGACGGCGGGCAGCGGGTTCGCACCGATCTCCGGTGCCGTATCCGCCGACGGCACCAGGGCCCTCTTCTACTCCGGTGGCGCACTCTACCTGCGGTTGAACGCGGACCGACCGCAGAGCGCGGCGGTTGGCGAAACCTGCACCCAGCCCGACCTCGCGTGCACCGTCCAGGTGGATCGCTCGGTCGGGCCCGGGCTCGGTGGAGGGGGTGCCTTCTGGCGCGCGGACGACGCCGGGTCGAGGATCTTCTTCACCGACGCCAGCCGCCTGACCGCCGACTCCAATGCAGCCACCGGGGCACCGGATCTCTACGAATACGAAGTCGCCGCCGGCCGGCTGACCGACCTGACCGCGGGCCCGAGGCCCGCCGGAGTACTCGGCGTGTCGGGTGCTGCCGCGGACGGCTCCTACGTCTATTTCGTCGCCGATGGTGTCCTCGTGCCCGGGGCGTCGGCCGGCAATTGCGCCACGTCAGGTGAAGGTTGCTCGACCAACCTTTATGTGGACCACGAAGGTGCGGTCAAGTTCATCGCCACGCTGGGAGCGCGAGACCGGGAGTTGTGGCAGGAAAGCGAAGGCGACCAGGTCCACAAGCGGAACCTGCTCACGGCCGATGCCTCCCCGAGCGGGCGCTACTTTGCCTTCACCTCGGCGCAGGCGCTGGCCGGATTCGACAACCGCGACGCGGTCACCGGCGAAAGAGACACGGAGATCTACCTCTTCGACGCCGCTGCCGACGGCGGTGAAGGCCGGCTCAGTTGCGCTTCGTGTCCGGGCTCCCCGAAACGGCCGTCCGTCGGCGCGGAAAGCCTCGATACCGGCGTCAACTGGCGAGTCTTCGCCGGCGGCGGGACGGCGATGTGGAAACAGAACGCTGTGCTGGACGACGGAAGTGTCCTGTTCGAAACCGGCGAAAGCCTGACCGAAGCCGACACCAACGGAAAAGTCGACGTCTACGACTATCGGGCCGGCCAGGTCCACCTCATCTCCGGCGGAGGCCTTGTTGCGCCGTCCAGATTCCTGGGGGCTACTCCCGACGGTTCCGACATCTTCTTCAGCACGGCCGAGTCGTTGGTCGGGGCCGACACCGATGAAGGGAACACGAGCCTCTATGACGCCCGGATCGACGGCGGGTTCGCCGAACCATCACCGGCGCCCGGGCCGTGTGCTGGCGAATCCTGCAAACCCGCGGGTGCCTCGCCGCCCTCACCCGTCGAAGTCGGAAGCAGCACGATGCCACCTCGCCG
>Ga0153956_1001787_pt1 | contig 17703 bp, 15 predicted proteins | sample TSFL040MetaG_FD_104704 | JGI IMG/M metagenome (GOLD analysis project Ga0153956, IMG submission 104704) | Attine ant fungus gardens microbial communities from Florida, USA - TSFL040 MetaG | ecosystem: Host-associated > Fungi > Mycelium > Unclassified | place: USA: Florida, Wekiwa Springs...
AGTCTTTTTGTAATAACCATCCAACGGTATATCAAACGGCTTTGCAGCTTTATTGTCGGCTGTTATAGGCGCATCGGTTGGTTTCTTTACCGTATCAACCATTGATGTTTGCTGACCGGCGGCACCGCCAACAACCGGTGCGGTTGCCGGCCTTGTTGTTGCAGGCTTTTTAGCCGGAGCCTTTCTCTTTTTTGTTTGCGCAACTGCCGTTACGCAAGCCAGGCAAAGTACAGCAATCAAAAACTTACTTTTCATATATCTTTAATTTGCAGATAAACTAACATCATCCAACCCCCTTTGCGTGCCGTCAGGGCCAACCGCAATAATGTTGGTAAATATAACCCTGGTTCCCGGGGTAATGGTATTCATTGCAGCGTGCATAGCACCAGTTAACTGGTTACCTGTAGCGGTAAGCTGTACATAGTCCTGACGCGGCTTCATTATGATCAACGTAAAACGTGTCACGCTAAATTTAGCATCAAACTCAAAACCTTCCAGTCTGGCAAAAACAGCGTCCTGGGCTTTAAGGTTAGCAGTAGCAGTGGGCCCGCTTGATTTGCCGGCAAACTCGGCCTTAGGGTCGGGTATACGTTTTATGCGGAAGGTGGATGTACCTAAAGCCATTACTTTTCCTTTAGATATTTCGCCCGATACATTTACCGTTGCTGTGCCCGGTGCAGTAACGGTGGCAATGTAACCGTTGCCCGCTGGGGTAACGGTACCGCCGCTCATGCTTACACGCAGATCTTTTTTAGCAACACCCGGCGCTGATACCGATAACGGATTTGGCACGCCGATGTATAAAACGTTCATCTTATCAGGCGATACCACTGCCGATGGTCTGGCAACGGTGTACGTTTGGGGCTGGGTAGTATATGTCTTTATAGTACCATCATTTTGACGTACCGCTATAGTACCGATCCAGGTATGTACACCCTCGGTACTGGTGCTGCCGCTGTATTTACCACGGCCCGCTTCTGTTGGTAATCTTGAACCGCCAACGGTTATATCCGGCGAAGATTTTGAGTCAGACGCGGTCAAAAACACCTCTGCCGTGTAAGGCTGTCCAACTAATACATAGCTTGTAGGCGCTACGGCTACTGCCGAGAATTGATCAAGGTTCACCACTGCCTGGTCAACCTCGCCTAATATCTTTTTAACTACCTCGTTCTCGGCGTTTTTAGTGTCCGATTGTATTTTGGTTAATGAGGTCATGGCTGCTCCCATAGGCATGCCTTCGCCAAAAGTGGCCTGCTCCCAGCTTTTGTTTTCAAAACCAACTCTATGCGGCGGGGCAGTTGCCTCCAACGGAAGCTTAATGCCTTCCCGGTCTTTAGGGTTTAACAGTGCGATCAACTGTTCACGGGTTTCATCGATTTTTTTGTGCAGATCATAAGCATTTTTTTTACGATTTACCATCAAATCAACAGAAACATCAATATCCTCGCGGCCTTTGTAATCATTTATAGCTTCGTCATATCCCCCGCTGGCATCAACCAGCATCTTTTTCAGGGTTTCAACGTAAGCGTTTAAATCTTCGGCCAGTTTTCTGGCTTTTAAGGCTCTGTCATATATAGGCTTAGCCCTTTCAGGCTGCTCCTTTAATTTTGTTTTTTCAAACGCCTGGAAAGTATTATCAATGCCTTTCTGCACGTTTGTTTTTGATGCTGATAAGCTATCGCTGATGTTTTTAAACGCATCAAGTAAACTATCAGGAACATCAAGGGCTATAAGGCCCAGCAATACCAGGTACAAAATACCCATCATCCGCTGCCTTGGGGTCTGTTTACCTCCCGCCATTTGTTATATATCTTTATTTGGTATAAAAATCCTGTTTATTTACTAAAGCTTAAGCCTGACGCGGTTGGTTCATAGCGGTAAGCATGTTGCCATAAACTGCGTTTAAAGACGACAGGTTTTTTGCTAAACGGCCTACTTCGTCTTTAAACTGTTTTGAATCTTCAATTGACTCGGTAAAGTTGTTCATTGTTAATGACAGGTTTTGATAAAACTTGTTCATGGCTTTTAAATGCGCACTTGAATCTTGCAGTTCAAGCTCATAAACGGCATTTAATGCCGATAAATTTTTGGCCAGATTATTTACCTGATCATGATATGTTTTTGAGTCGACGTTAGTGTTAGCCAGTTCCAATAAGTTGCCTGATGCTTTTTCAAACGAAGCAGCCAGGTTTTCATAGCTTTGCGTAGCTTGCTTTACTTTGTTGGTGAAGGCTAAGGTTGCTTCGCCGGCATCGGTAACTTTTGATATTGTGTTAACCTTGTCGCCAAAGGTTTTTAGGCCCTCAGCCAGGCTGTTTAATAACTCCGGACCAATTTTGGCATCTGCCATCATTTTATCTAAAGCTGCGGTTTGCGAGAAATTGCCGCCGCCTGTGCCAACAGCACGTTGCGACGAGGCAGGCAATTCGCCTTTATAATCGTGTGCCAATTCCGGATAGGCCCTTGTCCAGTCGATATCCTCTTCTTCTCTCTGAAAACCCAGTATCAAAAACAATAATGCTTCAGCACCCAGACCTATTGAAATAAATACACCACCAAAAGGCAAGTGCTGTATTTTAAATAACAGACCTATAATAACCACTGTAGCGCCCCAAGAAACTACGTTATTAATACCGTATGATTTTTTCTTACCTGCCATAAAAATTTAATAAATTATTCTCTTAATTTTTGGTTGTTTTTGAAATAATTAGCGTCTGTCTCTAAAGTCGCGGCCCTGGAAATGGGTAACGCAGCGAAAGCCGATATAAGATTTGGCGCTGTCCTGAAACTCATAACTGCGAGACGAGTTTTGCAGGAAGTAACCGATGTCTTTCCAGGAACCACCGCGCACAACTTTACGTTTCATAACTTCAGCGTCGTTCTTGTTAGCTTCGTAGTTAAAGGTTGGAGACAGATCGTTAACAAAGGTTGAGGCTGATGGGTCAAAAGCTGATGAGGTCCACTCGGCTACGTTACCGGCCATACAGTACAGACCATAATCATTGGGTAAATAAGATTTTACTTTAACAGTATAAGTACCGCCATCGTCAGAGTAGTTACCGCGGCCTGGCTTAAAGTTAGCCAGTAAACAGCCTTTGGCATTTCTGATATACGGACCGCCCCAAGGGTAATCTGTACCAACCCTGCCGCCGCGTGCAGCGTACTCAAACTCCTCTTCGGTTGGCAGATCGTAAGGCGAACGGTGAGCTAAATGTCTTGAATCTTTATAGGCCTCGTTGTAGCGTGTGCGCCATACCGTAAAGGCACGGGCCTGTAACCAGTTAACGCCCACAACAGGATAATCTTTAAATGATGGATGAGAGAAATAGCCTTCAACCATTGGCTCGTTGGCAGCGTATGAGAAATCGGCCAGCCAAACCAGCGTATCCGGATACACAGCTACAGTATCGCGAAAAATTGCGTCTGAACGTTTAAAGTTCGGGTCTCTTCTATGATCGGCAGCGCGGCGGTAAAGCGCCATTGCATAATTATATTTCAGCAAACGTACGTCAAGCTCATTACGATCAAACACACGATCAAGGCCCTGATAGTACATACCCTGCAATTTCTGTCCGTTGCCGCCATTAGCCGCTTTTTTACCGCCGGCGCCCCAGATAGGGTATCTTTTTACGTAGTTCCAGTCGATGTATTTTTGACCATTGGTATTTGCATCTGCAGCACCTTTGCGGGTACCGTTACCGCCAATGAAATACTTAGGGTCGTTAAGATAGTTGGTTATTGCAATTGAATCGCGCACCCAGTTAACAAACTGCCTGTACTGGCTGTTTGAAATCTCAGTTTGATCCATAAAGAAAGCAGGTATGGTAACTTGTTTGGTTTGGGCAATTTGTGCAAATGTAACATCCTGATCGGTTTGGCCCATTAAAAAAGTACCAGCCGGAATATAAACCATGCCATACGGAAGTTCAGGAATAACTTTTTGCCCGCTGGCGCCGATAACCTCCCCTCTGTCACCCCCCTTGCCGCCGCCAAAAAGGCCGCAACTGCTTAATGCCATCGTACCTAAAATCCCTACTAATAAGTATACTTGCTTCATGTTTTACAAATCAAAATCTGGCCATTAATTAAACACAAAATGACCCCCGAATATATAAAATTTGCTTTACCAAATCGTAAAAATGTTTTTTTATAATGAACTATAACATTTTTTCAACTACAAAGCAAATCAATTAACAAACGGACAAGCTGGCCTGTTATACCAATTGTCTTTAAATTAATTAGTTATACCAACAGGTTATTTAATTATTTGGCTTATACGGCTAAGTATTTAAAAATGTTGCACAGCAAATTGAAAAAATGCCCGGGGCTATTTATTCACTTGTTTGCAATATTGCTCAATAGCCATAGTCATTGACGGGGCAGCCGGGGTAGGCGCCGGGATGTCCAAAATCAACCCCGCCTCAAGCACTGCTTTGTGCGTAGTTGCCCCAAAGGCCGCTATACGGGTGTTATTTTGTTTAAAGTCAGGAAAGTTTTTGTATAATGATTGTATACTTGATGGACTAAAGAAAGCAATAACGTCATAAAAAACCTCGGCAAGGTCGCTCAAGTCACTGCATACCGTACGAAACAATACCGCAGGTGTAAAGTCATAACCATTCTCCAAAAGAAATTTCTGGGTTTCTTCTGCAGCTACGTCAGAGCATGGATACAAAAATTTTTCGCCTGAGTGTTTTTTAAGCACCTCGGCCAAATCAGAAGCAGTTTGTTTACCGAAGAAAATTTTACGCTTACGGTACTGTATATATTTTTGAAGATACAGCGCAATGGTTTCAGAAAGGCAGAAATATTTCATTTCTACCGGCACCTCAAAACGCATCTCTTCGCATATTCTGAAGAAATGATCGGCCGAGTTACGGCTGGTGAAGATCACGGCAGTGAAGTCGGCCAGGTTAATTTTATCCTTACGGAAATCTTTAGCCGGTACGCCTTCAACATGTATAAACGACCTGAAATCAATTTTCAGGTTAAGTTTTTTAGCCAATTCAGTATATGGATTCTTATCGTTTTCGGGCTTAGGCAATGTAACTAAAATACTTTTTACCTTTTTCTTTCTTTCTTCCAAACTCCTGTAATTATAAACCTAAAAAATTATATATTCAGTGCCTTTACTAAAATTAAAATGGGGCAAATTTCGAGGGCACAAAGATAGATAATTAAATAGAATTTATGAAATCGAAAGTTAGAAATAATGCTCACGCTGCTGCGCAGATAAAGCCAGGTAAAAATTGCCAGCACCAAAGCTATAGCAATAAAAAGCAAAAAGGGAATAAATTCGGCAGCCAGTAAGCTAAAGCAAACCGTAACCGGTAAAAACACAAAGGCTATATTAAAATAGGTAAGGTAAAGCACTGATACATATTCAGTTACCAATTTATGAATATCAAACACAAAACCCAGAAACTGCAGCACCAAAAACTTGCAGGCAAACAACAGCAGGATAATAAGCACCAGTGTGCTGAATAACCTGAAACCGCTTATACTATAATAAATACCTTTATAAGCCGCCAGCTGGTATAAAAATAAACCAAAGGTCATCCCAAACAATAAAAACAAGCCTGCAAAGGCCCAGAAGTTGATCTGTACATCATCTTTACTGGCCTGTACCATTGCGCGCTTGCTGTAAAACGACAGAAACACATTTTTGATATCCCTGTTCATGACGATGTTAAGGATAGCCGTATAGATCAGTAAACTGATAATCATAACGATAACCCATTGATCGCGGGTTTGGCGGGTGTGGCCGTTGCGTAATGTATTTTTAGGTTTGTAAGGTATATCCAGGAAATAGCGCCCTTTATACAGGCTATCTCTAACATATAACGCTGCGGCCTGAGCGTAGGTTGTTGAATCGGGATACCTGATATATTGAAAAGCAATGGAATCCCGGATAAATTTTTGCCGGTTAGCAGTAGCTATGATCACAGAGTCAAGCACCTGCATACTGCCTTGCTGCGGGATGCTGAAGGCCGGAAAATTACGCTGCGTTGTACTATCCTGCTGCGCACGGCCGGCCAAAACCATACTAAACAGAAAGAAAAAGCACAAGGCGATAAAGCGCATTTAAGATAGGGTTAATTAATTGGTAAAAATACCTGAAATATTGATTGTTTTATGCCGGTAAGCATTAAAAAACCAACACTTATTTTGCCTGCTTGTTTGGAATAGCTACGGTAACCGGTTTACGCAACGATCTTTTTTGCAGATAGGCCGCCAGTTGTTCTATTTTATCGGTACCAATGATATCTGCACCGAAACCGATCTGGGTATCCCACGATTCAGGCATATCCGGCGCGCCCCAAAATCTTACCAGTTTACCGGTAAAGGTATGCACACTGTCTACAGTTTTTTGCAGCCGTTTACGGTCGGCATCCGGAATAGCGCCTTGCCCTTTCCATTTTGACCAGGTTTCAAAGTTAAGGCTCACCTGCCCTACCCTGTCCCATTCGGTCCGCGTGTGCGGATAAACCAGGTCATCGTCAAACCACAATATGCCTGGGTAATCTTTGTAATTTGTAGGTACCGGGCGGTTACCGCTAATCAATATTTTTAAACGTCCGTTTGGATTTTGAGGGCTCAGCAAATACGCTTCAAGCGGTTTAAGCTCTTTTACCAATGCAGGCAGTGTTTTACGATAATCGTCTTTAATATCGATCAGCAAATTAACACGGCGGGTAGTATCACGTTTCAACCCGTACAAAACAGGGTCAAGATACATACCTTTTAGCGAGCGCTCGGCGAACAGATATTTATCGCTATGCGAAACCAACAGCTTACCATCAACTAAAAATATATCTGCCTCGATTGAGTTAAAGCCATTAGTATACGCCCTGTAAAAAGGGGTATTATTGGCGTAATCATTATGCGAGTGGATAAATTTTGCCTGCGCGAAAACATTTAAAGCAGCAACCGACAAAGCCGCCGACAGCAAAAAATTGAACTTAATTTTCATGCCGATAAAACTATAACATTTTAATAAAAGATGAGATTATCAAACGGTTAAAATTTGCGGGGATAAACAAATTATAAAAATCACGTCATTGCTAGGAACGAAGCAATCTCTGAACTTTTCAAGAGAGAATGTCCTATGTAGAGATTGCTTCGTTCCTCGCAATGACGTATGGTTGAATATTATGATCTATTCCCTACTCAATACCGCCAAACTCAGCGCTGCCATGTCCCCAATACTCTCGCCTAGGCCAGCGGGCACTATACGGCAAACCTCGTGAGCGCCAATATAGGCTTCACGATGGATGACCTGCATCATGCGCTCATCCAGCAGGGATTTGGCGCGACCGTAAATGCTGCCCATGATGATCACTTCGGGGTTCAGGATATCAATGAGCAGCGACAAACCGCGGCCCAGGTACTCAGCGCAGGTGTTATAGATCTCGATGGCTAAAGGGTCACTTTGGTGTGCAGCTTCTGCCACCTTCTTGGCCGTTAGTGTACTTAACTGATCAACTCCGGTACAGAAACTTACCTTTTCTCCCACCTGAAGTTTTTCGCGCACTTTTATTTGGGCCAATTGGGCAATACCGCCGCCGCTGCACCAACCTTCAAATGATCCGGCTTTGCCGAAACCAACCGGCCCCATGTCTGACAGGCGCAGGTGGCCTACCTCGCCGGCAAAGTCTGAGGTGCCCGAATATAGCGTGCCATTCAGAATTAACCCCGCCCCCATGCCTGTGCCAAATGTCAGGAAGATCACATTTTCAAAACCCTTGCCGGCACCGTATTTCCACTCGGCCACCGCACAGGCGTTGGCGTCGTTTTGCAGCAAGGTTGGTCGACCAAAACGCTCGGTGGTCATCTTCACCATCGGAATGTTATCCCAGCCCGGCAAATTGGGCGGCGACAGGATCAGCCCTTTTTTACTACTCAGCGGGCCACCACAGCTGATGCCAATACCTTGCAGACCGTTATTGGTTAAACCATGTTTAGCCATCAGTTCCCCGGCGGTTGCAAATAGCTTCTCAATCATATCGTACGGTGGCTGCACGGTGGGCATGGCCACCTTGTCGACAATCTCTAAACTATCTCCCAATTCTCTCCCCAATACCACGGCGCACTTGGTACCGCCAATATCAAATCCTAGCAGCATATTAATCTTCTTTTAATGGGCTAATCTTTATCGACTTAAACTTCACATCACCATGCTTGGCAAAAAAGTACAACTGATTACCTTTTTGCTCAGGGCAGCGGTTTACCACAGTGCGTTTTCCGTTGATGGACATATCAATAATATCATCCTTCATAATGATATCCAGCTTCATCGGTTTATCCAGACCATCCACCACGCGGAGCATGGTGTTGCCCAGCCAAACATCCTTATCGCCCGGTAAAAAATCTACACGATAACCATTGTCTGCCTGATTATCGGCACGCAGATAAAATCCGAACTCGGCAATTGGGGTGGTGGGGTCAACTTCCATGGTGATGCGGCAGTTCAACGGCACATTTTCTATGTGGCCAGAGCCCATGCCACTGGTGGTACTGATTGACAGGGCATCGGCACCTTCAGCTTTGGCGTCAACCTCAGCCTTGATTGCCAAATTTAAAGGCGCAGCGGTTGCGGGCATCATATCTTCGGGGAAACTGGTTGACAGTGTACCATCGGCTTCCTGCTTCAATTCGCGGAAAACCATGTTACCGCCAAAACGCTCGCCGTTGTTGTCTTTGTTTTGGTCGCGGCTGGGTATCCAGGCGCCCACTATGCGGCGGCCGTTTTTAAAGGCAGCCGTTTTAGCCACATTAACCCACTGCTCGTTCAAAGTCTGATATCTAGGCTCTTTCCAGGGGCCATACGGGCTGCGTGACATCACATAATAAGTATCGCCGCCATCGCCATAAACCAGGTAGTACCAGCCATTCCACAAAAAGTAATCAGGGCACTCAGGTACTGAGGGCTGACCGGTTAACACCGGATCAAGTACGGTCCAGTTTTTCAGATCTTTTGAGGTCATGTGTACCAGGCTGCCGCCGGCATGGCGCAGCGGGGTGTTCTCTTTCCAACTGGCCACAAACAGATGAAACTCGCCGGTCTTTTCGTCCACAAAAACTTTAGGGTCGCGAAAATCGCGCTTACTGTATCCCGGCGCCGAGGTATAGAAGGGGTTTGGTTTCTGCTTGTTGAAATGGATGCCGTCTTTGCTGATGGCGTAGCTCAACTGCTCGTTCACCTTGCCGTCGTTCACTAATCGCGTAGCATAAAAAGCATAGTATTGGCCTTTATAAAAAACTATTGAACCGGTGCAGATCGACTTTTCCCACGGCTCATCAATGCCCAACACAACAGGTTCCTGTTTCCAATTTTTCAGGTCGGTAGTGGTGCTTAAGGCCCATTGGTGGCCGCCTAATCCGCCCAAACTGGCGTGATGTGCCGAGTCAAGCAGCCAATACATGGAAAACACGCCGTCTTTATAAAACGGCATGCAGTCGCCTACAAACAGATTACCCTTGGGCCGCCAGTATTGCAGGTTTTGGGTTGATTGTATGGTTGGGTCGTATTTAACACCCAGTTTTTGAGCTTTAAGGCTGATGGTGCCCATGGCTAGTGTTAGTAGTAGGATATATTTTTTCATGAATGTGTGATTTTCTAATTTAAATTAAGCGTCATTGCAAGCGTAGCGTCGTAATCTCCGGTAAAGCGCTGGAGATTGTCACGCTCGTACCTCACTCACGATGACGTGTTGGTTATGGGTTAGTTGATGCCGTTGCTACAAATCCCTCGGGCTTCCACCTTTGCGCCAATGTTCTTCAATTTCTTCAAGTGATTTGCCTTTGGTTTCGGGGATGTAATGCCGGCCCCAAAACATACCCACCAGGCAAATGGCCGAGTAGAAAAAGAAAGTTTGCGACACGCCGAAAGCATTCACCAGCTTAAAAAACGTAAAGGCCACAATAGCATTAAAGCCCCAGTGCGACAGCGAGCCGATGCTCATGCCCACCCCGCGCACATTAAGCGGAAACACCTCGGATATGAGTAACCAACCCAGCGGCGCCAGACTAATCGCTATAAAAATGATGTAACAAACAATGCTTAGCACAGCAAATACCGGCAAACTAGCACCCAGCGCTTCCTTGAAATGAAAGCAGATACCCAGCAAAGCCAGCGAAGGGATCATCCCCCAAATACCGATCATGTACAGTTTGCGGCGCCCTACCTTGTCCAACAGCATCACCGATAAAAAGCAGGCCAGCACATTCACCGTACCGATAATAATAGCCGGTAAAATAGACTCGGTATTGCTCACAATACCTGCCATTTTAAATATGATGGGCGAATAATAAATAATAGTATTCACCCCTGAAAACTGCTGGAAAAAGAATATGCCAACGGTAATGATCAACGCTGGGCGCAGCCAGGGTTTAAGTATTTCGCCGCTGCAGGCTTGGTTTTTATCCAGTTCAATGTCCCGACGCAGGTCGTTAAGCGTCTGTTGGATCAGGTCGGGATCTTCTACTTTATTCAGCACGGCCTCACCTTCGGCCCAGCGGTTTTTGCTAATGAGCCAGCGTGGTGTCTCCGGCAGGAAAAACATACCGATAAGCAGGATCAGCGCCGGGAACAATCCCACAAAAAACATCCAGCGCCATGATTGCAGGTTAGCATCGTTACCCAGCAGGTAGTCGGTTATGTACGATACCAGGATGCCGATGGTGATCATCAGCTGGTTTAAGGTCACCATTGCGCCGCGGCGGCGGGTTGGGGCAATTTCGGCAATGTACATGGGTACCACGTACGAGGTAATGCCGATAGCGATACCGATAATTACCCGCATCACCATCAAAAAGTTAATGTCGTTAGCGTATGTGCAGCCTACCGCGCCAATTGCAAAAATGATGGCATTGATGATGATCATTTTTTTACGGCCCAGGTAGTCTGATAATTTACCGCTGGTAATGGCGCCTATTACCGCGCCGATAAGCACGGTGGTGGTTACCCATTCCAGGCTTGAGTCGGGCAGTTTCCAGTACTCTTTCATAAAAGGCAACGCGCCGGATATTACCCCGGTGTCAAACCCAAAGAGCAAGCCGCCGGTAGCTGCCACCACCGATATGAGCAGCACGTTTGATCTGTTTTTTGTTGGTTCCATTTTATCTTCTTTTTTAGGTTATGATTTGGTTTAATTTTAATATCAATCGTTCAATTCCCCTCTTGAGGGCGCGCGCGACATATCGTGCGGTTGCAGGGGTGTGTTAGCCGCTCGTTTTAGACACACCCCTGCCCTTCTCAAGAGGGAAACCCAGCGCCGCTTTTCAATTCCCTCCCAAGGGAGGGGAATCGCACTGACTCAGTCTTCTTACTTTAAACGTTTAAAGAACTGTTCAAAAAAATTACTCCCTACACGATCGACCTATTACCAGCGTCGACTCTAAACTCAATTGCCTGTTTATTTTATTATGATTTATAAGTCCAACAAGCGTGTTAACTGCTGCCTTACCCATTGCCTCTAAAGGCTGCTGTAAATGCGTGACCGGGCAATAAAATAATTCAAAAGCTTCCGACTCGTCGAAGCTCATTACCGATACCTGCTCAGGTACTTTGATCTGTTGTTTGTTTAGATATTTTAGTCCGTTAATAGCCAGTGTATCGGTAGCAAAAAATGCGGCGTCGCAAGGCTCGGGATGATTCAGTACAATATCCAGTCCGTGTTTAATGTCTGCTGCCCTGTCGCTGTTTTTTACCTCCTGCAACCAATGGGGTTTAAAATCAATACCGTGTGCTGCCAACGCGTCCATGTAACCCTGGTTACGCTGATGCAAGTGATAAAACGTAGTTTGGTAATTAAAAAAAGCGATGCGCTTATTACCCTGCTTAATTAAATGCGTAGTTGCATCGTAAGATGCTTTATGGTTATTAAGCGTTACATGGTTGGCCTGTATCTCAGGGAAATTTCTGTCCAGCAGCACGAAAGGCACGCCCGATTTTTGCAGCATTTTGATCTGCGGCTGCGAATTTTCAACCGGCACCAGGATCAGTCCATCTACCTGACGGTTAATCAGGGCATTCACCAGTTCTTCAAAGCTATCCTCACTCTCATTCGAGCTGCCGAACAATACGGTGTAATTGGCTTTCTTAGCTTCGGCCTCAACCGCGCGGGTAATGCCGGTGCTAAAGCGATAATTGATATCGGCCACCACTAAACCAATAGTATTGGTCTTCAGCATTTTCAAACTTTTGGCAATTTGATTGGGGCGATAGTTAAGTTCTTCGGCAGCCTTCTTGATACGTTCGGCGTTTTCTTTGCTTACCTGTTTCTGCTCGGCCTGCCCATTCAGCACGTAAGACACCAGGGCTATAGACACACCTACGTGTTCAGCAATATCCTTGAGTCCTACTTTTTTCATGAAGCGTTTTATAGTTGGTTAAGTCAAAGTTATTACTTTAAACGATTAAAGCAAGAAGAAAAAATAAAATTATTGTCAAGCAAACCATAAGCATATTTCCCCATTCGTATAATCTGCGCATTCTGCTAACTTTGCGGCATGGCCGGCATCTACCTACATATCCCTTTTTGCAAACAAGCTTGCCACTACTGCGATTTTCATTTCAGCACCTCGTTAAAATATAAGGATGATTTGCTGCAGACGCTGGTTAAGGAACTTCAACTGCAAAAAGATTACTTGCAAGGCCAAACCATTGAAACCATTTATTTTGGCGGAGGCACCCCTTCCATTCTATCAGTAAAAGACATCAATTTGCTGCTGGACACCATTACACAACTGCATACGGTATCGGCAACTGCCGAAATTACTTTGGAGGCCAACCCCGACGATCTGGATAAAGCCAAAATTCAGGAGTTGCGCCAAACAGCGGTTAACCGCTTCAGCATCGGCATACAGTCGTTTTTTGATGAGGATTTACTGTGGATGAACCGCGTACACCGCGGGCAGGAAGCCGAAGCTTCGGTAAAACGTGCGCAGGATTCGGGGTTTGAAAACATTACGGTCGACCTGATTTATGGCTATCCGCTGCTTACTGATACCAAATGGAAATACAACCTTAATAAGGTATTTGAGCTGGGTGTGCCGCATGTATCGTCGTACTCCATGACGGTGGAGCCGCAGACAGCCCTGGCATCGTTCATCCGTAACCTAAAACAACCGGCTATGAATGAGCAGCAAAGCGCCGCGCAGTTTACCTATCTCATGGAAACCATGCAGATCCGCGGTTTTGAGCATTATGAGATATCTAACTTTTGCAAGCCGGGCCACTACAGCAGGCACAACTCCAACTACTGGCGCGGAGTTAGTTATTTGGGGATAGGCCCATCAGCACATTCTTATAATGGCGAGGTAAGGCAATGGAATATCGCCAATAATCCAAAATATATGCAGTCGGTTATGACGGGTAAGCTACCGGCCGAAATTGAGGAACTGACCGAAACCAACCGCCTCAACGAATACATCATGACCTCGCTGCGTACCAGTTGGGGGTTAAACCTGGACGTGCTGAACAGCATAGTCGCGGGTACTGCGGCACTGCTTAACAAGGCTGCTCTGCCCTATCTTGAAAAAGGCTGGATAACCCAAAAACAAAATATCATCATCCTAACCCAAACCGGCAAACTTTACGCAGACCATATTACCGCCGAGCTATTTTTCTAAGCAATTATACCGGAAACACTATTTGAAAAAGCGCGTATCTACGCACTAAAAACCTACTTGGTTTTCAATAAGTTAAAACTGCCAGTTATAACAATTTTCAATCTGCCGGTTTGTTGCTGCCGTATCTTCTAACAAATAACATTATTAAAAAACTATGAAAAAATTTATCATCACAGCTTTTGCTTTAGCAGCTATTGCAATCAGCCCAAAAACCTTTGCTCAAACTAAAATGGTTGGTGGCGCGGCTATGTATCCTACAAAAAACATTGTTGAAAATGCCGTTAACTCGAAAGATCACACTACGCTTGTAGCCGCAGTTAAAGCAGCAGGTCTGGTTGAGACTTTAGAAGGTAAAGGCCCATTCACTGTTTTTGCGCCTACCAATGAGGCTTTTGACAAACTGCCTAAAGGCACTGTTGAAACTTTAGTGAAGCCGGAAAACAAAGCAACCCTTACAAAAATATTGACGTACCATGTGGTGGCCGGCAAATTAAGCAGCACCGACCTTTGGGCTAAAATTAAAACCGGAGGCGAATTAACTACCGTGCAAGGCGGTAAACTATGGGTAAAAGCCGACGGCAAAAAGCTATACCTGGTTGACGAAAAAGGCAATAAATCATGGATAACCATTGCCGATGTTAACCAAAGCAATGGCGTAATACACGTAATCAATACCGTATTGATGCCTAAATAAAGATATTTATGGTTTGGCGGTAAGCAGTTGGCGTAGTTCGTTAGCCGAACTGGTAACCGTAACCATAAATTCAACTGAGAGAAACTCAGTCAAAAGGGTAGCCCGGCGCTTTTTGCGACGGGCTTTTTTGTCAGCCGAATATCATAATACAGTTTACAGATTTTCCTAATTTATTGCTTTGGTTTAGCTTTGCGTGTTAATTAATTGCGAACATGGGCATCATTTTAACTCCGATTGACCGGGTTGACACAATATCAAAGGAAGATTTTGTTAACAATTATTTAAAGCCGCGCAAACCGTTGGTGATACGTAAAGCGACAGAAAACTGGCCGGCTTTACAAAAGTGGACCTTTGAGTATTTGAAAGAAGCCGTTGGCGATCAAACCGTACCGCTTTATGACAGTTCAAAAGCCGACCCCTCAAAGCCTATCAATGCCTCGGCTGCCGAAATGAAGTTTAGCGATTATATTGACCTGATACAGAAAGAACCGACAGATCTGCGCATCTTTTTGTTTGACCCTATTAAGCATGCCCCGCGTTTATTGGACGACTACCGCTCGCCCAGCGATTTAATGGGTGGCTTTCTTGATAAATATCCTAACATGTTTTTTGGCGGCGCTGGTTCAATCACTTTTATGCATTATGATATAGACCTGGCGCATATTTTTCATACGCATTTTAACGGCCGCAAGCATGTTATTTTGTTTGACAACAAATGGAGCGAACGTTTATATAAAATACCTTTCGCCACCTATGCGCTGGAGGATTACGATATTGAAAACCCCGACTTCGAAAAGTTCCCTGCGCTAAACGGTATTGAAGGTGTAGAGGCCTACCTGGAGCACGGCGACACGCTGTTTATGCCTACTGGCTACTGGCACTGGATGAAATATCTGGATGGGTCGTTCTCTATTTCGCTGCGCGCCTGGGATAAATCATGGGCGGTTAAAGCAAAAAGTCTGTACAACCTTACCATACAGCGCAAGTTTGACGACGTGATGAAGAAGCGTTACAAATCGCGCTATATGGACTGGAAAGAGCAGTTGGCCATCAAACGCGCCGACAAAGCACTGGCTGAGGGACTGCCGAGGTGATATTCATTAAGTCATCCTGAACTTTTTTCAGAAAAGTACCGTCAATTCTTAGCATGTGGGATGCCGAAACAAGTTCGGCATGACATGATGGTACAGTTACCAAATCATAACAATAGCTTAATATACGGCGTTTTTTAATTCTGTTATTTTGTTGTATTGGGTGTAGATTTTGCAAATTGTTTTTGCACTATGCTTAACGCCCGGTCATAAAAATAGATGAGCTTTATACTAAGTGCGATTGATACTGTAGATACCATTTCTCCTGAAGATTTCAAGAAAAACTATTTAGACGCCTGCCGTCCGCTGGTGATTAAAAACTTAACTGCCGACTGGCCTGCCCGCCAAAAGTGGACTCCCGACTATTTAAAGCAGGTTGTGGGCAGTAAAATAGTGCCGCTGTATGACAATGCCAAAGCCGATTCGTCAAAACCTATCAACTCGGCCACGGCAGAAATGCCGTTTGACGACTACATAGACCTGATTATGCGCGAACCTACCGAGCTGCGCATTTTCTTCTTCAACATATTTAAAAAAGCTCCGCAGCTTTTAGAAGACATTAAGCTGCCTAAAGATTTGATGGGCGGTTTCCTGGAAAGCATGCCGGCCATGTTTTTTGGCGGCTCAAACTCGGTTACCTTTTTGCATTACGACATCGATTTGCCGCATATCTTTCACACCCATTTCGGCGGCAAAAAACACATTATTTTGTTCGAGAATAAATGGAAACGCCGCCTGTACTGCATCCCTAACGCCACTTATGCTTTGGAGGATTATGACGTGGCCAATCCTGATATTCAGAAATTCCCGGCGCTTAACGGCGTTGAGGGTATTGAGGTTTTCCTGGAGCATGGCGATACCCTTTTTATGCCAACCGGCTACTGGCACTGGATGAAATATGTGGAAGGCGGTTATTCGCTCAGCCTGCGCGCCTGGGACGCATCCCCTACCCGCAAACTGGCCAGCGTTTATAACCTGGCTGTAAAAGGTGCTTTTGACAGTGTGCTTAAAATGGCTTTTAAAGGTAATTATGCCAGGTATCGTGAAAAACTGGCGGTTAAGCGTGCTGACAGGGCTTTGGCTGCGGGGCCGCCGAGATAGACATGTCAAATCTATACAAGCGCAAAGAATTATGCGTTCGCGATACAGGAGTATAGATCTTTCGCTATGCTCAAGATAAAAGGTTGGCTATTTGTTATTAACTTGTATGGTCACAAACTATCACCCATTTCCCGTCAATCTTTTTAAACCAAAGCGTATAATAACCTGCAAGCACTTTGCCGCTGCTTTGCTTTACCTGCCAGCCGCCAAAAACAAAAGCATTTTTAGAGTCGAGCACCTCGACTTTTAAAATATCGAAAGTTAAAACACCCATGGCGGCTTTGTTGGGGTAGCCGCGTTTGTAGTTGTTCAGGGTGTTTTGCCAGCCGTAAGTTGGGGCCGTTTTGCCCACAAACATCAGCGAGTCTGACTTCCAGTAGCCCTGCATAAAACCTTCCAGGTCGCCGCGATTCCAAGCCTGGCGCTGGGTGTTCATAACGTTGATAATGGCTTGTCTGTCTTGTGCTTTAAGTAGCGTAACGGTGCTAAGCATCAGTGCAAATACCAGCAAATATTTTTTCATGATCTAAATATAACGATTAACTCTTAGCTTTGACGCCGGTTCAAATCCGTTTTTATGCAAAGAAATATACTATGTTTTGGCGAGGTTTTATGGGATGCCTTTGGCGAAGATAAAGTAGCGGGGGGCGCTACCATGAATGTAGCTTTTCATCTTAATCAGCAAGGTGCCGCCGTGGCTTTCGCCAGCAGCATAGGTACTGATGCATCCGGAAATGAACTGGTAAACTTTTTAAAAGACAACAGCCTGTTTGGCGATCTGATACAGCGTGACGAAACCCTGCCCACCTGCGAGGTAACTGTGCAGCTTGACGAGCAGCAGCAGGCAACTTATATCATCCCCCAGCCGGTATCGTGGGATAACATCAAGCCCAAAGCGGCGCTTACCCGCTGCGCTAAAGATGCCACGGCAATTGTTTTTGGCAGCTTGGTTTGCCGCGATACCACTACCCGCAACACGCTGCTCAATTTATTAAATGATACTAAGGCACTTAAAGTGTTCGACGTAAATTTGCGCGCGCCCCACTATACCTTGCAAACTATTGAAACCCTGGCAGCCCGTGCCGACGTGGTGAAAATGAACGAGGAAGAAGCCGATCTGCTTATCAACAATAAAAAAGGCGATCTGAAAGAGAAGATCACCGAGTTTCGTAAAAAATATCA
>Ga0153956_1001788_pt1 | contig 17698 bp, 13 predicted proteins | sample TSFL040MetaG_FD_104704 | JGI IMG/M metagenome (GOLD analysis project Ga0153956, IMG submission 104704) | Attine ant fungus gardens microbial communities from Florida, USA - TSFL040 MetaG | ecosystem: Host-associated > Fungi > Mycelium > Unclassified | place: USA: Florida, Wekiwa Springs...
CGACGTCCATATACATAAGAATGAGGCTGATCACGGCACTAGCGCCGGCGAGCAGATAAAAGCCGAACTGGCACATCTGCAGCGTCATCGCGATCTTGATCGTGACGGGGAAATTGCTCGACCAGATCATCGGCAGAAGCTTACGCGCGCATTGTGCATGGCCTTTGGTCCAGCGCGCCTGTTGCGCGCGCCATGCCGCTGCCGTCTCCGGCAATTCGCCCGGCACTTCGAGATCGTGCACGAATGCCGTGCGATAGCCTTTGAGCGCACAGCGCATCGAAAGATCGAGATCTTCCGTCAGCGTATCGCCGGTCCAGCCGCCGCCATTGTCGATCGCTTCGCGCGACCACACGCCCGCCGTGCCGTTGAACGACATCGGAAGGCCCGCGCGGAAGCGCGCCTCCTGTTCCACGGCGAAATGGCTGTCGAGAAGAAAGCCCTGCGCGCGCGTGAGCCAGTTGCGGGTGCGGTTCGCGTGACCCCAGCGCGCCTGAACAAAACAAAGACCGTTGTCGGCGACGAGCGCGGGCACGGTGCGACGCAGGAAATCCGTCGGCGGCACGAAATCGGCATCGAACACGGCGACATAAGGCGCCTGCGAATGGGTAAGACCGAAGGCGAGATTGCCGGCCTTGAAGCCCGCGCGTTCGCCGCGGCGCATGATCTTGAGATTCACGTCGGCCGGAACGATCTCGCGCACGGCGGCGATGAGCGCGTCGTGCTTGTGCGCCGGACCATCGTCGAGAAGCTGGATTTCGAGCTTGTCCTTCGGCCAGTCGAGTTGTGCGGCGGCGGCGGCCACGCGAACAGCGAGATAGCCTTCGTCGCAGACCGGAAGCTGGACGAGCACATTGGGCAGCGCTTCATCCGGAAGAAGCGGCAAACGCAGGCGCCGCGGCGCGCGATACATGCGCAGAATGGCGAGCGTGGCGAGCTGCAGGGACAAAATAGCCAGCGCGATGAGCACCAACGCCAGCGTGAACTGCAGCATCAGGGACAATCCGGACATGCGATGCGCGCGACCCCACTCTTTATGATTGCCAAGTCGGCGCGCCTCTCAGGCTGGCGCAACGCCCGGTTCTGATCCGCGGAAACACCCGCGCAAGGCACGGCTTATAGCGGGACAGAATGTGCTTTGGCACCCTGTCTTTCGCAAGTCCCGCCGGGTTTTTGCCGCAATTAATCCAGTGTGCGGCGGAAGCGGGCCAGGGCGATGCCCATCACCCCGAACATAATGAGAATAAGGGGCCAAAGGTCCGGCCAGATCTCCGGGAACCCGTTGTCCTTCAGCAGGATACCGCGAACGATCCTCAGGAAATGCGTCGCCGGCAGGACCTCGCCGATCCATTGCGCCCATGCGGGCATGCCATCGAAGGGAAAAGCGAAGCCGGAGAGCAGGATGGTGGGCAGCAGGAAGAAGACCATCATCTGCATCGCCTGAAGTTGGTTCTCGGCCACCGTCGAGAAGGTGTATCCCACCGCGAGATTGGCGGTGATGTAGATCGCCAACGCGCCTGACAGAAGCACGAGCGATCCGATCATCGGCACGTCGAAAACGAACTTCGCCACCAGCAGGATGATCGCGCTCTGGATCGCGCCGACAACCACATTGGGCGCGATCTTGCCCAGCATGATCTCCACAGGCGTCGCGGGCATGGCGAGCAGGTTCTCATAAGTTCCCCGCTCGCGCTCGCGCGTCAGTGCGAGACAGGTCATCAGCACCATGGTCATGGTGAGGATGACCGCCAGCAATCCGGGTATGATGCTGTATTGCGTGACGGACTCCGGATTGTAGAGAAGATGCGTGACCGTGTTGAAGGGCGTCGCTGTTTGCGCGCGCGCTTTCAGCGGGCCGGTCAGATCATCGCGCAAGGCTGTGGACGCGATGCCGGTGAGCGCGCCGATGGCATAAGAACCCGCGGCGGTGTCCGTCGCATCCACTTCGATCAGAAGATCGGGCGGATTGCCGCGCACGATGTCGCGCGTGAAGTTCTCCGGGATTTCTACCGCGAACAGGACTTTGCCCTCCTGCAGCAGGCGGCGCGCTTCCTGCGGCGAATGCGTTTCCTTCACGATGTTGAAGTAGCTCGAATTCTCCAGCGCCACCGTGACGGAGCGCGCGAAGATGCCGGGATCGTCAACCGAGATCGCGGTGGGCAACGCTTTCGGATTGAAATTGATCGCGAAGCCGAACAGGAAAAGCTGCATGAGCGGCACGCCGACGATCATCGCCAACGTGATGCGGTCGCGACGCATCTGCAGAAATTCCTTCAACAGGATCGCGTAGATGCGTGCGAATGAGAACGCGTTGCTCATTTCGCGTCCTCCTGCAGATGGATGAACACATCCTCCAGATTGGGTTTGGTCTCGCTGATGGTGACGCCAAGTTCCTTCTTATAGGGCCCGATTGTCTTCTCGAGTGCATCGCGGTCGCGCCCCGAAACGCGCAACGCAGCGCCGAAGAAGCCGGCGTAGTCCACGCCGGGTTGGCCCTGAATCCGTTGCAGGAAGCGACGGACATTCTCGCCTTCGAGCACGAAAGTCGTCAGGCCCGATTGCGCGATGACTTCGTTGACTGTGCCTTTGGCGATCAGCTTGCCATTCAGGATGTAGACAATGCGGTCGCAGCGCTCGGCTTCGTCCATGTAGTGGGTGGAGACGAGAACCGTCAGGCCTTCTTCGCTGAGCGCGTGGATCTCTTCCCAGAAATCGCGCCGCGCTTTCGGATCGACACCGGCCGTCGGCTCGTCGAGCAAAAGAAGTTTCGGTTCGTGCAACATGCAGGCGGCGAGCGCCATGCGCTGCTTCCAGCCGCCGGAGAGTTCGCCCGCGAGCTGGTTCTGGCGCTTCACGAGGCCCAGGCGTTGAAGCGTTTGATCCACCTTGGCTTCGCGATCCGGCAATCCATAAAGCCGCGCGACGAATTCCAGATTCTCGCGGATCGACAGATCCTCCCAGAAGCTGAACTTCTGGGTCATGTAGCCGACTTCGCGCTTGATCTGCTCGGATTGCGTGAGGACATCCAGGCCAAGGCATGTGCCGCTGCCGTCGTCGGGATGCAGCAACCCGCACAACATGCGGATGGTTGTCGTCTTGCCCGAACCGTTCGGCCCCAGAAATCCCCATACCTCGCCGGACGGCACGGCGATGTCGACGTGATCGACCGCGACCTTGCTGCCGAAGCGCTTGGTCAACCCATGAACATCGATGGCGAGATCGGAAGCCATATCAGAGCGGCCGCACCTGCACCGGCTGGCCGGGATTGAGTTTCATGCCGCCCGGCACGCGCGCCTCCAGCTTGAAGACGAGCTTGGTGCGGCTGTCCTGGCTGAAGATCACCGGTGGCGTGAATTCCTCCTGCTGCGCGATGAAGCTGATCGTCGCGTCGACGGGTTTGCAGCCGTCGCAGGAGATGCGCACCTTCTGGTCGATATGGACCTTGGAGAACTGCGTCTCCGGCACGAAGAAACGCACATAGATGTTCTTCGGCGGCAGAACGGAAAGCACCGGCGTCGATGCCGGTACGTATTCGCCGGGGCGGAAATAGATGTCCTGCACACGGCCATCGGTCTGCGCGATGATGTTGCGCTGGGTCAGCGAGTAGGTCGCGCCGGACAGCGAAGCGTTCGTCTGCGCGATCTGCGATTGGAGCTGCGCGATGCGCGCAGCGGATTGCTCATAATTGGATTTGGCCAGATCCAGATTGGTCGGCGTTCCGGCATTGGCGCGCGCGAGGCCTGTTTGGCGCTGCAACTGGCGCTGGGCATAGGCGAGATTGGCTTCTTCCTGCGCAAGTGATGCTTTCGCTGTTTCAAGCGATGCGACGGCCTGATCGCGCGCGGCAATTTGCGCGGTGTCGTCCAGCGTGAACAGAAGATCGCCGCGGTGGACATAAGCGCCGCGCTCGACGTGCAGCGACGAAACCCAGCCAGGTTGCGGCGCGGCGATGAAGGCGTTGTCGCCTTCGGCGTAACCCAGCCACGGCTGATCGTCATTGCGCCCGCAGGCCGCGAGCAGCAGCAGAAGAAGGATCGAAAGCCGTTTCATGGCGGTGCGTCTCCATCGGGCGAAAGCCCGCGCAACAGAACGTCGAGATGGGTGTTGAGAAAACCTTGATAATCGTACGGCGCAGCGTCGAACTGTGCGAAAGTGGTGCGCCACACGGCAGCCAGCAGCACGGGCGCAATGCAGAGCCGCGCCGCGTGCTGTGGTTCGATCTTGCGGAATTCGCCGCGCTCGATTCCGCGCGCGATCACCGCGCTCAGCGCGCCCAGCCCCTTGTCGATGATCTCTTCGCGATAGAAGCGCGCAAGCTCCGGGAAGTTTCCGGCTTCGCCCACGATGATCTTGGGCAGCACAACGCGATCGCTGGTGCGCAGGATCTCGCCCACCGTGGAGACGACCATGCGGAGCAGATCGCGCGCCGGCCCCTGGAACGCTTCCGCCTGTTCGAGGACCTGGCCGATCTGCGTGCCGATGGATTCGCGCACCAGCGCCTTGAACACCGCTTCCTTGTTCTGGAAATAGAGATAGATCGTTCCCTTGGTGACACCCGCGCGATCGGCGATGTCGTCCATGCGCGTCGCCGCGAATCCCTTTTCCGCAAAACAAGCCAGTGCCGCGTCGAGGATTTCTTGCGGCCGCGCACTCTTGCGTCTGCGCCAGCGGGGTGTGCCCATCGGATCCAATAAATAACTTACTGGTCAGTTATATGTTCCCGTCGCCGATTTAACAACGGACACGCCTGCAAGGGCGTTATGATGGAAAGGCGGGGCAGGGTTCGGATTCGGAGCAAACCGATGGGCAGATATTTTTCTTCAAAACCAAGTAGTTATGCTTTCGTGGCGTTGCTGCTGATCGCGGGGCTGGCTGGCTGCACGACACCGGCGACCTACAGCCCGCAGGTAAATCGGGGCGGGCCGGGCTACACCGACGAGCGCCTCGCCCAGAACCGGTACCGCGTAACCTTCACCGGAAACTCGGTGACTCCGCGGGCGCAGGTGGAAGATTATCTGCTCTATCGCGCCGCGCAGGTAACGCTCGATTCCGGCTACACCGCGTTCGAATTCGATGCGCGCGATACGAAAGCGAAGACAACATACCTCTCGACATTCGACACGTTCCCATATGGTCCGGGTTGGGGCGGAGGCTTCGGCTGGTACTGGCACAGCTGGGCGTTCGACGATGTTCAGACGCGCCCTATCACTCGCTACGAAGCCTATGCGGAGATCATCATGCTGAGCGCCGAACAGGCCAGATCGGAGCCGCGCGCGCTCGATGCGCATGATGTGATGAACCGCCTCGGTCCGCGGGTGTTGCCGCCGCCACCGCCGCCGCGCTGATCGCGAACCTGCTTGAAAGCCCAATAAGCACGGGCTAATCCGCAAGCGCTGGAATTCTCGGGGGATCGATGCGCAACACGGTGATTGGCTTGGCGCTGGCTTTGCTTTTCCTGGCAGGCCTCTTCGCGTTGCCGCGCTTCTCCTCGCACGAGAATATGGGCGTGTTGCCGGCGCAGATCGCAGCGCGTGTTGAACCGGGGTTCAGCGGCGTTCGAAAAATCGGGCCGTGGATTCTCGCCTGCGCGCCCGCGCACAAGAAAACCGTGCCGCTTCCATTTTCTTTTGGCCCGGCGAAGACTGCCGCGCCCGCGGCGGGCGATCAGCCCTTGGGACGCTGCCGAACCTTCATGGTGTTCCACCGTAAGGAAAATCCCAAGCAGGCCGTGTTGATGCTCAGTTTTCGCGTCCTGGGCAGGGCGGAAAAGCTGGCCATGCTGATCCGCATTCCGCCGGTCGCGAAGAAGGGCGACATTGTCATGTTCCGCCTCGGCCAGAGAGCGATGAAATTACCAGTGTCGGTGTGTGAAAAGGGAAGCTGTGTGGCCGTCGGATCGCTCCTGCCCCGGCAGGAAGCGATGCTCTATGGCGCCAACCCCGCCGAACTGCTTCTGCCCCCGGTGCCGAATGGTAAACGCCTCGCGGTCCGGGTGCCGATGCTGGGTCTACGTCCGGCGATCAGCGCCATGCGCCGCGCCCAGGTGGGTGACTAGCTGTCTCTCCGGCGACACAGCCACGCGCAAACACCATGAGAGCCCCTGCGAAGCTCCATCCCGCCGGGAGGAGATATTGCGGATTTGGAAGGTTGATGAAAGATTTACGGTTCTGAGTGGGTCGGTGCGACCGCCGCATGGCGGTAGCCTGTTTATTGTTTGGGGGGACGCATGCGCGATGCCGCTGGCCAGCGCCTGCAATTGAAATCGAAACTTCTTGTCGGTGCAGCGGGCGTGACCGCAGCTGCGATGAGCACGGCGGCTTTCGCTGCCGATGCCGCGCCGCCTGCCGCCGATGCTGGCGCAACGACGCCGGCACCTGCTTCCGTCGCAGCCCCGGCAGCGGCGCCCGCCCAGGCGATGACGCCGATCGATCCGCCGAAATGGCTTCCCTATGTCGATATCGGCGGCGGTGTCGGCAGTGGTTTTGCCATCGGCCGCGCCACGGCATTCGTACCGTTCTGGCAGGATCTGGATTCGCTGGCGTTCGTGCGCTTCGGCGCCGACACGGGCCACCGCAACACCGACAACGATTTCAATCTTGGATTTGGCTATCGCACGAAAATCGATAGCGAGTGGATTTTGGGCGCGTTCGCGGGCTTCGACAGTTCGCAGACCGAATTCAATCACACCTTCAACCAGTTCTCCTTCGGCATCGAGGCGATGTCGGCGGACTGGGACATCCGCGCCAACGCCTACATCGCGAAGAAAGACAATCGCGCGATCGGCGACAAGTTCCAGCTTTATATCCACGACACCACCATTGCGATCCTGCAAGGCCAGGAAGCAGCGCTGTCGGGCTTCGACGGCGAAGTCGGCTATCGCGTGTTCAACACCGATTCCACCGATGTGCGCGTTTTCGCCGGCGCCTACACCTTTCACCATGCGGACGTCGATACGGCGGGCGTGGGGACGAATTTCAATTTCCCCTATCACGATCTGACCGGGCCCAAACTCCGCGCGGAAGTGAATGTCTTCGATCTCGACATGCTGGGGCCGCAATCCCGCTTGTCGATCGAGGGACAGGTTTCGCACGACAACGTGCATCACACGTCCGAATATATCGGCGCGACGCTGCGCATCGCCCTGGGCGATCCCTCCGGTGCTGGCGCGCAGACGCTCGACGATCTTGATCGCCGCATGGCTGATCCGGTTCGCCGCAACGACAACGTGCTCACGCAGTGGCAGTTCAACAAGCCCGAGCCCGTCATCATCTACAATTCGACGCTCACATCGAAGCCGACGAACACGCTCTATTACGCCGAGCAGAAAAGCGGCGCAGGCGTGGGCAGCTACGCCGATCAGACAACCATCCAGGACGCAACCACGCGCGGCGGCGCCGGCAAGAACGCCTTCATCGTCCTGACGGACGCGGGCGGCAGCACCATCGACGCGACGGGAACGACGGTGCAGAGCGGCGAGACGCTCACCGGTGCGGGCACGTTCAAAGTGCGCGGCGCGAACAGCACCTTCCCCGTGTTCACGCATGATTTCGCGCCGGGCTCAGGACCGGTGTCGCTGAGCACCACGTCTGGCAACGTGCTCAATCTCTCAGGCGACGCCAACATCGCCAATCTGTCGATTGTCGGCCCGTTCGTGGACGGCATCTACGGCGCCAATGTCGGCAACGTGAATATCTCCAACGTCACCATCGATGGTGGCGGAGCCGGCACCAACGGCATGGTCTTCAAGCAGACCGACACGTCGGGCACGTCCAATATCACGATTGCCAATTCGTCGATCAAGGGCGTGACGAATGACGGCGTCGATCTGAGCGTGAGCCAGACCGGCGGCACATCGACGACGAACCTCACGTTCAGCAACGGCGCGATCACGGCCGGCAATCACGGCGTGAACGTCGCTTCGACCGCAACGGGATCGTCCAACGCGACCGTCTATGCCGGCATCCACGATTCCACGCTCACCACGGGCGGTGTCGGCGCCGAGATGACAGGCGCGACGGGCGGCAGTGCGACGTTGACACAGACGCTGCTTATCGATCCGACGACGATCCATGCGGCCGGCGATTACGGCATCTATATCCACGCGAACATCACCGCGGGAACGCTGACGCAGAACGCGGTCATCGACGACGTCAAGCTGACCGGAACAACGCATGGCGGTCTTGCCATACTGGGCGGCGCAAAGGGCGGCCACGTCTATCAGAACATCGAGGTGAGCAACCTCTCGATCACCGGCGCCGATGTGCCTGTCGGGATCGTCGCCTATGGCGCGCATGGCGGCAAAGTCGATCAGACCGTCACCATCAACGGCCTTACGGCAAACAATGCCACGGATGACGGCATCACCCTGGGCACCTTCGCCTATAGCGGCGCGATCGTGCATCAGACGGCAACGCTGAACGATATCCAGGTGAGCAATGCCGGCTATTCGGGCGTGCATGCGCAGGAAATCGTCAATGGCGGCGCGACGGGCATTCAGACCGTCACCATCACCAATCTCACGGCGAACAACGAAGGCCTCAACGGCGTTTACGGTTACGTCTATTCCTACGGCGCGGCTTCCGGCGCGCCGTCCGTCGCCGCGCAATATATCTCGGTCGATCATGCGTCCTTGAACAACAACGGCCGCGATGGCGTTCTTGCCAACGCCTATGCGGTCGGCAACGCGGTCACCCGCCAGGACATCACCGTCGAGCACGCCACGATCAATGGCAATTATCGCGGCATCGAGGTCAACGGATACGCCTATACCGGCGCGTCCGCGCAGCAAAACATCTATTTCGCCTACGACACGATCCAGCACAACACGGCCGACGGCGTGGATCTGCATGTTCTGGCAGCCGGCGATAACGGGTTCGCCGCGCAATACGGCACGATCTATGAGGTCGATGCGAGCTACAACGGCCAGGACGGCTTCAATATCGGTGCAGCGGCCATCGCCGCCGATGCGGAGCAGGAGTTCTATATGGTCGACGTTACAGGCGACCATGAAGGCCGGGCCGGCTTGCAGATCGGATCGTATGCCATCGGTTACACCGCCGGCAGCTATACGAATTATGCGGCGCATGTGCAGCAGAACGTCTACGCGATCTACGGCAGCTTCTCGCACAACGCGCGGGACGGCGTCGAGGTTTACAACTACGCGGCGGCGGGTGCAGCGATCGACCAGACCGTTTTCCTCTACGGCCTCGACATCAGCCACAACACGGACTTCGGTGTTTATGAACAGTCCTATGCGACCGGCACGTCGACGGCCATGCCGACGCACCTCTATGCCGATCTGCAGGTGCTCAACAGCGTCGTCGATCACAACGGCTATGACGGCATCTATCAGTATTCGGAATCCGTCGGCTCGACCAATCAGCGCAGCCACACCACGATCTCCGGAACGGATGTGAGCTACAACACGCATTACGGCCTGGAGAACATCGCCGCATCGAGCGACTATTACGCGACCAACTTGCAATATGTGTCATTGACAAGCTCTGTCTTTGATCACAACGGCGACAGCGGCGCGCTCTTCTCGGCCTACGACGATTACGGTCCCGGCCCGTACGGGTTTGCCGGCCATATCGTCACGATCCAGAGCAGCGATTTCTCTTACAATACGCGCGACGGTCTCGACGCGTCCGCGGAAGCCACCGGCAAGAATGGCCGGGCCGAGCAGTATTTCACCATCTACTACTCAAGCTTCACGCATAACGAGACCGGACTGTCCGTCAACAACTACGCGCATGACGGCACATATGTACCGGGTTATTCATGCTTCAACGTGCAAGGTACGGCCGGAGGCTGTGCGATCGTGCGATCCTCCGTCATTGCGGTCGGTTCCCATTTCGACGACAACGCGTTCGCCGGCATCGTCGATTTTAACCATGCCAAATACGGCGGCACGATCTATGCCCAGTCCGGGCATGGCACGAACCCTTCGCTTTATCTCTCCGGCAGCACGGTCGACGGCAACGGCGACGACGGCATCGATCTCATCAATTTCATCAAATATGGCAGCGCCGAAATCCAGACCGTCGGCATTTCGGGCACGGAGATTTCGCACAATAGCGGCGCCGGCCTGTATGGCCTGAATGCCGTGAAATACAGCCAGCAATATCAGTCCATCGGCGTGTCGCTTGGCTCGTCCATCGACCACAACGCCGAGGACGGTATCCATATCGAGACCTATTCCAAATACTCGCTGTTCCAGGTCAACAAGCTGGCTGTCGACGACTCTTCGGTCAGCGAGAACACAGGCTCCGGTATCTATCTGGAGACGCGCGCGAAATACCTGCCGAGCTCTGGTCCTACGCCGTTGCCGGGCGGTGTATTCTACCAGGGCTTCGAGGCCACCGGTTCGACGTTCGACAACAACGGCGACCACGGCGTTTTCCTGACCGCCTATGCGACGAACCTTCTCTATGCCTACCAGGTCGTGCAGACTCAAGGCAGCGACTTCTCCGGCAACGGGACAGCATCGCCCACCAAATATGGACTGGGCGCGGGCATGTACTCCATCCACAACGTCTATGGCGGACAGTACATCTACAGCCAGAACGATACCTTCCAGCACAACTCCGGTGGCGGGATGGGCGTTTCGCTCAATGCCGTCGTGAACAAGTATGCGCCGACCAATCAAGTCGTGAACATCACGGGCGATCATTTCGACAGCAACACCGGCGATGGTTTGCACATCGAAGCGTCGTCCAAATACGGCACGGGATTGTATCAGACGGTCACGGCGGCGGATTCGACGTTTGACGAAAACGGCGGGTATGGCCTGTTCGCATCCGGCTATGCGAAAGAGGGCTTCCTGTCGCAACTCACGCATATCTACAGCTACAGCACGACCTCGTCGGCATCCGGCAACGGCCAGAATGGCATCGTCATTGAAACGCGAGCGTCGAACTCGGGGCAGGCCGAGAGCCAGAATACGATTGAAGGGGTTACCGCATCGGACAATGCCGGTTTCGGCATCTACCTCAATGCCTACAGCAACGCGACGTCCAACACGTATCAGCACAACTACGTTTATGGGAACACCGCGAGCGGCAACACGCGCGGCATCGATCTGCATGCCAGGGGCGCAGGCACTTACCAATACAGCTATGTGGGCAGCAACGTGGTCGAAAACAGCAATACATTCGGCATTGCTGGCTTCGTCGACACCTTCGGAAACCAGTATGTGACGGTTTACAGTCTGGGCAACACGGTGAGCGGCAGCGGCATCCAGGACTACTACTTCTTCCCGACGGGTGGCGGTTCGCAAACCGTCAACTGATGATCCTTGCGGAAGAACACGCGGCGGGTCCGAAAGGTCCCGCCGTTTCCCGTTTTAAGGCATCGGCCAACAAGACGTTGAAGCGTCAGGTCCAGTTCACTACGGTGCCCAGCCAATGACGAGCGACGAGACATACGGTTCAGGCGCCGCGCAGGTGGATACAGGCGGCGGCCGTCCGGCGGCCGCCGCGGCTTCGCCCGACACGGCCGTCGGCCAGGTCGATCTGCGTGGCGGCTTCCTGCATCCCGTCACGCCCGTGCAATCGTCGCAGCAACAGCCCCGTATGGCGCGTCCGACGCGCCGGGGTCCGACGCAAGGCCAGCCAGGTCCACAGGCCCCGGCACAGCAGCGCCCGCAAATAAACCCGCAAACGGTCGATCCTTTGGTCAACGAAGGCAAGGCCGCGCTGGAGCGCAATGATCATACGCTTGCCGAGCTGCGCGCGATGCAAGCGCTGCAGCAGGTGCCCGATCACCTCGAGGGGTTGATCCTCCTGCTTCAGGTGAAGCGCAAGACCGGTGCCGGCAACGGTCCGCAGATCGAAAACCTTCTGCGCCAGATCGTGCGCAGAAATCCCAATCTTCTATGGGCCACCACCGATCTGGCGTTCATGCTGTTCTCGCGCGGTGAACGGGTCGAATGCGAAGTTCACGCGCGCAATGCCATCCGGCTCGCACCGCGCAACGCGCAAGCGCATGGTATCCTGGGATTGATCCTCACCGAAACCAATCGCGCGCTCGCCGGTGAATTCCATTTTCGCAAATCCATCGAGATCGGCGGTGAGCACGGGCGCGTAGCCTCCAACCTTGCCAATTGCCTGAAGATGCAGGGCAAGGTCGAAGAGAGCGAGGAATGGTATCGCAAGGCCAGCGAACTCGAGCCACGCAATCCGGACATCTGGTCAGGTTGGAGCCGTCTGGAAGAAGCGCGCCGTAACATTCCGCGGGCATGGGAGCTTTTGCATAAAGCAGAGGAAGTCGCACCCGCCTCGGCCGATCTCAGCCTTGCACGCGCCGTGCTTTATGGCCGCGAGAAGAAGAACGAAGAAGCGGTGAGGGAGCTTTCGCGCAGCCAGGCCGAAGGCAAGCTTCAGCAGATTTCCGCTGTGGCGCTGCTGGAACGCGGGCGCCTCTACGACAAGATGGACCGATTCGAGGACGCCTGGGCCGACTATGTCGAGGGCAAGCGCATCTGCCGCGATGTGCAAGGCCGCCGTTACAACGAGCAGCTCGCGCGCGATCTTGTCGAGCGACTGAAGCGCTTCTTCACGCGCCAGCGCATGAGCATCCTGCCGCGCGCGCAGCGCGACATCGATATGCCGCAGCCGATCTTCATCGTCGGCTACCCGCGTTCCGGCACCACCATGACGGAGCAGACGATCACCGCGCATCCGCTGATCTCTGCCGGCGACGAGCTTGTCTTCATCAACGACCTGACCCGCGTCGGTTCGCGCATGCTGGGAAGTCCGTTGCAATATCCGGAATGCCTCTCCGATCTGTGGATGGGCGACAATCAGCTCACGCTCGATCAGTTCCGGGACTACTACCTCCAACGCGCCGAGCAACTCGGAATATGGGAGCCCGGTGCGCGCTATTTCACCGACAAGATGCCGCTGAACGAGACGCATCTGGGCCTGATCCATCTGATCTTCCCGGAATCACCAATCATCCATGTTCGCCGCCATCCGCTGGACATTCTGTTGTCGAATTTCTCCAACTTCCTGACGCACGGCTTCCACCAGGCGTTCGACGTGCGCACCTGCGCGACGCATTACGTGCTGATTGACGGGCTGGTCGAGCACTATAAGCAGCACCTCGACATGAAATATCTGGATGTGCGCTACGAGGACATGGTGGAGAACCAGGAACCGAATGTGCGCCGCATCCTCGATTTCATCGGTGTGGACTTCGATCCGAAGACGCTCGCCTTTCACGAGAACCAGCGTTACGCCCGCACGGCCAGCTACGCACAGGTGACCGAGAAACTCTATGACAGCTCGGTTTATCGCTACCGCCACTATCGCACGCATCTGGAAGAAGCGGTGCGCATCCTGAAGCCGGTGCTCGACCGGCTGGGCTATCCGTCGGAATAGATCAGGCGTTGCCGCCCATCGTCATCCGGTTCACGACGAGCCAGGAGAAGCAGAGCTTGCCGATCTCCTTCACAAGCTTCTGCGAAGCCGCGCGGGAGGCGACGTCGGAGCCTTCGGGCAGCCGCACGGTCAGGTCTGGCACGATCTTGAGATCAAGCGGCCCTTCGTTCAGGGCATAGTCCCAACGCCCGGTGGCCCGAATGATGATGATTTCGTTGTTCAGATAGCGGAATTTCCGGTGCGCGACGGTGTTGTCGCTTACGACGCCCACCAGTTCCAGCCGCGGTTCGAGCGTGATGCGCCGCCCGCTCTTGGCCGGCGTCGGATTGAGATCGGTATAAATAAGCGTGTTGAATTCGATGGCCCTGTCGAGGGTCTCCTTGCGCCCGAAATGCAGCATCCCGCGCGTCAGCGTGTTGCGCCAGTCTTTGAGCACGGAGCCGACATTGGGATGACGCAATTGCTGCGCGAACATCTCCAGGATCGGCTTCACATCGGGATCGACGTCGGACATGAGCTAAAATCGCGTGACGGCGCGGGCCGGGTCAAGCGGGGCGCCTGAGGACCATGCGGGCGATATCGCCATCGCGCACCACGTCCACCACGTCGAAACCCTCCTGCCGGCACATGTGCGGCACGTCGATCGGTGCCATGGGGTCGTCGGTCAGGACGCGGATCTCCTCGCCCACCGGCGCAGTGCGCAGCCGCTTGCGTGCCATCAGCGCGGGCAGGGGGCATTTCAGGCCCCGAAGATCAAGCTCCTCTTGCGCCATTTGGCCTCTTTTGCCGTCTTTCCGCTGCAGCCTATTCTCGGGCCTTCGAGTCGAAGGGCACTTATATGTTCGACGCCATCCGGCGCGAGGCGATCTATATATCAAGCGTGGCGCGCACCTTCTATCGCATGCGCCATGTGAAGCCGGACGCCGCGACGACCATCGCCGACGTGGTGGAAGCCGTGGTGCGAGCGCATCCCGACCGCCCGGCCATCTTCTTTCAGGACCGTGTCATCACCTATCGCGAGATGGATGGATGGGCCGCGCGCTATGCCCGCTGGGCGCAGGGCGAAGGCGTGCGCAAGGGCGATGTCGTGGCGCTGCTGATGGAGAACCGCCCCGAATATCTCTTCGCTTGGCTCGGCCTTCTGAAGACCGGCGCGGTGGTCGCGCTGATCAACACCAATCTGCGCGGCGCACCGCTGGCCCATTGTGTCTCCATCGCCGGTGCAAGGCATATCGTCGTCGGCGCGGAGTTGGAGGCGGCTTACAGCGAAGCTGCCGCTCTGGTTTCGCCCCCGCCTGCCGTCTGGATCACGGATGAGAATGGCGGTGGCAATCTGGATGCGGCGCTGGCCCAATGTTCATCCGACCCTTTCGATGCCAAAGCGCGCGAAGGCCTGCTCTGTAGGGACAAGGCGTTTTACATCTTCACCTCCGGCACCACGGGGCTGCCGAAAGCGGCGAATATCAGCCATCTGCGCGCGCTCTTCATGATGTATGGCTTCGCCGGCGGCTTGAACGCCAAGTCGAGTGACCGGATGTATAATGTGTTGCCGCTCTATCATTCCTCCGGTGGTATCTGTGCGGTGGGCGTAGCATTCACGGCAGGCGGTTCGCTGGTGCTGCGGCGGAAATTCTCCGTCCATGAATTCTGGGACGATTGCTTCCGCTACAAGCCCACTTTCTTCCAATATATCGGCGAGCTTTGCCGCTATCTGTTGAACGCGCCGCCAGGCCCGCATGAGCGCGATCACAATCTGCGCGCCATCACCGGCAACGGCTTGCGCCCGGAAATCTGGGCGCAGTTCCAGAAGCGTTTCGCCATCCCCAAGATCGTGGAGTTTTACGGCGCCACCGAAGGCAACGTCTCCATGCTGAACTATGACGGCAAGGTCGGCGCCGTCGGCCGCATCCCGCACTATCTGCGCAATGTGCTGACCACGCGTATCGTCCGCTTCGACGTGGAGCATGAGATGCCGGTGCGCAATGCAGAAGGCTTCTGCATCGAATGCGCGCCGGGCGAAGCGGGGGAGGCGATCGGCAAGATCACGCAGGAGCCCGGCAAGAATTTCGAGGGCTATACCAAGGCCGCCGATACGCAGAAGAAAGTGCTGCACAACGTCTTCGAAAAAGGCGACGCGTGGTTTCGCACCGGCGACCTGATGAAGCAGGACGCGGAAGGCTATTTCTATTTCGTCGACCGCATCGGCGATACCTTCCGCTGGAAGGGCGAGAACGTCGCCACCAGCGAAGTCTCCGAGGCGCTGGGCGTCATCCCTGGTATCGAGGAAGCCAATGTCTATGGCGTGTCCGTGCCGGGCATGGATGGCCGCGCCGGCATGGCCGCGCTCGTCGTCAACGGCGACTTCCATATCGCTGCGCTGGCGCAGACGCTGGAAGGCACGCTGCCGTCCTATGCGCGGCCGGTCTTCGTGCGCCTTTTGCCGCAAATGGAAATCACCGGCACTTTCAAGCAACGCAAGGTGGAGTTGGTGAAGGAAGGCTTCGATCCCGCTACTATCGCCGAGCCGATCTACTGGCTGGATCCCGCGACGTATAAATATGAACCGCTCACGGCAGCGGCTTATGCCGACATCTGTTCCGGCCGTGTGAAGCTCTAGCCGAAATCGATCTCGGCCGCCGGAAGCACATCGCCAAAACTCCCGCGTGTGGTCTCGTTGACGATTGCGACAATGTCTTTTGCCTTCGCGGCTCTCGTATCGCCCGTGGAATGCGCGTCGGACACGAGTGTGAGCCCATAGTCGCGCTCGTAAGCGCTGCGGATCGCCGACGTCACGCAATATTCCGACTGCATGCCGGTGATGACGAGATGATCCACGCCCGCGCGTTTCAGCTTCGTGTCGAAATCGGTGCCGTGGAACGCGCTGGACTTGCGCTTTACTGTCACATCGTCGTCCGGCTGCGGGGTGAGCTTGTCGTGAAAGGGATAACCCGGCTTTCCCGACTGAAAGGGATGGTCGCCTTCGCCATGATGCTGCACGAAGAACACCGGCACGCGTGCTGCCCGCGCTTTCATGATCAAGGCCGCGATCCGATCTACCACCGCCTCGCCGTCATAAGGCGGATAAGTCGGATCGAACATGCCTTTCTGCACGTCGATGATGACCAGTGCTTTGCTCATGCCATCCTCAGTTCGGAAACAGGCGTCCACTTTTTCTTGCGCCGTGCGATGCGGCCCGGAACATCCTCGCCGTCGAAATCGTGCGGCACCGCGGGGAAGTCGAGTGGCGGCCTTTCGCGAAAGCTGTTGGCGTTGACGGTGAACCACATCCTGCCGCCATCCTCCATGAGCGCGCCGATATAAACGCCGCAATCCCGGCAAACGAGGAAATCGGCGGTCTTCAGAGCGAAGCGATAGCGGCTAAATCGGGATTCATCGCGCACGGAAATGCGAATCGTACCCTTCGGGTCGGAGGTCGTGTGTGCGCCATGGCTGCGGCAGAAGCTGCACATGTCGGCCCGCAGGCCCAGCGTCTCCAGCGGTGCGGTGGCCTCGAAGACATAAGAGAGATTGCCGCAATGGCATCCGCCGATGAATGTGTGCGTCGTCGTCATGCAGCGAAGCTAGCGCGGAAACAAAAGGAAAGGGCCACACGAAACCGCATGGCCCCTCCCGAAAAATCGCGAAGCTGCTATTCGGCGGCTTTCTTGCCCTTCTTCGCTTCGTCTTCGTGATGCTTCTGGATCGTCTGCATCGCCGCGTTCATGGCGGCGCCGATGAAGCGCTCCTTGTTGTCCTTCGCCCAGTTGAGCGCCGTCTCCCGCGCCGCGTTCGCGCCGTTGATGACCGGCGTCACATAGCGCTGCCACATCTCGTAGGACTTCTTGGTGTTCTCGAAGTCCGCCCAGTTGTGCGCCAGCTGCAGGAACACGCCGAAATCGCCCTGTTTCTTCTGCAGGCGGCGGATCTGCGCTATGGCATCTTCCGGCGTGCCGATCACGGCCACGCCGTTCTCCACCATCTGCTGCGCGGACTGGTTCTCCGTGCCTTCCCGGCCCGCTACGGCGGAGATGCCGGAGAAATAGCCCTGCCATTTGTCGAGGCCGAACTTCACATTCTCGAAGGCTTTCTCGCGCGTCTCCGCGATATGCACCGGGCCGACGAGACGAAGGCGGCTTGGATCCATCGCCTTGCCGTTCTCCGCTGCCGTCTTGTTGGCGATCTCCCAGTTGATCGCCAGCGCGTCATAGCCGCCGGCTTGCGTTGCCGCCACGCACAGCATGCCGAAGCCGTGCTTGCCGGCGAGCTTGCCGCCCGACGGTGTTACCGAAGACGCCACGCAGATTTCCGGATACGGATCG
>Ga0153956_1001789_pt1 | contig 17695 bp, 16 predicted proteins | sample TSFL040MetaG_FD_104704 | JGI IMG/M metagenome (GOLD analysis project Ga0153956, IMG submission 104704) | Attine ant fungus gardens microbial communities from Florida, USA - TSFL040 MetaG | ecosystem: Host-associated > Fungi > Mycelium > Unclassified | place: USA: Florida, Wekiwa Springs...
CGAGATTAACCTGGGGCAGGACGGCACCCGGGCGATCAATGGCTTCGGTCTTGCCAGCCAGTTCTACTTCGGCAAGCCGCTGGTGGAGCTCGACCTGCCGCAGATCGCGACCCTCGTGGGCCTGGTGCGCGGCCCGTCGTTCTATGACCCGCGCCGCCATCCGCAGCGCTCGCTGAAGCACCGCAACCTGGTGTTGTCGGAGATGGCGGACTTCGGGGCGATCACCCAGGCTCAGGCGCAGGACGCCGAGGCCAAGCCGCTGGGAGTGCTGGCGCGCGGCTCCGGTGGCTACTACCCGGCATACCTCGACCTGGTGCGGCGGCAGCTGCGCTCGGAGTACCGCGAGCAGGACCTCACGGAAGAGGGCCTGAGCATCTACACCAACTTCGACCCGCGCGCGCAGGAACTGGCCGAGCGCATCCTGGAACAGCAGCTCACGCGGCTCGACCAGCGGCGCAAGACCAAGGGCGCGAAGCTCGAGGGCTCGGTGGTGATGACCGCGCCGCAGAGCGGGGATGTCATCGCCGTGCTCGGGGGCCGCGATCCGGCCTTTGACGGCTTCAACCGTGCGCTCGACGCCCAGCGGCCCATCGGTTCGCTGGTCAAGCCCTTCGCCTACCTTGCCGCGCTCGAAAGCGGCAACTACAACGCCGACAGCATCATCGAGGACCTGCCGGTCAGCATCAAGCTGCCGGGTTCGCCGGTGTGGGAGCCACAGAACTACGAGCACGACATCAACGGTCCGGTGCCGCTGGTGCATGCCCTGGCCGACTCCCTGAACCTGGCGACCATCCATCTGGGAATGGACATCGGGCTGCCCGCGGTCATCAAGTCGCTGCGGCGCTTCGGCGTCGAGGCGCCCATTCCTGAGGTTCCCTCCATCCTGCTGGGTACCATGGCGCTGACGCCACTGGACGTGGCGCAGCTTTACACCGGCATCGCCAACGGCGGCTTCAAGGCCAGCCTGCGTGCCGTGCGCGCCGTGGTCGGACCCGATGGCAAGGCGCTCAAGGCCTTCAACGTCGACGTCACCCCGGTGGCCCAGCCGGACGCGGTGTATGCCCTGACCACCATGATGCAGCAGGTGATCCAGCACGGCACGGGCAGGCCGGCGCTGTCCATGCTGCCGCCCGGCGTGGTGGTGGCGGGCAAGACCGGGACGTCCTCCGACCTGCGTGACAGCTGGTTCGCCGGTTTTTCCGGCAACTACCTGGCCGTGGTGTGGGTGGGGTATGACGACAACCGCGTCACCGGGCTGACGGGCGCCAGCGGCGCCCTGCAGGTCTGGGGCCGGCTGATGAACGCACTCGGCGCCACCTCGCTCATCGCGGCCACGCCGGAGTCACTGCACGAGGTCAGCGTCGATTTCCGCAACGGCTATGCCGCGCCCGGACCATGTTCCTTTGAGCCGGTTACCGTGGCGGTGCCGGTCAGTTTCAATCCGCCGGTGGCTCCACCGGGGTGCAAGGCTCCCACGTCGGCGCATCCGGCAACGGCACCGGCTCAAGGCGCGGCGGCCCCGAATTCCCCGCCTGGCGTGCTTGACCGGGCCAAGGGCCTGCTGAAGGAGATAGTGCATTGATCAGCGCTGTTGCAAACCGTCATCCGGACGCCCGGGTTGGTGTCGAGGCAGGCGTCTCGGGCCGGCATGGCTGGCCGGCATTGGCGGCACTCGTGCTGTTGTCGCAGCTGGCCGGTTGCGCGCTGGTGCGTGAACCGGAGCAGCCGCAGTCCGTGCCGCAGCCACAGGTCGCGATTCCGACCCCCGTGCCTGTGCCGCCGGTGACCGTGACGCCGGCTCCCCCGGTGCAGGCCGTGCCCGTACCGCCACCCGCGCCACCGCCGGCCACCCGGCATTTCGAGCTGGGTGCCGCCGCCACCGCGCTGGTGGCCGACGCGCACAAGCAGGCGGTCAGCGGCAATCCCATGCTTGCAGTGTCAACCCTGGAGCGCGCGTTGCGCATCGAACCGGCCAATCCGCTGCTGTGGATCGAGCTGGGCGAGGCGCACGAAACGGCGGGGCACTACGAGCAGGCCGGTTCCATGGGACACAAGGCGCTGCAGCTGGCCACCGGCGATCCGCGCGCGCAGGCCGGCGCCTGGCGCCTGATCGCGGAGTCGCTCAAGGCCCGTGACCGTAATGACGAGGCGCTCGAGGCGGAGAAGAAAGCGGACTTGCTGTCGCCGCGGTAGTGGCCCGGGGAAGCTTACTTGCGCCCCGCGTGCCGCTTTTCCAGTTCGTTGACCACCTGCTCCAGGGAAAGGTTGCGGGCGCGCAGCAACACCATGAGGTGGAACAGCAGGTCGGCGGATTCGCCCAGCAGTTCATCGTCACCCTGGGCCACGGCGGCAAGGGCGGTTTCCAGGCCTTCCTCGCCCACCTTTTGCGCGACGCGGCGGGTGCCGCGGGAGTACAGCTTCGCGGTGTAGCTGTTTTCCGGCGCATCGTGGATGCGCTGCTCGATGATGGCGGCGAGTTGTCCCAGGAAACCCAGTTTCACCGCGGCGCTGACGCGTTCCTCGCCGAAGCAGGTGGTGGTGCCTTCGTGGCAGGTGGGGCCCCGGGGACGCGCGGTGACCAGCAGGGTGTCGGCGTCGCAGTCGGTGCGGATGTCGACGACGTCCAGGGTGTTGCCCGAGGTCTCGCCTTTTTCCCACAACGCCTTGCGGCTGCGGCTGTAGAACACGGCCCGGCCGCGTTCTGTGGTGGCCCGCAGCGCCTCGGCGTTCATGTACGCCAGCATCAGCACGGCGCCGGTGTCGGCGTGCTGCACGATGGCGGGCAGCAGCCCGTCGCCTTTGCCGAAATCCAGCCGCGACAGATCATGCGGGTCGGAGACGCTGCCGGCGGCCGGTGTCGTTCCTGCGGTTACGGCCATGGTCTGATCTCCAGGCCGGCCTCGATGAGCCCGGCTTTCAATTCGCCGATGATGATATTGCCGGAGTGGAACACGCTGGCGGCCAGCGCCGCATCCACCCGGGCGGTTTCAAAGACGTCACGGAAGTGTTGCGGTGTGCCGGCGCCGCCGGAGGCGACCAGCGGCACCCGGCAGATGGCGCGCACGGCGGACAGCTGCGCGATGTCGTAGCCGCGTTTGACGCCGTCGCTGGCCATGCAGTTGAGCACGATCTCGCCGGCGCCGCGGTCCTGGACTTCGCGCACCCAGTCCAAGGTGTCGCGGCCGGAGTCGCGGGTGCGATCGGGGTCACCGGTGAACTGGTACACACTGTAGCGCCCGCCCTCGGTCTGGCTGTCGATGCCGACCACGACGCACTGGGCGCCAAACCGGGTCGACAATTCGTCGATCAGGCCGGGGTTGGACAGCGCGGGGGAGTTCACCGACACCTTTTCGGCGCCTGCATTGAGGATGGCTTCGGCGTCCGCGACCGAGCGGATGCCGCCGGCGACGCAGAAGGGGATATCCAGCACCTGCGCGACGCGGCTCACCCAGGTGCGGTCCACGGATCGGCCCTGGGGACTGGCGGTGATGTCGTAGAACACCAGTTCGTCGGCGCCTTCGTCGCGGTAGCGCGCGGCGAGTTCCAGGATGTCGCCCACGACCTTGTGGTCGCGGAAGCGCACGCCTTTGACCACCTGGCCGTCGCGGACGTCCAGGCAGGGAATTATGCGTTTGGCAAGAATGGGCGTAGCTCCGTCGGGGTCATACGCTGCTCCAGCAGCGCCTTGCCGCTGACCGCGGCGGCAACGCCGAGGTCAGCGAGTTCGGTGAGGTCGGCGGCGTCCCGCACGCCACCGGAGGCCTGCCAGGCAATGTCCGGGAAGCGCTGCAGGGCTTCACGGTACAGCTCGATGCCGGGGCCGGAGAGCGCGCCGTCGCGGTCGATGTCGGTGCACAGCACGTGCCTGAGGCCGTGGGGTGTATAGAGATCGAGCGCCTGCCACAGGCGGATGCCGCCGTCCCGGGTCCAGCCGCGGGTGCGTACCTGCGGCACGCCGCCGGTGTCGCGTTTGACGTCCAGTCCCAGGCAGATGCGGTCGGCGCCGAAGCGCTGCATCCAGCTGATGACTGCGTCAGGCTGTTCCACCGCAAGACTGCCGATGACGACGCGGGCCACTCCCGCGTCGAGCAGGCCGGCGACGGTGTCGGCCGAGCGTACGCCGCCACCGACCTGGAGTTTCACGCGGCCATCCGCCGCCAGCCGGGTGATGATGGCGCGGTTGCCCTGGGTGCCGTCCTTGGCGCCGTCGAGATCCACGATGTGCAGCCAGCTGGCGCCGAAGCCGCTGTAACGTTCCAGCAGCTCCAGCGGTTCGGCGTCGTAGCGGGTTTCGGCGTCAAAGTCGCCCTTGAACAGGCGCACACAGCGGCCGTTGCGCAGGTCGATGGCGGGAATCAGCAGCATCTGAAGTCTCGGGTTCAGGTCAGTTTGAGGAAGTTCGTGAGGATACGCGCGCCGACCCGGGTGGAGCGTTCCGGGTGGAACTGCGTGCCCCAGAAGTTGTCCCGGCGCACCACCGCCGTCACGTCGGTGCCGTAGCTGGCGCTGGCCAGGGTGTAGTCGCTGACCGGCGCGGCATAGCTATGCACGAAGTAGAAGTAGTCGCCCTCGGCGATGCCGTCCAGCAACGGATCGCCGGCATGCAGGTGGATGCGGTTCCAGCCCATGTGCGGTACCGGTCGTTCGGGCGTGGCCTTGAGGCGGCGTACCGTGTCGGGCAGGATGCCCAGGCAGCCGGCCGGGCCTTCCTCCGAAGCCGAGAACAGCAGTTGCATCCCCAGGCAGATGCCGAGCACCGGCTGGGTGAGGGTGGGGATCAACTGTGTCAGGCCGGCCTCGTTCAGGCGCTGCATGGCATCGCCCGCGGAACCCACGCCGGGCAGCAGCACGCGCGGCGCGGCCTTGATGACTCCCGGGGAGCGCGTGACCTGCGCCCTGGCACCCAGTCGTTCCAGCGCGAACTGCAGGGAGGCGAGGTTGGCGCCGCCGCTGTCGATGATGGCTACATCCATCTTGAGGCATATCCTTGGGTTGCGGCGCGGTTCACAGCACGCCCTTGGTACTGGGCAGCTCGTGGCCTTCGCGACGTATGGCCTGACGCAGCGCGCGGCCCACGCCCTTGAAGCAGGCCTCGATCATATGGTGGGTGTTTTCGCCGGTGACCCGCACGTGCACTGCGGCCAGCAGGGTGTCGGAAAGCGAACGGAAAAAGTGCGGCACCAGCTCGGTCGGCAGACCGCCCACCTGGTCGCGGCCGAAGCGGCCGTCGAACACGGCATAGGCACGGCCGGACAGGTCGATGGAAACCTGGGCCTCGGATTCGTCCATGGGCAGCAGGAAGCCGTAGCGGTTGATGCCGAGCTTGTTGCCAAGCGCCTTGCGCAGCGCTTCGCCCAGCGCCAGGGCGCAGTCCTCGATGGTGTGGTGTTCATCGATATGCAGGTCGCCCTCGCACTTGAGGGTCAGCGCAAAGCCACCGTGCTTGGCCAGCTGCTCCAGCATGTGATCGAAGAACCCCAGGCCGGTGCTGATTGACACCGGTGCGGTGGCGTCGAGATCGAGATCGACGCTGATGCGCGTTTCCCTGGTGCGGCGCTCCACATGCGCCCGGCGCGCCAGCAGCTCATGCAGCACGGCCGGCCAGGTCTCGGCCCTGGAGCCGTCAATCCGCACCTTGAAACCCCGCACGCCGAGGTTGCGCGCCAGTTCCAGGTCGGTGTCGCGGTCGCCGATCACGGCGCTGCGCCCGAGGTCCACGCCACAGGTGAGCATGAATTCATCCAGCAGGCCGGTCGCAGGCTTGCGGCAGGCGCAGCCGTCTTCCGGGCGGTGCGGGCAGATGAACACCTGCTCGAAGCTGATGCCCTGGGAGCGGAAGGCTGCGAGGATGAACTGGTGCGCCTGCTCAAAGCGCTCGGTGGGATGGCTCGCGGTGCCCAGGCCGTCCTGGTTGCTGACGATCACCAGGCGGAAGCCGGCGCGCTGGGCTTCGGCCAGCGCGGCGAACACGCCCGGCATGAAGCGGATCTTGTCCAGCGAGTCCACCTGCTTGTCCGCGGGCTCCTCCACCAGGGTGCCGTCGTGATCGATGAACAGGACGGGGGTCGGGATCGGGGCGCTCATGCGGATACCTTGGACAATGAGTTGAAAGCCGCAATCAGGCTGCGGTTCTGTTCCGGCGTGCCGACGGTGACGCGCAGGCAGCGGGTCAGTTCGCGCTGCTGACGCACCAGCAGGCCCGCCGCGCAGGCGCGCTCGAAGGCGGCCTGGGCGTCGTGGAATTCCGCCAGGATGAAGTTGGCATCCGAGGGCCACACGCGGGTGACGGTCGGGCAGGCGGCCAGCTGCTTCAGCATCAGGCCGCGCTCCAGGACGATCTGTTCCACGCGCGCCCGGGAGGTGGCCAGGGCGGCTGGTGTCAGCGCGCGCAGCACCGCCTCGATGCTGGGCTGGGCCAGGTTGTAGGGTTCGACGATCCGGCGCAGCAGGCCGATGATGGCCGGCTGCGCGAGCACCGTGCCACAGCGCGCGCCCGCGAGGGCGTGGGCCTTGGACAGGGTACGCAGCACCACCAGCCAGGGCTGCGAGGCGATATGCCGCGCCACGCTGGGGCGGTCGGCGAACTCGACATAGGCCTCGTCCACCACCACCAGCGCACGGCCCGCAAGCCGCTGCGCCAGGCGCAGGATCAGTGCCTCGCCGATCAGGTTGCCGGTGGGATTGTTCGGCGAGCAGACATAGACCAGCTTGACGCCCGGGACGCAGGCCGCGACCACGGCATCCTCATCGTATGCAAAGCCATCGTCCGCCCTGAGCGGCACACGCACCACGCCGGCGCCCTGGACGCGGGCCGCCACGGGATACATGCCGAAGGTCGGCGGGCAGGTCAGGATGCTGTCCTGGCCCGCGCGGCAGAAGGCGCGGGTCAGCAGGTCGATGCCTTCATCGCCGCCGCGGGTCACGAGGACCTGATCCGGCGTCGCCTCATACAGCGCCGCGATGGCCTGCACCAGTTCCCGTGGCTGCGGTTCCGGATAGCGGTTGAGGCCGGCCTCGCTGTCATCACCGGCCTGGCGCCAGGGTAGTTCGTTGGCGTGCAGGCGTGTGAGCTCGGGCCGCCACGCGGCGTGCTCGTAGGGGGAGATTGCCAGCAGGTCCGGGCGCGCGATGGACAGTGGCGAGCCCGCCGGCGGCGGCGCGGCGCTCCCGGTGGGCGCACTCATGATGCGTGGTCCAGGACGGCCAGGCGCCGTTCCACGGCGGCGGCATGCGCATCCAGGCCTTCCAGGTGCGCGAGGGTCGCGGCCACCGGCCCCAGGCCCTTGAGGCCGGCAGGCGAGAGTTCCTGCACCGTGATGCGCTTGCTGAAGTCCAGCAATGACAGGCCGCTGTAGGCGCGCGCGTAGCCGTAGGTCGGCAGCACGTGGTTGGTGCCCGAGCAGTAGTCGCCCATCGGCTCCGGGGTCCACTCGCCGAGAAAGATGGAACCGGCATTGATGATGCGGTCCAGCCACTGGCGCGGTTCACGCACGGTGAGAATCAGGTGCTCCGGGGCGTAGTCGTTGGAGACGGCGATGGCGGTGATGATGTCCGGCACCACGATACAGCGGCTGGCGGCAAGGGAGTGCTCGAGGATGGCCTTGCGTGACAGGCCGCGGGTCTGTTCCGCCACCGCGGCGACCACCGCGTCCGCCAGAGCTTGCGAGGGCGTCACCAGGATGGCCTGGGACTGCGGATCGTGTTCGGCCTGGGCCAGCAGGTCCGCGGCGACGAACTCGGCACGGGCGGAGTCGTCGGCGATGACCAGGACCTCGGAGGGGCCGGCGGGCAGATCGCAGGCGGCGCCCTCCGGGTCGGCCGCGACCAGCTGCTTGGCCGCAGTGACCCAGGCATTGCCGGGGCCGAAGATCTTGGCGACCTTGGGCACCGATGCGGTGCCATAGGCGAGGGCTGCGACAGCCTGTGCGCCGCCCACCTTGAACGCAGTGTCGATGCCACACAGCTGCGCGGCCACCAGCACGGCCGGGTTGGCCTTGCCGTCCCTGGCGGGCGGGGTGCACAGCACGCGCTGCGGGCAACCGGCCAGCCGCGCGGGCACGGCCGACATGATGACCGCCGAGGGCAGGGGGGCGGAGCCGGCCGGCACGTACAGGCCCACGGCGCCGATGGGGCGCGTGACACGCTCGCAGCGCACGCCGGCCTCGGTCTCCAGGGACAGCGGCGCCAGCTGCTGGGCGGCGTGGAATTTCTCGACGTTGGCAACGGCGCGTTCGAGCGCCTGGTGTTGCTGCGGGGTCAGTGCGGCGCGAGCGGCGGCAAACTCCGCGGGCGGGCAGGCCAGCTGCTCCAGGGATACGCCATCGAAGCGGGTGGTGTAGTCGAACAGCGCGCGGTCGCCGTCCCGACGCACGGTGGCGATGATGTCGCGCACCCGTTCGTTGACGTCGGCGCGGGCCTGCATCACGGGGCGCGCCAGGGCCGCACGGCGCTCCGGCGCACCGGACTCAAGCCAGTTGACGATCTTCATACCAGCATTTTTTCCACGGGCAGCACCAGCATGGCGCTGGCACCGGCCTTCTTGAGGCTCTCCAGTGTTTCCCAGAACACGTTCTCGCGGCACACGGCATGCACCGCGACCCGGTCGGGGTGGCCTTCCAGCGGAATGATGGTCGGGGACTCGCTGCCCGGAAGCAGGCGGCGGATTTCAGGCAGCGCCGCGCGCGGAGCATGCAGCATGATGTACTTGCTTTCGCGCACCTGCTGCACGCCATCGATGCGCATCAGCAGGCGTTCGGTCCACTCGTCCTTTACCGGCGGCAGCTTCACCGGGGTGCGGATCAGCACCGCGTGGCTTTCGAGCACCGTGTGCACCTCGCGCAGGTGGTTGGCCTGCAGCGTGGAGCCGGTGGAGACCAGGTCGCAGATGGCGTCCGCCCGCCCCAGGCGCGGGGCGATCTCCACCGCGCCGGACAGGATGACGATTTCCGCGGTGATGCCGTTGTCCTTGAGGAACTCGGCCAGGGTGAAAGGATAGGTGGTGGCGATGCGCTTGCCTTGCAGCCACTGCACGCCGGTGAACTGCACGCCATCGGGCACCGCGATGGACAGGCGGCAGCGCCCGAAGTCCAGCTGGCGTACCTGCTGGAAGCGGGCCTCATGGCCGCGCGACTGCAGTTCCAGTCGCTTTTCCGTGAGCACGTTCAGGCCCACCAGGCCCAGGTCACAGACGTCCTCCTGCACCAGGTCGGGAATGTCGTCGTCGCGCACGAACAGGACGTCCAGCGGCATGTTCTCACCGAAGCCCACCAGCTGGTCCTTGCCGCGGGACAGCTTCAGGCCGCAGCGGCTGAGAATGTCCAGCGAGGGGTCCGTGAGGCGGCCGGACTTCTGCACGGCAAGCTTCAGGCGGGTGTCTTTCTTGTCATCCATTGCGTTGGGTTTCCTGGCGGCGCGCCGGTTCCGCGCGGCGTTGTGATTCGGTGCGCCGGGCGGCCGGCGGGCGTTTGGGGGCGATGCGGCGCACGGCCAGGGCATAGCCGCCATCGGCGCCGGCGAGGCAGCGTGCCACGCGGCCGATGGTGGTGACACTGACGCCGGTGAGACGGTGGATTTCGCGGTAGGGCAGGCCGCGCTGCAGCCATTCGACCACCGCCCAGCGATCCGCCATCGCCTGCAGCTCCGCCGGCGTGCACAGGTCCTTGAAAAAGGCCTGCACCTCCTCGCGGGTACGCAGGCTGGCCACGGCTTCGCACAGGTTGTGCTCGGCCAGGGCTTCCTGGTTGGTGCTGACGTTGCGGTGGAGTTTCATCGTGGCCTGTCCTGCCGTCCCGTTCCAATGTAACAGCGTATTAATACAATAGCATGCTCCCCGGCGCGGCGCCAGCACGATCCGTCCGCACCCTGTATGCTTGGCGGTCAGTCAGCGGCGCCCGAAGGGCGCCGGCCATACAACCGAACAAGGAAGCACCCCGATGGCGATGCGCCTGAGCAAGGACCGGATCCTCACCACCCATGTCGGCAGCATGCCGCGCACCGAAGCCGTGGTGGAGCAGCTGTTCGCCAAGGAGAACCAGGACGGCTACGACCCGGCGAAATTCGACACCACCATGACGGTGGCGGTGGATGCGGTGGTGGCACGGCAGGTGGGCGCGGGCGTCGACATCGTCAGCGATGGCGAGACCTCCAAGATCGGCTATGCCACCTACATCAAGGACCGCCTCTCGGGATTCGGCGGCGACAATGCGCGCCAGATCGCGCTCGACCTGCAGCCCTACGCGGATTTCCGCGCCAGGATGGCGATTTTCGCGGGCAAGCAGTCCTTCAAGCGCCAGTCCTGCGTCGGCCCGATCAAAATGATCGAGCGCGAGTCGATGTACAAGGACATCGAGAACCTGCGGGCCGCGGTCCGGCACCACAAGCCGGTGGATGCGTTCCTGAACGCCGCCTCCCCGGGCGTGGTGGCCGCCTTCCAGCCCAACCATTACTACCCGACCCACGAGGCCTACGTCGAGGCTGTCGCCAATGCGATGAAAGAGGAGTACGAGGCCATCGTCAAGGCCGGCATCGTGCTGCAGATCGACTGCCCGGACCTGGCCATGGCGCGGCACACCGGCTTCCAGGACCTGACCGAGGCCGAGTTCCTCAAGCGCGCCGAATTCCATGTCGAGGCCCTCAACGCCGCGCTGGCCAACGTGCCGGCGGACATGCTGCGCATGCACGTGTGCTGGGGCAACTACGAGGGCCCGCACACGCATGACATCGCGCTCGAGAAAGTCATGCCCATCATCCTCAAGGCCAAGCCCGCGGCAATCCTGTTCGAGGCCGCCAACCCGCGTCATGCCCACGAGTGGGCGGTGTGGAAGGAGACGAAGATCCCCCAGGACAAGGTGCTGGTGCCGGGCCTGCTGACCTGCACCTCGAACTATGTCGAGCATCCGGAGCTGGTGGCGCAGCGTATCTGCCAGTTCGCCGACATCGTCGGTCGTGAGCGGGTGATTGCCGGCACCGATTGCGGCTTTGGCACCTTTGCCGGCATCGGCAAGATGGATGGGGAGATCTCCTACGCCAAGCTGGGCGCGCTGGCTGAAGGCGCCGCCCTGGCGTCCCGGCGGCTCTGGAAGTAGATCCGGCGCCGCCAACCCGGTCCGGATGCCGGCCGCGGGCCTTATTCCGGGCGGTTTGCGCTTCGATAGCTTGACGGCATGGCCGCGGGGCCCCAGACTTCGCCGTGACTCATCGAGACCGGCTGAGGGAAAGGCCCTTAGACGCCGGGGCAACCGCCAGGCCCAACCAGCCTGCATGGTGCCAACTCCTGCACCCGCGCAAGCGGGGCGTCATCCGCTTTGGGTGCGCAAGCTAGATGAGTGATCGGCGTGGCCCGCCGCGGCAGCCCCACAGGGGAGCCGTGGGCGAGGATGGACCCGATAACCCCGCAAGGGGTGTTCCGCAGGAGGGGCCTTGGACCTTTGGTTGGCGGAGCACCTATGACAGCGACTGTTGAAACCCTGCACCCCGGCGAACGCGGTACGCGTTCCACCGTGGCCGGCATCCCCGTGCGCGAGGGCGTCCTCGAGGTGGCGGGGCCGATCCGGCTGTATCACCGCGGGGAACTGCCGGGCATGCGCATCGCCTGGCGCCTGACCGGTCCCGCCAACGCGCCCGTGGTGTGCGCCCTGGGTGGAATTTCCGCCCATCGCCGGGTGTGCCTGACCGAGGACCTGAAGGACAGCTGGTGGCCGCAGATCGCGGGCCCCGGCCTGCCGCTGGATGCCGGCCGTCTGCGCGTCCTCAGCTTCGATTTCATCGGCGGCAGTTCGGACTCCACCGGCCCGGGTTCACCCGAGGCGGGCCCCGGGCAGTTCCCGGTGGTGTCGACCTACGACCAGGCCGCCGCCCTGAACCGGTTGCTGGATGTGTTGCGCATCCCGGCGCTGCGCGCTTTCTGCGGCAGTTCCTACGGCGGCATGGTGGCGCTGGCGTTCGCTGAGCTGCACCCGGACCGGGTGTCGCAGATCCTGATCATCGGCGCCTCCGACCGCGCCAATCCCATGGCCAGCGCCTGGCGCAGCACCCAGCGCGAGATGGTGCGTTTCGGCATCGAGAGCGGCCATCCCGAGCGCGGCATGGACCTTGCCCGGCGCCTGGCCATGACCACCTACCGTTCGGCCGAGGAATTCAGCGCGCGTTTCGACGGCCCGGCGAAGCTGGTGGGCGGCCGGTACGTGCTGCCGGTGGAGGAATACCTCAGCGCACGCGGTCGCGACTATGCGGCCAGCCGCAAGCCCGAGGCCTTCCTGCGCCTGTCGGAGTCCATCGACCTGCACCGGGTGGATGTGTCCCGCATTTTCGTGCCGGTGACCGCGGTGGCGGTGCGCGAGGACCGGCTGGTGCCGCTGGCCGACATCCGCGCCATGGTGGCGCGCCTGCCCGATGGCCGGCTGCAGGAAATCTCATCCGTATTCGGCCACGATGCATTCCTGAAGGAGGGCGACCAGCTGCGTGGCGTATTCGCCGGCGTGCTGGGCAGCGTATGAAGAAGACCCCAGATCAGATCACCCGCCTGGTGCGTTCCGGCCTCGAGAGTGACCCGGTCACCGGCGCGGTGGTACCCCCCATCCATCTGAGCACCACCTACGCCTTCCGCGGCTTCAATGAGAAGCGCGATTACGACTATAGCCGCTCGGGCAATCCGACCCGTGACCTGCTGGGCCAGGCACTCGCGGAACTCGAGGGCGGCGCTGGCGCCATTGTCACCGCCACCGGCATGGCCGCGGTGACCGTGGTGGGGCACCTGCTGCCCGGCGGCGCGCGCATCGTCGCACCCCACGACTGCTACGGTGGCACCTACCGGCTGTTCGACGCCTGGCGCAGGCGTGGCGAGCTGCATTGCGATTTCGTGGACTTCGGCGACGAGGCCGCGGTGCGGGCCGCGCTGTCGAAGCCGGCGGCGCTGCTGTGGATCGAAACCCCCAGCAATCCGCTGCTGCGGATCACGGACATCGAGAAGTTCGCCGCCTGGGGGCACGCCGCCGGGGCCCTGGTGGCCGTGGACAACACCTTTCTTTCCCCGCTGTGGCAGACGCCGATCGACCTGGGTGCGGACCTGGTGGTGCATTCGACCACCAAGTACCTGAACGGCCACAGCGACGTCGTCGGTGGCGCAGTTGTTTCGAAGACCGCGGAGCTGCAGGAGCAGGTGCGCTGGTGGGCCAACTGCCTGGGCCTGACGGGTGGGGCGTTCGACAGTTATCTCACGCTGCGGGGCCTGCGCACGATGAACGCCCGGCTGGAGCATCATGGCCGCAACGCCTTGCAGCTGGCGCAGTGGCTGCACGAGCAGAAGGGCGTGAACCGGGTGTTCTATCCGGGCCTGCCCTCGGATCCGGGGTACGAGCTTGCGCGGCGGCAGCAGCGCGGCTTCGGCGCCATCGTCACGCTGGAAGTGGCCGGGGGCCATGCCGGTGTGGCGGCCCTGGTGAAGGACCTGCAGTACTTCTCGCTGGCGGAATCGCTGGGCGGAGTGGAGAGCCTGATCGCGCATCCGGCCACCATGACGCACGCGGCGATGGACCCGGAGGCGCGGCACAAGGCCGGGCTCACCGATGGCCTGGTGCGCCTGTCCGTGGGCATCGAATCGTTTGACGACCTGCGGGACGATCTCGCCGCGGGCCTGGAGCGGGCGCGCAAGGCGGTCTGACACGGCACAGCATCAGCCACCAAGGCTGATGCTGCCGCCAGGTCAGTCAGGGATCAGTTCAGCTGCGCAAGCACCGCATCACCCGCCTGCGTGGTGCTGACGGCCCTGGTGCCGGCGGCCGCGATGTCGGGCGTGAGCGCGCCGCCGTCGATGGCCCTGGACACGGCCTGTTCCAGCAGCGCGGCTTCGTCCTGCAAGCCCAGCGAATGCCGCAGCAGCAACGCCACGCTCATGATGGTGCCGTAGGGGTTGGCGATGCCACGGCCCGCGATGTCCGGCGCCGAGCCGTGAATGGGCTCGTACAAGCCACGCTTGCCCTCACCCAGCGAGGCGGAGGGCAGCAGGCCCAGCGAGCCGGCCAGCATCGAGGCCTCGTCCGTCAGGATGTCGCCGAACATGTTCTCCGTCAGCAGCACGTCGAAGTCGCGCGGGCGGCGGATCAGGTGCATGGCCGCGGCATCCACCAGGATGTGTTCGAGCTCGATGCCCGGGAACTCGGTGTCCACCACGCGCTGGCATACCGAGCGCCACAGGCGTGACGTCTCCAGCACGTTCGACTTGTCGATGGAGGTGACCTTGCCACGGCGGCCGCGCGCCAGCTGGCAGGCCGTGCGGGTCACGCGTTCGACTTCGGCGACCGTGTAGGTGCACAGGTCGGTGGCCTTGTCGGCGGTACGGGTCTTGTCGCCGAAGTAGATGCCGCCGGTCAGTTCGCGCACGAACAGCAGGTCCACGCCTTCGAGCACTTCCGGGCGCAGGGTCGAGGCGCCGCGCAGGGCAGGGTGGATGCTCACGGGGCGCAGGTTGGCGAACGTGCCCAGGGCCTTGCGCAGGCCCAGCAGGCCGGTTTCCGGCCGCGCCCTGGCGTCGGGCGCGGACCACTTCGGTCCACCGATGGCGCCCAGCAGGATGGCGTCGGACTTCATGCAGGAATCCAGCGTGTCCGCCGGCAGCGGGTCGCCGGTGAGATCGATGGCCGCGCCTCCAAAGGGCTTGTGGGTCAGGGTGAAGTCGTGACCGAAACGCTTTGCGATCTGCTGCAGGCAGCGCACGCCCTCGGCCGCCACTTCGGGACCGATGCCGTCGCCGCCGAGGACGGTGATGTTGGCTTTCATGTTTTGTTGACCAGGAAATCAGTATTGGGGATGCGAGCGTTCGTAGGCGGCGATCTTTGCATCCTGTTGCAGCAGGAAGCCCAGTTCGTCCACGCCATTCAACAGGCAGTAGCGCGCGAACGGGTCGATGGGGAACGACACGCGCCGGGCGTCGGGCAGCACCAGTGCGGCCGCCGCGAGGTCCACGCTGACCTCGACGCCGGGGTGTTCCAGCAGCCAGCGGCCGGTGGTTTCATCCACCACGATGGGCAGCAGGCCGTTCTTCAGCGAGTTGTTGCGGAAGATATCGGCGATCTCGGTGCTGATGACGGCCCGGAAGCCGTAGTCGAGCAGCGCCCAGGGGGCGTGTTCGCGCGAGGAGCCGCAGCCGAGGTTGCGGCCGGCGACCAGTACCTGGCAGCCCGCGGCCTCAGGCTTGTTGAGCACGAAGTCGGGCTTTGGTGAGCCGTCCGGCTGGTAGCGCCAGTCGGAGAACAGGTTCTTGCCCAGGCCCTCACGCGTGGTGGTGGTGAGGAAGCGCGCCGGGATGATCTGGTCCGTGTCGATGTTGCTGGCGGGCAGCACCACGGTGCGCGAACGGATGACGGAAATCTTGTCCATGGCTTTCCTTGAGGGTCGGGCTGTCAGCCGGCCTTGAGCAGTTCACGCGGGTCGGTGATGCTGCCGCGGATGGCGCTGGCGGCGGCGGTCAGCGGACTCGCCAGCAGGGTGCGGGCGCCCTTGCCCTGGCGGCCCTCGAAGTTGCGGTTGCTGGTGCTGACGGCGTATTCGCCCGCTGCCACGGTGTCACCGTTCATGCCGATGCACATCGAGCAGCCCGACTCGCGCCAGTCCGCGCCCGCGTCCTTGAAGATGCGATCCAGGCCTTCGGCTTCGGCGGCGGCCTTGACCTGCTGCGAACCGGGCACCACCAGCATGCGCACATTGGCCGCGACCTTGCGGCCCTTGAGCAACTGCGCGGCGGCGCGCAGGTCTGACAGGCGGCCGTTGGTGCAGCTGCCGACAAACACGACGTTGACCGGGCGGCCGAGCAGTTCGCTGCCGGCGCTGAAACCCATGTAGGACAGCGCCTTGTCGAACACCGGATCACCCTTGCGGTCCGGTACGGTGCCGGTGATCGGCATGACCATGCCCGGGTGGGTGCCGTAAGTGATCATGGGCTCGAGCAGCGACGCATCGAGCGAGTGCTCGCGATCGAAGCTCGCGCCGGTGTCGGAGGGCAGGGTGCGCCAGTGCTCCACCGCGCGCTCCCAGTCGGCTCCCTGTGGTGAGCGCGCCCTGCCCGCGAGATAGGCATAGGTGGTTTCGTCCGGCGCGATCATGCCCGCGCGGGCGCCGGCCTCGATGGACATGTTGCACACGGTCATGCGCTCTTCCATGTCCAGGTGCCGGATGGCCTCGCCGCGATATTCGAGCACATGGCCGGTGCCGCCTTCGACGCCGATCTGGCCGATGATGGCCAGCACCAGGTCCTTGGCGCTGACGCCGGCCTTCAGGCGGCCGCCGGCGTTGATCGCAAAAGTGCGGGGCTTGCGCTGCAGAATGCATTGCGTCGCGAATACGTGTCCGACTTCGGTGGTGCCGATGCCGAAGGCGAGGGCGCCAAACGCGCCGTGGGTGCTGGTGTGGCTGTCGCCGCAGACGATGGTGCGTCCGGGCCGGGTCAGGCCCAGCTCCGGGCCGATGATATGCACGATGCCCCGGCGATCACTGCGCATGTCCAGCAGTTCGATGCCGGCCTCGGCGCAGTTGCGCTCGAGCTGGCTCACCTGCCTGGCTGCATCCGCCAGCGGGAAGGGCGCGCCGCCGAACACCTGTTCGGTGCGGGTGGGCGTGGAGTGATCCATCGTCGCCTGGGTCAGGTCCTTGCGCCGTACCGCAAGCTTGCGGTCGCGCAGCACCTGGAAGGCCTGGGGCGAGGTGACTTCGTGGATCAGGTGCAGGTCGATGAACAGCACCGCGGGCGTGTCCGGGGTTTCCGGTACGACCTCGTGCTGTTCCCATACCTTCTGGAACATGGTTTTGGGCATGTTCGTCGTCCTTGGCGGTATCGATGTGATGCCGGAACGCTACCGCCCGCGTGATACGGGTACAAGGCAGGTATTTATCCTATTACAGGAGCTACCTGCTTCGATGCCACTGCCCGCTTCATACATGACCTCCTGACGGGCCCGGGGGGCGCCTGCGGTTGTGAAACGGGCCGGGCGGAACCCGGGCGCAAAAAAAATGGGGGCCAGAGGCCCCCATTTTTATAATGGGCTGTCGCGCGTCACGCGGGACCATCCCGGGTCCCGCACCACTGCGGGGCTGCCCTGCGGACGTTCCAAGCGGCAGCGCTGCCGCCACACGCCCGCGGGGGCGTGCCCATGGACACTCCGTCAGCGGCGGTCGTTCAGCCAGGGCATGCGCTCGCGCAGCTTCACGCCCACCTTCTCGATCTGGCGGTCCATGTCGGACTTCAGCAGCTTGCGGTATTCCTTCTGCTTGCCGGCACGGTTCTCATCGATCCACTGCTTGGCGAACTTGCCGTTCTGGATTTCCTTGAGGATCTTGCCCATTTCCTTCTTGGTGCGGTCGTCGGCGACGCGCGGGCCACGGGTCAGGGCGCCGTACTTGGCGGTGTCGCTGATGAACTGGTGCATCTTGGTGATGCCGCCCTCGTGCAGCAGGTCGACGATGAGCTTCAGTTCGTGCAGCACTTCGTAGTAAGCCACTTCAGGCTGGTAGCCGGCCTCGACCAGGGTCTCGAAGCCCTTGACGACGAGTTGCGGGGTGCCGCCGCACAGCACGGCCTGTTCGCCGAACAGGTCGGTCTCGGTTTCCTCGGCGAAGGTGGTGTCGAGCACGCCGCCGCGCGTGCCGCCGATGCCGTGGGCATAGGCCAGCGCGCGCTCATGCGCCTGCCTGGTGGCGTTCTGGGCCA
>Ga0153956_1001790_pt1 | contig 17685 bp, 13 predicted proteins | sample TSFL040MetaG_FD_104704 | JGI IMG/M metagenome (GOLD analysis project Ga0153956, IMG submission 104704) | Attine ant fungus gardens microbial communities from Florida, USA - TSFL040 MetaG | ecosystem: Host-associated > Fungi > Mycelium > Unclassified | place: USA: Florida, Wekiwa Springs...
GATCCCGGTCGCCAGCTTCGCATCGATTGCGGCCATTTCGATCTCCAATCACGCCAAAGTGCCAGGTGATAGCCCTCTTGGGGGTAGTTAACACAACGAATCTTCTGGGACCCTGAAACCCCGCTGGACATTCGCCACAGGCCGTCAATCCCCGCCCCACACCGACTCATCTCCTAACCTGTGCCCATGCGGTGTGACGGCCCCCTACGGTGTGACGGCGCGGGACCGGTATGACGCGATTCCTGGCCCGGCGGCTGCTGAACTATCTGGTGCTGCTGGCACTTGCGTCGTTCCTGACGTTCGCGCTGACCTCGATGACGTTCTCCCCCCTGGACACGCTGCAGCAACGCAATCCGCGACCGCCCCAGTCGGTGATCGACGCCAAGGCCGCCGAGCTCGGCCTCGACAAGCCTCTGCCCCAGCGCTACGTGGCCTGGGTCAGTGGCGCGGCGCACGGTGACTTCGGCAAAACGGTCGGTGGTCAACCGGTTTCGCAAGAGCTGTGGCGCCGGGTGGGTGCCAGCCTGCGGCTGGTCGGTATCGGTTCGGTGCTGGGCGCCTTGATCGGTGTGGTCGTCGGGGCCTGGGGTGCGGTGCGGCAGTACCGATTATCCGATCGGGTGATCACCGGGTTGTCGCTGCTGGTGCTCAGCGCACCCACATTCGTGATCGCCAACCTGTTGATCCTGGCCGCCCTCGGCGTCAATTCCGTTCTGGGCGTTCAGCTCTTGCAGTACACCGGGGAGAGCGCGCCCTATGTCGACAGCGGCTGGCCGTTGATCGTCGACCGTCTGCAACATCTGATCCTGCCCACGCTCACCCTGGCGTTGGGCGCCATCGCCGCCTACAGCCGCTATCAGCGCAACGCCATGCTCGATGTCCTCGGTCAGGACTTCATCCGTACCGCGCGAGCCAAAGGGCTGTCACGAAGACGGGCATTGTTCAAACATGGGCTACGTACCGCGCTGATCCCGATGGCCACGTTATTCGCTTACGGCGTCAGCGGTTTGGTGACCGGCGCGGTGTTCGTCGAGAAAATCTTCGGCTGGCACGGTATGGGCGAATGGATGGTGCAGGGCATCAGCAATCAGGACGCCAACATCGTGGCCGCGTTCACCGTGTTCTCCGGCGCCACCATCCTGCTGGCCGGGTTGCTCTCCGATGTCATCTACGCGGCCCTCGATCCCCGGGTGCGGGTGTCATGACCGAGACCGCATTCGCTTCCAGACGGACCCTGGTGTTGCGGCGGTTCCTGCGCAACCGGCCCGCGGTGGTCGCGCTCGTGGCGTTGTGCCTGCTTTTCCTGGGCTGCTATGCCATACCGCCCCTACTGTCCTACAGCTACACCGAGATGGATTTCGACGCGCTGCTGCAGCCGCCCGGCTCGAGACATTGGTTGGGCACCAACGCGTTGGGGCAGGATCTTCTGGCCCAGACGCTGCGCGGTATGCAGAAGTCACTGTTGATCGGGATCTGCGTGGCGGTCATCTCCACCTTCATCGCGGCGACCGTGGGGTCGGTGGCCGGCTACTTCGGCGGTTGGCGCGACCGGACGCTGATGTGGTTGGTCGACCTGCTGCTGGTGATACCCGGTTTCATCCTGATCGCGATCATCACCCCACGCACCCGCCATCAGGACACCATCGTCTGGCTCATCGTGCTGCTGGCCGGTTTCTCCTGGATGATCAGCTCACGCATGGTCCGGGGTCTGACCTTGAGCCTGCGGGAACGCGAATTCGTCACGGCCGCACGCTATATGGGTGTCAGCAACAGCCGGATCATCGTGCGGCACATCGTGCCCAACGTCGCCTCGATCCTGATCATCGACACCACACTCAATGTCGGTCTGGCGATCCTCGCCGAAACCGGGCTCAGCTTCCTGGGTTTCGGTGTGCAACCACCCGACGTGTCCCTGGGCACGTTGATCGCCGACGGCACCGGATCGGTGCAGACCTTCGGTTGGGTGTTCCTGGTGCCCGCGAGCGTGCTGGTGTTGATCGTGTTGTGCGCCAACTTGATCGGTGACGGATTGCGCGACGCGCTGGATCCGGGGTCACGCCGATGACATTGCTCCAGGTGCGCGACCTGACGGTGCGCTTCGACACCGACACTCACGAGGTCGCCGCGGTACGCGGGATGAACTTCGATCTGGAGCCCGGTGAGGTGCTCGCGTTGGTCGGGGAATCCGGCGCGGGTAAGTCCGCCACCGCGATGGCCGTCGTCGGCCTGTTGCCCGCGCACGCCCGCGTCACGGGCTCGGTTCGGTTGCACGGCAAGGAATTGGCCGGTCTGGACGACGACAGCATGTCGGCGATCCGCGGTCAGAGCATCGGCACGGTGTTCCAGGATCCGATGTCCGCGCTGACCCCGGTGTACACCGTCGGCGATCAGATCGCCGAGGCGCTGCGGGTACATCAACGTCTGACACGTTCGGCCGCGCACACCCGGGCGGTCGAGTTGATGGAACTGGTCGGTATCACATCGCCGGCGGCCCGGGCCCGGGCCTTCCCGCACGAACTGTCCGGTGGTGAGCGCCAACGCATCGTCATCGCGATGGCCATCGCCAACGACCCGGATCTGATCATCTGCGATGAGCCCACCACCGCACTCGACGTCACCGTCCAGGCCCAGATCTTGGATGTGCTGCGCGATGCGCGCGATGTCACCGGCGCGGGCGTGCTGATCATCACACACGACCTCGGGGTGGTCGCGGACTTCGCCGATCGCGCCATGGTGATGTACGCCGGGCGCGCGGTGGAGACCGCACCGGTTGCGTCTCTGCCCGAGCGCCGGGTGATGCCCTATACCGCGGGTCTGCTGGGCTCGGCGCCCCGGCTCGACTCGCCGCAGGGCACCCGGTTGGTACCGATTCCCGGTGCGCCGCCGCCGATGTCGTCGCTGCCGCCGGGGTGCCCGTTCGCGCCGCGCTGCCCGCTGGCGATCGACGACTGCCGGACCACCGAACCCGAATTACTCTCCGTCGGGCCGGAGCATTTCGCGGCGTGTATCCGTACCTCTGCGGTGGCGGGGCGCAGCGCCGCCGAAATCTATGGTGTGACAACAGAACCCGCTTCCGCGGTGAACGAAACCGAGTCGCCGGTCGTGCTGGAAGTCACCGACCTGGTCAAGACCTACAAACTCACCAGCGGCACGGTGTTCCGGCGCAAGGTCGGGGAACTACGCGCGGTCGATGCGGTCAGTTTCGAACTGCGCCAGGGGCGCACGCTGGGTATCGTCGGCGAGTCCGGTTCGGGCAAGACCACCACCTTGCATCAAATCCTCGATCTGAGAGCACCACAGTCGGGCTCGATCTCGGTGCTCGGTCAGAACGTGGCCGGATTGGACAGGGCCGGACGGCGGGCGCTGCGCGGGGAGCTTCAGGTGGTCTTCCAGGACCCGGTGGCCGCCCTCGATCCGCGGCTGCCGGTGTTCGACGTGTTGGCCGAACCGTTGCAGGCCAGTGGTTTCGAGCGCTCCCGCATCGAGCAGCGGGTGGCCGAATTGCTCGATGTGGTCGGTCTACGCCGCGAGGACGCCGCCCGTTACCCCGCCGAGTTCTCCGGTGGGCAGAAACAACGCATCGGTATCGCGCGGGCACTGGCCCGGCAGCCGAAGATCCTGGCGTTGGACGAACCGGTCTCGGCGCTGGACGTGTCGATCCAGGCCGGCATCATCAATCTGCTGCTGGATCTGCAACGCCAGTTCGACCTGTCCTATCTGTTCGTGTCGCACGACCTGTCGGTGGTACGTCATATGGCCCACACGGTGGCGGTGATGCACAAGGGCGCCGTGGTCGAACAGGGCTATGCCGCAATCGTTTTCGCAGATCCACAGAACGACTACACCAAGCGGCTACTGGCCGCGGTACCTGGAACGGGGCGATCATGACGCGATTTCGGCGCGCCACGTCACGCCCGGCGATACGAATCGCGCCGAAATCACTGGTGGTGGCACTGGTCATGGCACTGGTCATCGCACTGGCGGGGTGCTCCGGGGTGGGGGTCCAGCCCCCCGACCGGCCGGCGACACTCGGCAGCAGCAGCGACATCAACCCGCACGATCCCGCGACCTTGGCGTTGGGCGGCAACCTGCGATTGGCGCTGGCGGCGTTCCCGGACAATTTCAACCCGCTGCAGATCGACGGCGGCACCGCAGACAACGGGAACATGCACAAGCCCACCATGCCAAGGGCTTTCACCATCGGACCGGACGGTACGGCGACTGTCAACCACGACTACTTCACCGATATACAGCTGACCGGCACCAGCCCGCAGGTGGTCACCTACACCATCAACCCCAAAGCGGTCTGGAGCGACGGCACCCCGATCACCTGGATCGACATCGCTTCGCAGATCAACGCGACCAGCGGCAAGAACAAGGACTTCGCCATCGCCAGCCCGAACGGCAGCGAACGGGTGGCCAGTGTCACCCGGGGCGTCGACGACCGGCAGGCGGTCATCACCTTTGCCAAGCCCTATTCCGACTGGCGCGGGATGTTCGCGGGCAACGGCATGCTGTTGCCCGCCAGCGCCACCTCCTCACCCGGGGTGTTCAACAAGGGCCAACTGAACGGTCCGTGTCCATCGGCCGGACCATTCGTGATGTCTCACATCGACCGCGGTGCGCAACGAATCACCTTGACCCGCAACCCGAGATGGTGGGGCGCTAAACCCCGGTTGGACAGCATCAGCTATCTGGTGCTCGACGACTCGGCCCGCATTCCGGCGTTGCGCAACAACGCCATCGATGCCACCGGCGTGAGCTCCATCGATGAGCTGGTGCTGGCCCGCCGAACCAAGGGCATCGATATTCGTAACGCGCCGTCGGTCAGTTGGTCACATCTGACGTTCAACGGTGCCCCGGGTTCGATCCTGGCCGACCGCGACCTGCGGCATGCGATAGCACAGGGCATCGACCGGCAGAAGATCGTCACCGTCATCGAGCACGGACTGGTGGCACATCCGATACCGCTGAACAACCGCATCTACGTCGAAGGACAGGCCGGGTACCGGGACAACAGCGCGGGCTATGGATACGACCCGGCCGCCGCAGCCCGCTTGCTGGATTCCCTGGGTTGGAAACTGCGGCCCGGCAAGCAGTTCCGGGAACGCGATGGCAAACAGCTGGTCGTCCGCGACATCTTCTACGATGCGCAGGGCAGCCGCCAGATCGGCCAGATCGCCCAGAAGACGCTGGCCGATATCGGTGTTAAACTCGACCTGGTCCCGTCGTCGGGCGCCGACCTGTTCAGCCAGTATGTGATACCGGGCAATTTCGATATCGCCACCTTCGCGTGGTCCGGTGATGCGTTCCCGCTGGGCAGCTTGACACAGATCTACGCCGCCGACGGCGAGAGCAATTTCGGAAAGATCGGCAGCCCGCAGATCGATGCCCAGATCGATGCCACACTCAACGAACTCGATCCGGTGCGGGCCCGCGACTCCGCCAATGAACTCGACCGGATGTTGTGGGCCGAAACTTTCAATCTGCCCCTGGCCCAATCCCCCGGAAATATCGCGGTACGAAGCTCTTTGGCGAATTTCGGGGCGGCGGGGCTGGCCGATCTCGATTACACCGGGATCGGGTTTCTCAAGCAGTGAAGCTGCGCCGGATGGGCGACAACAATGATTCGACGGTGGTGGCAGTGGCGATCCCACGTACCAACAGTTGCATCGAGATGTCCTGGTGGCGGTCCAATTCTTCGGCGCGGCTGGGTAATTCGTCCATCTTGTGGTCGTAGACCGCGGTGACGATCTCCAGTGCGCAACGTTCCCGCAGGTCCAGTATGCTGTGGCCGGCCGTCGGCAACTGCACCAGGTGTGCGTCGGGGATCAGTCCGGCGATCCGTTGCGCGACCGCCGGCGGTGTGGTCAGATCGCGGCCGCCGGAGATGATCACCGTGGGCCAGTCGAAGTCGGGCATCTGGTCGACCAGATCGTACGGTTCGGCGACGAAATCCGGTGCACCGTGCGCGGATTGGCGGAATGCCACGGCGGGGTCCAACGGTAGACCGTCGGGGACCGGGCCGTAGTTCAGTTCCCGGTAGCCGATGTGTTCGACCAGATCGGGTTCGTGACGGTAAGGCGTCTTGCGCTCGAACAGCATCCGGGTGCCGTGTCCGATCGCGCTCCACAGCAGTCCACGGCCGTCCGCCACCAGGTCCAATTGTTGTTGCAGCGCCTCGGGTCCCACCAAGCCGTACAGTCCCGCGGTCAACTGTTCGGCCCACGGCGTGAGGCGGCCCTCGGTGACCAGCCGGCGCACGGTGGCAGCCAACTGTTCGGTGTGCGGCTCGGTGCCATCCCACAGCACCGCCCGCGTCGCCCGGCGCACCGCGGCGATATCGTCGGCACACAGCAGCGGCGAATCCAGCACCATCGCATGCACCCGGTCACGGTGGCGTACCCCCAGTCCCGAGGTCAGGTAGGTGCCGTAGGACGTGCCGTAGATGACGGCGGTGTCGACCTGTTCGGCATCCAGCACCGCGGCGATGTCTTCGACGGCGGCGTCGACCGTCAACGCGTCGGCCGGCAGATCGGCGCCGGTGTCGTCGTGCCGCGACATCCCGATCCCCCGGTGCTCGACCATGATGACGTCGCGCCCGCGCGCCGTCGCCCGTCGGCGCAGGTTGCGGTATCCGCCGATCGACGCGGCACCCGGACCACCCGGCACGATCACCAGCGGTGTTTGCGAGCGTGGTCCGGTGCGGACGTAGTAAAGGTCGAACTGCTCTGTCGATGACGCCACCACCGGTCGGCGCACTTTATGCACACCCGGCAGCGCCGCCAGGCGGTCGTGCGCCTTGCGGCGTTTGGCGTTCATGGTCATCACCGACCATTGTGCCCGGTCTTAGGTTCCGGGCGATCCTAAGCCGTGCCTGGTTTGCGGCCGATCCGTAGAACGGGGACATGACCACCTTCGAGCACCCCACGGCACGCACCGTCGTGCACCCCGGAACACCGCAATGGACCGAACTGCTGGCCCGAATAGGCGCCGGCGCCAAGGACCGAGACCTCAACGACGAGAACCCTTTTGACGAGGTCGCCCTGCTCAAGCAGGCCGGCTTCGGCACCCTGCGCTTGTCTACCGAGCTTGGCGGTGCGGGATTGACTGTGCCGCAGTTATTTTCCGCAGTGATCGATGTCGCGCGCGCCGATCCGGTGGTCGCACACATATTCCGCACTCATTTCTGGTTCGTCGAGGAGCGCCTGCGCGATACCGGACCGGCCGGCCGAGCCTGGTTGACGCGGGTGGCCGACGGCCGGATCTTCGGAAATGCCTTCAGCGAGAAGGGGTCGCAGGCGGTGGGCAGCCTGGTGTTCAACACTCGCCTGTTGCCTGCGCACGACGGTGGCTACACGCTCACCGGGGAGAAGTTCTACAGCACCGGCACGTTATTCTCCGATTATCTGACGGTCACCGCGACCACCGACCATGATTCGCTGGCCACCGTGGTGGTGCCCGCCGACCGCGCCGGGGTGGAACTGATCGACGACTGGGACGGTTTCGGTCAGCGCCGTACCGGCACCGGTACCACGAAGTTCAAAGACGTGACGGTGCTGCCCGAGGAACTGCTGACCGATACGCCCTATGACGCTGCTCCGGTTCCAACGGTGCAATATGCGGCGCTGCAACTGTTCATCCACGCGGTGGTGGCCGGCATCCTGGAGAACGTCGTCGATGACGGTGTGGCACTGCTGCGCTCACGTACCCGCGGTTTCAGCCATGCGATCGCCGAGCAGCCGGTGGACGATCCGCTGCTGCAACGCCAGCTCGGCGAGCTGGCTTCCACCGCCTACATCGCGCGAACCGCCGTCATCGACGCAGCGGCCGCGATCGGCGCGGCGCTGGATTCCGCGGGTCCCGATGGGGTTCCGGATGCCGAGTTGGCAGCGGCCGCACAACTGGCCGCCGCCAAGGTCAAGGTGCACCTCGACGATGTCGCGCCGCAGGCCGCGAGTCGCCTGCTGGAGCTCGGTGGGGCGTCGGCGGCCAGTCGGCAACGAAATCTGGACCGCCACTGGCGCAATATCCGCACCATCACCCTGCACAACCCGGTCGGACTCAAGGCCCGGGTGATCGGCCAGAATCTGTTGCACGGCACCGAGATTCCGGCCAACGCCTACTTCTAGGCGCTGAGTTCGATGCGGACGGCGTCGGCCACCGAGGCGTAGCGGTCCGGGCTGCAGGTCAGCACGATCACCTGTCCGTCGCCACCGACCGCGTCGAACACCTCGCCCATCCGGGCCAACCGGCCTGCGTCGGTGAAACCCAGCGCGTCATCGATGATCACCGGGACGCTGTCTTCCTTGGCCACCAATGCCGCGCCGGCGAGTCGGGCCACGATGCCGAGTTGTTCCTTGGCGCCGCCGGACAGCGACTCGTAGGGCACCGTACGACCGGCCACGGTGCGGCTGCAGATCCGCAGATCGCTGTCGACCGACACCTCGAAGGTATCGCCGAATACGATCCGGCCGAGCCGCTCGATCTCGGTCCGGAACGGTTCGACGTACCGCTGCCTGGCCTGATCGCGATGCCGGTTCATCACACTGCGCAGGGTCTGGGCGGCCCTGGCCCTGCGATGCAGCGCCTGGTACTCGGATTCGGCATGCCGATGCTCGGCCTGGGCGGTATCCAATTGGCTCCGCCGCCCCTGGGTACCGTAGACCTTCAATTGCGTTGCCACATCGCGCAATTCCTCGGCCAGCCGGCCATGGGCGGTAGTCGCCCGTTCGGAATAGTCGGTGGCGTCGGCGAATTCGGCGTCGACCGCTTGGGCGTCGGCGGCCGCCAGCGCTGTTTCGAGCCGCTGCACCAGACCCGCCGTGGCCAGCGCCCGGTCGGCTTCGGCTTGTGTGCGGGCAGCCAGGTCGTCGTCACCTTCATCAGTGCGCTGTCTCGCGAGACGTTCGGTCACCTCCGTCAGCGCAAGTTCGGCAGCAGCCACCTTCTCCCGGGACACCGTCGCCTCGGTGTGCGCCTCTGCCACCGCGCGGGCGGCCTGCGAGGCGATATCGCGAGCGGCCTCGTATTCGACAGTGGCGCTTTGTTGTTCGGCCAATGCCCGCGCGAGTCCGGCCCGCACCGCATCGGGATCTCCGATGTCCGTGCCGCCGTGGCGTTCGGTGAGCTCGGCCAACCGCACGGTCAACTCGTCGGCATCCGTGCCGCCCAGCGTCGTCTGCCATACCGCGTGCTGCTGGTCACGTTGCGCGGTGAGCGATCGACGCCGCTCGTCGAGCTCACGGGCCGCCTCGACATCGGCCAGTCCAAACGGTGCCAGCGCGCCGGCCAGTGCCTCGCGGGCTTCGTCCAGTGCGGCCCGCGTGGTCGCGGCCGGCGTGCCGGGCAACACTCGTACGGTCAGCAGGCCCGGCACGTCGATATCGGTCTGGCCGGCCATGGCCGTCGACCACTGCGCACCTGCGGCCAGTGTCAGTTCATTGCCGTCCACCGCAAGCTCGATGTCGGCGCCGGCAACCAAATCGATTCGGGCCGAGGCATATTCGGCCTGCGCCGAGGCCCGCTCGACGGCGGCGGCCGCGGTGTCGATGGCCCGCATAGCGGGGATCGTCAGGGTGATCTTCGCCAGTTGCGCCTCGGTGTCGGCCAACGCCGCGGCAGCTACCCCGATACGCCCCAGCTGATCGGACAACCGGGCCATTTCGGCGCGCTCGGCCAGCTGATCCACCCGCGCACGAGCGGCCTCGGTGCACTGACGACTGGCGTCGAGCACGGTCCGCAGCGCGGCCGCCGAGGCGTCGGCGGCCTGCTGCGTCTCGGCGGCGGCACCCTCAGCAGTCTTGGAAAGAGTTGCGGCATTGCGTAACTCGACGATAGAAACCACACGTTCGTCCACCTCGGCGCACAGCCGGCGGCGTTCGGTCAGCGCCGCTTGGGCCGCATTCGCCGTGGCGTAGGCGGCCTCGGACCGCAGTCTTGCCTGGCTCAACTCGGTGCGCAGGACTCCGACCGCTTCAGCGGAGGCCTTGGCCTCGGTCAACCGGACCGTTGCGGCATCCAGTTGCGCTGCGGCGTCGGCCAATTCACCGGTCAGCTCGCCATGGCGGGCGACGGCGTCGTCGACCTGCGCCATCGCCGCTTCACATTCGGCCACCTGCGCCACGGCCTGCTTGAGCCGTCCGGCGGCCGCGGCCAGCTCACCGGTCGCCCGACCGGTGGCGGTGAAGTACTGCAGGAATTCGGTGTCGATCCGATCGATCAATACCGGTTCGACACCGGACAATGCGCCGGCGGTCGCCGCCCCGGCCGCCACGTCCAGCGCCCGGGACAGCGCATCGCACCCGGCGAGGTCGACCGGGACGGTGGCGGCGGACTGCAGGATGCGTTGGGCCTTCCACAGATCGGTGTCCACCGTCTCGTCGAGCATGCCGCGGACCCGCTCGTGGGCCTCGTCGCCGGTGAGCTGCTCGCGCCGCGGCGCCAGGATGGTCAGCCGGGTCTCGGCGCGCTTGTGGAATCGCTTGTGATACTCGAATCGGTAAGGGCCGGTGGAGATCTCGGCGGTGATCTCGGCACCCACATCGGCATGCGTGGGCTTGACCGCCTTGACCTCCTTGCGGGTGGATCGGTCCTTGTGCTCGAGCAGCAGGTCGAGTGCCTCGATCATCGAGGACTTGCCGATCTCGTTGTCACCGGCGACGACCACCACGCCGCGATCGGGGAATTCGATATCGCGGTGGGCGATTCCGCGATAGTTGCTCAGGGTAAGGCGGTGCAGTTTCATGCCGCGGCCCCCTTGTCGACCAGACGCAACAACAGCGCCAACGCCGCCCGGGCATCGTCGGCCTCCGGGCCGTCGGCGTGCGCCGCGCCCACCAGTTCCTCGACCGCATCGGCCGCGAACCCGCCGATGCCGAGATCGTCGAATTCGCCGTCGGCCGGCAGCACGGCCAGCTGAGTGTGCCGTTCCCAGGTGGTCACGGCCGCGAACAACCGCGAATACCGATCCAGGCAGGTATCCAGCGTGGCCTTGTCGGTGATGGTCAGCGCGCCGGTGAGTGCCAGGCGCACGACGGTGCGTTCCTTGTCCGGCAGGCCGTCCAGATTCATGTCGAGATCGGCGATGTCCCGGTCGGTGTCCACGGTGCGCCGCAGCGTGACGAACCGCCACTGCCCCACCCGCCGCGGGTCGACCGCGACCGAACCATCCTCGTCATCGAGGTCGACCACCAGCGCGTGACCCGAATTCGCTTCGATGTCATCGTAATTGGTGACCTCGGGGGCGCCCGAGTACCAGATCCGGCCGGTGTCACCCACCTCGGTCAGGGAGTGCTTGTCACCCAGGGCGATATAGTGCACCGCGCCGCGCCGGATGGCGGCCTGCGCGTCGGCCAGCCGGATGAGCGATGCCTTGGTGGGGTCGGGGTCCAGTGCGTCGACACCGCCGTGGGCCACCACGATCCGGGTCACCCCGTCATCGTCGAGACCGTCGAGCGCCGCCCCGAGTAGATCATGGGTCGGCGCCTTGGACCGCCACGGGGCGCCGATGATCTGCACACCCGGGCGCAACTCGTGCACGCCGTCGAGCACGATGACGTTCTCCGGGCGCTCGGCCTGGAACAGTGCGCTGGTGTACACCGATGACGCGTCGAGCGGATCGTGATTGCCGGGCAACAGGAACACCGGAACCCCGATCGCCCGCATCGCCTCCAATGACAGGCTGATCTCGCGCTGCGCCAATTGGTTGTGCTCGAAAACATCACCGGAAACCACGACGAACTCGGCGCCGGTCTGCGCGCACAGCGCACCCAGCCGGGTTACCGCTTCCCGTCGGGCGGCCGAATAACGCGGCTGCGCCTCCCCGTTGAGGAAGTGACGCGTCATGCCGAGCTGCCAGTCGGCGGTGTGCACGAACCGCATCCGCGCGCCCCTTCCAGTGGATGTTTTGGTGAACAACGCGAGTGTAAAACCGAGCACCGACAAGTCCGGGGATCTACGGTGGGCGGGTGACGCACGCGGCCACGACACGCACCCTGATCCTGCTCCGACACGCGAAATCCGCCTACCCCGACGGCGTCGCCGATCACGAACGCCCACTGGCACCCCGTGGCATCCGGGAAGCGGCATTGGCCGGCAAGTGGATTCGGGCGAAGCTGCCGGCGGTGGACTGTGTGCTGTGCTCGACGGCGACCCGAACCCGCCAGACCCTGGCCCGTACCGATATCGCGGCGCCGGTGCAGTTCGTCGACCGGCTCTACGACGCCACCGCCGGCATCGCGATCGATGTGATCAACAGATCCGGTGGAGAGGCGGGCACGCTGCTGGTGGTGGGCCACGAGCCGGTCATGTCGTCATTGGCGCTGGGGCTGGCCGGTCCGGACAGCAGTCAGGCCGCGGCCAACCAGATCGAGGTCAAGTACCCGACCTCGGCGATCGCCGTGCTACAAACCGAGCGGCCGTGGAGTCAGCTGGAACTGCGCAGCGCGACGCTGAGGACCTTCCACGTGCCGCGCTGACACATGGCGGGACATCGCTGTCCCCGCGCACGCCCGAGGCCAAGCCCTGTCAGGAGTTGGTGGCCAGCGTCAGTTCCATCAACTTGGTCGCCATGGTGCAGGCATCGATCCCGGGCACCTGCGGATTGACCCACCAACCGACCACACCGCCGGCCGAACTGGCCACCCCGCACGAACCATTGGGATCGTTGGGGTGCATCACGATGGACTTGACCCCGGCGATCGACTTGTTGTCGATCTTGTAGTTGAGGTGCTGAGCGACCTGGGTTTCCTCGTCGAGGCTGCCGCGCTCGAACCAGAACCGGGTGACATCGATCAACCCGCCCGGGTTCAGCGCCTGCCACCGGCACACCGCGCCGACGAAGGTGCTCTGGATGTCCAGCGGGTCGGCGCCGACGGTCTTGGCCAGCACGTCGCTGGTCAACACGTCGCACTCCTTGAGCAGGTTCGGGTAGGTCTTGGCCGAGTCCTGCCCGTTTCCGCCGTCACCGGCGCCTTCCTTCTGCGCCATACCACTCACCGAACGCGAACAGCCCACCGTCATGGTCAGCGCGGACAACACCGCGACCGAGGTCGCCAACGCTCGCTTGAAGAGTGTCATTTCGCGTTCGCAATCGTCTGTCGGGCCAAATCTTTCGCGATATCGCAAGGATCCGGGTAGGGCTTGTCGGCGAAGCTGATCGACCATTCGAAGAAATCATCGTCGAACTGGATGCCGACCTCGCACAGGCTGTTGCCCAGCGTCGGATCGTTGCCCTGGGCGATGAACCCGCCGTGTCCGCCGATATTGATGTCGCTGACGTTGGCCCGCGACAGTTCCTCGGTCTTGCGTTCACGACCGATCGGACTGCCGCGATACCAGGTGAAGGAGAAGTGCGGCCCCAAAATGCCGCCGCCGGCCAGCCACTGACAGCCCACCGAGTTGCGCGCGGTGTTGACCAAGCCGGTCACCCGGGTCTGCTGCGCGATGGTCTGGTCGGTGACCCCACCGCATTCGGGGAACATCGGGCCGTGTTTGACCGGCGCGGACGCCGACGGCCCGGAGGCATCCGGGGATGAGTCGCCCGGGGTATGTGAATCCGAACAGGAAGAGACCAACGGAATCATCGCAGCCACAACCAGAGTCGCGGAGGTGGTCAGCACCTGTCGGGAAGTCACGCCTTGCACTGTAGCGGCAGCCTGGACAGGCAACCACCGACATGCCGATTGACCAGCCCTTTTAATAGGTATGCGACAGTTACCCCATGCTCTGGGTGCTGCTGGCTCGGTTCACCCGGCCCTACCGCGGGCCACTGGCCGTCGTTGCTGCGCTGCAACTGGTCAGCAGCCTGGCCACCCTGTATCTGCCGACCGTCAACGCGCGGATCATCGACCGTGGCGTGGTCAAAGGCGACACCGGCGTCATCATGCACATGGGCGCCATCATGCTGGCGGTCAGTGCCCTGCAGGTGCTGTGTTCGATCGGCGCGGTCTATTTCGGCTCGCGCGCGGGGATGGGTTTCGGCCGGGATCTGCGGTCGGCGATCTTCAGCCGGGTTCTGGGCTGGTCGTCGGCCGAAGCCACCCGGTTCGGCGCGGCGTCGCTGATGACCCGAACCACCAACGATGTGCAGCAGATCCAGATCCTGGTGCAGATGACCTGCACCATGCTGATCACCGCGCCGATCATGAGCATCGGCGGTATCGCGATGGCGATCCATCAAGACATCGGGTTGTCCTGGTTGCTGTTGGTCAGCGTGCCGATCCTGGCGCTGGGCAACTACTGGATCATTTCGCACCTGCTACCGCTGTTTCGGCGTATGCAGCGACTGATCGATAACATCAATCGCGTTCTGCGCGAACAACTCACCGGTATCCGGGTGATCCGCGCTTTCACTCGTGAATCCGCCGAACAGGACCGGTTCGCGGTGGCCAGCGGCGAGTTGTCCGATACCGCGTTGACCGTCGGACGCTGGCAGGCGCTGATGCTGCCGGTCACCACGCTGGTGGTGAACCTGTCCAGTGTGGCCGTCATCTGGTTCGGCGGATTGCGAATCGACCGCGGGCAGATGCAGATCGGTTCGCTGGTCGCGTTCCTGTCGTATTTCATGCAGATCCTGATGGCGGTACTGCTGGTGACGATCGTGCTGGTCATCCTGCCGCGGGCCGCGGTGTGCGCCGAGCGCGTCGGTGAGGTCCTCGATACTGCACCGACGATCACCAGCCCGGCCACGCCCGTGGTGCCCGAACACACGGCCGGCGAAGTACGGCTACAGGGGGTGACGCTGCGCTATCCGGGGGCGGATCAGCCTGTGCTGCAGGATATTTCGTTGCTCGCGCGGCCGGGTACGGTCACCGCGATCGTCGGCTCGACGGGATCAGGTAAGTCCACGCTGCTGTCACTGATCTGCCGACTGCACGACGTCACCTCCGGCGCCGTCCTGGTCGGCGGGGTGGATGTTCGCGACCACGACATCGAAACCCTGTGGTCCGGAATCGGTGTGGTCCCGCAGCGCGGATTCCTGTTCTCCGGCACGGTGGCCGACAATCTGCGGTACGGCAAGGCCGACGCGTCCGACGACGAGATATGGGAAGCGTTGCGCGTCGCCTCGGCGGATTTCGTGGCCGCCGATCCCCTGGGCCTGGACATGATCGTCGCGCAGGGCGGGATGAATTTCTCCGGCGGCCAGCGTCAGCGGCTGGCCATCGCCCGGGCGGTGATCCGCCGGCCGGCGGTCTATCTGTTCGACGATGCGTTCTCGGCGTTGGATGTGCACACCGACGCCCGGGTGCGGGCGGCCTTGCACGAGGTGTCGGCCGACTCGACGGTGATCGTGGTGTCCCAACGTATCTCGACGGTGCTCGATGCCGATCAGATCGTGGTATTGGACAACGGGCGGGTGGTCGGGACGGGCACTCATAGCGACTTGGTGACGACATGCTCGGTGTACACCGAATTCGTCGACTCGCAGACCGCGGTGGCCGGAGAGCGTTCGTGACGCGGCCCGCACCGGTCCCGCGGCGGTCGGCGTCGGATTTCCGGGGTTCGGCACTGCGGCTGACCCGACGCCTGCTGCCGCAGCGTTGGCTCGTCGCGTTGGTGATGATCATGGGCGTCGGCGGGGTGGCGGTCGGCGTGGTTGGTCCGCGAATTCTAGGGCACGCCACCGATTTGCTGTTCAACGGGATGATCGGCCGCGGATTGCCGGCCGGGATCACCCGCGAACAGGCCATCGCAGCGGCGCGAGCCCGCGGCGATGGCACCTTCGCCGATCTGTTGGCCGGCTCGCATGTGGTCCCCGGCCAGGGGGTGGATTTCACCGCGGTGGGACGCACCTTGGCACTGGCATTGGCGGTGTATCTGGTTGCCGCACTGATGGTTTGGATCGAGGCGCGGTTGCTCAACGTCATCGTGCAGCGCACGCTGGTCTCGCTGCGCGCCGATGTGGAGGCGAAAATCCACCGGCTTCCATTGTCGTACTTGGATTCCCGGCAACGCGGCGAGGTGCTGAGCCGAGTCACCAACGACATCGACAATGTCCAGACCTCGTTGTCCATCACCGTCAGCCAACTGTTGACGGCCGCGCTGACGATCGTCGCGGTCTTCGTGATGATGCTGTGGCTATCGCCACTGTTGGCGGTGCTGACCTTGTTGACGGTTCCGTTGTCGCTGTTGGCAACCCGGGTGATCACCCGGCGTTCGCGTCAACAGTTCCTGGCCCAATGGCAGGGCATCGGTGCGCTCAACGCCCACATCGAGGAGACCTACAGCGGATTCACCGTGGTGCGCACCTTCGGTCACCGCGCCCAGGCGCAGGAGCGGTTCGGTGAACTCAACGGCGAGGTGTACCGGGCGAGTTTCGGCGCGCAGTTCCTCTCCGGGTTGGTCTCACCGATCACCGGGTTCATCGGCAATATCAGCTATGTGATGGTGGCCGTGGTCGGCGGCATTCAGGTGGCCACCGGTCAGATCACCCTGGGCAGCATCCAGGCGTTCATCCAGTATGTCCGGCAGTTCAATCAGCCGCTGACCCAGATCGCATCGATGTACAACACGCTGCAGTCCGGAATTGCCAGTGCTGAAAGGGTTTTCGAGTTGCTGGATGCCCCCGAGGAGCCCGTCGGGTCCGGTGCCGCGGCGCCTGCCGGCCCCGGTCGGGTGGAATTCGACCGGGTCGGTTTCGGCTACCGCCCAGGCGTCACGGTGATCGACGATCTGTCACTGGTCGCCGAACCGGGCAGCACCGTGGCGATCGTCGGCCCGACCGGGGCCGGCAAGACCACGCTGGTGAATCTGTTGATGCGCTTCTATGACGTCGATTCGGGCCGGATCCTGTTGGACGGCCGGGACATCACCACCATGGATCGCCGCGATCTGCGATCCCGGATCGGCATGGTGCTGCAGGACACCTGGCTGTTCGGCGGCACCATCTACGACAACATCGCCTATGGACGACCCGGGGCGACCGAGTCCGAGGTGTACAAGGCCGCCCGCGCGGCGCACGTCGACCATTTCGTCCACACGCTGCCCAACGGATATCAAACCCGGATCAACGACAGCGGTGCCAATATCAGTGCCGGTGAGAAGCAGCTGATCACCATCGCCCGGGCGCTGCTGTCCCGGCCGGATCTGCTGATCCTGGACGAGGCGACCAGTTCGGTGGACAGCCGCACCGAGTTGCTGATCGCCCAGGCGACCGCGGAATTGCGCCGGGACCGGACGAGTTTCATCATCGCGCACCGTCTGTCCACGATCCGCGATGCCGACCTGATCCTGGTCGTTCGGGACGGCCGGATCGTCGAGCGGGGTTCGCACGACGAATTGCTGGCCAAGCGCGGAGCATATTGGCAGATGACGCAGGTCTGAGGCTGGTGGGCCGACCACGGTTTCGCCGCGCCGCGACAGTTCTCAGTGCCCACCTATTTGCGACAAGTGTCGGTAATCATCCTGCCCGAATCGACAGCCCCAGCCCGCAGAGATTGAGCTCAAGCCACGCGAGTCACCACACCTTCTGCAGGTTGTCGCAAATAGGTGGGCAGAGCGGTGGCACTCCCAGCCGGGTACGGGTGTGGCAGCTGCCCGCTACCCATACCCCCCATGGGTATATAGTGGGTGCCATGAGCGAAGTACTGAACGTCCAAGGCATGACCTGCGGCCACTGCGTTTCGGCGATCACCACCGCCGTAGAAGCACTGCCCGGCGTCACCGGCGTCGAGGTAGACCTGA
>Ga0153956_1001791_pt1 | contig 17684 bp, 14 predicted proteins | sample TSFL040MetaG_FD_104704 | JGI IMG/M metagenome (GOLD analysis project Ga0153956, IMG submission 104704) | Attine ant fungus gardens microbial communities from Florida, USA - TSFL040 MetaG | ecosystem: Host-associated > Fungi > Mycelium > Unclassified | place: USA: Florida, Wekiwa Springs...
GTGACCCTCGGCCTCCCGAGTCCCTGCTTGCGAGGCAAGGCCGCGGGCGCCACATCCCGCTCCGCTCAAAGACGCCTCATGAAAGCGCCCCTCACGAACAGGACGACGGGGATATTGTCCTGTTGAGGATTTTTGTCAAGAACGAAATAAGAACATATTCAAAGAAAATTTCTCGACACCGCCCGTCATGTCCCCCGCCTTGCGAAGCTTCGCTTCGCCGGGGCGGGCGAAGGGACAAAAGGCGCCCCTGCACTATGACGGCTGCGCGGCTTTGAAGGTGCGTCCGAGATCCGGGCCGGTGCCGAAATAGTGTCGGAACACATAGAGCAGAGGGCTCCATTCGGCGGTGTCGATATGGCCGGTCTCGGGGATCACGATGTTTTTGTGCGCATGGACGCGCAGAACTTTCGCTTCGACGATTTGAAAGGATTCCGGCCGCGCCTGCGGCCATTCTCCTCCGGGCGCGTGCGCGGCAACGACTTCAGCCTCGAACTGAAGCGGGCATTCCGCAATCCGCAGGGGCCGCACCAGATCGGCCGGCTGGGGCGTCAATCCGGACGCGCCGAATTTGTCGGCCGCGAAGCGATAGCCGATCTTTTCCTTATGGGGAGGAACCGGATTGCGCCCGGTCAGGCGGGCGATGGACTCGACCTTCGGCCACAGGTCGGGCGACGGAAAGTTGAGCACCAGCTCGCGCTCGCGAGACACATTTTCGCGGCCCTGGCTGGTGGATGACAGGCCGAGCACGACGCGGTCGCCCAGCGCCCAGGCCGAGGACATCGGGGAGATATTGGTCGTTCCATCGGAATTCAGACTTGTAAGCAGCGCGACAGGTGTTCCGACATAAAGCACGGGTGGTGACACAGGTTGGTGATCCGGCACGAAACAGATTCCTTTCTCAAGTTGCGGGCCGCGTCTTACGTCGTCCTCATGCCGGGATGTTTCGGCATCGGCCGAAGTATCACATGCTGACGCCGCGGTGCCCGGCGGCTAACATCGGCGCATGTCGAACGTCGCTTCCGGAAACACGATTGCAGCGGTCGCAAGCCTGATCGGCGATGCGGCACGCGCCAACATGCTGGCGGCCCTGATGGGCGGGCAGGCATTGACGGCGGGCGAATTGGCGCGGCATGCCGGTGTGACCGCGCAGACGACGAGCGGCCATCTCGGCAAATTGACGGACGCCCGGCTGATTGCCGTCGAAAAGCAGGGACGGCATCGCTATTACCGGCTTGCCTCATCCGATGTGGCGCACGCCATCCATGCGCTGATGTCGGTCGCGGCGAGCGGACCGAAGCGTCATCACCCGATCGGCCCGAAGGACGAAGCGCTGCGGCTTGCCCGCACCTGTTACGATCATATCGCCGGTCGTCTCGCCATCGCTCTTGCGGATTCGCTGGCGGGCAACGGCTATGTGCTGCTGGCGGACGGAGCCGGGCTGATCACCGACGCAGGACGGCGTTTCTTCTGCGATTTCGGTATCGATCCGGGCGACGGGATTCGCGCGAAACGCCCGCTCTGCCGGACGTGTCTCGACTGGAGCGAACGCCGGCCGCATCTTGCCGGCCGTCTTGGTGCAGCCATTCTCGATCGGACTTTGGCGCTCGGCTGGGTCAGCCGCACAGCCGAAAGCCGCGCCCTGCGTGTCACGCGCGCCGGCGAGATCGGTTTCAGCGAGACATTCGCGCTTCCGTCGGATTGGCGTTCACCATCATTGTTGCGGAATTCCTGAGTGTCGATCGATTGCATCGTATCGGTCATGCCTGCATCATGACCGTCGCGGCTGCTGTTCTTATCGGGCCATGATGCGGAGGGATTCGACGTTGGCTGATTTTCACGGTGTGTTTCCTTATCTCGTCTCGCCGTCCGACGCCGAGGGACGCATCCGCACCGAGGTTCTCGGGCGGCTGTGCGACGACCTGATCGGCGCCGGCGTGCATGGGCTGGCGCCGCTCGGGTCCACCGGCGAGTTCGCCTATCTGGGCCACGAGCAACGCAGGACGGTCGTGCAGGCCACCATCGAGGCCGCGCGCGGGCGCGTGCCTGTGGTAGCCGGCGTCGCGTCCACCGCGACGGCGGATGCGGTGGCGCAGGCGAAGGCGTATCAGCAGCTCGGCGCCGACGGCATCCTGGCGATTCTCGAAGCCTATTTCCCGCTCAAGGATGCGCAGGTCGAAGCCTATTTCCGCGCCATCGCGGATGCGGTCGATATTCCCGTGGTGATCTACACCAATCCGCAATTCCAGCGCTCGGACCTGACGCTCGACGTGGTGGCGCGGCTCGCCGAACACCCGCGCATCCGCTACATCAAGGATGCCTCGACCAATACCGGGCGGCTGCTGTCGATCATGAACCGCTGCGGCGACAAACTTAGCGTGTTCGCCGCATCGGCGCATATTCCGGCGGCGGTGATGATGATCGGCGGTCTCGGCTGGATGGCCGGACCGGCTTGTATCGTGCCGAAGCAGAGCGTCGCGCTCTACGACCTCTGCAAGGCGCAGCGCTGGGACGAGGCGATGGCGCTGCAGCGCCGGCTGTGGCGCATCAACGAAGCCTTCGCGCGCTACAACCTCGCCGCCTGCATCAAGGCCGGCCTGTCGATCCAGGGCTACGATGTCGGCGACCCCATCGCGCCGCAGCCGGCATTGACGGCGGACGAGCGCAAGGCGGTCGCGCAGGTGTTGGTGGAGATCGGGTGATCGCTGCGGAGGCGCGTGCCGAGCCCCGCCGACCATGCAAATCCGGTCATTCTGGATTGCCGAAGGGCGGTTGGCTGCCGGGGTGGTTTCGGGCTAGAACCGCCGCAGCCCGCCCGTAAGGCCCGCATTCAAGGACGTCTGATGAACATTCTGCCCGGCAACCTGCGCTTCGGCGCCGGTCATTCTCCCAAGCGCCTCGAAGACCAGAGACTTCTCACCGGACAGGGACATTTCATCGACGACAAGCCGGAGGACGGGGCGCTGTGGCTGCATGTGCTGCGTTCGCCGCACGCCCATGCGAAGATCGTCGGGATCGACACCGCGGCTGCGCAGGCCATGCCGGGTGTGCATACGATCCTGACCGGCGCCGATCTCGTCGCCGACGATGTCGGCACGCTGCCGACGCTCAACATCTTCAAGCGGCCCGACGGCTCGGAGATGAAGTTCCCGCCGCGGCGGCTGCTGGCCCATGAGGTCGTGCGCTTCGCCGGCGAAGGCGTCGCCGCCGTCATCGCGGCCTCGCGCCTTCAGGCGCAGCTCGCGGCGGAAGCCGTCGAGGTCGCGTATGACGTGCTGCCGGCGGTGGTCGATCCCACCGCCGCCATTGCGGCCGGCGCGCCGGCCGTGTGGCCGGAAGCGCCGGACAATATCGCCGCGTCCATGAGCTACGGCGATGCCGACAAGATCGCGGCGATCTTCGCCAGTGCGGCGCATACGGTGGCGCTGGATATCGCCAGCCAGCGTCTGGTGCCGTCGGCGATGGAGCCGCGCAGCACGATCGCGGAGGTCGACAAGAAATCCGGCAAGCTCACCGTCTATGTGCAGTCGCAGACGCCGATGGCGACGCGCGACGTCATCGCCGATGCCATCCTCAAGCGGCCCAAGGACTCCATCCGCGTCGTCGTCGGCGATATCGGCGGCGGCTTCGGCCAGAAGACCGGCCTGTATCCGGAAGACGGCATCGTCGCCTATGCGGCGGTGAAGCTCGGCCGCAAGATCCGCTGGCGCGGCGACCGCACCGACGATTTCGTCGGCGGCACCCATGGCCGCGATCTCACCTCGAAGGCCGAACTCGCGCTCGACGCCAAGGGCCGCGTGCTCGCCTATCGCGTCAAGTCGCTCGGCGGCACCGGCGCGTATCTGTCGGGCACCGGCGTCATCATTCCGCTGGTGCTCGGGCCGTTCGTGCAGACCAGCGTCTATGACGTGCCGAACGTGCATTACGAGGTGAAGGCCGTCATGACCAACACCGCACCGCTCGGCGCCTATCGCGGCGCCGGCCGCCCCGAGGCGGTGTTCATCATGGAACGCCTGCTCGATGCCGCGGCGCGGCAGATCGGCATGGACCCGCGCGCCATCCGCAAGGTCAACTACATCAAGCCGACCCAGTTTCCCTACACCAACGCCGTCGGGCAGGTGTATGACAGCGGCGCTTTCGCGCACATGCTCGAACGCGCGTCGGAACTGGCGGACTGGGACGGCTTCGCCGCGCGCAAGAAAGCGGCGAAGAAGAAGGGGCTGCTCTATGGCCGCGGCCTCACCAGCTACATCGAATGGACCGGCGGCCGCAATCACTCCGAAAAGGTGACGCTGACGGCAACGGCCGGCGGGCGCGTCATCCTCTATTCCGGCACCATGGCGATGGGGCAGGGCTTGCAGACCGCCTACTCGCAGATGGTGGCGGGGGCGCTCGGTATCGGCATCGACAAGATCGATGTCGTGCAGGGCGACACCGATGTCGCGCTGGGCTTCGGCAGCGTCGGCTCGCGCTCGCTGTTCGTCGGCGGCACGGCGGCGGTGGTTTCGACGCAGGATCTGATCGCAAAGGCGCGCGAAAAGGCGTCGCACATGCTCGAAGCCTCGGTGGAGGATATCGAATATGTCGACGGCATGCTCGCCGTCGTCGGCACCGACAGGCGCATCAGCCTGTTCGAGATCGCCAAGGCGGAAGGCGGCGCGGGCTTGAGCGTCGACTCCACCGGCGAAGTCGATGCGCCGAGCTGGCCGAACGGCACGCATATCTGCGAGGTCGAGATCGATCCGGAAACCGGCATCACCAATGTCGTGCGCTATACCACGGTGGACGATGTCGGCGTTGCGGTGAATCCGATGCTGGTCAGCGGCCAGATTCACGGCGGCGTGGCCCAGGGTATCGGCCAGGCGCTGTATGAGAACGTGCATTACGACGAGGACGGCCAGCTCATCACCGCGACCTATCAGGACTACTGCATTCCGCGCGCCGGCGACGTGCCGGTGCTCAGCGTCACGCTCGACGGCTCGGCGCCCTGCGTCACCAATCCGATCGGCGCCAAGGGCTGCGGCGAGTCCGGCGCCATCGGCGGGCCGCCCTGCGTGGTCAACGGCGTGCTCGATGCGCTGGCGCCCTACGGCATCACCCAGCTCAACACGCCGCTGTCGCCGATCAAGGTATGGGAGGCGATCCGCGGCGCGAACGCGGCTTAGCGTCTGCGATGACGACGAGATCAACTGTAGGGTGGGCAAAGCGAAGCGTGCCCACCATGATTTGATCCTCAGCTAACGGTGGGCACGGCGAAGACGCCTTTGCCCACCCTACAACTGCAACAACGATTTCAATCGGGAGAAAACACGATGAAAAGCTTCAAGGTCGTCGAATTCAACGAGCCGCTCGGCGAGGTCGACGAGCAGACCCCGCAGCCGACCGGCACGCAGGTGCTGATCCGGGTGAAGGCCGCGGGCGTCTGCCACAGCGACCTGCACATCTGGGAAGGCGGCTATGAACTCGGCCACGGCCGCAAGAAACTGTCCCTGAAGGAACGCGGCATCACGCTGCCGCGCACCATGGGCCACGAGACGGTGGGCGAGGTCATCGCGTTCGGGCCGGACGCGCCGCAGGAAGCCGGCGGCGTGAAGATCGGCGACGTCGCGCTGGCCTATCCGTGGATCGGCTGCGGCAAATGCGCGGTCTGTCTCGCCGGCGAGGAGAACCTGTGCCTGGCGCCGCGTTGCCTCGGCGTGCATTGCGACGGCGGTTATTCGGATCACCTGCTGGTGCCGCATCCGCGCTACCTGATAGACCTCAAGGGCATGGATCCGGTGATCGCCGCGCCTTACGCCTGCTCGGGCGTCACTACCTACAGCGCGTTGAAGAAGGTCGAGAAGGATATCGGCAATCCGATCGTCATCTTCGGCGCTGGCGGCCTCGGCTTGATGGCGCTGAGCCTGCTGAAGGCGATGGGCGGCAAGGGCGCCATCGTCGTGGATATCGATGCGAAGAAGCGCGAGGCGGCGCTCAAGGCCGGTGCGCTGGCGGCGGTGGACGGCAATGCGCCCGATGCGCTGGAGCAGATCAACAAGGCGGCCGGCCAGCCGATCCTGTCGGTGATCGATCTCGTCGGCAATACACCGACCACCCAGCTCGGCTTCGATGTGCTGTCGAAGGGCGGCAAGCTGATCATGGTCGGTCTGTTCGGCGGCGGCGCGACCTGGGCGCTGCCCTTGATCGCCATGAAGGCGCTGACCATCCAGGGCAGCTATGTCGGCAACCTGCGCGAAACCAAGGAACTGCTCGAACTGGTGCGCACCAAGAAGGTGCAGCCGATTCCGGTGACGCCGATGCCGTTCGCCAGGGCCAACGATGCGCTCAACGAATTGAAGGACGGCAAGCTGGTCGGCCGCGCGATCCTGACGCCGGCGTGATCTCACACAAATCCGTAGGGTGGGCAAAGCGTAGCGTGCCCACCAACGACACGGCGGATTGAGTGGTGGGCACGGTGCTGCGCACCTTTGCCCACCCTACAGGTACAAAAAAATCTCGCCGTGAAAACGGCGAGATTTTTTGTTCGACAGCCCCCGCTGCGCGCGTGACGATTACTTGTCTTCCTCGTCCGCGATGGATTCCATCAGGACGACCATCTGGCGCTGAACGGTCTGGCTCTTGATGCGGCTATAGGCCCGCAGCAGGCGGAGGCTGAAGGCGCTGTCGAGAAACAGCAGGCTCTCGACTTCGCGGTTCTTGGTGTCGCCATCGTAGAAGAAAGTCACCGGCACATCGAGCGCGGCGGCGATCTGCTGCAGGCGCGCCGCGCCGACGCGATTGACGCCCTTCTCGTATTTCTGGACCTGCTGGAAACTGACACCCAGTTTCTCGCCCAAATCCGCTTGCGAGATTTTCTGCTCGACGCGACGAAGACGGATTCGTTTACCCATCTCGATGTCGGATTTGCCGGCGCTGCGCTGCTTCATTGGTCACCATTCAGGTTGGTTGGATGAGGATCGGTTGAACGAGGGAAGGCTCGATTTTCTGGTCGGAATTTCTTTGCTTGAAAGCTTTGATAGTTAGCATTTAGGGCGTCTTATACACGTCATGTCGCCGATTGGGATGACCGAAATCGCCGCCATGTGCGATTTGACCGAAACTTGATCGCTGAAATTCATTCGCGCTCGCGCTCCATTCCGAGGCGGTGAAGCCGAGAGGCCATGAATTCAATCGTCATCCCAGCGAAATGCGCGATTGGCGTCTGTCGGCAAGAGTATCGGTATATAGCACCATTCCGTATCAGGTTGTCCAGACGGAGATGATATACCTGAGGTTTTTATTTTCGGCCAGGATGCTGCCGTTTGCGCGATACAGTGAAATTTGTGAATGACGAACGGCGCCCGCGCGAAATCGTGGCTAAAAAAGTCCAGGTCACGGGAGCGACCCGGTCCGAAAACCGGGATTCGCCGTTCGGGGTCAGGTACTACGCATTGCTGTCGGTCACCGCCGCGTAAACCATCGTGCGCAGTTCGCGCCGGATGGGATAGGCGCTCGACGGCAGCAGTTGGGTCATGAAAATCGTGACCAGATCCTCTACCGGATCGATCCAGAATGCCGTGCTTGCGGCACCGCCCCACGCATATTCGCCCGCGCTGCCGGCGATGAGAGTCTTGGCCGGGTCCATGGTGACGGAAAAGCCGAGCCCGAAGCCGACGCCGGCATAGCTCGCTTCGCTGAACAGCGATTTCGACATTTCGGTGAGGTCGCGTCCACCGGGCAGATGATTGGACGCCATCAGAGCGACCGTCTTCGGCGACAGCAGGCGGACGTCGCCGAGGGCGCCGCCGTTCAGCAATGCGCGGGTGAAGGTGAGATAGTCTGCCGCCGTGGAGCAAAGTCCGCCGCCGCCGGAAATGAAGGAGGGCGGCGACAGGAACGAGCTGGTCGCGGGGTCGTCCTGCAGCACCATGCCGCCTTTGCCGTCGGCGGCATAGCAGGCGGCGAACCGATGCGCCTTGTCCGCGGGCACGAAGAAGCCGGTGTCGGTCATGCCGAGCGGATCGAAGATGCGCTGCTGCAGGAACTGTTCGAACGGCTGGCCGCTGATCTTTTCGACGAGATAACCGACGACATCGGTGGCGACCGAATAATTCCAGGCGTCGCCGGGCGAGAATTCAAGCGGGATTTTCGCGAGGTCGGCGATCATCGTCGCCATCGTGCCGACCTTTTCGATCTCGCCGATCTTCTGCGCACGATAGGCCGCATCGACATTGGTGCGGTTCTGGAAGCCGTAAGTCAGGCCGGCGGTGTGGCGAAGCAGGTCCACGATCAGCATCGGCCGCGTCACCGGGCGCGTGAGGAACAAAGGCGCGAGGCCGGCTTGATAGACGCCGAGGCTTGCCCATTCGGGAATGTATTTGTGCACGGGCTCGTCGAGCGCGACCTTGCCTTCCTCCACCAGCATCATGAACGCGACTGTCGTGATCGGCTTGGTCATCGAATAGATGCGGAAGATGGTATCCGATGCGACCGGCGCCTTGCGCGCGACATCGGCAAGCCCCAGCGTGCTGCTGTGCACGATGCCGCCGCGACGATAGACGGTGAGCTGCGCGCCGGGAATCCGGCCTGTCTCGATGTAGCGCGCCTGCACATGGCGATCGATGCGCTTGAGTGCGGCGGCGGACATGCCGGCTTGGTCGGGGGCGATGGCGGAGGCGGTCAGGCTGGGAGATGACATCGGGGACAACACTCTGATGGGAAGACGGTCGGTGGATTTAAGCCGTCAGGAGGCATCCTTGTCCATAACCGATGAGATGTTATCGTGGTGTGAAATGAGCCGCCCCGGCTTCGCTTGCGCAGTGAAGATGCCTCATCCGCCGCTTGCGAGCACAGCCCCAAGCTCCGTCCTCATCCTGAGGAGCGCGCTCTTGCGCGCGTCTCGAAGGATGGCTGCAAACTTCCGTGCTTCTCATTCATGGTTCGAGATGGCGCTACGCGCCTCCTCACCATGAGGGCGGTGTGGGGGGAGCCGCAGGGTTCACTTCACCGCGCCGGCCGTCAGGCCCGCCACGATCTGCCGCTGCGCGAATACCGTGAGGAGCAGCACCGGCAGCGTCACGATCAATGCCGCCGCGGCAAGCGGTCCCCAGCTCAATTGGTCGAACGAGATCATGTTGTAGACCGCGACCGGCAGCGTGCGCGTTTCGCGGCCGGCCAGCACGATGCCGAACACGAAGTTGTTCCAGGAGAAGATGACCGAGAGGATGAAGGCCACGGCGATGCCGGACTTGGCGACCGGCAGCGCCACATGGCGGAACACCTGCCAGCGGTTGGCACCGTCGATGACGGCGGCTTCCTCCAGCTCCATCGGTGTCGTCTCGAAATAGCCGATCATGATCCAGATCACGATCGGCACGGTGACGACGAGGTGGATGATGATCTGCGGCCATAGCGTGCCGAGCAGGTCGAGCCACTGGAACAGCAGGAACAGCGGGATGAGATAGGACAGGCCCGGCGTGATGCGCGCGATCAGGATCACGATCGCGGCCTTGCGCGCGCGCATGCGGGCGATGCCGTAGCCGGCGGGCACGCCGACCAGGAGCGCGAGCAGCGTCGCGGCGCCGGTGACGATCAGCGTGTTGAAGAAATAGGTCATGAACCGCTTGGACTCGATCACCGCGGCATAGTTGCCCCAGTTGAAACGCTCGGGGATGAAGACCGGCGGATAGGAGGCGTTGTCGATCTCGAACTTGGTCGACAGCGACAGCATCCACAGGAAGAACAGGACAGCCGGCGACACGATCACGATGACCGCGAAGGCGAGGCCGATGCGGTGGAGCAGGGTTCGCATCATCGCGCACCGCCTCCGTCTTCGTTCCAGTGTGTGCGCTGGCGCAGATGCAGCAGCGCGCCGGCCAGCGCCACGATCAGCGCGAAGAACACGACGACGATCGCCGAGGCATAGCCGACGTCGTAATAGACGAAGGCGACGCTGTAGAGATAGACGTTGATGGTTTCCGACGCGTTGCCGGGACCGCCCTGCGTGATGGCGAAAATGATGTCGAAACTTTTCACCGCGTCGATCATGCGGATCATCGCCGCGATGAACAGGAACGGCATGATCAGCGGCAGCGAGATATGGCGGAAGGTCTGCCATGGTGTCGCGCCGTCGATCTGCGCGCTCTCATAGGGTTCGTTCGGCAGTGCGCTGAGGCCGCCGAGCACGATCAGCATCACCAGCGGCGTCCATTGCCATGTCTCCACCAGCACCAGCGAGGGGATGACGGTGGCCGGATGAAACACCCACAGCGAAGGCGGCAGGCCGACCAGCGACAGCAGATAATTGAGGATGCCGAGCTGCGGATGGAACATCATCGTCCAGACGAGGGCGATGGCCACCGGCGTCGCCATCATCGGCAGGATGAACAGGCCGCGGATGAAGCCGCGCATCGGGAATTTGTTGTTGAAGACGACGGCCGCCAGCGTGCCCAGCACCAGCGGCAGGATCACCGACAATACGGTGTAGAGCAGCGTGTGCCAGACCGACTCCACGAAGCGCGCGTCGCCGGGCAGGCGGAGATAATTGGCGAGGCCGACGAAGGTCGGTGCCTGGCCGACCTTCCATTCGTGCAGGCTCATCCAGATCGTGTAAGCCCACGGAAACACGATGACCGCCGCGACGACGATCATCGCGGGGATCACGAACGGCCAATACGAAATCGGCCGCCACTGCTGCCGCGCAATTGTCGCATCGGCTGCAGGACGTTGTTCGGCAGTCAATGACGTCACGTCTTCTCGCTGCGCTCCAGGATGGGCCGGAACTGGTCGGTCGCCTTCTTCAGCTCCGTGGCCGGGTCGGCGCCCGACAGGGTCGCGGTGATCGCCGAGCCGACGATGTCGCGGAATTCGGCGACCGGGATGATGACGGGCAGGCCGAGCTTGCTGATCTTCGACGAGGCAATCACCGAATCCAGCCACTCCTGGTTCTTGACGCCCTTGCGCACGGTCTCGTCGCTGAGGATGGAGTTGCGGAACGGCACGCCGCCGCCGCTCTGCAGCAGCCGCGCGCCCATGGTCTTGGACACCGCCCACTGGCAATAGAGATAGGCGGCTTCCTTCTTGGTGCTGGTCTTGGCGATGCCGATGCCGTCGCCATAGGTGGACGAATATTGCCCCTTCGGGCCGGCGGGGACGACCGTGTAGCCGATCTTGCCGACCACGCGCGAGGCGTTGGGATCCTCGATGGGCGGTGCCCAGCCGACGCCGTCGATCCACATGGCGGCGCGGCCCTGCGTCAGCGAGGCCATCGACTCCATCCAGTTGAAACCGGCGACGCCGGGCGGTGCCGATTTGGTGAGCAGGCGCTGATAGACTTTGGTGGACTCGATCGATTCCGGGCCGTCGCTGAGAATGTTGCCTTTGGCATCGAGGAACTCGCCGCCGTAATTCAGGAAGAAGTTGCTCCACAGCGCCATGTTGGCGTTGCGCAGTCCGCGGCCGGTGAAGCCGTAGATGCCGTTCGCGGGATCGTTGATCTTCTCCGCCGCCGCGACCATCTCATCGAAGGTCTTGGGCACGGCGACACCCTTCTTCGCGAACAATTCCTTATTGTAGTAGAGGATGAAGTAATCCACCGACCACGGCAGCGAATGCATCACGCCGCTGTCGTCTTCGGCGAATTTGCGGCCGCCGGCGGAGAAATCGTCCACCGTCAGGTCCGGGGCGGTGAGGGTCGGATCCTTCATGAAGCCGCTGATGTCGGCGAGCCAGCCGGCCTTGTCGAACTGGCGCTTCTGGACGTGATAGCTGACATGGACCACGTCGAAGCTCGGCTTGCCGGAGGTGAGTTCGATCACCGCTTTCTGGCGCTGCTGCTGTTCCGGAATGACCTCGGACTCGACCTTGATGCCGGTGAGTTCGGTGAATTCCGACGCATATTTCTGCAGCAACTCGCCGCGCGGCCCCTTGATCAGGTTGGCTTCGATGGTGGTGCCGGCATATTTCTTCCAGTTCGGCTCGGCGAAAGCGGGCGACGTGGAAAGGCCGAGCGTTCCGAGTGCAGGCAGCGCACCGGTGGCGAGCGCTCCCTTGAGCAGGGCGCGACGAGACGGGCCGTGACTGGCCATGGGTTTTCCTCCTCAAGCCGCCTTGACCGGCGGCAATTTTTTGGTTGTCCTCCGTAGGCCGGAGATACGCTTGGGAGAAATGGTAGCACGCTGAGGTGACGTGGCAAGCGAAGTTGTCGGATGTCGGACAAGTTTGGGGAAGGACAGATTTCTCGTTGTCATTCCCCGCGAAAGCGGGGGATGACAGACGGAGCGATCTGTCTTCTTCCCTTCTCCCCTTGTGGGAGAAGGTGCCTTCGCGCAGCGAAGGCGGATGAGGGGTAGGGCTGGGCTCGGAGCCTGTGGTTACCCCTCATCCGTCACGGCCTTCGGCTGTGCCACCTTCTCCCACAAGGGGAGAAGGGAAGCCACGCCTCCCGCGCCGGATTCCACCTCATCCGAAAATGCGCTAAAGTTCATGTCCGCGTGCTGTCATACGCGGGCAGGCGGAGGCGCGGTCATGCGGCATCATTCATTCGGGACCACGGGGCGCGATGTTTCCGTGATCGGTCAAGGCACGTGGTACATCGATCGCGGCGACCGCGCTGCGGCGGTGCAGGCCCTGCAGGTCGGCCTCGATGCCGGCATGAGCCATATCGACACCGCCGAGATGTATGGTGACGCCGAACCGGTGATCGCCGAAGCGCTCTCGAAGCGCCGCGACGAGATTTTCCTTGTCTCCAAGGTGCTGCCGAGCAACGCATCCCGGCGGGCGACGGTTGCCGCCTGCGAACGATCGCTGAAGCGCCTGAGCACCGACCGGCTCGATTGTTATCTGCTGCACTGGCGCGGACAGGTGCCTTTGGCCGAAACGGTGACGGCTTTCGAGGAGCTCAAGGCCGCCGGCAAGATCCTGTCCTGGGGCGTCAGCAATTTCGATGCCGACGATCTCAATGAACTGCTGAAGGTTGCCGGTGAGGGGGCCATCGCCTGCAACCAGGTACTTTATCATCTGCAGGAGCGCGCCATCGAGCATCGCGTCATTCCGTGGTGTGCGCGTCATGGTGTCGCGGTGGTTGCCTATTCGCCGTTCGGCCATAACGATTTTCCGCCGCCGCGCTTGCCGGCCGGGCGGGTGCTGGCGGACATCGCGGCGCGGCATGATGCCAGTCCGCGCCAGGTGGCGCTCGCCTTTCTCACCCGGCACGCCGCGGTTTTCGCCATTCCCAAGGCATCGGTTGCCGCGCACGCCGTCGACAATGCCGGGGCGGGCGATCTTGTGCTCACCGAGGCTGAAATGGCGGACCTCGACCGGGCGTTTCCGCGCGGCCGCGAGCCGTCGAGCCTGCCGATGCTCTGACGGCGCGGCGGCGTCCGCTGCATATCCAGGTTCCATTATCGGAGGTTGTGCCCGGCGCGCGAACCGCGTTTGGTGAAAGTCGAGATTCGGCCCGCATCGTGCGCCGAGCCAGCCGGTTTGCATCCGTGACCACTCATGTTCCGCCGCCGAAGGCCAGTGCACCCGTGCGGTCATCCGCACCCGTGCAGCCGTCCGTATCCGCGCAGGCATCGGGGCATCTCGACAAGCCCTCTCTCGGTATTCTGCTGGTCATTTTATCGACGGCCTTTCTGGGATCGTCGGACACGATGGCCAAATATCTCGCCCGCGGCGGCATGGCGCCGGTGGAGATCGCCTGGATTCGCTTTGCGGTCTTCCTCCTGATCATGCTGCCGGCCGTGCTGATCCCGTCCGGGGGAAGGCTGCTGCGCTCCAGCCGGCCGCTGCTGCAGGTGTCCCGCGGGATCGGGCTGCTCGGGTCGTCGATCCTCTTTATCTGCGGCTTGAGCTTTCTGCCGATCGCCGAAGCCACCGCGACCAGCTTCATTTCGCCGGTGTTCGTCACCGGCCTGTCGATGGTCTTCCTGGGCGAGAAGGTCGGCGTCCGCCGCTGGACCGCCACCATCGTCGGGCTGATCGGTGTGCTCGTCATCGTGCGTCCGGGCACCTCGGCGTTTCATCCGGCGGCGTTGTTCCCCGTCATGTCCGCCCTGTGCTGGGCCTGCGCGCTGGTGCTGACGCGCAAAATGAGCGGGGCCGATCATCCGATCACGACCATGACCTATTCCGCGATCGTCGGCTTTCTCTTACTCAGCGTGTTCGTGCCGTTTTTCTGGGCTCAGCCGACCTGGACGCAACTCGCACTCGGCGTCGGCATCGGCGTCTCGTCCACGGTCGGCCACTGGATCGTCGTGCTCGCTTTCCGCTACGCCGGCGCGTCGGTGCTCGCGCCGTTCGCGTATATTCAGTTGATGTGGGTGACGCTGCTCGGCTTTTTCGTGTTCGGCGATATCCCCGATGCCTGGACGTTCACCGGCGCCGCCATCATCATCTGCAGCGGCATCTACACCGCGCATCGCGAACGCGTTCGCCGCACGAAGGTCGCGGTGCCCGCGTAGCCGTTTCGATGGTGCAATCGTAGCCCGCATGAGCGGAGCGATTGCGGGGCGGTCGGGTGTGCTGAAGCGCCGGCCCCGCAATCGCTCCGCTCATGCGGGCTACGACTCGGAGCAGCCTCACACCGGCAGCGCGATCGAGTATTTCACCTGGCTGAGTGCGAAGCTGGATTCGATGGAGGCGATGCCGTCGAGCCGGGTCAGCTTGTTCTTGAGGAACGCTTCATAGGAGGCGAGGTCGGCGGCGACGACGCGCAGCAGATAGTCGCGGTTGCCGGTCATCAGATAGCATTCCAGCACTTCGTCCCATTTCGATATCGCGCGCGCGAAGCGGTTGAGGTCTTCCTCTTTCTGCCGGACCAGCTTGATCGAGATGAAGACGCTGACCGGCAGCCCCACCGCCTTCTGATCCACCAGCGCCATATAGCCCGAGATCACGCCGCGCTGTTCGAGCAGCTTGACCCGGCGGTGGCAGGGCGAGATCGACAGCCCGACCTTGTCCGCCAGATCCTGCATGGTGATGCGGCTGTCCGCCTGCAGTGCGGCGAGGATTCTGCGGTCGATGGCATCCAGGGCTGACATTGGGAAAAATCCGGATAATGGCGAATTCGGCAATCAGTTTATCCCAATATCGGCGTCGATGGCGCTATAAATTGAGAAAACCGGAAAAACGTCGCTTGCTAGGATGGGCTCCATTCACGCGCCGGATCAGCCGGCGCTGTACGGGAGCGCGCCATGCCGATCGATGACAGCCGCCTGCAGACACTGACGGCGCTGGCCGGCAAGGCGCTCTGGCTTTCGTCCTGGACCATCCACAACGCCAACCACATCCGCCCCAACACCGACGGCCTCAAGGTCGGCGGCCATCAGGCGTCATCGGCCTCGCTCGCGACCATCATGTCGGCGCTGTATTTCGCGGTGCTGAAGCCGGAGGATCGCGTCGCGGTGAAGCCGCACGCATCGCCGATCTTCCATGCTATTCAATATCTGTTCGGCAACCAGACGCGCGAGAAGCTGGAGAATTTCCGCGGCTTCAAGGGCGCGCAGAGCTATCCGTCACGCACCAAGGATGTCGATGACGTCGATTTCTCCACGGGGTCGGTCGGCCTCGGTGTTGCGCAGACGCTGTTCTCGTCGCTGGTGCAGGACTACGTCTCCGCCCACGGCCTGATGAAGGATCGCCGCGAGGGCCGTATGATCGCGCTGGTCGGCGACGCCGAGATGGACGAGGGCAACATCTTCGAGGCGTTGGTCGAGGGCTGGAAGCACGGGCTGCGCAATTGCTGGTGGATCATCGACTACAACCGGCAGAGCCTCGACGCCGTGGTGCGCGAGGGGCTGTGGGAGAAGTTCGAGTCCATGTTCCGCAATTTCGGCTGGGACGTGGTGATCGTGAAATACGGCCGGCTGATGCAGGCGGCTTTCAAGGAGCCGGGCGGCGAGGCGCTGCGGCACTGGATCGACACCTGCCCGAACCAGCGCTATGCCGCGCTGTGCTTCCAGGGCGGCGCAGCGTTTCGCAAGCGTTTGCATGACGAGATCGGCGACCAGGGCGCCGTCACCGCGCTGATCGACCGGCGCAGCGACGACGAACTGCTGGCGTTGATGTCCAATCTCGGCGGCCACGACATGGGCAGCATGCTCGAAGCTTTCGAGGCCGTCGATCACGATCGTCCGGTCTGCTTCATCGCCTATACGATCAAGGGCATCGGCCTGCCGTTCCAGGGCCACAAGGACAATCACGCCGGCCTGATGACGCCGACGCAGATGGAGGCATGGCGCGCGCGCCAGAACATCCGGCCGGGCCATGAATGGGACAGGTTCGAGGGGCTGACGCAGGATGCCGCTGCGCTGGAGGCGTTTCTGAAGCAAGTGCCGTTCGTGCAGCAGGGCCGCCGCCGGCTCGATGCGCCGGCTATTGAGGTGCCCGATTCGCTGGCGTTCAAGCCGGCCGCGGCGATGTCCACCCAGCAGGGCTTCGGCGTGATCCTCAACGAACTCGCGCGCGGCGAGAGCGAGCTGGCGTCGCGCATCGTCACGGCGTCACCGGACGTCACCGTCTCCACCAATCTCGGCGCCTGGGTCAATCGCCGCGGCCTGTTCGCCAAGGCGGAGAATGCCGACCTGTTCCGGCAGGAGAAGATCCCCTCGACCTTCGCGTGGGATTACGCGCCGAAGGGCCAGCATATGGAGCTGGGCATCGCCGAGATGAACCTGTTCATCATGATGTCGGCGCTCGGCCTGTCGCATTCCATCAACGGCGCACGGCTGCTGCCGATCGCGACGCTGTACGATCCCTTCATCGAGCGCGGCCTCGATGCGCTCAATTATGCCTGCTATCAGGATGCGCGCTTCATGGTGGCAGCGACGCCGTCGGGCATCACGCTGGCGCCGGAAGGCGGCGCGCACCAGTCGATCGCAACGCCGCTGATCGGCATGGCGCAGGACGGACTCGCCTCCTTCGAGCCGGCTTTCGTCGATGAACTCGCCGTCATCATGCGCTGGGGTTTCGCGCATATGCAGCGCGCGGCCGGCGAGGGCGGCTCGGTCTATCTGCGACTGTCGACGCGGACCGTCGAACAGCCGAAGCGCATCATGTCGCCGGACTTGCAGCAGCACATCGCGGACGGCGCCTATTGGCTGCGCCAGCCGGGCGACAATTGCGATCTGGTGATCGCCTATACGGGCACGCTGGCGCCGGAAGCCATCGAGGCGACGGGGCTGCTCGGCGAAAGTCACCGCGACATCGGCCTGCTGGCGATCACCTCGGCGGATCGCCTGCACGCGGGCTGGACGGCGGCGCGGCGGATCCGCCGCGAGCAGCGCACGCCGCAGCTCAGCCATATCGAGAAATTGCTCAAGCCGTTGCCGCGCGATTGCGGCATCGTCACCGTGCTCGACGGCCATCCGGCAACGCTGGGCTGGATCGGCGCTGTGCACGGTCACCGGATGGAAACGCTCGGCGTTGAACATTTCGGCCAGACCGGCACCATCGGCGATCTCTATCGCCACCACGGCATCGACGCCAATGCGATCATCGATGCCGCGGAAGCGCTGAGTTCAGGCGCGCCGGCAAGGCATCGGAAGATGGCGGTGTAGAATATCGAAGCCGCTACAGACTCCGCTTTACCTCTCCCCACCGGGGCTAAGGTGTGCACACGATTTTTATTGCCAAGGTAGAGTCGAGTCAGATTCCTTTCATTGCGGCTCAGAATAAGGACCGCAATGATGTCAGGGATGGATTGGTCA
>Ga0153956_1001792_pt1 | contig 17676 bp, 13 predicted proteins | sample TSFL040MetaG_FD_104704 | JGI IMG/M metagenome (GOLD analysis project Ga0153956, IMG submission 104704) | Attine ant fungus gardens microbial communities from Florida, USA - TSFL040 MetaG | ecosystem: Host-associated > Fungi > Mycelium > Unclassified | place: USA: Florida, Wekiwa Springs...
CACGTCGGCGAAGTCGAGGTTGATCAGCCCGGGGATCGTGATCAGGTCGGTGATGCCCTGGACGCCCTGGCGCAGGATGTCGTCGGCCTGGCGGAAGGCGTCGAGGACGCTGGTCCGCCGCTCGACCGCCTGCAGCAGCTTCTCGTTCGGGACGATGATCAGGGTGTCGACGTTGTTGCGCAGTTTCTCGATGCCTTCGAGCGCCTGCTGCATCCGTTTTTTGCCCTCGAACTCGAACGGTTTGGTGACCGCGCCGACGGTCAGCGCGCCGATCTCCTCCTTGGCGATCTCGGCGATCACCGGGGCCGAGCCGGTGCCGGTGCCGCCGCCCTCGCCCGCCGTGACGAAGACCATGTCGGCGCCCTTCAGCGCCTCCTTGATCTCGTCGCGGGACTCGGCCGCGGCGCCCGCGCCGACCTCAGGGTTGCCGCCGGCGCCGAGGCCGCGGGTCAGCTCCTGGCCGATCGAAAGCTTGATGTCGGCATCGCAGGCCTGGAGCGCCTGCGCGTCAGTGTTGACGGCGACGAACTCGACGCCGCGGATGCCCGCGTCGATCATGCGACTGACCGCGTTCGTGCCGCCGCCTCCGGCGCCCACGACCTTGATCACCGCTAGGTAAGTCGATTCCATCTCCCGATTTCTTTCTGGTTGGTGGCTGCCGCGCCTCCTCCAAACAATTCGGCGTCGAGGCTTAGCCACCTGTATGTGAGTTGAGCCTTGTCCTGTCCGAGGCTGTAGTGATGCTCAAGGGTTGCCTGAGCGGCTACGACCTCGGAAATTGCGCTTGAACGTAGGACATTCTGCATGACCTGTCAAACGCGCGGAAGTCTCCTGCAAGGCAGATTTCTAGACCATGGGTTGAGGGTTTCTCCAACCTCACCCTGTGGTTGAGGGTTGGCCTGCGGCCCGCATTCCGCCTCAGGATGCGGGCGGCAGTTGGTATTCTTCCCCGCCCACGACCGGGTGCGTCGGCGCGTGCACGTCTACATAACTGAGCAAGCTCACGGACGGATCGGCAAGCATCGCCGCCGCCGCCTTCCACTTCTTCTCCGCTTCGCGATCGTCGCCGAAGCGGATTTCGATGCCGGAGGTGAATTCGACGTCCACTCCGGTCGCGCCGTAGTCGGTGCGCGCGATGTAGCGGCGGAGCGGCTGCGGGGCGGCGGCCAGGATGTCGACCTGCTCGCGCACGTGGCCCCTGACCCGATCGCCCTTGGGGCGTTCCTTCATGGGCAGCAGCGGCAACCGGGCCTGCTTCGACTTGCCGGAGGCGGTGCCGATCACGCGGCCGTCGCCGGCGACGATCAGCACCTGCTTGCCTTCGCCGATCTGGGCGACGGGCCGCACCGGCTCCGCCTTGGCGGCCGTGGTCGAGGAGTCGCGCAGGGCGAACCAGTAGACGGCGACCGCGGCGATCGCCACGACGACGAGGGCGAGCGCGAGCCTCCTCACCCGACCGACCATCCCGGCACCTCGACGTCGCCGAGCACCTGCACCTCGGGCTCCAGCTCGACCCCGAAGGCCTCCCGCACCCGGCGCCGGCCCGCGGCCATCAGCGCCAGCACGTCGGCGGTCGTCGCCTCCCCCATGTTCTCGACGAAGTTGGCGTGCTTCTCGGAGAAGCGGGCACCGCCGTGCCGGAGGCCGCGACACCCGGCCGCCTCCAGCAGCTGTCCGGCGGAGCGGCCCGCGGCGCGCTCGTCCTCGGGGTTCTTGAAGGTGGAGCCGAAGGTCTTGACCCCGGAGGGCTGCGCCTCGCGACGGCGCCCGCGCATCGAGGCCAGCGTCGCCTTGATCGCGGCGGGATCGCCGGCGGTGAGCGCGAAGGAGGCGCGGGAGACCACTTCGCCCGCGGCCAGGTTCGAGTTGCGGTAGACGAAGTCGAAGGCGTCGGGGGACCGCCGGTCGGTTCCGGTCGCGGTCGAGACCTCGACCCACTCCAGCACCTCGGCCAGCCGTCCGCCGTAAGCGTTGGCGTTCATCCGCACCGCGCCGCCGACGGTGCCGGGAATGTTGATCCCGAACTCCAGCCCGGAGAGCCCCCACCCCGCCGCCTTCGCCGCCGCCGAGGGCAGCCGGGCCCCACCGCCGCAAAGCAGGTGAGAACCGTCACGCTCGACCTCGGTCAGCACGCCCGCCAGCTTCATGACAAGTCCTCGGAATCCTTCATCCGCTACCAGCAGGTTCGAGCCCGAGCCGATCAGTCCTACCTCCACCTCGTTTTCCTTTGCCCAGCCGAGCAGGGCGACAATCTCCTCGGCGGACTCCGGACGGGCGAAGAAGTCGGCCGGGCCGCCGGTGCGGACGGTGGTCAGGCGGGCCAGGGGATAGTCCTTCTCTAGGCCGGAGGGAACCTCGGGTGATCCTGGACGAACCTCCCCGCAGTTCGTGAGGGAAGGATCACCCGAGGTTCCCTCCACCAGGGCCTCCCCCAACTTGAAGACGTCGCCCGCACCGACGGTGACCAGGAAGGATCCAGCGGGCAGGGAGGCGAGGCCACGGGAGAGGAAAGCCTCGGCCTTGGCGGCGGTCGGGAGCCAGGCGACGGGTTTGCCGTGGCCGGCGTCGGCGGCGGCGCGGGCTACGTCTAGGCCGCTGACGTTGGCGAGGGGGCCGATCGGTTCCTCGCGGGCGGGGTAGACGTCGAGGACGGCGACCTCGTCGGCGAGGGCGAGGGCGGCGCCGAACTGGGTGGCGAAGACCTTGGTCCGCGAGTAGAGGTGCGGCTGGAAGACGACGACGAGGCGCGACGGCTCGAGTTCGCGCAGGGCCGAGAGGGCGGCGCGGACCTCGGTCGGGTGGTGGGCATAATCGTCATATATGCGGACCCCGCCCCGCTCGCCCTTGACCTCGAGCCGGCGGCGGACGCCGCGGAAGTCGGAGAGGGACGCGGCGGCGTCATCGAGGTCGAACCCGGCGGCCCCGAGCGCCGCCAGGCAGGCGCGGGCGTTGAGCACGTTGTGGGCACCCGGCACCGCCAGGTCAAGCCCCCCCGGCCCCGGCACCACCGCCGAGAACTCCGCGACCTCCGTCCCACCCCCGACCGCGTTCGCACTTAGCCCCAATAGTTGTGGATAAGTGCGAACGCGGTCGGGGGCGGGCAGGATGGCGACGCGGGACTTGCCGACGAACCCGGCGAAGGCCTCGATCAGCGGCTCCAGCGAGCCCCATTTGGAGTGGTGGTCCATCTCGACGTTGGTGACGACGGCGATCTCGGGGTCGAGGCGCAGGAAGCTGCCGTCGGACTCGTCGGCCTCGGCGACCACCCACTCGCTCGTCCCCCAGCCGGCGTTGGCGGGCGCGCCGTCGGGACCGAGGCCGGGGACCTCGCCGCCGATGAAGAAGGCCGGGTCCTCGCCGAGGCCGCGCAGGGCCCAGACCGCCATCGCGGTCGTGGTCGTCTTGCCGTGCGTGCCGGCGATCGCGATCAGGCGCTTCTCGGCGCACAGCTCGGCGAGCAGCTCGCCCCGGTGGATGACCTTCTGGCCGCGCTCGCGGGCCAGCGCCAGCTCCGGGTTCTCGGCGGCGATCGCGGTCGAGACGACGACCTCGGCGCCCGCCGGCAGGTTGGCGGCGTCGTGGCCGATGTGCGGCTCGAGCCCCGCCGCCCGCAGGCGCTCCATATAAGTGGACTCGCCGCGGTCGCTGCCGGTGACCTCGGCCCCGAGCCGCGCGCAGACCACGGCGAGCCCGCTCATCCCGGCCCCGCCGATGCCGACGAAATGCAGCCTGCGCCCGCTCCAGCCCACGCCGCGCCTCATCGGGCCGCCGCCTCGAGGACCTGGTCGGCGATCTCGCGGGCCGCCCGGGGCTTTGCCAGCCCCCGCGAGGCGGCGCTCATCCGCTCCAGGCGCCCGGGGTCGCCGAGGATCCCGCCGACCTCGGCGAGCAGCGCCGCCGGGTCGAGCGCGCCGTCGTCGACGATCGTCGCGGCGCCGGCCCGCTCCATCCAGCTCGCGTTCAGGCGCTGGTGATCGGCGGTCGCGTGCGGGTAGGGCACCAGGACCGCCGGGCGCCCCACCGCGGTGAACTCGAAGACGGAGCCGCCGGAGCGCCCCAGGATCAGGTCGCTCGCCGCCAGCACGTCGCCGAGGTTCGGTTCGTAGGCGATCAACTCGTACCCCTCGGCGTGCGGCGCCGCGTCCAGCCGCTCGCGCAGCGCCGCGTGGTCGCGCCGGCCCGCCACGTGGAGCACGCGGAAGTCCCGCCCCTCGCGCTCGGCGAACGCCTCCAACGCAGCGAAGTTGACCGACCGGGCGCCGAGGCTGCCGCCGACCACCAGCAGCGCCCGCTCCTCAGCGCCGATCCCGAACCGGGCCCGCGCCGCGCCGCGGTCCGCCGCCGGCACCGCCGCCGGCACCGGCCGTCCCGTCACCAGGTAGCGCCCCCCCTCGCGGCCCTCGATCGGGAACGCCAGGCAGACCCGCCGCGCCCGCCCGGCCAGCAGCCGGTTGGCGAGGCCGAGGTGGCTGTCAGCCTCGGTCAGCACCAGCGGCCTGCGTCCCAGGATCGCCGCCATCCCGGCCGGCGCGGCGACGTAGCCGCCCGCGCCCATCACCGCGTCGACCCGCCGCCGGCGCAGCACCGAGCGCACCGCGCCGACCGCGCCCAGCGCCTCGAGGCCCGCCCGCGCCGCGCGCAGCGGGTTGCGCCGGTCGATGCCGTGCACGTTCAGGAAGTCGATCTCGTAGCCGGCGGCGGGCACCAGGTCCGCCTCGGCCTTCTCACGCGTGCCGAGGAAGCTGACCTCGGCGCCGCTCTCACGGAGCTCGTCGGCGACCGCTATGGCGGGCACCACGTGCCCCGCGGTTCCCCCCGCCGCCACCACCACTCTTGGCCCTTCTGGCACCGCCGGCACCGCTCCTTTCACGCGCGGGCGAGCGCCCGCCATCGACGACTTTCAGTCTGCCGGACCGGGTGGACCGGTCTTCGCCGCCCCGTCCCCGCGCCACCGTCGCGGTGCCGCCCCGGGCGACGTTCAAGATCAGCCCGACCGCGAACAGGCACGACAGGAGCGCCGAGTTCCCGTAGGAGATGAAGGGCAGCGGCACGCCGGTCAGCGGCGCCATCCCCATCACCGCGAAGAGGTTGATCATCGCCGTCCCCAGGATCATCGAGGTCAGCCCGGCGACGAGGATCTTGCCGTAGTTGTCCTTCGCCTTCTGGGCGACGCGCAGCCCGGCGAAGCCGAAGGCGCCGAAGAGGCCGACCACGCCGAGGATCCCGACCAGGCCGAGCTCCTCGCCGATCACCGCCGAGATCATGTCGGTGTGGGCCTCGGGGAGGTAGAAGGCCTTCTGCACGCCGTTGCCGATCCCGACCCCGAAGAGGCCGCCGGAGCCGAGCGCGATCTTCGCCTGGGCGGCCTGGAAGCCGGCGCCTTCGGTTTCCGCGCCCGGGTTCAGGAAGCTGGTCAGGCGGGCCATCCGGTAGGGCTCGATCAGCGTCATCAGCAGCACCCCGGCGGCGATCACCAGGCCGATCTTGCCGAGGTCGCGGGGGGCGACGCCGGCCGCGATCAGGGTGGCGCTGACGGCGAGGGCGACCACCATCGTCGTCCCCATGTCGGGCTGCAGCATGACCAGCAGGCAGGCGGCGCCGGTGACCAGGAGGATCGGCATGAAGCCCTGGATCGAGCGGACCCGCTTCGGTTCGCGGGCGAGCATGTCGGCGCTGTAGAGGATGAGCGCGACCTTGGCCAGCTCGGAGGGCTGGATCTGGAAGGAGCCGCTGCCGATCCAGCGGGTCGCGCCGTTGACGGTCTGCCCGGCGCCGAGCACGAGGACCAGCAGGAAGAGCGACCCGCCGAGCAGGATCGGGGTCGCCTTGCGGATCGCCAGCAGGCCGTGGCGGGCGGTGAAGTGCATGACCAGGAGCCCGAAGGCGCCGACGAGCAGCGTGCGCTGCAGGTAGTAGGCGGAGTCGGCGAGGCCGCCGTTCTGCAGGACCTGGGTGGTCGAGGAGGCGGAGAAGACCATCACCGCGCCGAAGGCGAGCAGGCAGAGCGTCGCGGTCAGCAGCAAGTTGTACTCGGTCGAGACCGCGTGGCGCGCCTTCGACTTCTTCCGCTGCTTCGACTTGGGACGGGCGCGGCCGAGCGCCAGGGAGAGGCCGCTCATCCTCGCTCCGCCCCGAGGTCGGCGACGAGCCGGCGGAAGCACTCGCCGCGCGCTTCGAAGTTGGGGAAGGCGTCGAAGCTGGCGCAGGCGGGCGAGAGCAGGACGACCTCGCCGGGGCGGGCGGCCACGGCGGCGGCGCGGACCGCGTCCCCGAGGTCGGCGGCACGGTGGAGCGGGACGCCCGCGGCGGCGAGCGGCGCCAGCTCGGCGGCCATCCGCGGGGCAGTGTCGCCAAGCAGATAACAGGCGGCGGCGCGCTCGCGCAGCGGCGCGAGGAGCGGGGCGAACGGTTCTCCCTTCTCGCTGCCGCCGAGGATCGCGTGGACGCCGCCGTCGAAGCTGCCGATGCCGACGGCGGCGGCGGTGACGTTGGTCGCCTTGGAGTCGTTGACGAAGCGGACGCCGGCGCGCTCGCCGACCGGCTCGAGCCGGTGCGGGACGCCGCCGAAGCCGCGCAGGCCGGCGACCACGGCATCGCGGTCGAGGCCGAGGGCGAGCGCCGCCGCCGCGGCGGCCATCGCGTTCTCGACGTTGTGCTCGCCGGGGATGCCGAGCGCGGCGGTCTCGACCAGCGGCTCGCCGTCGTAGAAGATCGTGCCCCCCGCCACCGCCACCTCGCAGTCGGGCGAGGCGCCGCGGCAGAACTCGACCCGGCGCGCGCAGCCGCCCAGGTCGACGCCCGCCAGCTCGGGGTCGTCGCCGTTCCAGACCGCGACATCGTCGTTGCCCTGGTTGGCGAAGATCCGCAGCTTCGCCTCGCGGTAGGCGGGGAGGTCTCCGTGGCGGTCGAGGTGGTCGGGCGCCAGGTTCAGGCAGACGGCGCCCTCGGGGCTGAAGAGGCTGGTGTCCTCGAGCTGGAAGCTGGAGGCCTCGCAGACGACGGTCGCGTCGGGCTCGATCTCGCCGACCAGCCCGGCGACGGGGACGCCGACGTTGCCCGCCACCGCGACTGGCTCACCGGCCCCGCGGAAGACGTGGCCGAGCAGCTCCACCGTGGTCGTCTTGCCGTTGGTGCCGGTGACGGCGAGGAAGCGGTTGGGCAGGGCGCGCCAGGCGAGCTCGAGCTCCCCGGTCACCTCCATCCCCCGCTCCAGAGCGGCCGCGATCACCGCCGCCTCCCGGGGAACCCCCGGGCTCTTGACGACCGTGTGCGTGCCCTCGAGCTGTGCCAGTCCATCCGTATCCAGGGTTATTTCGACGCCCACTGCCGAAAGCCCTTCCGCCCCCGCGGGCCTGCCGGAATCCACGCCCCGGACGCGCTCGCCCCGCGCCGCCAGCAGCCGCGCCGCCGCCTGCCCCGAGCGGGCGAGGCCGACGACCAGAAACGGCCCGCGCGGCAGCGGCGGCCGCACTTCCTTGGCAGGGATGAGGGACATGACTCCGATCTTCGCCCCCGCCGCCCCGGCCCCTGCGCGGTTCCCCGGAAACGAGGCGGGCCGCCGCCAGGACTCCCGAGTCATCCGCGTTCGGAGTCCGGGCGGCGGTCGATCCCTGCCTCGATATGCGCTTCTGGCCCCCTTGCCATCGCGCGCACCCCCGCTTTAGGGGAGCGGATTCACGTTAATTCGACCCCACCAAAACGGTCAAGTACCCTAATCGAAAGCCCTACGTAATTTTGGGGAGCGGGGAGGAACCAGCCGCGGCCAGCTGTTCCTTATGCGCCTGTGAGGCGCATAAGGAACAGCTGGAGGGAGACGATCGCGGGACGGCGGGAAGGTCACGCTTCCGTCCGTCCTCCTCAGACGTCGCGGGTCACGCGAGGAGGCGCGTTCGCAGTTAGCGACAACATGTGTCGCTAACTGCGAACTCGGTCCGGGGCGGCGGCCTCAGGGGCCGGGAGGTGTGACGTCCCCGGCGTCTTCGTCACGGACCCTTGACCTCTTCCCACGCGAAGCCTCACGTCCTGGGCGCCTCATGGGGGTCACAGCCTGCCAGGACCCCCATGAGGCGCCCAGGACGCCCGGGACGCACCTCGGACGGCCGCCAGGGCCACGGGCCCCCGCCCGTCCCTCGCCCCGCTCAGTGCCCGATCGAGTGCTGGTACAGCGTGAAGCCGATCCCGGAGCAGACGGCGGCGACGATCCAGAAGCGGAGCATGATCTTCGTCTCCGACCAGGCCATCATCTCGAAGTGGTGGTGGAGCGGGGCCATCAGGAAGATGCGGCGGCGGAAGGTGCGGAAGGAGAAGACCTGGAGGAGCACCGAGAGGGCCTCGATCACGAAGATGCCGCCGATGATGATGAGGAGGACCTCGGTCTGGGTCATCACCGCCATCGCCCCGATCGCGCCGCCGAGGCCTAATGAGCCGGTGTCCCCCATGAAGATCGAGGCCGGGAAGGCGTTGTACCAGAGAAAGCCGATGCAGGCGCCGACCAGGCAGCAGCCGAGCAGCGCCAGGTCCTTCTCGCCGCTGGCGACGAAGGCGATCGCGGTGTAGGTGAGCAGGACGATCGCGCAGGAGCCGGCGGCGAGGCCGTCGAGGCCGTCGGTGAGGTTGACCCCGTTGGAGGTCCCGGCGATGACCAGGAAGACGAGCACGAAGTAGAGGACCGGGCCGAGGTAGATGCTGCCGCCGCCGATGCGGATGTAGAGGCGCGGTTCGAGCCCGACCGAGTGGCGCGCCACCCACCAGAGCAGCAGCGAGAGGACCAGTTGGCCGAGCAGCTTGTAGCGGCCGGAGAGGCCGAGCGAGCGGCGTTTGACGATCTTCGTGTAGTCGTCGGCGAAGCCCAGCGCCGCGCAGCCGAGGGCGACGCCGAAGACGGCGAGGGCCGAGGTGTCACGGTCGGAGAGCACCAGGAACGGGACGCAGATCGAGGCGAAGATGATCAGCCCGCCCATCGTCGGCGTCCCCGCCTTCGCGTGGTGCTCCTGCGGACCGTCCTCGCGGATGTGCTGGCCGAACTCGCGCACCCGCAGGTATTCGATGAATTTCGGCCCGAGGAAGATGCAGATCAGCATCGAGGCCATCCCGGCGATCAGGATTTCGCCCATGATCAGGCACTCCCCTCACGGTCGGCGCCACGGACGGCCCGCAGGTCCCGCGCGATCGTCTCCATCCCCACCGCGCGCGACCCCTTTATAAGGACCACGTCGCCGGGTTCGAGGTGAGAGTCGAGCCACTCGGCCGCCTCGCCGGGGTCGGCGACCAGTTCGTCGGGGTCGTAGTCGCGGGCGGGCGCGCCGATCCCGACCACCAGGTCGGCGCCGGCGGCGCGAGCGTGGGCGCCGACCTCGCGGTGGTGCGCTGGCCCGCCCGGCCCGAGCTCGCCCATGTACCCGAGGACCGCGACCGTGCGCGGCGCCCCGAAGGTCGCGAGATGGTCGAGCGCCGCGCGCATCGACACCGGGTTGGCGTTGTAGCAGTCGTTCACGAGGACGATCCCGTCGGCAAGCTCGACGCGCTCACCGCGGAAGTTCGAGAAGCCTATGTCCGCAGCGCGGACGGCCATCTCCTCGGGGTCGCCGCCGAGCGCGACGCCGCCCGCGATCGCCGCCAGCGCGTTGGTGAGGTTGTGGGACTCGGCGAAGGGGAAGTGGAAGCGTGCCGCGCCCGCGGGGGTGCGGACCAGGGCCGCGGTGACCCCGTCGGCGACGCTCGCCTCGACCGCCTCGACGTCGCCGCCGGGACCGAAGCGCAGCAGGCGCGGCGCCCGCTCCAGGTGGGGCTCGAGCTCGCCGGCGTCGACCGGGGCGACCACCGTGCCCTCGGCGGGCAGCGCGTCGATCACCGCCGCCTTCTCCGCCGCGATCGCCTCGACCGAGCCCAGCTGCTCGACGTGGACCGGGCCGACGTTGGTGATGATCGCCGCGTCGGGCTCGGCGATCGCGGCCAGCTCGGCGATCTGGCCGGCGCCGCGCATCGCCATCTCGAGGACCAGGATCTCGGTGTCGTCGGGCGCCTCGAGCACGGTCAGCGGCAGCCCGATCTCGGTGTTGAAGTTCTGCGCGTTGGCGTGGACGCGGCCGGGCAGCAGGGCGCGGGCGATGTCCTTGACCGAGGTCTTGCCGACCGACCCGGTGACGCCGAGGACGCGCGCCCCGAGCGCCCGGCGGTTGGCGGTGGCGAGGGCCTGGAGCGCGGCGAGCGGGTCGGCGGCGGCGAAGACCCAGGCGGAGCCCGCAGTCGAACCAGCGGGCACGGCTGGTTTCGAACCAGCGACCGCTACCAGCGCCGCCGCGTGCGCGGGTCCCACAACCACCCCCCACGCGCCCGCCTCGATCGCCGCCGCCGCAAACTCGCCGCCGTCGCGGTTCTCCCCGCGCAGGCCGAAGAAGAGGTCCCCGGGGCCGGCCGCCGAGGAGTCGATGACCGCCCGGCGCGGCGGCCGGCCCGAGCCCTCGGCGAGCACCCGCGCGCCGGTCGCCGCCGCGATCTCCACGCCGCCGAGCCTCACGCCGGGCTGCCCAGCTTGCGCAGCTCCGCGCGGGCGACCTCACGGTCGTCGAAGGGGATCTTCCGCCCGCCCTCGAACTCCTGGCCCTGCTCGTGGCCCTTGCCCGCGATCACCACCGTGTCGCCCGGCTCGGCGCGGCCGAGGGCCAGGGCGATCGCGGCGTGGCGGTCGACCTCCACGATCAGCTCCGCCCCGCCCGCGCGGGCGCCGGCGGCGACTTCGGCGACGATCTCCTCGGGGTCCTCGGAGCGCGGATTGTCGGAGGTGACGACGGCGATGTCGGCGAGCTCTCCCCCGGCCCGGCCCATCAGCGGGCGCTTGGCCTTGTCGCGGTCCCCGCCCGCGCCGAAGACGGCGATCAGCCTCCCCGGCGTCAGCCGCCGCGCCGCCCGCAGCACGTTCTCCACCGAGTCCGGCGTGTGGGCGTAGTCGACGAGGACGGCGAACCCCTGGTCCTCGTCGATCGGCTCGAAGCGTCCCGGCACCCGCGCCGCCCCGGCCAGCCCCGCCGCCGCCGTCTCCGCGTCCACCCCGAGCGCCCCCGCCGCCGCGAAGGCCGCGAGCGCGTTCGCCACGTTGAAGTGCCCCGGCATGCCGGTCTTCAGTCGCACCTCCCCGCCGATGGGCCGAAAACCTGCCTCTGTGTCCGGTTTTCGGCCCATCGACCGGGGGGGCGCGCCGATGTGTGCCGTGAAGGTGGCGCCGGTGGGGTCGAACTCGACTTCGGTGGCGCGGTAGTCGGCCTCGGCACCCTCGGCGGAGAAGGTCAGGCACTCGAATTCCTCGGCGAGGCGGCGGCCGTAGGGGTCGTCGACGTTGACGATCCGCACCCCCGGCTCGGCCGCGAAGAGCAGCCGCTTGGCGGCGAAGTAGTCCTCCATGTCGGCGTGGAAGTCGAGGTGGTCCTGGGTCAGGTTGGTGAAGACGGCGGCGTCGAAGTGGATCGCGTCGGCGCGGCGCAGGGCCATCGCGTGCGAGGAGACCTCGATCGCGCAGGCCTCGTCGCCGCCCTCGATCATCCGCCGGAAGGTCCCTTGCAGGTCGATCGCCTCGGGCGTGGTCCGTTCGACCGCCTCCTCCTCGCCCCCGACCACCTGCTTGACCGTGCCCATCAGCCCGGTCTGGACGCCCGCCGCTTCGAGGATCTCGCGGACCAGGTAGGCGGTCGTCGTCTTGCCGTTGGTGCCGGTGACCCCGACCAGCTTCAGCGTCGCCGTCGGGTCGCCCCAGAACGCCGCCGCGAACGGGGCCATCGCCGCCCGCACGCTCGGCACCACGACCTGCGGCACCGCCACCTCGAGCTCCCGCTCCACCACCAGCGCCACCGCCCCCGCCGCGACCACCCGCGCCGCGAACTCGTGCCCGTCGCGCCTCTCCCCGACCACGCAGAAGAACAGCGCCCCCGGCCCCGCCTTGCGACTGTCGTAGGCGAGCGAGGTCACCTCGACCGCGCCGTCGCCGACCACCCTTGCCCGCTCCGCGAACGAGGCGCCGGTCACGAGATCACGCAGATTCATGCCGCGATTCTAGGTAGAGGGTCGGGTGCCCCTCCCTCCTACCGCCGTCCCTTATTCCCGCGGCACGCCCAGGTAGGGCAGCACCGAGGCCGCGATTTCGCCGAACGCCGGCGCCGCCACCGACCCACCGTAGATTTCCCCTTCCGGCTGGTCGACGATCACCGCGGCGAGGAACTTCGGGTTCATCGCGGGGGCGAAGCCGATGAACGAGGCCACGTATTTGGTTTTCGAGTAGCCGCCGTTTTCGGCGACCTCGGCGGTGCCGGTCTTGCCCGCCAGCGTGTAGCCGGGGACGCTCACCTCCGACGCCGTGCCTTCCGGGCCGAGCACGCCCTCCAGCATCCGGCGCACCTCTTCGGCGGTCGTCGCGCTGATCACCCGGTGGCCCTTCGGCTCGGGGACCTTCTCTTCGCCGATCCGCTTGACCAGCCGCGGCGGCCGCTCGATCCCGCCGTGGGCGATCGCCGCGTACCCCTGCATCATCTGCATCGGCGTGACCGCGGCGCCCTGCCCCATCGGCAGGTTGCCCATCGTCGCGCCCGAGTATTCGCTCAGCGTCGGCACCAGCCCCCTTTCCTCGTTCGGGAACTGCACCCCGGTCGGCTTGCCGAAGCCGAGCTTCTCCATCCATTTGCTGAATTTCGTCGCCCCGATCCGGAGGCCGATTTCGACCGCGCCGATGTTCGAGGAGCGCGCCAGGATCTGTTCCACGGTCATCGTTTCGGTGCCCCGTTCCTCGGCGTCGTGGATGACCCGTTCGCCGACTTCCAGCGCCGGCGGCAGGGTGAATTCGGTGCTCGGCGTGACCAGGCCTTCTTCCAGCGCCGCCGCGACCGTGAACGCCTTGAAGGTCGACCCCGGTTCGTAGTTGAAGCCGGTCGCCTGGTTCAGCAGTTCTTCGTTGTCTGCGACCGAGCCGAGGTCGCCCGGGTCGATCGGCGGCCAGTTCGCCATCGCCAGGACTTCCGAGGTCCGCGGGTCCATCACAATCGCCGTCGCGCCCCGCGGCGACCAGGTTTCGCCGACCTTCGCCAGCACCCGTTCGGTTTCCCGCTGGATCACCGGGTCGAGCGTCAGTTCGACGTCTTCGCCGTCGCGCGCTTCCTTCACCGTTTCCAGCTTGATCGGGTCGCCGAGGGCGTCGGTGACGACGCGGCGTTCGCCTTCTTCGCCTGTCAGCGCTGAGTTCTGACCCAGCTCGATCCCGGTCAGGCCCTTCCCTTCGGCGCTGACGACGCCGATCGCCTGCCCCGCCATTTCCCCCTGCGGGTAGGTGCGGCGGCTGCCGGGGAGCTGTTCGATCCCTTCGATGCCGAGCTTTTCGATCTTCGTCGCGGTCGCCAGGTCGACGTCTTTGGCCAGGTAGGCGAAGCCCGATTCGGTGTTCAGCGCCTTCAGCACCGTGGCGGGCTTCTCCTTCAGGAGCGGCGCGATCTCCTTCGCCGCCTGCTGCTTCTTCTTCACCAGGTAGGGCGTGGTGACGATCGTCGCCGCGTCTTCGGAGGAGGCGAGGCGGGTGCCGTTGCGGTCGAGGATCGCGCCGCGCAGGCCGGGCACCATCACCGTCTGCGTCTGCTGATCGAGCGCCTGCGAGGAAAGCTGTGACGCTTCCACCCCCTGCAACCAGAAGGCGCGGCAGGCGATCAGCAGGAAGGCGACGAGAAAGCCGGCGAAGAGAAGTCCGATGCGTCGCTCGATCAGGCGCATCGCGTCGCTATTCCGCCGGGACTTCGGTCACGCCTTCGGCGGCGAGGAGTTCGGCGTATTCCCGTTCGTAGATCGCCAGTTCTTCGGGCGTGAATTCGCTTTCGCCGGTGGTGGTCGCGGCGGCTTCTTCGGTGGAGGCGACTTCGGTCGCGGCGGCTTCTTCGGTCGCGGCCGATTCTTCGGCGGCGGCTTCCCCTTCGGCGCTTGCCGCACCGCCGGCCGCGGTGGCCGCGGCGCCGAGGCGCGCGGCGGCTTCGGCGACGTCGCCCTTGCGCACGTTGATCAGCCTCGGGACCACGTCGATCGGCATCTTCAGGCCCTGTTCGGCGGCCTCCTTGCGGAGCTTCGCCTGCCCGTACTGTTCGGCCGCGCGGTTCTGCAGCATCGAGTTCTCCTTGCCGAGTTCCGTGTTCCGCGCGTCGATCTTGCCGCTCGAGGCGGCGAAGCTCAGCGTCACCACGTTGAGGGCGACGATCCCGACCAGCAGCACGCCGAGCACGCCGATCCAGGCGCGGCCGCGGGTGAGGCGGTGGATCAGGCCGGACTCGGGAAGCTGGGTGACGGCGACCGCGGCGCGCCCGGCGTGGCCCGCGGCGATCGGGATCACGGCGGCGGGCGTGCGGCGCCGCGGCGCGGCCTTACGGCGGGCGGGGGTGGCCTTGGCGGCGGCGCGGGCCGTCGTCGCTTTGCGCTGCGGCGCGGCCTTGCGCGCGGGCAGCGCCTTGGCGGCGGCGCGGGCGCCCGTCGCTTTCTTGCGGCCGGGCCTGGGCGCAGGCGCATCGGTCTGCACCTTGCGCGGCGCCGTGCGCCCTCCCGGCCGGGGACGGTCGCGGGGACGCTTCTTCGGCTCCGGCGGCGCCGTGCGCGAGGGCGCCGGGGCGGCCTGGGCGGCGGAGCGGCGCTTCGGCGCGGCGACGGCCATCAGTCCTCCACCCCGCTCGACGCCGCGGCGGTCGTGTCAGAGGCGATCTTGACCGCGGCGCGCAGGTGGGCGGAGCGCGAGCGCGGGTTGTCCTCCATCTCGGCCGGGCCGGGCGCGACGGCGCGCCGGGTCAGCAGGTCGGCCTCGGGCTCGTGGCCGCAGACGCAGACCGGGATCTCCGGCGGGCAGACGCAGCCGGTCGCCTTGGCGGCGAGGAACTGCTTCACCGGCCGGTCCTCGAGCGAGTGGAAGGAGATCGCGGCGAGGCGGCCGCCGAGCGGCAGCGCGTCCCAGGCCAGCGGCAGCGCCTCGTTCAGCAGGTCGAGCTCCCCGTTGACGGCGATCCGCAACGCCTGGAAGGTGCGCTTGGCCGGGTGGCCGCCGCCGAAGCGGGCCGAGGCCGGCATCCCCGCCTGCACCGCGGCGACCAGCTCGGAGGTGGTGCGGAGCGGGCGGCGGGCGACGATCTCGCGGGCGATGCCGCCGGCGTGGCGCTCCTCGCCGAAGCGGCGCAGCACCTGGGCGATCCGCGACTCCGGCCACTCGTTGACCAGGTCGGCGGCGTCGAAGCCCTGGCGCGGGTCCATCCGCATGTCGAGCGGCGCGTCGTAGGAGTAGGAGAAGCCGCGCTCCCAGGCGTCGACCTGCATCGATGACATTCCCAGATCCATGTAGACCATGTCTGGGCGGATTCCTTCGCCCCGCAGCGCACGAAGTCCTGCAACGAAGTCGGCGCCGACGAAGAGGGCGCGGCAGGGGGCCTCGGCGGCGAAGCGGTTGAAGCGCTCGGCGGCGGCCGGATCGCGGTCGATGCCGATCAGCGTCCCCTCCGGGCCGAGGCGCTCGGCGACGAGGCGCGCGTGGCCGCCCGCGCCGAAGGTGCAGTCGACGGCGGTCTGGCCCGGCTCGGGGGCGAGCAGGTCGACCAGCTCGGGGGCGAGGACGGGCTCGTGCGCGCGGGTCACAAGCGTGAGCGGGGTCGGCCGGGCCGAGGCCTGGTGGGAGAAGGTGGGAGTGCGGGCGGCATGGAGTCTCATGGTTACGCGGCGCCCGCCCCGGCGAGGCCCTCGGCGATCTCCGGCGCCGCCGCGTCCAGTTCTTCCTCCTGCTTGGCCCAGGCCTCGGCGTTCCAGATCTCGAGGTACTCGCCGGCGCCGATCACCACGCACTCGCCCTCGAGGCCGGCGTGCTCCAGCAGCGGCTTGGGGATGCGGATCCGCCCCGCCGAGTCGAGCTTCTCGTCGAAGGAGCCGCCGTGGAAGCGGCGGCGCAGGGCGCGGGCGTCTTTGCCGAACGGGCTGTGGGGCGAGAGGAAGCGGTCGGACAGCTCCTCGAACTCGGCGGTCGTGTGGACCCAGACGCAGGGGTCGAAGCCCTTGGAGAGAACCACACCGTCAGCGAGTTGGCTGCGAAAGCGAGATGGCACGGTCAGGCGGTCCTTGCTGTCCAGGCTGTGCTCGTAGAGGCCCCGAAATGCCAATTCGGTGTCCTTTCTGAGCGGGAGGTCTAGGTCGGAAAAGAGTTGGGACCGGAGTGATGAGGTGGGAGGAGCCTCACCACCCCGGTCCTGGGCTTCAACTCGATCGCCACTTTGACACACACTCCCCCACTTTGCAACACGACCCCCCTCTGCAACCCCTTTTTCAGGACCTGTTCGTCTAGGTTGAGCCGCGATGAGCCAGCCGGTGACCGACGAGTTCACGCCGCCGGTGATCGACGCGGGCGTGCCCGCCGATGCCAACGCGCTGCGCGGGCACCACTTCAAGCGGCTGCTGGGGCTGCAAAAGACCTGGTGGCTGATCGGCGTCCCGGCCGTCGTGATCGGCGGCTTCGTCGCCAGCGCCGCGGGCGTCGTGGTCGGGCTGATCGTCGCGCTGGCGATCGTCGCGGTGGGGGTCGGCGTCGTCTTCGCGCTCGCCGACTCGAAGGCCGCCGACGACTTCTTCGACGTCTACGCCACGAACCGCGGCCTCGAGCTGGGCGGCAAGACGCGGCTGGGCGCCGCGACCCCGCTCCTGCGCAAGGGCGACGACCAGTACGCGAAGCGCACCCTCAGCGGCGAGATCGCGCCGGGATGCGCCGGCCTCCTCGCCATCTACACCTACGAGGAGCAGTCGACCGACTCGAACGGCAACCGCCAGACCTCCTACCACGAGTACACCCTGGGGATGACCGACGTGCCCGAGTGCGTCGCCGACCTACCCGAGCTCTACTGCCAGAAGCGCTCCGGCCTGCGCTCCCTGGAGAAGTTCGAGGACGTCTTCCGCCGCTCCAAACGCCGCGTCACCCTGGAGAGTCAGGCACTCGGCGACCGTTACGAGATCTTCGTCCGCAAGGACCAGGACGACGTCTGGCTGCGCCGCCTCTTCTCCCCCAGCTTCATCGTCTGGCTGACCGAAGCGGCCCCCGACAAGTTCGCCTTCGAGCTGGTCGCCGGCACCTTGGTCGCCTACGTCCCCAAGCACAAGGAAGACGCCGCCGCCCTCGACGCGATCGCCACCGCGACCGGCGCGGTGGCACAGCGCCTGCGCGAAAAGTCGAGCGAGCCCACGCCGCGGTGACCTGAGTCGCTGATTCGTCCAGGACCTGCCGTTGTTCGAGGGCCGGGCGGCCGTCCGAGGTGAGTCCCGGGTGTCCTGGGCGCCTCATGGCGGTCCTGGCAGGCCGTGACCCTCATGAGGCGCCCAGGACGCGAGGCTTCGCGGGGAGAGACGTCAAGGGTCCGTGACGAAGACGCCGGGGACGTCACACCTCCCGGCCCCACAGGACCCCTGGCCCGGAGGTGAGTTCGCAGTCAGCGACAATATGTGTCGCTGACTGCGAACTCACCTCCGGGGCGCGTGAGGTTCCCGGCGTCTTCGTCACGGGGTCACGCATCCGTGACGGATCCATCCGTCTGCCGTGAGGCTCCCGTGACCCTCCCGGCACGGTCCCTCCACCTCTCCCCCCGGGAACGGCCCGGGAGGGACGGCGGGGGTGACCCTGGACGAACCTCCCCGCGGTTCGTGAGGGAA
>Ga0153956_1001793_pt1 | contig 17651 bp, 15 predicted proteins | sample TSFL040MetaG_FD_104704 | JGI IMG/M metagenome (GOLD analysis project Ga0153956, IMG submission 104704) | Attine ant fungus gardens microbial communities from Florida, USA - TSFL040 MetaG | ecosystem: Host-associated > Fungi > Mycelium > Unclassified | place: USA: Florida, Wekiwa Springs...
GGACTTCCGGACGCGCCTTAAAGAAGAAAGCGACGGAGGGGGTCAGCCCTACGCCGCTTCGTCCGGCTTTTTTTCTCGCCGGGTCAATCGCGAGATAGGGCCAACCGCCCTGTCATGCAAGAGGAATTTTCCCCCGCGGCCGATTTTTTCTCCCGCCGTGCCGGCGCGCCACGCCGCCGGAGGCGCCGGCGCGCCGTTCCCGGCGCGGTTCGCGAGAACGCGCGCGCGCCGCGAAAGCCGCATGAATTGGGCACCAGATGCGCGAAAGGCCATGCGGTAGACAGCGGCGCGAAGCGGCCCTATACGGCTGGCGCTGTCATATCTCTTAAGGAAACGTTATGGCCCGTCCGCAGCCCCAGCCGACCAAGACCAAGGCCCACAAGGCGTCCGGCGACAGCCAGGTGGAACGCCTGCACCAGGGCTATGCCCAGTCGATGGAGGTCACCAGGGTCCTGGCGGACGAGCGGAGCCGGTTCCAGCACATCCGCATCTTCGACACGGTGGCCAATGGCCGGGTGATGACCCTGGACGACATCGTCCAGATCACCAGCCGGGACGAAAGCGCCTATGCCGACATGCTGACCCACCTGCCGATGCTGGAGCATGGCAAGGTCGAGCGGGTGATGATCGTGGGCGGCGGCGACCTGTCGATCGCCGACGAGGCCCTGAAGCACGGGAATGTGAAGGAAGTCGTGCTGGTCGATATCGACGGCCGGGTGATCGAACTGTGCAAGAAGCATTTCGGCGCGGTCAACGCCAAGGCGTTCAAGGACCGGCGCATGACGATCGAGGCCGCCGACGCCTTCGAATATCTGGGCCGAAAATCCAGCAGGAATCGCTTCGACCTGATCATCGCCGACCGCCCCGACCCGGTCGGCCCCGGCAAGGCGCTGTTCGGCGAAACCTTCTACGACCGGGTGAAGGCGGCGCTGCGCCCCGGCGGCTATGCCACCTTCCAGACCGGCGTGCCCTTCTACCAGCCCTGGGAGATCACCGAGGCGCTGACGGAACTCCAGCGCTTCTTCCCCAGATGCGGCCTCTATCTGACCGTGGTGCCGACCTATATCGGCGGCTTCATGGCGCTGTCCTGGGCGACCAAGGGCGGCAGGAAGCTGGGCACGCCCGCCGGCATCCGGAAGGCGGCCGCCGCCTACAAGCGCGGCAAGCTGGCATGTGACTATTACAACCCCGCCATCCACGCCGCCGCCTTCGCCCTGCCCAACTGGATCGCGAAACTGGTTCCCTAGGCCGGGTTGCCCTTCCGGGCCGGAATGACCATCTTGCCGCCGGAAAGCAGCGGAAAGTTCGACCCATGGCATTGATCGGTCCCGGCGGGCGTCCCGTCACCTCCCAGCCCGCCCGGAATGGGGCCAGCGGCGACAGCCCGCATATCAAGGATTCGGGGCTGGAAACCTTCGCCGCCGACGTGATCGCCGCCAGCCGCGAGGTGCCGGTGATCGTGGACTTCTGGGCCCCCTGGTGCGGCCCCTGCAAGACGCTGGGCCCGGCGCTGGAGGCGGCGGTCGAGGCGGCCGGCGGCGCGGTGAAGCTGGTCAAGGTCAATATCGACGACAATCCCGAGATCGCCCAGCAGTTGCGCATCCAGTCCATCCCCACCGTCTATGCCTTCCGGAACGGCCAGCCGGTGGACGGCTTCATGGGCGCGATCCCTGAAAGCCAGATCAAGACCTTCGTCGCCAACCTGGCGGGCGGCGGCGGCCACGGCCATGACCATGGCGATGACGACCATCACCATGGCGGCCCCGAACACACCGCCGAGATGCTGGCGGTGGGGGCGCAAGCCCTGGCGGCCGGCGACTTCGCCATGGCGGCGCAGGCCTATGGCCATGTCCTGCAGGACGAGCCGGGCCATCCCGAAGCGGTGGCGGGCCTGGCGCGCGCCTTCCTGGCGGGCGGCGACGAGGCCCGCGCCCGCGACACCCTGAAGATGGTGCGCCCGGGCGGCGAGCAGGACGAAGCGGTCCGCGCCGTGGAAGCCGAACTGAAACTGAAGGACGCCGCGCCCACGCCGGAGACGGCGGAAACCGCCGCCCTGCGCGCCAGGGTGGAGGCCGCGCCCGGGGATCACCAGGCGCGCTATGACCTGGCCATGGCGCTGGACGCCGGCGGCGACCGCGACGGGGCCGTCGCCGAACTGCTGGAACTGGTGAAGCGCGACCGCAAATGGAACGAGGAGGCGGCGCGCAAGCAGCTTGTCACCCTGTTCGAGGCGATGGGCTTCACCGACCCGCGCAGCATCGAGGGCCGCCGCAAGCTGTCGGGGATCCTGTTCTCCTGATGGCGCACGGCTATCACGGCGCGTCCGAACTGCCCCATGCGCTGCCGCTGTTCCCGCTGACCGGGGCGCTGCTGCTGCCGCGCGGCGCGCTGCCGCTCAACATCTTCGAGCCGCGCTACCTGGCGATGGTGGACCATGCCTTGTCGGGCGACCGGCTGATCGGGATGATCCAGCCCACCGAGCATGAGGACACCACGCTGAAGCCCAGGCTGTCGCGGGTGGGCTGCGCCGGGCGCATCACCGCCTATCGCGAGACCGACGACAACCGCTACCTGCTCACCCTGACCGGCATCTGCCGCTTCCGCCTGACCGGGGAAATGGACGGCGGCACCGCCTGGCGCGCCGGCACGGTGGATTTCGCGCCCTTCGCGGGCGCCGACCTGATGGCGCCCGCCGACGAGGATTTTCCGCGCGAGCGGCTGCTCAAGGCGCTCAAGGCCTATCTCAGCAGCCGCGACATGAAGGCGGACTGGAACAGCGTGATGAGCGCGCCGGGCGAGGCGCTGGTCAACGCGCTGGCGATGATGTGCCCCTTCGATCCGGCGGAGAAGCAGGCGCTGCTGGAAGCCCATGGCTTCCAGGACCGGGCCTCCACCCTGATGGCGCTGCTGGAAATGGGCAGCGAAGCCGGCCCCGCGACGGTGAATTAGCACCGGCCTCCCCTTGCGGGAGGGGGCGTTTGGGTGGCATTTGTGCCGTGCCCCCTCCCCGGAATTGTCCTTGCGCTGTTCGCGCAAATCCAATTTCGACCCTCTCTCAAGAGGAGGGCGGATCAGATAATTTGTGATAGAAGATATTCATGCCGGACACCGACCCCAAGCTTCTGGAGATCCTGGTCTGCCCGCTGACCAAGACCACCCTGCATTACGACCGGGCGCGGCAGGAACTGGTCAGCCGCGCCGCGGGCCTGGCCTATCCCATCCGCGGCGGGGTGCCGGTGATGCTGCCCGGCGAGGCGCGGGAGCTGGGCGAGGAAGAGCGGCGCTGATGCCCTGGCCGACCGAAGTGCGGCTCAATCCAGCCAAGGATGTTCTCACCGTGACGTTCGACGACGGCGCGGCCTTCGACCTGCGCGCCGAATATCTGCGGGTGGAATCGCCCAGCGCCGAGGTGAAGGGCCATGGCGGCCAGCGGCCGCCGCCGGTCACCGGCAAGGAAGGCGTCAAGATCAGCGGGCTGGAGCCGGTGGGCAATTACGCCCTGCGCATCGGCTTCGACGACGGCCATGACAGCGGGCTGTTCAGCTGGGACTATCTGCACCGGCTGGGGGCGGAGGAGCCGGCTCTGTGGACGGCATATCGGAACGCGGTCCGGGCAAAGCGCTGATCCCACCCATCACCAGCCCGATGGCGAAGAGGGCGGCGGCGTCCGGGTCGCGGCCCTGCTTGACGCTTTCGCCCATTTCGAAGGCGATGCCCGCGATCGCCGACGCCAGCAACCCCGCATCCAGCGGCGGGAACAGCCCGCGGGCGATGGCCGCACTGATGTCTTCCCGCAATTCCGCCAGGCCCGCCAGCACTTCCGGGGAATCCATGCGGAAGCGGCTGGCCTCGGCGGCGGGCGCCGCGCCGCGCCGTTCGGCGATGAAGCGGAAATAGGCGCGGAAGTTGGCGGCGACGAAATCCTCGCCGCTTGCCGCCGCAAGACGCGCCGCGCGCAGCCGGGGCCGCACTTCCAGCGCCACCTGGTCGCGCAGCGCCTGGTACACTTCCTCTTTCGACTTGAAGTAGTTGTAGAAGGTGCCCGAGGCCAGCGGCGTGGCGCGGATCACATCGCGCACCGTGGCGGCGGCGAAGCCCAGCTCGGCGAAAACGCCCCGCGCCGCCGTGAGAATGGTCTCGCGGTTCTGCGCCTTGGTGCGTTCGCGGCGGCCGGGCGTCTCCATCGGCGCGGAGTGTAGCCGAGCGTGACAACACGTCAATTTGACGTTGCTTGATTCCCGGCCTCGCGTCGCGCCCCGGACGCGGCGCTCAGTCCTTTCCGATTGCGTCGGCGACTGTCGCAAAACCGTCGCGCTTCAGGCATCCGGCGAGCTGGCGGCGGATCTGCAGCACCAGCGACGGCCCGTGAAAGGCCAGCGCGGTGTAAAGCTGGACCAGCGAGGCCCCGGCGCGGATCTTGGCATAGGCGTCGGCGCCGCTCGCCACCCCGCCCACGCCGACCAGCGTCACCGCGCCGCCCAGCCGCGCCCGCATCTGGCGCAGCACTTCGGTGGACGGCTGGAACAGCGGCACGCCCGACAGGCCGCCCGCCTCGTTCGCACCGGCGGATTTCAACGGCGGGCGCGCGATGGTGGTGTTGGAGACGATCAGGCCCTCGATGCCGCCGGCGCGCACGACATCGGCGATCTCGTCCAGCGCATGCCCGTCGAGATCGGGCGCGATCTTGAGCAGGATCGGCTTATGGCCGCCCTGCGCACGCGCCCGGGTCAGCACGCCCAGCAGCCGGGTCAGGTCCTCGCGTCCCTGCAGCCCGCGCAGGCCCGGCGTGTTGGGCGAGGAGACATTCACCGCGACATAATCCGCCAGCGGCGACAGCCGCGCGAAGCACGCGGCATAATCGGCGATGCGGTCCCGGCTGTCCTTGTTGGCGCCGATATTGATGCCGACGATGCCGCCGCCCCTGCGGCGCGCGAGATTGCGCGCGGCGGCGTCCATGCCGCCATTGTTGAAGCCCATGCGGTTGATCACCGCGCCGTCGCGCGAAAGCCGGAACAGGCGCGGGCGGGGATTGCCTGCTTGCGGGCGCGGCGTGACGGTGCCGCATTCGACGAAGCCGAAGCCGAACCGGGCCATCGCGTCCGGCACCCGGGCGTCCTTGTCGAAACCCGCCGCCAGGCCGACCGGGTTGGGGAAGGTCAGGCCCAGGGCGCGCACTTCCAGGCCGGCTTCGGCCGGGGGGGCGGACGGAATCAGCGGCACGGCCAGGCCCGCCAGGGCCAGGGTCGCCCGGTGGGCGGTCTCGGGTTCCAGCCGGCGCAACAGGCCCGCCCCCAGGTCGAAAAATCTCACGTTATCCGCGCCCTTCCGCCGGCCGCCCGCCCTCTGGACGGGCCATCCGGCACCCTCTATTATAGGAATAATAACCGTATACCCGGTTTGATTCCTAGACCGCCCTTCCCATGCTGACGCATCCTCAGATCTGGCGCGCCATCGACGCCCTCGCCGCCCGGCATGGCATGAGCCCATCCGGCCTGGCCAAGCTCGCCGGGCTGGACCCCACCACTTTTAACAAGAGCAAGCGCGGCACCGCCAATGGAAAGCTGCGCTGGCCCTCGACCGAAAGCCTGGCCAAGGTGCTGTCCGCCACCGGCGCCTCGCTGGAGGATTTCGTCTCCCTGGTGAGCGAGGCGGGCAGCCGCAACATCAAGGCGCGGATGGTGCCCCTGATCGGCATGGCCCAGGCGGGCGCCGCCGGCTATTTCGACGATGCCGGCTTTCCGGCCGGATCGGGCTGGGAGGACATCGCCTTCCCGGAGATCGCCGACGAGCATTGCTATGCGCTGGAGATCACCGGCGACTCCATGCTGCCGGTCTATCGCGACGGCGACCGCATCGTGGTGTCGCCGTCGGGCTCCTTGCGGCGCGGCGACCGGGTGGTGGTCAAGACCCATGCCGGGGAAGTGATGGCCAAGCAGCTTGGCCGCATGACCGCCCAGCGCATCGAGCTGCGCTCGTTCAACCCCGCCTTCGAGGACCGCGGCTTCGCCCTGAGCGAAGTCGCCTTCGTGCACCGGATCATCTGGGCGAGCCAGTAGACGCGGGTCCCCTATCCTCCCCTTACGGACGGTGGCGGCTGTCGCGCAGCAACCCCTCCCCGAAAAATCTTCGCGGTGCTCAGATTTTTCGACCCTCCCTCAAGGGGAGGGTCGATCCGGCGGAGCGTAGCGGCGCCGGATCGGGGAGGGGTCAGACCCGCCAAAGCGGGTCAGTCCGCGAAGCCCTGGTATTTCCGCACCCGCGCCTCCAGCGCCTCGCGCGGGCCATGGTTGACCAGGCCCAGCAGTTCGTTGGCGCGGTCCTGGATCTTCCGCTCGTAAGCGGTGTCGGCGCGGCCGGTCACCGCGGCGCGGAATTCCGAGGCGATGCGCAGGCGGAATTTGTCGGGATCATAACCCGCCAGCGACAGGCCGATCTGGTAATGCACCGCGACATTGGCGGGATCGAGCTTCACCGCGCGGTCGAACAGCGACAGCGCCTCGGCCTCGGAGGCGCCGTAGAGATGGCGCGCCAGGAAGGCGCCGCCGCCGCGCACGATCTCGATATGCCAGCCGCCCAGCGCCGACACCGCGAAGGGATTGGCCGGATCGTCGGCCAGCGCCTGGTCCAGCGCGGCGCGCGACTGTCCGGGCGTGTCGGCCCAGCGCGCCCGGACCGCCCCGGTCAGCCGGGCCTGGTAGCCCAGCGCCACCGCCAGCCAGATCTGGCCGAAGGCGTGGTGCGGATCGGCGGCGATGGCGGCGCGCGCCAGCCGCTCGGCCCGCCGCAGGCAGTCCATGCAGGGCGGGTCGCGCAGCACCTCCCCGGCCAGCACGGCGCGGGCCGCGACGGCATAGCCGGGCGCGGTGCGCGCCGCCTCGCCCAGGCGCGCCGCCTGTTCGTAATCGCCGCGCGCATAGACGGCGAAGATCTCGTCGGTGGTCGCGGCCGTGGCGGGTACGGCCAGAAGCAACAGCGCGATCAGCGCCTGCTTCATTTCAGGAAGTCGCCGTTCAGCGCCTGGCGGATCAGCGCCGCCGTCTCGGCGGTGCCGAACAGGGCGGCGAAGGAGCCGAAGCGCGGCCCCTGCGTCTGGCCCAACAGCACCTCATAGAGCGCGGCGAACCAGGACCGCAGCGGCTCGAAGCCGTGCGCGTTGCCCACGGCATAGATCATGTCCTGCACCAGCTTGCCGTCGCGCTCGCCCGGCATCGCCTCCAGGCGGCCGGCCAGGTCTTCCAGCGCGGCGCGTTCCGCGGGCGTCGGGGCGCGAAACACTTTCGACGGCTTCACGAAGTCCTCGTAATAGCGCAGCGCGAACCCGACCAGCCGGTCCAGCCCCGGATTGGCCTCAGGCGTGGCGCCCGGCGCATAGGCGCGGATATTGCCCCACAGCACCTCGCGGGTGCCGGCGTTCGAGGCCGACACCAGGTTGAGCAGCAGCGCGAAGCTGACCGGATAGCGTTCGTCCGGCACCTTGCCGGCATGGATGTGCCAGACCGGATTTTCCAGCCGCTGCTCCCCGGTGGTGGTGTTGGCGTGATAGCTGTCGAGATGGGCGATATATTCGTCCACCGCCTTGGGGATCACGTCGAAGTAAAGCCGCTTGGCGGTGCGCGGCTTCTGGAACATGAACAGCGCCAGCGATTCCGGCGAGCCGTATTTCAGCCAGTCGTCCAGGCTGATGCCGTTGCCCCTGGACTTGGAGATTTTCTGGCCGTGCTCGTCCAGGAACATCTCGTACATGTACTGCTCGGGCGGCCGGCCGCCCGCGATCCGGCAGATGGCGCCGTAGAGCGGCGCCTGGGAGAGATGGTCCTTGCCGTACATCTCGTAATCGACGCCCAGCGCCGCCCAGCGCATGCCCATGTCGGGCTTCCATTGCAGCTTGCAATGGCCGCCGGTGACGGGAACGGTCTCGCGGCTGCCGTCTTCCTCGATATAGGTGATGGTGCCGTTGGCGACATCGCGGTCCACCACCTTGGCCAGCAGCACCTTGCCGGAGCGCGGGCTGACCGGCAGGAACGGCGAATAGGTCTCCTGCCGCGCCTCGCCCAGGGTGGGCAGCATCACGTCCATCACCTTGTCGTAGTTGGCCAGGATGCGCAGAAGCGCCGCGTCGAACCGCCCCGACTTGTAGGTGACGGTCGAGGAATGGAATTCGTAGCGGAAGCCGAAATGGTCCAGGAAGGCGCGCAGCCGCGCATTCATGTGCGCGCCGAAGCTTTCATGGGTGCCGAAGGGATCGGGGATCGCGGTCAGCGGCTTGCCCAGATTGGCGGCGATCATCGCCTGGTTGGGCAGGTTGTCGGGCACCTTGCGCAACCCGTCCATGTCGTCCGAGAAGGCGATCAGGCGGGTGGGGATGTCCGAGATGGTTTCGAAGGCATGGCGCACCCAGCTGGTGCGGGCGACCTCGCCGAAGGTGCCGATATGCGGCAGGCCGGAGGGGCCGTAGCCGGTTTCGAACAGCACGCCCTCGACCGCATCGCCGGCCTTTTTGCGGGCCTCGACCCGGGCCAGCAGCCTGCGGGCTTCCTCGAACGGCCAGGCTTTCGCGGCAAGCGCCTGTTCGGCCATGTTTTTCACGCGGACATTCATCCTTTGTTAGGACGGGTTTAAACGGTTTTGAAAGGGCCGGAAAGCTAAGCTGGGTCAAGGATTTGTGCAATGACCGGCTCGCCCACACCACAGGACAAAAGCGCCGAGGCGGTTTTCGCCGGGCGCATAGACATCCTGTATCATCTCGGCCGGCATTATCTGTCGCTGCCCTTCGCGGTGCTGTGCGTGCCGGCGATCCTGATCGCGGGCCGTTCGCCCGGCATCCTGCCCATCATTCCGCTGCTGCTGCAGATCGCCGTGGTGATCTGCGCCGAACAGCTCACCACCGCCTACAGGAACCGCCCGCGCGATCCCGCCGATCCGCTCGGCGATCCGCGTTACTGGGCGCGGCGCTACACCTTCGTCTCGGCGATCTCCGGCGCGAGCTGGGGCGTGGCGGCGCTGTTCTGGTTCATGTGGGACAGCTTTCCGGCGCAGGCCTATCTCAGCCTCGCCTTCCTGGGGATGACCGCCACCGAGTTCATCGCCCGCAGCGCCCATCGTCCCGCCTATCTGGCGCACACCGTATTCGCGCTGGGACCGCTGGTGGCGCTGCTGCTGTGGCAGGGCGGGCTGTACGCCACCCTGGCCGCCGTGCTGACCGGCCTGTTCGCCGCGGTGCTGGCCAGCTATTGCCACGGCATGGCGCGGCTGCTGGATGAATGTGTCCATCTGCGCAACGAGAATGGCGAACTGGTGCTCAAGCTCCGGCGCGAGAAAAGCGAGGCCGAGGCGGCGCGCGACCGCGCCCAGGCCAGCGCCCTGGCCAAGACCTCCTTCGTCGCCAACATCTCCCACGAACTGCGCACGCCGCTGAACGCCTTGCTGGGCATGGCGCAGCTTCTGGAACGCGCCGACCTGCCCAAGCAGCAGGGCGACCATGTCAAGGTGATGCTGGAAGCCGGCAAGGGCCTCCAGACCCTGATCGACGACGTGATCGCCCTGACCCGCGACGAAGCCGGCCAGCTGGAAGACGAGGATTGCGATCCCATGCAGGCGGCGCGCGCCGTGGCGCGGCTGCTGCAACCGCGCGCCTGGGAAAAGCGCCTGCACCTGACCCTGTCGGCCGCCCATGGGCTGCCGCGCGTCGCCGCCGATCCGCGCAAGGTGCGCCAGGTGCTGCTCAAGCTCACCGACAATGCGCTGAAATTCACCGAGCGCGGACTGGTCGATATCCGCCTCGATGTCACCGACGATGGCGGCGCGGTGCGCTTCCGCGTCTCCGACACCGGCCATGGCGTGGCGCCCGAGGTCAGCCACCTGCTGTTCCATCCCTTCTCGCCCGGCGACGTGTCCTATGCGCGCAAGGAACAGGGCGCGGGCCTGGGCCTGGCGGTCGCCAAGCGCGTCATCGAACAGGCGGGCGGCGAAATCGGCTTCGACTCCAGGCCCGGCGAGGGCGCGCAATTCTGGTTCACCCTGCCCGTCTCCGGGGTCGCGCCCAGCGCGGCGGCCCAGCGCGGCGACGTGGAAGGCCAGCAGGCCGCGCCGTCGGGGCTGAACCTGCTGTTCTTCCTGCGCACCGCCGGCGTGACCGAAGCGCTGGCGCATCTGGTCGAGCCGTTCGGCAACCGGATCGTCCGCGCCGACAGCATGGCCGAGGCGGTGGAACGCGCCGGCCATGAGGCGTTCGACGCCATCATCGCCGGGGCCGGCGATGCCGACATGCTGGCCGCCGCGCCGGGCGTCAAGGCGCCGCTGATCGCGGTGATGCTGCGCGGCGACCGCGCCCCCGCCGCCACCGACACCACGCTGCGCTGGCCGGTGGAGGCCGACCAGTTCTACCAGGCGCTGGACGAGATCTGCGAACCGCATGACGCGCCCGCCGAACCGGAGGCCGCGATGCCCGCGGCGATCGACCCGGTGGCCTTCTCGACGCTGGAGAAATCGGTCGGGGTGAAGAACCTGGTCGAGATCCTGCAATGCTACATCGTCACCGCCGAGCAGTTGACCAACGGGCTGAGCGAGGCCTGCAGCGAGGAGAAATGGAACGACGCGGCGCGCCTGGCGCAGGACATTGTCGGCGCGGCGGGCGGGCTGGGCCTGCTCGCCATCACCCAGGCGGCGCGCAACTTCACGCAGGTCGCCCGCGAAAGCACCAACCGGCACGAATTGCGCAACGCCGCCCAGATCGTGGTGGGCGAACATATCCGGGCGCGCCAGGCGCTGATCCACCTGTATCCGGACGTGGCGTGATCCCCACCCTCCCCTTGAGGGGTCCTGCGGACGGGCGCGCAGCCAAGCGCGCCCCGTGGGTCGAAACTGGATTGCGCGACAGCGCACAGACAATTTCGGGGAGGGGCCATGGTGTAATCGCCGCACCTGGACCCCTCCCCGAAAAATTCTTCGCTGCGCTCGGATTTTTCGACCCTCCCTCAAGGGGAGGGTTGGATTTTGCACCACGCGTTCAGGCATTATCCCGCGTCCATGGAATCCCTCTCCGACCTGATCGCTATTGTGCCCGCGCCACCCGGCGCCGCCATCGCGCGTGGTGACGGCGTTGCCGAACGCGTGGACCTGCGCGACGCCCGTGCCTTGTTCGAGGAAGGCGATGTGCTGGTCGCCCATGCCGCTTTCGTGGCGGGGCGGCTGGGCGCGCGCGCCGAGGCGATGCTGTTCGACGTGCTGGAACTGTTCGCCTTCGTGCGGCCGGGCCTGCCCTTCGTGCCGTCGGCGCTGGGGCTGGCGCGCGCCCTGGGGCTGGAGCCGCCGCACACGCCGGAAGAGTCCGCCCGCGCCCTGCACGCCATCGCCGCCGCGCTGCTGGCGGAAGTGGCGCGCTGGCCCGCCGAGGTGCGCCAGGCCCTTGCGCCGCTGGTCGGCACGCTGGACCGGGCGGGCTGGCGCTGGGCGCCGCTGTTGAAAGAGCATACCGGCGAAGCGCCGCACGGCTCGCCCATCGCGGGGCTGGAAGCCTGGCGCGGGCTACCGGTTTGGGAGGACGAAGCGCCGGTGGGCCAGCCGGGCGCGCAGCCGGTCGAACCGGCGGAAGCCCGCGCCCGGCTGGCGGGCATGGTGGGCGAGATGCGGCCCGAACAGGCGGCCTATAGCGACGCCGCCACCTACGCCTTCGGCCCGCGCGAGCAGGCGGGCGCGCCGAAAGTGGCGCTGGTGGAAGCGGGCACCGGCACCGGCAAGACGCTGGGCTATCTGGCGCCCGCCAGCGTCTGGGCCGAGAAAAACGGCCCGGGCCTGTGGATCAGCACCTATACGCGCAACCTGCAACGCCAGATCGTGCAGGAGATCGCCCATCTGTGGCCCGATCCGCAGGAGCGCGCCGAAAAGGCGGTGGTGCGCAAGGGGCGCGAGAACTATCTGTGCCTGCTGAATTTCGAGGAAGCCGCCAAGCGCACCGCCCTGGCGCCGGGCCAGCGCACCGTGGCGCTGGCCCTGATCGCGCGCTGGATCGCCGGCCACACCGACGGCGACCTGTCGGGCGTGGGCTTTCCGGCCTTCCTGGCGGCCACCATGCCGCTCTCCACCGTCACCGACCGGCGCGGCGAATGCATCTATGCCGCCTGCCCGCATTACCGCGCCTGCTTCATCGAGCACGCCGTCCGCCGCGCCCGCCATGCCAGCATCGTGGTCGCCAACCATGCGCTGGTGATCGCGCAGGCGAGCGCCGACTGGCTGGGCGCGGACGAAACCACCGACACGCCCAACGAACGCCGCCTGCGCTACGTCTTCGACGAGGGCCATCACCTGTTCGACGCCGCCGACAGTGGTTTCGCGGCCTCGCTGTCGGGACGGGAGATGGCCGACCTGCGCCGCTGGATCCGCGGTCCCGAGGGCCGCGCCCGCACCCGGATGCGCGGGCTGGAGGACCGGCTCAAGGACCTGATCGCCGACGACGAGGCCGCCCGGCACGCGCTGGAGGAGGCGGTGCATGCGGCGGGCGCGCTGGCGGGCGAAGGCTGGACGCAGCGATTGGGCGCCGGTCCGCGCGGGCCGGGCGAAGTGTTCCTGGCGCTGGCCTACCAGCATGTGCGCGCCCGCGGGCCCGATGCCGACGCCTTCTACACCCTGGAAGCCGAACCGCAGCCGATGGCGGCCGAACTGCTGGACGCGGTGCGGACGCTTCAGCTTGGCCTGAAGCGCATCGCCGATCCGCTGGCCGGGCTGGCGCGGCTGCTGCGCAAGAAGATGAACGACAAGACCGCCGAACTGGAACCCTATACCCGCGCCCGGCTCGACGCGGCGGCGCGCGGGCTGGACCGCCGCGCCAGGGCGATCCTGCCCGCCTGGATCCGAATGCTCGACACCCTGGCGAACGGCGAGGTCGCGGAGGAATTCGTGGACTGGTTCGAGATCGCCCGCGAGGACGGCCGCGACAGCGATGTCGGGCTGGAACGCCACTGGATCGACCCGACAAAGCCGCTTTCGGCGGCGGTGCTGGAAACCGCGCATGGCGCGCTGATCACCTCGGCCACCCTGCGCGACACCGGCGGCGCGGCCGGCGACCACTGGGCCTCCGCCGAGATCCGCACCGGCGCGGGCCACCTGCCGCAACCGGCGCGGCGCGCCCATTTCGGCTCGCCGTTCCGGTATGAGGACCAGTCGCGCCTCTTCATCGTGGGCGACCTGCCCCGCCGCGACGGCGGGGCGCTGGCCGCCGCCTATCGCGAACTGTTCCTGGCGAGCGACGGCGGGGCCCTGGGCCTGTTCACCGCCGTGCGCAACCTGCGCGCGGTGGGCCACGCCATCGCCACGCCCCTGGCCGAGGCCGGGCTGACGCTCTATGCCCAGCATCTCGACCGGCTGGACACCGGCGCGCTGGTGGACCTGTTCCGCGCCGAGGAGAATGCCTGCCTGCTGGGAACCGATGCGCTGCGCGACGGGGTGGACGTGCCGGGCCGCAGCTTGCGGCTGGTGGTGTTCGACAAGGTGCCCTGGCCCAAGCCCACCATCCTGCACAAGGCGCGGCGGGCGAAATTCGGCAAGGGCCATGACGACCTGATCACCCGCTTCCGGCTGAAGCAGGCGTTCGGCCGCCTGATCCGGGGGCCCGCCGACAAGGGCTGTTTCGTGATCCTGGAAGGGGCGACGCCGTCGCGGCTGCTGACGGCCTTCCCGGAGAAAACCCCGGTCAAGCGCTGCGGCCTGGCCGAGGCGATTGGGGATATCCGGGCCTTCCTGGAGCCGGATGCCGTGACCGGCTCCGCCCCACCCCTTATAACCGGCTGATGGCCGCGACCCTGGAACTCCAGACCGACGACAGCTATGGCCGGTTCTCGACCGGCATCCTGCCCAGCCATGTCCTGACCCGGCTGCTGGGACAGGGGCGCGAGGTGCTGGCGGATGCGCCGTTCGCGCCCGGCCAGATCCAGCCCGCCTCGCTCGACCTGCGGCTGGGACCGGTGGCCTACCGGGTGCGCGCCAGCTTCCTGCCCGGCGCGCATGCCACGGTGGCGGACAAGCTCAAGACCGTCTTCATGCACGAGATCGACCTCAGCGAAGGCGCGGTGCTGGAAGCGGGCTGCGTCTATATCGTGCCGCTGCTGGAGCGCGCCGCCTTCAGCCCGCGCATCTCCGGCACCGCCAATCCCAAAAGCTCCACCGGCCGCATCGATGTCTTCACCCGGCTGATCACCGACCATGCCCCCAGCTTCGACCGGGTCGAGGCGGGTTATCGCGGGCCGCTCTATGCCGAGATCTGCCCCCAGACCTTCCCGGTGCTGGTGCGCAAGGGTTCGCGGCTGAACCAGTTGCGGTTGCGCCATGGCGCGCCCGGCTTTTCCGACACCGCCCTGCGGCGGCTGCACGAACAGGCGCCGCTGGTGGACTTCGACGGCGGCAAGGAAGACCCCAATATCGATGACGGCCTGGCGCTTTCGATCGACCTTCGGGGCAGCGCCGATGCCGGCAAGCGCATCGGCTTCCGCGCCAAGAAGCATACCGGCCTCATTGATGTCGATCGGGTCGGGGGCCTTGATCCGGTCGATTACTGGGAGCCGATCTTCGCCAACAGCCGCGGCGACATGGTGCTGGACCCCGACGAATTCTACATCCTGGTCAGCCGCGAGCGGGTGGCGATCCCGCCCGACCATGCCGCCGAGATGGTGCCGTTCAACCCGCTGGTGGGCGAGTTCCGCGTTCACTATGCCGGCTTCTTCGATCCCGGCTTCGGCTATGCGCCGGGCGAGCCGCCTTCGGCGCGCGGGGTCCTGGAGGTGCGGTCGCGCGAAGTGCCCTTCATCCTGGAGCATGGCCAGGTCATCGGGCGGCTGGTGTTCGAGCGGCTGACCGATCCGCCGCCGCAAGGCTATGGCGAGGGGCTGGGCTCCAATTACCAGCGCCAGGGCCTGAAACTGTCGAAGCATTTCCGCGCGCCGTGACGCGGGCGGGCTGTAACATTTGTTGCGGAAAATCCACACGGTTTGTCAAAGCATCGCAAGGGCTTGCAAAACCATTGCGCCGGTCTGTGTCTCCGGCTCAGTTAGCGTCACTCGCGGACGGACGGTTTGGGGAAACCCCGCGAGCGTTCGGTTCCGGCAAATGGGGTCCGGTCCTGAAGGTCCGAATTGAAGGGGGCAGTGTGAGGCGGCTACGGCGCGGGATGCGCCGGCCGCCTCATGTTTTTTTTGCAAGATGCTGCTGAGGACCGCCCGCCTGACCCTGCGGCCGCAGGTGCGGGAAGACGCCGAATCCCTGTTCGGCATCCTGAACGACGCCGAGGCGATGCGCTTCTGGAACCGTCCGCCGCTGGCGCGGCTGGCGGTGGCGGAAGAAGTGGTGGCCGGGCAGATCGCGGCGCAGGACCAGGGGCTTTGCCGCTACTGGACCCTGGTGGAGGACGGCGGCGTCATCGGCAGCGTCGATCTCAGCCTGATTGAAAATCAGTCCGCCGAACTGGGCTTCCTGCTGCGCCGCGACCGCTGGGGCGCGGGCCTGGCGACCGAGGCCGCCCGGGCGGTGGCGGATTTCGGGCTGGGGCCGATGGGCCTGGCCCGGCTGGCGGCGGCGGCCCTGGCCGCCAACCGCGCCGCCCGGCGGGTGCTGGAAAAGACCGGCTTCGCCCTGGTGGGAACCCGCGACGCCCGGCTGGCCGATGGGCGGACCGGCGCGTGCGCCTTCTATCTGCGGTCGCGGCGCTGATCCGAATCCGCCTGCCACGGGCCTGTGTCCGGTGCTATAATCGGCCTATGCCCGCCCTGAAAAGACGGGTCAAACGCCAACAGGAGACAGCGTCACGCAAGCAACCGCGCAAGCGGAGAAATCCAGGAGGAAGCAATGAGTGGTTTGGGTGAGTTTCATCACGCGGAAGAAACGGAAACCAAGAGCAACAAAGTCATTCACTGGATCATCGCGTTGGTCATCGTCGCCGGCATCGGTATTTACGCCTTCGAATCGGGGATGCTCAGTCCCCAACCCGCGCAAGCGGCCAAGCCCTACCCGCGCGGTCTTTGACCGCGTGACCCGCTTTCGCGTCCCGCGGCGGCCGTGCTCCGGCACGGCCGGCCGCGCCCGGGGCCTTCATGCGCGCTCGCGGCCCGCCCGGCGCCAGCGGGCGACGATCTCGTCCAGCCCTTCCCGGTCCATGTTCGGCGTCTTCCAGGCTTGCGAGAAGCCGGTGTGATGGCTGCGCGGCACGCCGCGCTTGCCCAGGTCGTCGAACCGCACCCGCATCGGCATCGAGACGCCCTGCCCCAGCACGATCGCCTCGCGGTCGCCCAGCAGCGGCAGGAAATCCGCCAGGTCGATCATGCCTTCATAGGTCGAGCCGCGGATCACGGCCTGGTCCTTCTCGCTCGACAGGCGCAGCGCGATGGCGGTGCCGCACTGCGACAGGATGGTGGAGTCCAGTTCGCTGGGGCGCTGCGTCACCAGCGCCAGCGCCAGGCCGTATTTGCGCCCTTCCTTGGCGATGCGCGACAGCGCCTGGCGCGTCGGCACGAAGCGGTCGCCCACCGGGGCATAGCGGTGCGCCTCCTCGCACACCAGCAGCATCGGCAGGCCGCCCTTGCTCCACACCGCCAGGTCGAAGGCCAGGCGCGAGATCACCGAGATCACCACGTCCAGGATCTCCGGCGGCACGGTGCTGAGGTCGATCACCGAGATCGGGCGGCCCTCGCCCGGCACGCGGAACAGCCGCGCCAGCACCTCGCCCATGGTGTCCTGCACCGACAGGCTGCCGAACATGAAGGCATAGCGCTGGTCGCTGACCAATGTCTCGATGCGCGCCTTGAGCCGGCGGTAAGGCAGCATGGACTGGTTGCGCTCCAGCCGGCCCATCTGCTCGTCCAGCCACGCCACCACGTCGGACATGCGGAAGGGGGTGGGCGTGTCCACCGTGATGACCATGTTGCTTTCGGAGCGGCGCAGGGCGCCGGCGCGGCTGGTGGCGGATTCGCTGTAGCGCTTCTTGGCATGCACCACCGCGTCGGCCAGGATCTCCACCTCGGCGTCGTAGTGTGCGTCGCGCTGCACCAGCGCGGCGCACATTTCCGGGAAGTCCAGCATCCAGAATGGCAGGCTGAAATTGTCCAGCGCGATCGGCTCGACCAGGCCGCCGAACGCGGCGGAATATTCGTTATGGACATCCAGGATCACGACATGGGCGTGGCCGTGCTCGCCCAGCAGGCGCTGCAGGATGCAGGTGACGGCGCTGGACTTGCCCGAGCCGGTCGATCCCACCACCAGGAAGTGCTTGGCGAGAAGGTCGTCCACCAGCAGGCGCGCCGGCACGCTGTCTTCCTGGAACAGGCTGCCGATCCTGATGCTGGCGGCCTGGGGCGGGGCATAGGCGCGCGTCAGGTCGTGCCGGTCGGCCAGCAGCACCGCGTCGCCCAGCGACGGCAGGCTGGAAACGCCGCGGCGGAAGGTCAGGCGGCGGTTCTGGTCGGGGCCGATCTCGCCCGCCAGGCTGATCTCGATCAGGCCGCTGGATTGCGGCTCGCCCTCGACGGCCGGCATCGGGGCGCTGACGGCGGTGACCACGCCCATCGCGGCGCTGCCGGGGGTGACGACCTTGATCAGCGCGCCGATCTGCACGCGCGATTTTTCCGCCAGCGCGTCCTGGCGCTCCAGCATGGCGACGGCATGGCTGCCCTCCA
>Ga0153956_1001794_pt1 | contig 17647 bp, 12 predicted proteins | sample TSFL040MetaG_FD_104704 | JGI IMG/M metagenome (GOLD analysis project Ga0153956, IMG submission 104704) | Attine ant fungus gardens microbial communities from Florida, USA - TSFL040 MetaG | ecosystem: Host-associated > Fungi > Mycelium > Unclassified | place: USA: Florida, Wekiwa Springs...
CAGGGCCGGGTGGCGGCACTGGAGATCATGGTCAACACCCCGGCGGTGGCAAACCTGATCCGCCAGGGCAAGCTGGACCAGCTGGAGACCACCATGCAGGCCGGGGCGCAGTTCGGCATGCGCACCATGGACTCGGCCATCCAGGCGCTGCTGGACCAGCGCCTGATCACCGGCCGCGAGGCCTACAAGAAGGGCATCAACAAGGCGAAGTTCGAGCCCGTCAAGAATCAGGGCTGAGGCCGGCGCGGCACGCTGCCGGCGCTATGCGAGGTAGACGAACCGCACCAGGCACAGCACGGCCAGCAGGTGGAGCAGCCAATCGCCGGCGCGCAGTTCGCCGCGCACCAGCTTCAGGGCCGCGCAACTGGTGAGGCCGAAGGCCAGGCCATTGGTGATCGAATACGTCAATGGCGTGATGATCACCGTCAGAAACGCGGGAATGGCTTCCACCGGGTCGCGCCAGTTCACCTCCACGAGCCCCCCCATCATCAGCGCGCCGACCAGGATCAGCGCCGGCGCGGTGGCTGCCGTGGGTATGGCCTGCACCAGGGGCGCGAACAGCAGCGTCAGCAGGAACAGCACCCCGACCACGACGGCCGTGAGCCCGGTGCGACCACCCGCGGCCACGCCCGCCGCACTCTCGACGTAGGTGGTCACGGGGCTGGTGCCGGTCAGCGCCCCCACCAGCACCGAAGTCGAATCCGCCGCCAGGATGCGGTTCAGTCGCGGGATGGAACCATCCGGGGCCGTGAGCCCCGCCCGCCCGGTCACGGCCACCAGGGTGCCGACATTGTCGAACAGGTCCACGAACAGGAATACGAAGATGATTTCCAGGAGCGACAGGCCGACGCCGCCCCTGAGGTTCAGGGCCGCGGGGATATCCAGCTTGAAGGCGGTGCTGCCCAGGGCCGACATGCTGAAATCCGCCGGCGTGAAGCGCGCCACGCCGGTGACCCAGGCGACGGCGGCCGTCACCAGGATGCCCACCAGCATGGCGCCCCCGACCCTCCTAGCCTGCAGCCCGGCGATCACCAGCAGTCCCAGCACTGCCAGCGCGGCGCCGGGCCGGGTCAGGCTACCCAGCGCCACGGTGGTGGCGCTGTCGGCCACCACGATGCCGGCGTCCTTGAGCCCGATGAAGGCGATGAACAAGCCGATGCCCCCGCCCACGGCGGCGAACAGCGGCCGTGGCAGCGCATTGATGATGATGCGGCGCACCCCGGCCAGGGTCAGCAGCGCGAAGGCGCAGCCGGACAGGAACACGCACCCCAGCGCCGTCTGCCAGGGCAGCCCCAGGCCTTTCACTACCGTGTAGGTGAAATAGGCGTTCAGACCCATGCCGGGAGCCAGCGCCAGCGGATAGTTGGACAGCAACCCCATGAGGATGCTGCCGCAGCCGGCCGCCAGGCAGGTGGCGACCGCCACCCCGGCCACGGGCATGCCGGCCTCCCCTAGGACCACAGGATTGACCACGGCGATGTACGCCATGGTGAGGAAGGTCGTGATCCCTGCCAGCAGTTCCGTGCGCACGGTGGTGCCGTGCCCTTTCAGGTCGAACAATCGCTGCAACAGCGCATTCCAAATTGTCGAATGCGTCACAGAGTACATATTCGAAACCATAACCTTTCCACAGTCTTTCAGGGCTGCCCTGAGGTGAAATTCAACGCCTCTGCTCCCTGCACGCAACTGGAGTTTATGATGCTTTCGAACCTCAAGGTCAGCACGCGGTTGATGCTGGCATTCGGCCTGCTGGGAACACTGCTGGTCGCGGTGCTGCTGGTCGGCACCAGCCGTCTCTCCAGCGTCAACACCCACGCGCGCGAGATCACCGACAACAATACCCAGGTCCGCGAGGCCACCGCGATCCGCACGGGCATCTACGACGTCAGCCTGCTGGCCCGGGACACGGTGATTTCAACCGACCAGGCCGACGACAAGGCCAAGCGTGCCCAGCTCGACGCCGCAGTGAAAGGGCTCGAGGGCGCCGTCGAGCGTCTGAGCCGGCTGTTCGCCCCCGGCAGCGACGCCTCACCGACGGAACAGGAACTCATGGCAAAGCTCCGGGATCTCACCCCGGGCTTTGTTGCCGCCGGCACCAAGGTGGCCGACCTGGGCGCCGCAAACCGCACCGCGGAAGCCACCACCGCCCTGCAGAAGGACTTCGATCCACTGGATGACCGCATCCACCCGCTCATCAGCCAGCTGGTGGAATTCGAGGACAAGGCCAGCGAAGAGGCCGCGGCCTCCGCCGGGCAGGCCTATGCCACCGGCCGCGCCACCATGTGGGCACTGGGCCTGGCCGCGGTACTGCTGGCCGTGGTGTCGGTGTGGGTGGTGACCCGCAGCCTCCTGGGACAGCTGGGTGGTGAACCGGGCGAGGTGATGGCCGTGATGCAGGAGATCAGCCGCGGCAACTTCGACGTCCAGGTCGGGATCCGCGCTGGTGATACCTCCAGCATGCTGCATTCGGTGCGCAACATGGTGCAGACCGCCGGTGCCAGCATCGGCGACGTCAACCGCGTGATGAAGGCCATTTCCGAAGGCGACCTCACCCAGACCATCGACCGTCCCTACCAGGGTGCATATGGTGAGCTGAAGGAATCCGCCAACAACACCGTGCTCAAGCTCTCCATGATCCTGGAGGAAGTCAGCACCGCGGCCAATTCCCTGGCTGCGGCTTCGGAAGAAGTCAGCAACGCCTCCCAATCGCTGTCGCAGGGCGCCACCGAACAGGCCGCCGGCGTGGAGGAGACCAGCGCCTCGATCGAGGAAATGACCGCGTCGATCAACCAGAACTCCGAAAACGCCCGGATCACCGACACCATGGCCGCGACCGCGGCCACCGACGCCGGGGACAGCGGCGAGGCGGTCAAGGCCACGGTCGGTGCGATGAAGCAGATCGCGCAGAAGATCAGCATCATCGATGACATCGCCTACCAGACCAACCTGCTGGCCCTGAACGCCGCCATCGAGGCCGCCCGGGCCGGTGACCACGGCAAGGGCTTCTCGGTCGTCGCAGCCGAGGTACGCAAGCTCGCCGAGCGCAGCCAGGTGGCGGCGCAGGAAATCGGTTCCGTGGCCGCAGGCAGCGTCGAACTGGCTGAAAAGGCCGGCAAGCTGTTGGGCCAGATGGTTCCCAGCATCAAAAAGACCTCGGACCTGGTGCAGGAGATCTCCGCCGCCTCGCAGGAGCAGTCGAGCGGGGTGTCGCAGATCAACACCGCGGTGATCACGCTGAGCCAGACCACGCAGCAGAACGCAGCGGCAGCCGAGGAACTCGCCGCCACGGCCGAGGAGATGAGCAATCAGGCCGGACAGCTGCAGCAGACGGTCGCGTTCTTCAGGATTGCGGGCCGCCCCGCCGCCGAACGCCAGCACGCGGGACAGCCGCGCAGCAGCGCCCGGTCGGTCGCGGCCTGAACTTCAGCGCAGGAACTTCGACGCCCCGAAGCCCAGCGACAGGTCCGAGCCGGGCCCGTGCACCTGCTTGAGGACGTAGACATCCAGTTGCACCGTGGGGCGCGCCATCCAGGTCAGGCCGGTCCCGGCCAGCGTCTGGGCCGGGAAACCGGCTGCCGCGAACTGCTGCCCCGCCTCCACATAGGCCCCCAGGGTATCGGTCAGCGCAATACTGTAGGACGGTGACACCAGCCAGGCGCTGATGCCATCGACCACGGTCGCACTGGCGTAGAGGCCCGCGGAGCCGCCCTCGCCCACCTTCCAGGCGGCCTGAGTGGCTGCGGAATACGTCGGGCGCCCCGCGCCCATGCCGGCCGCGGCGGTCGGCGCCGACACCGACACCAGGCCAACCAGCTGTGAGGCCAGGCCCGCGGCAGGCAGGGCGGCCTTCAGGCCGAACACGGCATCACCCAGGCCGCCAACCGTATGCCGCCCACCCGCGCCGGTTATCCGGTGCAGCAGCACCGGCAATGTGAACTGCAGTTCCAGGCGGTCCGTCAGCCCGTAGCGCAGATGACTGTCAAAGGCGTATTCATGGATGGCGGCATCGGCGGCGCGCGAATGATCGAAATCGGGCAGGCCGTACTCCCAGTCGAAACTGCCGGCGGGCAGGGTGTCGCTTGCGACCCCGATGCCGGGCCGGTCGAACCCCGGGACATCCTCAGCCGGCGCGGGCGGCGCGTCCACCAGGCCGAGCGCGCAGGCCGCCAGCGCCGCCATCCGGCCCGGAAAACCTGCACGAATTACTGCAAACCCGGCCATTTGCCGCATGCTGGCAGCACGCGCGCCCCGGTTGCGTGCCGGACCGCTCAATCCCTGACCCGCACGGCCGCATCGGCTAAAATACTGCGATGTCACGCAAGCTTTTCGTCACCTCCGCCCTGCCCTACGCCAACGGCCCGCTGCACATCGGGCACATCATGGAATACATCCAGGTGGACATCTGGGTGCGGTTCCAGCGCATGCTGGGCTCGCAGGTGCACTTCGTCGGCGCCGACGACGCCCACGGCGCGCCCATCATGCTCAAGGCCGAGGCCGAAGGCATCACCCCGCAGCAGCTGGTGCAGCGCATCGCCGCCGGCCGGCCTCAATATCTCGACGGTTTCCACATCAGCTTCGACCACTGGTACTCGACGGACTCGCCGGAAAACACCGCCCTGTCGCAGGACATCTACCGGCGCCTCGAGGCGGCGGGCCTGATCTACAGCAAGCCGGTGGAGCAGTTCTTCGATCCGGTGAAGAACATGTTCCTGGCCGATCGCTACATCAAGGGCGAGTGCCCGCACTGCCATGCGAAGGACCAGTACGCGGACGCCTGCGAGTCCTGCAGCATCGTCAACGCCCCGACCGAACTCATCGATCCGAAGTCCACGCTCTCGGGCGTGACCCCGGTGCTCAAATCCTCCGACCACCTGTTCTTCAGGCTGTCCGACCCGCGCTGCGTCGAGTTCCTCAAGGGCTGGCTCAGCGCCCCGGGGCACCTGCAGCCGGCGGTCGCCAACAAGGCCGGCGAGTGGCTCACCGGCACCGGTGACAATGCCCTGGGGGACTGGGACATCTCCCGCGATGCGCCCTACTTCGGCATTCCGATCCCCGATCATCCCGGCAAGTTCTTCTATGTGTGGCTGGACGCCCCCGTGGGCTACCTCGCCTCGCTCAGCAACTACTTCGCCAGCGGCAAGGCGCGCGCGCACGGTGAAACCCGCAGCTTCGAGGAATTCCTCGGCGCTCCCGACACCGAACAGGTGCACTTCATCGGCAAGGACATCATCTACTTCCACACCCTGTTCTGGCCGGCAATGCTGAAATTCGCAGGCCACCCCTACAAGGTGCCGGACAACATCCACGTGCACGGCTTCCTGACGGTGCTGGGTTCCAAGATGTCCAAGTCCCGCGGCACCGGCATCGACCCGCTGCGCTACTTAGGCCTCGGCATGAACCCGGAGTGGCTGCGCTACTACATCGCCGCCAAGCTCAACAGCCATGTCGAGGACGTCGACTTCAATCCCGAGGACTTCACCGCGCGGGTGAACAGCGACCTGGTGGGCAAGTACGTCAACATCGCCAGCCGCTGCGCCAACTTCATCACCCGCCAGTTCAACGGGGAACTGTCCGATGTCGCGGCGGCTGATGCGGCCGGCCGGGAATTGCTGCGCGCCTTTGCCGGCACGGATGCCATCCGCCAGGCCTACGAGGTGCGCGACACCGGCGCCGCCCTGCGCCAGACCATGGCGCTCGCGGACCTGGCCAACCGCTACGTCGCCGACAAGGCGCCGTGGGACATATCCAAGGATCCCGCCCGCAAGGCCGAACTGCAGGTGGTGTGCTCGGTGGCATTGAACGTCTTCCGCTGGCTGACGGTATTGCTCAAGCCCGTCGTGCCGGCGCTGGCCGCCAACGCGGAAAAGTTCCTGGACGTGACGCCGCTCGGATGGCATGACCTCGATGCACCGCTGCCGGCCGGCCATCGCATCAACAGCTACGAACACCTCATGACCCGCGCCGACCCCAGGCAGCTGGCGCAGCTGTTCGGCGCCGACGGCGCGGCCCCGGCAGCCGCCGCTGCGGCCCCCGACTCTTCAAAAAAGCCGGCCGCGAAGCAGCCGGCCAAAGCAAAGGCCAAAGTAATGGACAATCCAGTGGAAGCCCCTGCCGCCGGGGCCGACGCCGCCCCCGCCACCATCAGCATCGATGACTTCGCCCGGCTCGACCTGCGCATCGGCAAGGTGCTCGCCTGCGAGCGGGTGGAGGGCTCGGACAAGCTGCTGCGCTTCGAACTGGATGGCGGCCCGCTGGGCCGGCGCCAGATCTTCTCCGGCATCCGCGCCGCCTACGGCGAGCCGGAAAAGCTGGTCGGCCGCAACGTGGTGTTCATCGCCAACCTGGCGCCGCGCAAGATGCGCTTCGGCCTGTCCGAGGGCATGATCCTCTCCGCCGGCGACGGCGGCGCGGACCTGTTCCTGCTCGATGCCGACCCGGGCGCCCGGCCCGGCGCCACCGTGCGGTAAAGCAAGGTGCGGTAAGACTTGTCCGCCTCAGCAGCCGACATCGATGCCCTGCTGCCGCAGACGCAATGCACGCGCTGCGGCTACCCGGGCTGCCGTCCCTATGCGGAGGCCATCGCCGCAGGCCTGGCCGCGATCAACCAGTGCCCACCCGGTGGTGCCGCGGGCATCGAGGCCCTGGCACGGCTCACCGGCCAGGCGGTGCTGGCGCTCGATCCGGCGCATGGCGTGGAGAGCCCGCCCATGGTGGCGGTCATCGATGAAAACACCTGCATCGGTTGCGCCAAGTGCCTGCCCTGTCCGGTCGATGCCATCGTCGGCCAGCGCCAGCACATGCATACCGTCATCAGCGCGCACTGCAATGGCTGCGAGCTGTGCATCGCCCCCTGCCCCGTGGACTGCATCAGCCTGGTGCCCGCCGCCTCGCTCGGCGTGACACCGCCCACACCCGCTGAAAACCGCGCCCGGTTCGAGGCACGCGGCGCGCGCCTGCAGCGGCGCAGGCAGCAACGCGAAGCCCTGATCAGCGCCCGCAAGCTCGCGGCCCACCCGCCTGGCGCCCACTGAATGCCTGCCAGGGCCAAAACCACCGCCGCAGCCGGCTCGCTGCTGTCACCGCAGCGCCGCCGCGCCATTTTCAGCCGGCTGCGCGCGGCCAATCCCGAACCGAAGTCGGACCTGCATTACTCCACGCCCTTTGAGCTGCTGGCGGCGGTGATGCTGTCGGCGCATACCACGGACAAGAGCGTCAATGGCGCCACGGCGAAACTGTTTCCCGTGGCGAACACGCCGGCGCAGATCACCGCACTGGGCATCGAGGGCGTGAAGCCGTACTTGAAGACCATCGGCCTGTACAACGCCAAGGCCGCGAACCTCGTGGCCCTGAGCCAGCAGCTGCAAGACCTCCATGGTGGCCAGGTACCCGAGGACCGCGAGGCGCTGGAAGCACTGCCCGGGGTGGGCCGCAAGACCGCCAACGTGGTGCTGAACATCGCCTTCGGCCACGAGACCATCGCGGTGGACACCCATATCTTCCGCGTGGGCAACCGTACCGGCCTGGCCCCGGGCAGGACCCCGGCGGCGGTGGAACAGATTCTCAACGCCGTTACGCCCCTGGAATTCCGCCGCCAGGCCCACCACTGGCTGCTGCTGCACGGCCGCTATGTGTGCCAGGCGCGCACGCCGAAATGCGGGGAGTGCGTGATCCGCGACCTGTGCGACTATGAGCTCAAGACACCGGACCGGGATGCAAAGCCCGCGCCGGCGCCGCTCAAGCGCGATACCCGTTCCCGCTGAAGGACCCGATGCCGTTTTTCGCCGACCAGAACCGCGACCAGCTGCGCCAGATGTACCTCGTGGCTTGGCGCAAGTACCGCGCACAGCAGCCGTTGACCCCGCTGGAGGGACAGGTCGCGGCCGTGATCGCCGAGCATCCTGAGTACGTCAGCTGGCTGGAATCCGGCCAGCAGGCTCTGCGGGCCGATTTCACCCCCGAGGGTGGGCGCGAAAACCCTTTCCTGCACCTCGGGCTGCACCTCGCCATCCGCGAGCAGGTATCGACCAACCGCCCTGCCGGTATCGCCGTCGCGCATGCACGTCTGGCCGCGCGCCTGGGCAGCGCACACGAGGCGGAACACGCCATGCTCGAACCGCTGGCGGAGACCTTGTGGGAGGCTCAGCGCCTGCAGCGCATGCCCGATGAACAGGCCTATCTCGAGCGCATCCAGCGCCTGGCGGGCTGAGGCACAACGGTCGCGGCCAGTTCCGGCAAAAAAAAGGGGCGACCCCGTGGTCGCCCCCAATCGCTCCCTTGCGGGGGCGTCTCGATCAGAACTTCTGGCTGAACTGCACGCCGATGGTCCGCGGCGTCTGCACCGTGCTGTAGGTCGCAAAGCCGTACGACGCCGACGACTCACCGTAACGCGACAGCACCGCATTGCGGTCGAACACGTTCTTGATCATCAACTGCGCCGTCCAGTTTCCATGATCGATGCCGAAGAACATGTTGGTCAGGGCGTAGGCCGGGATTTCGCCCAGCGCCGCCTCGTCCGAGGCCTTCATGGCGGACGGCGACCAGCTCTGATAGACCTCGTCCGCCTGGATGAAGCCGTTCTGCCCGAACAACGGGAACTCGTAGCGGGCGCTCATGCTGGTCTTGATCAGCGGCGTGTACGGCAGCCGGGTGCCGATCGGCGCCGCGGCCGCGACCACCGTGCCCGACTTGTTCACGCAGGGGTTGGTCTGGATCGGGTTGCCGTTGGCGTCCACCGTGCCGCAGTAATTCTCGGTCAGCTTGGCATTGTTGTAGGTGCTGCCCAGGGACAGCGTCAGGCCGGGCAGCGGCACCCAGTCCACGTTGACCTCGGCACCCTTGACGTCCGCGGCACCGGCATTGGCGATCAGCGACGCCATGAACGGCCCGGGGAAGCTGAACTGCAGGTTCTGCCACTGTTCGTAGTACAGCGAGCCGTTGAAGCGCAGGCGGTTGTTGAACCAGCTGGTCTTCCAGCCCGCCTCGTAGTTCTTCAGGAAGTCCGCGACGTACGGCGGCTGCGTCGCCAGACGGTTGATGCCGCCGGGCCGGAAGCCCTTGGAGTAGGTCAGGTACACCATGGCGTCGGGAGTGAGCTTGTACGAGAGGTTGAACTTGGGCGTCCAGCCCTTGTCGGAGACCTCCTCGTTGACGTTCTCGCAGGGCACGCCCAGCGGGTGGGCGTTGAAGTTGGTACAGGTCGCCACGCCCGGCGTCCAGCCCAACCCGTCGCCGAAGCCGTAGAAGCCCTCCAGTGTGTTGTCATACCAGAACCGGCGGATGCCGGCCGTGAAGGTGAGCTTGGAGGTGATGTCCCAGTTCGCCTCGGTGAACACCGCGTAGTCGCGGTCGACGCGCTGCTCCGCCGTCAGCCACCAGGTTTCGTTCCAGGCATAGGGAGTGCCGGCTCCCACCTCGTAGGCGGGATTCACGCCGATGATGGGCTCATTGGGCTCGATGCCGTCGTTGCGCTGCCGGTCCTGGAAGGCACCGGCCACGAAACGCACCGGCCAGTCCGAGGGCGAGGCGATGCGCAGCTCATTGCTGTACATCTTGAAGCGGTCGGCACGGTACTCCAGCATCGATACCTTGCCCTTGGGCCAGTACGTGGTGTACTGCTGGTACGCGAGGGTGTAGTTCGAATACTCACCCGAGCTGTGCTCGTCACGGGTCAGGTAGGAACCTGCGTAGGTGATGTCAAAGTTGCCGATCTTGCCCTGTACGGTAAGCGAGGCATCAACCCAGGTGTCGTCGCTGATCTGCGGTGCGTACTGCGCCACGGCGCGGCTCGGCAGGGTGGACGGGCTGGCATAGAACGGATACTGGTTGCTCTCCGCGCCCGCCTCGTTCCAGTTCTCCTGGCCGAAGATGCCGTCCCAGCGCGTCTTCTGGGTGATCAGGGTCGGGGAGATGGTCCAGTTGTCACCGATGTCGAACTTCGCGGCCAGGCGGCCGCCTTCCACCGTCTTCGGGTTGTAGTGGCCCTGCACGAAACTGGAATTGTCGAACGTCAGCGGGCCACCCGGCGCATTCGGCGCGCTGATGGTCTGGTGCACGTTGTCGATGTAGCCGGAGTCCCGCTCATACCAGCCCACCAGGCGTACGGCGGCCCAGTCGGTCAGCGGCACGTTGACGAAGCCCTCGAACACGCCGCCCACGGTGCCGTTGGTGACCGTGTTCAACTGGGCGCTGTAACCGGCCTTGAAGCCCGAGGTATCGGGCTTGTTGGAGATCACGCGGATGGTGCCCGACTCCGACGAAGCGCCATACAGCGTGCCCTGCGGGCCCGGCAGCACTTCCACGCGCGCGATGTCATACATGTGCATGTCGATGGAGCCCAGGTTGGTGGTAATGGGCTGTTCATCGAGGTACAGGCCGACGGTCGGCTGCGAGCCGGAGACACTGAAGCCGCCGCTGCTGATGCCGCGCATGACCACCACCGCCTGCCCGGGAGCGTTCTCCTGGAACGACACCTGCGGCAGGGAGCTGGCGTAGTCCTTGAAGTCCTGGATGTTCTTCTGCTCCAGGGTCTTGGCATCCAGTGCCGTGATGGTGATCGGCACGTTCTGCATGCTCTCGCTGCGCTTGGAGGCCGTGACGACCACCTCCTCCAGCGAGTCCGCGGGTCCCGCCACCGTGTCGGCGGTATCCGCGGCACGCGCCGCGGCTGCCGCGGTCAGAGCCGCGATCACCGCCATGGCCACAGGCGCCGGACGCGCCAGGGCACCCAGGAACGCCTCGCGTTCCACCACCCGCCCTCGCGCGGGTTTCTTGTACTGCTTCTGTCGCATCACCCCTGCAACTCCCATTTGTAGTTGAATTCGTTCAAACGGCCTGATGGCTTCAGGCCATGGACGCCGGCACAGCCGGATAGGCTTCCAGCACCGGTCCCAGAGCCACCTTCAGTGGGCCAAGCCAGGGCTCGTAATGACGCCACTGGTCCAGGCCATCGCGGAAAATCGGTTTGCGCACCTGTTCCGAACTCGCGGTACGCACGGCACGCTTGTTTTCATGGAACCGCAGGCAGGCGTCCTCGAACGGCAGCCCGCAGTAATCGAGCAGCGCGCGCACCCTGGCCTCGGTGTCCTCCACCAGGGCCTCGTAGTGCACGCGGTGCACCCGCCCGGGAGCCACGCGGTCGACGTGCGCCATCAGGGCCACATAGTCGCTGTAATAGCGCCCCAGGTCCTCGAGGCCGTAGCTGAACGCCTGGCCGCGGGCGAAGTGCTGCTTGTAATTGGAGAAGCAGCACGCGAGCGGGTGACGCCGCGCATCGATGATCCTGGCGTTCGGCAGCGCCAGCAGGATCAGGCCGATGTGCTGGAAATTGTTCGGCAGCTTGTCGATGAAAAACGGCCGCGTGGTCTTGCGCTGCACGCGCGTGCGCTCGAGATAGGCCGCGCCCAGCTCGCGCAACTGTTCGGGGACCAGGTCCGCCAGCGTGTCCGGGTATCGGGCCTGGCGGCCGTCGCCCGCCGCGCCGCTCAGGCCGCGCACCAGCGTGGTCAGGTCCGACAGCTCCATCGTGCCCTCCACCTGGGAGTGGCTGGAGAGAATCTGGTCCACCAGGGTGGAACCCGCGCGCGGCATGCCCAGGATGAAAATCGGGTCGGGGTTGGAACAGCCGGCGCCGGCACGCTCCTGCAGGAACTGCGGAGTAAGCAACGCCACGCTGCGCTCCACCAGGCGGCTGATCCCCTGGCTGCCTGCCGGCAGCTGGGCGCGGCGCAGGTCGTTGGCCTGCCGGTAGTGTTCGAAGGACTGCCGGTACTCGCCGGCGTCCTCGCGTGCCTTGCCCAGCGCGAAATGCAGCTGCAGGCGATCGTCATCACTCGCGTCCGGGAGGCCGGCGGCCTGCTCCATGGCCGCGATGTCCTCACGGGTGAAGCGGAAGGTCTTGAGGTTCGCGAGGCTCCACCAGGCCTCGCCCCGGCCCGGCTCCAGCGCGATGCAGCGGCGGTAGGCCGCGATCGTCTGCTCCTGACGCCCGAGGGTCCGCAGCACATGTCCGTAGCTCAGCCAGATACGCGCCTGCTGCGGGTACTCCGCCACCAGGCCGGCGTACAGGACGCTCGCGGCCTCGAACTCCCCGGTCTCCAGCAGCGCCGAGGCCTTGAGGTTGCGCAGGTTAGGGTTGCGGGGCTGATCCTTCAGCAGCTGTTCGACCTGCGCCAGCGCCTCGAGTGGCCGCTTGAGGTGATCGAGGACGATCGCATAGTGGGCGCGCGCATCCGTGAAACCCGGCGCCAGTTCCAGACAGTGGACCAGCAGCGTTTCCGCATCACCGTAGCGGCCGATGCGCGCCGCCACCTCCGCCAGCATGCGCAGCGCGGCGACGTCACTGGGGTGCTCGCGCAAGTGCGCACGCAAGAGCGCCTCGGCCTGCGGGATCTCGTTCGCGCACAGCGCGGCACCGGCCTGCATCAGGCGCGGGTCGCGGCTCGACATCGCAAGGTGCTGTGCCCAGGCCTGACCGGCGCTCCGGGAGTCCCCGGCGGCACTCAGGTGGCCGGCCAGTTCGCGCCACACTCCAGGCAGCTGCGGATTCAGCGCCGCGGCATGCCGCAGACTGGCCAGGGCGGCATCGCCCCTGCCGGCGTCTGCCTGCGCGACGCCCAGTTCGTAGTGGACGGCGGCGGCCTTGGGTTGCCGGTCGGCGAGCTCACCCAGCATTGCCAGCGCGGCGTCGGTGTTTCCCAGCTGCCGCTGCGCACTGCCTGCAATCAGCTGCGCCATCGGGTGCCCGGGAACGGCCTTGAGAATCTCACCCGCCTGTTCCAGCGCGGCAGCCGGTTGCTGGCCCAGAAGCGCAAGGGCGTGACTCAACGCTGCATCGACCGACCCCATCGGGGCGGGCGTGGTCTTTCCCACCTGCGCTGCCTGCTGCTGCATTGTTGTTGTCACCCAACGACTCTGAGTGCGCGAAAATACGCTTGATGCGCCGATTCTTGTATCAAAGCGCGAGTGGGGTCAACAGTTTGCCCCGCAATTCTTCGGAAATCCCCATAACGAACAATATTCTTGCTGTCAGCTGCACGCAAAGTTGCGACAATCGCGCCATTCTATCGTCAAAACCCCTGAAATTCGGGGCTGAGATCCGGCGTAACTTCTAAAAAAAATCTTTGCGCCTCGCAATGACGCACCGTCTGCCCATTCCGGTGCAAACTTTTGCTGCGGTGCTACAACTGCCTCCCCCAAGGGACTTCGCGCAGGATGCTGACATGCAGCCATTGCTCGCTGTAGGTGACCCCCGGCAGCGCGCGCAGCCGTGACAGGAAACGCTTGAAATCCCTTGGCGAGGCGAACCCCACCGTGGCGATCATGTCGAACCGGCCGACGGTGCGCGCGATGAATTCCAGGCCATTGTGGGTGCGCAGCAGCTCGGCGACCTTCTGCAGGTCCTCGCGCGCGTTCACGCCGATGCCCACCAGCAGATCATCGGTGGTATCCGAGCGCCGCTTGATGGCGCCGATCTGCATCACCCCTGAATCCAACAGCCGCTGCACCCGGGTCCGGCAGCCGCTCAGGGACATGCCGACCTGGTCAGCCACGTCGGCGAAGTTCGCGCGCCCGTCCTTTTGCAGGATGGCGACGATCCGGATGTCGGTCTCGTCGAACTCGAAGGTGAAGGAGTCCGGCTCCTCGTGCAGGAAAAAGCTGCTGAGCACGCGCTCGTACAGCAGTACATAGACCTCGGCTATGCCATCAATGCCCCGGATCCGGGCCACCTGCTCCTGCAGCTCCGGCATGCTGGGCAGGCGCAGTTCCACCGCCACCTGGAACGAGCCGGACACGATGGAAATCAACACCGGGGCATCCAGGCGCTCCAGGGCTTCGACCACGAGCCGGATGTTGCCGCCAACCCGGATGGACAGGTGCGCGCAGACGTTCAGGCCCAGGACGCGGGGATGCACCCCGGCCACGATCCGCAGGTCACCGGACTCCAGCAGCGGGTTTATCTGGCTCGCGACGTAGTCGCGGTTGGTGTTCAGCTCCCGGGCGATTTCAGAATAGGCGGCGCGGCCATTGCGGCGCAGGATGGCGATGATGTCTTCGGTCAGGTTGCTCATCCCGCAAGCCGCCGGGCACGGTCACCCACCGCCGTGCCCCGCCGAGCCGGCCTAGCGGGTGGTACTGGCCACGGGAGTGATGGCGGGGGCACCACCGGATGCGACCCGGATCTCCTCCTCGGCCGGCCTGGGGTAAGGCACGCCGGCATAGGGCAGCGCCTTCTGGTGCGGCACGAAGGCTGCGAGCTGCGCCAGCGAGGACGGCAGCAGGTACACCTGTTCGAAGGTCGCCAGCAACGCCGAGGAGATCGCCGTGTTCTGGCCGGTCTTCGGGTCCGGGTAGGCGTCGGCGAAGCGCCGGAAGGCCTTGTACAGCGACGGCGGCGACAGCTGGCCGTAGCTCTGATGGTGCGTGGACTCCGACTTCATGGTCTGCAGGTACCAGCTCTCGATGTCGGCATAGCCGCCGATCATGCCCTCGGCATGCTCCGGGGTGAGCTTCAGGCTGAAGCGCGCGGCACGGATGTACTCGTCGGCCGGCAGGTTGAACGTCGCCCATGGGAAGAAGAAATCGGCCGGATCCGTGGTCAGCACCCCGTTCACGATCCTGCCGTGGTAGCGCTGCACGTAGCGGGCACCCCAGCGCAGGTCCAGCCGCTGGGTGCCGCCGGGCATGAAGCTCTTGCCCGTCGCGTCCGTCAGGATCGGATCAAGCCCCCGGACTATGGTCACCTGCACGTTGTCGTCGTTCACCAGGCTGTCGACGCCGGTGAGCACCACGATCCAGCGGTTGTAGACCTCCTTGGCAACCTCTTCGTTGTCGAAGAAATCGTTGGCGGAGACACCGGTGCGGTAGCTGTTGATGCAACCCAGCGCCCGGTACAGCTGGTTGTCGACACCCGTCACGCCATCCGGGCTGGTGAAGTCATTCGGCCCCACCTTGCCGTCGAGGTTCATGCCCAGGGCGGTGTTCCCGGCGGGCGTGCGAAACGGGAACTGATCCGGTGCCGTGGTCGGATACCAGCCCTCGATCTCCCGCCGCAGCTGGGTCTCCACCAGCGTGCGGTGGGTGCCGTTGTCCGGGAACAGGACCTTGAACTGCTCGCGCGGGCCCTCGTTGGTGCCTTCGGGACACTGGACCTTGACGTCCTTCTGCAGGGTGGCCCAGTGCAGGGTGGTGACGACGTAGGCAATGGTGCCGTCCTTCGGTGCCGTGGCATCGCCGGCCTGAGCCGCAGCGGCCAGGCCCAGCAACGCGGCTCCCGCCAGCCACCGACCCGTCATGAACATCCGCATCCCGCCCCGCTTCATTTTCATTCTCCGTCCTCGTCAGTCGCCGTCCTGGCCGAAGAAGTCATCCCGCAGCCAGAAGGCCTTGTAGCCATCGCGCTCGCCACGGAATTCACCATGGGAGTCCGCATTGATGTCACCGGGTTGGGCATCCCCGGCATAGGTATAGACGGGCCGGTTGCGGTAGGCCCAGACCCGCAGCGCGTCCGGCGTGCCCTTGGTGGCAAAGCCCCCCGTGGCCGGATCGATCAGCACCACGTTCCAGCTGCGGCTGCTGCCCTTTGCACCCTTCGGCGCCACCACGTACGGGAAGTTCTCGCGGCAACGCACGGCATCACCGCCACCACACAGGGCCAGACGGTAGGCCTGGACCAGGCCCGGATAGTCGCAGCTCAGCTGGTCCGTGGCATCATCCCCGCAACTGAAGGTATAGATGGTCCTGCCCTGCGCATCCGCCAGGACCTCACCCGCTGTTGAATCCTGCACCGTGAAGCCCCGCGGTGGCGGCGGTGCCAGCTGGGTGTAGACGTTGTGCCAGCCGGGCAGGTCATCGCCCGCCTGCCCCCGCGGGCGGTGCTCCAGGATGTAGGTATACAACGGCGCCTTGCGGAAAGCCCACTGGAACACGCCCGGAGCGCGCTGGAACACCGACCAGTCCCCGTGCGCCCGCGCCGTCGCCGGCGCCAGCATCGGCTTCCAGGTCTTCAGGCACTGCTCGTCGCAGTTGGAGTGATCCGGGGAGTCGTGCTCGGAGTAGTAGACGGCCCAGGTGCCTTCGGTCGTGGTCAGCATGCGGCCGCGGTTGACCGTGTGCACGGCGAATCCCGGCGGCACGTCGGGCGGGGGCCCGACGGGATGGCGCGTCACCGGGCCGTCGAACGCACCCGGACGGCTGAGGCCACCGAACACGTCGCCGGGGGCGTGATCGAGCGCAGAGGTATAGACCGGCTGGCCGTCATAGGCCCATTGCTCGCCGCCATCCTTGCGCTTGATCAGGCTCCACTTGTCCACGGGCTTGGCGCCCGCGGCGGCCAGCAGCGGCGGCCACAGCTTTGAACACGCGGGGCGATCGGCCAGATCCGGCAGCGTCAGGCCGGCGGGATACGGGCTCATCAGGCCGGCGTTGGTCTTCTCCGGCTCGTCACCGCAGTTGGAGGGACTGCCCTTGGGGTCACCGGCATAGCCGTTGCGCAACTCGCGCTGCCGCCAGGTGTAGAGGGTGTGGCCTTCGGCGTCCGCGAACACGGTGCCGTCCAGTTCAGTGGACACGAGCTTGATGCCGGGCGGCATGGGAACGCTGAGCGCGGCTTCCCTGCCGTCCTTCAGGTGCATCGTGGCACCAGCCATGGACGCGCCGCAGGTGAGCAGCAGCGCGCCGGCGAGGCGTACCGTACCTTGGAGTGTCTTGCTCATCACACCAGCATCTCCGAGACCGGCTGGGAGGTCTTGTTGCTCTGGGTGCCCCAGGTTTCGGCGTCGATGCCGAAAGTCTTGAGCAGGGTGTAACCCACACGGGTGCCGGCGGTCTTGGCCCCGTCGATGTGCAGCCCGGACTTGACGCGGCCGCCGGCGCGGCCCGCGGTGAACATCGGCACGCCATCCAGCGAATGCACCCGCGCCAGGGAATGGTCCGTGGAGCCGAAGATCAGCACGTTGTCGAGCAGCGTGCCGTCGCCCTCCTTGACCCGGGTGAAGGCCTCCACGAAGTACGCCCAGGAGGCCATCGACTGCTTGATGAACCAGGAATTGATCGGCTGGTAGCCCAGCGCGTTGTCCACCGGTTCCTCGTGCGTGTCGGTGTGGTGCGGTTTTTCGTAGCCGGTCTTGCTGGTGGAGGCCTGCGCGGTCGAATACGCCATGTTGAACACGCGTGTCTGGTCGCAGGCCACGGCCATCACCAAAAGGTCGGTCATCATCTGGTGGCGCTGCGCCACCAGCACCGTGTCGACGCCGGCCGGCGGGTCTTCCTTGGGCGCCTGCGGCCGCACGCAGGCCGCGATCGGTTCCGGCTTCCTCAGCTGGGTATCCAGCTGGCGCTCCATGTCGCGCAGGTTGGTGAAGTACTGGTCCAGGCGCGCGCGATCCGAGGAATCCACCACCTTCATCAGGGAAGCGGATTGCTCCGTGATGCTCGACAGCACGCTCTTGCGCACCATCAGGCGCGGGTTCGGCGTGAAGGTGGCCGCATTGGGGTCCTGGAAATCCGGCCCGAACAGCCGGGCATAGAACTGCAGCGGCGAGGCCTCGGCGGCATTCGGCGTGTTGGCGTCCTCGTAGCTGAAGCTGTTGCGGACGTCGCCGGTGGCCGTGGTCGTGAGGGACTGGAAGCGCGTGCCGCGCCCGATCTTGCG